>ERZ773009.973-NODE-973-length-20489-cov-4.692278_pt1 | contig 20489 bp, 16 predicted proteins | sample MGYA00580663_ERZ773009 | MGnify/ENA primary metagenome ERZ773009 (study PRJEB29015, sample SAMEA2737969) | human oral metagenome | biome: human oral; feature: human-associated habitat; material: dental | place: China | collected 2026 ... | reverse complement strand
GGAGGGACGTCCTGAAACTCAGGTCATAGTGCTACATTTGGCAGCATCTTGGGATTAGAGATTGCCTTCACGTACAACCGAATCAATGAGGTGCAGAAGGAGGACCTTGCCTCTTACGCGAGAGAATTCAAGAATCTCTTTTACTCGGTCAAGGAGTATGGCTGTTGGAGGGAGTTTCTCAGGGCTCTTTTTAAGCAGGTTGATGACCTCTCTGCAGATCACTCTTTTTTGCTCGAAGAAAGGCTCGCGTCGTGCAGGGGCTCAATATCTGGGGGTGATTCCACCTTGCTCGATGAGGCGGAAAAGCTACTGAGAGAAGACAAGAACCTCACCGTTGTCGAGGAGTATCTCAACCGGTTTGAATCGGGTGAGCGTCAACTTACAGAGAAGCTCAGATCTGGGATGAGTGAGCAGGATGACTTTGCCCGTTTCATTTCGGGCGAGTTCTATCAGACAATATTTGACGTTTGCCGAAAGTACAAGGGCTGCCCCCTCGCTAGTTACGGCATCAACTTTACCAGAAAGCGGTATCCAAAGAGTTGGACCGAGCGGCAGAAGAAGAACAGTGAGTCACTGGTGCAGAATTGGCCCGTGAGTCAGAAACGGCAGGTGAAGGATTGGTCCCAGAACATCGGTGAGCTATTCAAGGGATTGGGATTTAGCATCAAAGGCGTTGCTAAGCCTGATTCTATCGGTCGCGAGATATATAGGCTCGAAGTCCGGCCCGTTTCGCGTGATCGTGAGTCATACGATCACCCGATTTCGGCGTTTGGTACTCAGATGAACAAGAAGATCGAAGTTCTAGTACTTTATGGTAACCAGACGCCGCAGGATATCATTAGGGCTGTCGTTGATTCGGGTCTCAGCAATTGCTCCTTTGTTCTCGTAAATTATTCGATCAGTCTCTCGGATAGGCGTACCCTTGCGGAGCTGTATCACAAGCGGCAGGCATCAATGCCTTCCTTTCTCGTAATCGATCAGGTCTTGATTCTTTTTCTCGCTTTGAATGAAAGTGCGACAAGACTTTCGGTGATGCTCAAGTGTACCCTGCCCTTCACTAGTTATCAACCATTTGTTCGGGATGGCGGCGCCACAGCGGACGAGATGTTCTGTGGTAGGGAGGAGGAGCTCAGGGCAATAACGAATCCTAGTGGTGCGGGAGTGGTCTACGGCGGTAGACAGCTCGGTAAGACGGCGCTCCTCCAGAGAGCGCGAAGCCTCTGTAACAAGCCCGATAAGGGTGAGTATGCGGTGTACGTGAGTATTCTTCAGTGCGACACTGAGCAAGATCTTATCAGCACCCTTGCCTCTGCCGCATCCAGAGCGGGGCTTGACTTCAACGGCGTTCATTCAATTGTAGGTTTGTGCGACCGAATAAGAGAGATCTTGGCGGATAGAGCCGTATCTAAAGTCCTCCTTCTAATTGACGAGGCAGACAATTATCTTGCTTCTATCAGCTCCGAAGGCTATCTACCCTTGCAACCGCTTGTCGAGCTACGACGCGAGTCGGAAAACAAGTTCAAATTTGTCTTAGCTGGCCTCCATAACGTCTCCCGAGCGAAGAACGCCACTACCAAGAATGGTATTTTTGGTCAGCTCGGATCACCTTTGTGTATCAGGCCTCTTTCTCCCGCAGAGGCGCTGAGGTTAATCTCCCGTCCACTTATGTTCCTTGGGTTCCAGGTGGACAGGTATCCACACTTGGAGACCATCCTTACGAGCACGAACTATTACCCCGGCATTCTCCAGTTCTTCGGGAACATTCTTGTGGAGACAATGTCCAGTCAGTACTCCGAATACTATCGTGCCCAAGATGGAAATCCTCCTTATTCACTTACGAAAGAACAGCTCGGGGCAATCATGAGTAGGACCGACCTTAATAACAGTATTAAGGAAAAATTCAGGCTATCCCTCGAACTTGACCCCCGATATTTTATGATCGCGCGCTGCATCGCGCTTCTATATTATGAGGCGGAAGAGAGCGGTGGGGAAGGCACATTGGCCGGATACTCGCCCACTGAGGTCAAACACACCGCAGATGAGTGGGATATCAAGACACTTGCAGATGAGAGCGCTCCCTCCTTCGGAAACCTGATGGACGAGATGGTAGACATGTACATACTTGCCAAGCCTGATCAAGACACACAGAGGTACAGACTCCGTAGACATGCTTTTCTCAGTATCATTGGCAAGGATGCAGATATGATCCTCGATGACATCGCTAACAATGATGCCTAGGAGGGATAGTCCCACAGAAGAGGATTGGCCAGAATTCTGGTGGCAGCGTGTTGTCGGACCATACGAAGTTGTCAAGAAGACCGTATCGTCGCTTCAAGGCAAACGGTCCGTCGTCTTGAAGGTACCGCAGGACCTTCCTTGGCGACACAAGATGAGAGACATGCTGCGCGAGGAGCTGCAGTCGACGTCTGGGACCGAGAGTCTTGCTATCACCTTTTTGGATGCTGAGGAAGATCTGCCAGTTGAATATGAACCAGGAAAGTATCTGGTAGATAAGTTCGGTTTGCGCGATGACTCGCTACACTATCGCTCTAGCAGAGGGTCGGGACAGGGGTATCTCCTCAGAAGAGGTGTTCTCCGCAACAAAATTGTTTGGATAAAGGGCTTGGGAGTGGATGACGCCCAGGTGTGGGAACGATTCTGTGCTGAATGGAACATCTCTACACTTGATGAGGGATTGTTCGTGATTGAGGACCGAACCAGTGAGACCAGTGTTCCACAAAACCTCACAATCATAGACTATGCAGAGTGTGTGGATGAGTACAGTGTCCAGTTGTTCAATGGTCTTACTCTTAGTTCTCAGGAATTCGACTCCTATAAGATGGTATGGAAGCGTTATGTTGCTGCGTTGATGACAAGCCTTTGCGGGTCTGATGTGGAGGTCGCACATGAGCTTGTCTGGAGCCATGATCTAAGGAAGGAAGATGCCTACGTTGCGATAACGACGATGGTTGATTCAGGCATATTTGATTCACGCGGACATGGAAGCTTCGGACATGTTTTGAACGTAGCAAGACGAGGCGACAAGGCAACAATCGACGAGAGGATCTGGGCTGCCCAACTGGAGGTTCTTTTTCCGATGATTGAGAGGGAAAGGCTGCTGATTGTCGAGAAGCTCAGTGATTCCATCTCGCCTCTAATAGACGGAGGTCGAATTGAGCAACATGGGGATAAGCTGACCTCCTTGGAGGATGTCGAACTAGGAACACTCGTCTACCTCATGAACTGTGACCAATATGGGGCACGGGTACTTGATGTGAAGGAGAAGGGCCTGCGGGATAGGATATTTCTCCTCCGGAAGTGTCGCAACCACTTGGCTCACCATAGGTGCTGTGGCATGGACCAAGTTTCCCAACTGCTTAATTCGTAGACGACTGCGTATGACACTCTCTAGACGATATGACCCGAGCTGAGGGAGCGGAACTTATTTCTGGGCCGGAGTCCCAAGAGGACCTCCCGTGAAGTGAGTGAGCCGGAATGGTTTCGTCGCAGCAGGACAGCACCGGGGTGCCACGATCAACGGGAGGTGTTAGCGTCGGGTGATTATAGCCCCATAGCCATTTATCGTGCATATTTCGGAATCGACAGCCACTCGTGAGCCACGATGACATGCGCGCCGGCGCCCAAGGACGGTGAGCCGGGGACTCGCACGCCCGGGGGAAGCGACCACGGCGAGATGGCCGAGCGGGCGGCCGACTTCCCGCAGCCGCTCCACGGCGCGTGCGAGGGCGGCCGCGCGGGATTCGTGCCGGCACGGACGCCGGCGCGTGGCGACGCGTCGGCGGGACCCGTGGCCTCCTCGAAGCCTCCCGGCTCGACCGACTCGCGCCCCGGTAATGAATATTATGCGCCAATCGGTGCATGATTGATTCCACGCATCACCGGTGCGCTACTCCACGGGGATGGGAGCAGACCTCGCTCTTTGTCGCGACCGCTCGGGCTCGTTGCGCTGCGCCTCGGCGCTACGTCCTGTGACAGTAGGGCATAACGAGGCCTCGTTATGAACGCTGGCGACGTTCATAGCCCCAGCAGCTCGCTGTGGCTTCCCGTGCGTGTGGCAATAAGGATGAGCCCCTCCTCGTCGATACGATAAATGAGGAGCCAATCGGGTTCGATATGGCATTCGCGATGTCCTCGATACGCTCCGCCCAGGGAATGGTCGCGCGCCGCCTCGGGAAGGCCTTCCCTTCGTTGGAGCGTCTCGAGGATCATCTCGAGTTTTGCGAGATTTTTACCTTGACTTTTGACTCGCCTGTAGTCTCTCTTGAACGTAGCGGTGAATCTTAGATTCAGCATGACCTACTCCTTGTCAAGGGCGGCCATGGCCTCCTTGACCGTGTTGTAGGGGCCAGAGAGGTTTCTGCCTGTCGCTGCGTCATCCATCGCGGCAAGCGTCTCGGCGCTGAACCCGTATGGGTTCGATGGGTCAAACGGGAAACCGCCGCGACGGTTGAACGCGGACACGAACATACGGATGGCGTTGCTCGGGGATGTCCCGATCTCGTCGCAGATGGCGGAGAAGCGATCCTTCTCATCCTTGCGGAGCTTCGCGGAGATCGACTCGGTTGCAGCGGTGATGGCCATCATGACTCCTGATTACTTTGTCTGATACTGTGATACATTGTACTCCACCTAGAGTCTAAGCGAGTCGTACGAGACTTCCCGACGTTCTTATCATGGGATGACGCTTTCTCATATGCTTCAACGTCGTAGGTGACGTGCATTCCTCCATGTCTGCCACAGCGCCGAGGGGGATAGGTGACGGGGCAGGGGAGCACGGTGGGCAGCGTGAGGTGCAGGTGGGCGAGAAGCAGATGGAAAGGACGGCTGCCCTCGCACCCTCCGGCCAGGCATCCAGGCGATGGAGCCGAGAGGGACGGCCGGATATGGCAGTCTGTCCCGTCAGGGGTGGGGCCCTGTTCTCTGTACGCCAAGACCAATAGGGTAGCGGGGAGTCGCCTCACAATTCCATACTTTCCTGGCCTGTCCCATGGAGAAGGTTCTCCAAGATGTCTCTTGCGGCCCCTCGTGATAGTTTTTCATGCTCATACTGATTGAGATAGTTACAAAGACAACCGTAGCAGCAGGAGCTCTCATCGCAGTCGCATACGCTGACCCCCTTATAGGCTCGTGTGAGCAGCAAGTCGATGTTGTCGTTCAGTTGCAACGCTCTTCCGGCTCCTCCTGGTACGTCATCGTATATGAGCACCGACTCGTCGCCGGTATCGAAGTTGGTATAGTTTGTAGCCCCTATCTCTCGCTCAGGGATATTCATGACCGACACGGCAGCCTGCACGAGAGCCCACATCAGCGATCTCCACGCGAAGTGATCCCGGGCTATATAATCTTCGAGTGCGAAGGTCAGCTCGAGGACGTCGGTGGTAAAGTCTGTACCCAGTCCTGTATATTTTTGGGTCTCCTTTGCCATGCACCAGACCTCATGGTTAATCTTCTCTCCGGTCGGTGCGGCTGCCCCGCAGTATCCACACACAGAGAAACCCTTCGCGCTAGGTCCATAGTTAATCGCATAGAGGTGCCCGTTGTTGGCATGCCGTATGCCGAGGCGGCCGCCAGGCATGTCGCGCCACTCTATCTTGCATTCGCTGCCCCAGTCTTGGGCAAACTTGATGTGGACGAAGTTAAGATTTCTTGGTCTTCTGAGGTATGCGACCGACTTAGCCTTCTCCCTTCCTCTGAATCCGCTGGAAGGAATAAGGAACCTGTGGGTCAGACTTATCCTTTTGTGGCAGAGTGGGCATTCGGTCTCGTTCTCTCCGGTATCGATCGGCGCGACAAAGGACCGACAATTCTTGTTTGGACAGATGCCAAAGCGTCTCGTTTCGTAAGGACGTTGGCGCGGCTTTGTGATGCCGACCGATTCCCATACCTTCTTGCCGGCGATGATCTCTGCACTTGGAGCATATTCATATATCGCCTGTCTTAGCCCCCGAGAGAGGTCAAGCCTGTCCTCGGGAAGGGAGTTCTCCTGTTCGACAAGTGAGAGCTGAACGAGATCGGTCGGAAATCCGTACTTGGGGATCACCCCCGACTCGGCGAGTATGCTGATGGTCTTCTTCTTGAGAAGCATACCTTGCTGTCTCGTATTGATGCTAGCTCGATCGTATTTTCCCTCGGCCCTTGCGACACATGCGGAATGCTCGAGGCGATCCCAGTCTTCATGTATAAGCGAGTGTGTCTTTAGGAGACGGCCGCCCTTGCCGACGAGTCCTTCGATCCAGCTACCTTTGGAAATCGCAATATCCTGCGACTCAGCGACGTCTTTTGGAAGGATGTCATTAAATAGTCTTTCTAGCGTACTTTGATTACCTTCAATAAACTTCTTAAGCTCATTTAATGTTGACGGGTTCTCCTCGGAGATTTTCATGAAGTTGTTATAGTCGTTCGAGTAATCCTCCCGATCCGAATTACTTCTGAAGTATTCGGAGAGGACGACCGCATAGATATGCCTGATTGCAATGAAAGGATTTGACAAGTAACAGGAGGGTGCCCGGATCTTACCTGCGATGATCCTTCCCGGAGACCGGTAATGCTCGATGTCGTGTGGTCTCAGGCGGGCAAACGTGACTGCGAACCCCGGTTTGCCTGCGCGTCGACCGACGCGGCCGGCGCGCTGTGCGTAGTTGGCGGGTGAGGGTGGGACGTTCCTCATGAACGTGGCCCTCAGGTCTCCTACGTCCACGCCAAGTTCAAACGTGGTCGTGCAGGATAGAACATTGACCTTTCCATCAATGAAGTCCTGCTGCACTGCTGCCGCGCGTTTTGTAGAGAGCTGCGCGGTGTGCTCCTCTACCCTGATGGGAAGGGGGTCCTCCCGGTAGGTCTGCTTGTAGTAACGATCCTTCCCGAGGGTCTTGGCGGCTAAGACTCTGCGGGGATGTCCTTTGCAGCTCCTTGTCAGGCACACTCCCCCCGTGTCGTGCTGGAGCATACAGCCGCAGGTGTCGCAGAGGTAGAGTTCGAGATCATCTCCTGCCGATTGTAGTGTCCAGAGGTCAGCCGATAGAAGGAAACCTTCGGTCTTTGTGTCATTGTGCACGAACGTGGAGTGCTCTTGCTTTTCGACTTGCCCTAGGATCTTCTTGAGGTCCTCGTAGAGGTTGACAAGGAAGCTGTCGGCTATATCTCTGGAGATGTCGATTCCATGGATCTTTCGTGCTAGATTCATCACAAACCTACTCCGCTTATTCCCGTTGCTATTGGGCATTGGGACGAAGCGGATGGTACCCTGCGGGGAGCCAAGGCTGCCTCCTAGGACGACCGGACTTTGTTTGGAGCGAATCCTCATGTACTCCTGGGCTCCGTCTTGCCTCTTGAGCGCACCTTGCTCCCTTAGGGTTTCCAGACAGACGCGAAGGATGGTTATATAGTCATCTGCTGTCATCCATGAGGGCCCGGACCTGCGGGCCAGCGTGTCGAATGCCTTCCCGTTTTCTTTCGCGAGCCTTATGAGGGGCTCAGGTGATACTTTGATGATTCCGAGTCCCTCCAGACTGTTGCGGCTGTCCTCAGCCATGAGCTCATCGTATACCCAAGCATTTGCCTCATCCCTCCGTGCGATGTCTGTGTCTGGACCACCATCGAGCCTATAGACCGTCTTGAGCTTTTTGGCTATCCACCTTGCCACATCACTCGGCTTGCACCCATCCTCTTCGCCGCTCAGCTCATCGACTGCCTTCCTTATCATCTGTCTCTGGGTGATGTTGTTATACGTCCTGAGCATTGCCGGTGCGAAGAAGGCAGCGTCTTGCCTGCGGTCAGAGAAGCAGACAACGCTTCCGCCTCGTACGGATTCGTCTTCCTCGAGCTTGAAGAGGCTGTCGAAGTCACTCATCTCCTCCCGTTTGGCGAATGGAGGTATGTCTCGCACCAAGTCATAGCAAAAGATGGTTCCAGCCGCCTCAGGGGAGACTCTCATTGGCTGAATTGCGTATCGGTGCTGGTATCCGCAGTGCCCGCACGTGGCCACGTCCTCGTTGGCTATTCCCTGCGCTATGGGCACCCTGTCCTTGCTCTCATGCAAGTGACGGTGCGGCCCTCCATTGGGATCGGAGTGAAGCGTCCCGCACTTGGTGCAGAGCCACATTAGGGTTTCAGCGTCGTCTAAATCGTCCTTGCTTCGAAGGATCCTGAAATAGTTTCTCGCCGCATAGTCATCCGAGTCGATGTTCGTCCTCTTAGGGTCGAGCAATGCGCACTCTTTCGTAAAGATGATTGACCCGAGGAAGTATGCTTCCCCACAGTGTCTGCAGACTGAGACTTCGTAGACTGGGACACTCGACCCATCGGCGGATTTTCGCTCTGTAGTTTTCTCGGTGGAGAGCGTCATATCGTCTGGGCAGATGAACAGTCCTTCAGGCGCCCTGAAGAAAGTATGATAGCGACTTGCCAAGATGGGAACTCCGCTCGAAAATTCAGCAAAAGAGAGGACCTCAACCAATGCCGAAAGCTCTGCAGCTCCTTGCGTGTCACATGGCAGCCCGTCAATCTCGAGCTCTGTAAGCCTCGAGAGATCAGTCAGATCGAGGGGGTCGGAGGTCGAAGAGGATACTCGGTGCACAACCTTCTTGGAGTTGCGGTCGCCGAGTAGCAGCTCCGAGAGCCATGCTCGGGGATCCTTGCCTTCAAGGCAGCCAATCTTTGAGTCGGGGATTGCCCCTGTAAGTGCTGCCTTGAGGCCTGACCTAGTGGGGTTTTCATCGGCGATCGCGTTTCGTAGAGCTTCCCATCTCTCGGGAGGGAGTGAACCCCACGGATCATCGCAAAAATAGGCCATCGGATCTTCTTTGAGACTATCAATGACGGCGGGATTCTCATCGTGGTCGAAGGGTTCGCCAAATAAGTCCTCAGCGAACTTTGCAATCTGGGGTCGGTCCTTGTCTGATCCCATGGTTGCGCTCGTGGCGTAACAGTGCAGGCTCATATCCCTACCGGTAGCCTGCTTAACACGCGCCTTGAGTCGCCTCAACAGGTAGGCTATCTCGGTCCCAAGTGTTCCCGAATAGACATGGGCCTCATCGATGGCGATGTGACGCCAGCCCGACCCGAACACGGAGGAGAAGAATGCAGCATCCTTAGGTCTGAGTAGAAGGTACTCGAGCATCGAATAATTCGTGAGGAGGATGTTGGGTGGCGTGGCCCGCATCTCCTCGCGAGAAAGCAGCTCGTTGGACAGCGGGTCCTCGCCGGGATGGTCGACAGACCAAGCATTTTGTGCATCGGGTCTTTTCTCCGGCGTATCTCCAACATACCATCCGAAGGTGATCTTAGTTCCCCTCAGTAGGTGTCGGAGCCTCTTAAGCTGATCGTTTGCGAGTGCATTCATGGGGTAGAGGATCATCGCTCTCACGCCTGCAGAGGGTCCGCTTCGAGCTTGCTCGCGTAGGATGTCATCGAGGATGGGAAGAATGAAGCACTCGGTCTTTCCCGATCCCGTTCCAGTTGTGACAATGTAGTTCTTGCCCATATGGGCCATCTTGATAGCTTTCACTTGATGTTCGTAGAGGACGAGGTCCGGGTCAAAGAGCTCCCTGTTACCCGCCCCAAGGGATAGCATGCCCTCACAGAGCGTCTCTTGCTCCACGAGCTGCCGGACACTAAGCCCCTTGGTATAGGGGGGAGTCGCCTCAAGGAACGGACCTTTGGATAGGAATCCCGATCGCGAAAGTATCTCCTCAAGCTGCTTCTGAAGACTCGGGTCTCCAAATCTGATTGTCGTAGCAAGGTACTCGCTGTATGAATTCGCGAGGTGTCGCGATACTGCGATCGGATCAAACCTGTTGTCATCCATGGCAACCCTATCCTTTGATTTTAATGCGGTGGCCGCTGTTGAAGTCGGTGTTTCCGAAGAGGTCCTCGTCTGCGAAGGTCACGTACAGTTGACAAGTGCATGTATCACTGCCCAGGGCAGCGGTATTTCTGTTGACCCGGAGGGCACCAGTACATCGTCGCAGATGACACGATCTCGGGTGTATCTCCGCACCGAGAAACGCGCATGAAGGTCATAAGCGAGCGGGTTTGAGAGAAAGAGGCTACTGCCCTTGGTTCCGTATCGAAGCTCGCATCTCCCGAATCCGTAGCCGAGGAGGAGTGACCCCAGATCGAGGTCACAGCTTGGTATGCCGTCTTCTTCCCTCCTACAGCCACAGTCGTAGCTAAGCCTTAACGTTAGGCCGGTCTTCTTCTCACCGTCGGTTGCACCGGCATCGGGTATCGGATGGAGAAAGCTGATAAGGTACTTTGATTCAACTGATAGAAACTTGTAGAAAGTAGGAACCTGACCCAGAGATAATAGGGCTCCTCGATGTGAGCGCCTCCCCCTGGACTTTATCGAGACCGTTGCATCCTTGCGAGCCATCTTTGCAAGATCGTGCCTATCATGAATTTTGCCATCCGTCGCAGAGGTCGCCCTTGGTGCGTTGACGTCGATGCCAGCGAGGAAGATGTATGCTGTAACCCCAGGCTCATTGCCATTGTCGAGCGATGCGATGCTGAGGGAGAGGTACTCATCAGAGAGAGGTACGGCCAAGTATTCTGGTATCGCTCGAGAGGCTGTGATTGACGAGTCATTCCACCGTAGTCGACAAGCCCTATCTACCAAAAGGGCGTACGTTGACATCACCGTATCACCGTCGATCCTTGCAGACTCAAGTGAGATTCTCCTGATCGGTGCGATCGAGAACCTGTAGTTCAATATCTGACTTCCCGTATCTGGGTGGGTGACCCTCAGCCTCCCCTTGTTCACGAATGCGGGGAACACGCTCTGGTCGAGTCTTAGTACCGTTACGCTCGTACCACCAGTGCCTGCGTCTTGGGATGCACTTCTCTTTACAGAGACTCGATTCCCGTCGCACAGGCAGTCAATGTTGAGCTGCGTAGACTCGAAGGCTGCCGAAAGGCTTTCGATGGTGATCGCAGGCAGGGCCGCATTGTAGTCCACTGTCTCGGCTCCTCCGATCACAGGGTAGAGGTCAGAACCTCCCTTGCCTTCGCCAACCAGCTGACTTTTGTCTATGGTGATTTTGAATCCCTCGCACCACGCGGATACCTGATTTCCGGAGGGATCGTAGGCTTCTCCGCACCCCATCACACTCATATCGAAGGTTTGAATCAAGTATCCCCTCGTGAGTGTCTCACTGTTGATAAGCGTCATGCCGCTTCGGGGAATGATCTTGAATCCCGGGGCTATCAGACACAGGACGTCTCGCTTTTTTCGAAGGGGACGGACCTTTTGCCTCAGTATACCGTCGGGCATCCTTATGAACTCGTAGATACCTGGCCTGTTTTCTTTGAAGGACTGGGAGGAGAAGAGTTTCCCTCCTGCAGATTCCCCAGGTTTTGATAGCTCGATCTCAACATCATATGTACGGAATGGTTCTAGCTCTATGAGCCTCTCTGTGAGTACTGCCGAGTTCACACCCGTCATGATTTTTGCGGTACAGTAGATGGTACCGTTGATCCTATAGGTGATGGTCTTTCCCGCGTACTTCTTCGGAAATCTGGTGAGGTCCCAGTGGAGTTGCATTGGCATCTCTTGGTTGGATGGATTAAGTCTCAGTTCGGCGGGGGGAAAGTAAACGAGCGGTGATGTACTTCGTTTACCCGGCTTGCCCTCCTTTTTACCAAGGACCTTATTCAGCGCTTTCATTGACAGGGAGGGGAGTACTCCCCTTGACATCATTATGGTGTTTTTGTTGCCCGTTGAATTTTTCACAAGCGTCTCTGCAATGGTGAGTGCCCCTGATAGCAGTGGGCCGACGATGCCAGGTGCCTTTGCGATGAGGTTTTGAGCAGACTTGTTCTCTAAGTAGTAGCCGCTGTGTTTGTCGTTGGCGAGCTTGATGAGCCCTCTTGAGGATGGGTAAGTACCGTCGGGTAGCCTGCCCCTCTCGATGTCCCTTGCGAGGGGAATCATGAGGCGATCCCAAATTGACTCCCAATCGGACATGGCGAGGCCGGCATGGAGGAGTATCGTGTAGTAGTACTTGAGTTCAGTCTCATCGTCGTCGTAAGTCTTGAAGCCCCACCGCTGGATGCGTGCATAGAGCAGTCGCTTTATCCCCTGTTCACTTGCTTGGTCAGTGACGCCAAGCTCGGCAAGCGCTGGCTTCCATGCGGCGCTACCCTTGAAGTGCCTCTGGACCGAATCGAGCATGTAGAGGAGGAACGAGTTAGGAGCTTCGGTTCCAAGACCCATTACTGCAGCTTTGGATGAGTTGGTATTCGACAATTTTTGGCAGTGCGAGAACAACTTCTTCACGTTGGCTCGTAGCGAGGGGATATCCGTCGAGATCATTCCTAACGCCTCCGCCATGAATGTGTCCTCGGCGTGGTCAGCTACGATCAAGAGGGTCGAGTACGCTTTCTTTTCGAACTCCCTTAAGGCCCTTGCCTCATCGCAGTTAGGAAGATGGCCAGAATATCTGGCCCGAGAGTCTTGCGGATGTGTGTAGGCCCTGCGCTCAGACTGTTTTTGCGGTCTTAGAGGTCTCGTAACCTGCGTCAAGATGCTAGTTCGACTTCCGTTCGATGGAGTCGTCTTTTTGGTTACCCGTTCGATGAAGGCATCGGGATTTCGCTTGAAGGACTTCGCAAGGATGAGGATGTTATCCGTTGCATCAGGACCAATCCGTGAGTCAAGCTCACGGTCGCTGAGGTCGAATGCCTCCCCAAGTGAGCTGAAGCCAGCATTGATGAGCATACGACGTAAGCGGACATCGATATTCAGTTCGATTAGCGGAAGCTGCCATAATAGTCTCGGATCAAATTGGCTATCACCGGATGTCATCGCCCCTCCTTTTACCTCATATATTCTAGGTTGTAGCATACAGGATATGGGTAGAAAAATGATGATATGTAGAGATTTCTGAACTAATGGTATGAATGTGACAGACGCTAACAAGGGCAGCAGAGAAGGGGCAACTTGAGGGATTTCAACCATATGAGGGTCATTCACTACGACAGACACAGTTGGCCGGCAGGGGCTTTTGGGGATCGGATTGGAGAAATCCTACCGATGCTTGCGACCGAACCCATCAAATCCATCAACGACGCCATAGAGGCACATCAGTCCAAACTCACAGTAGAGAATATTCCCGAGCTTTTTGACAAGCGCGACCTTCCCATGCTACGTGACGCGAGTTTCAAGGCATTCAAGAACGCATGCAGGTATGTAAGAACATCCTTGCAGGAAAACGGGATACAAAGTTTGTATGAGGATCTTGAGCAGCAGTATATCGAGCAATTCTGGGAGTTGCTTGGCTCCTGTGGAGCAGAAAATATAACTCGCGGGGAGGATCTCGAGGCTTTGCTCTCAGACCATTCCTCCTGTTTGAAATACGTACTGGAAATACCTGCCTTCGTGAAGCGCTACGATGACAATCTTAGGAGCATCATGATGGGAGAGTTCGAGATTGCTGCCGAACTCGTGATAAGCAGGCTAGCGACAGTCTCGACAGGATCATTTGCCCAGCGTCCAATCACCCTTCCCAGGTCTCTCACCAACGATGACCTCGATGAAATCATGCTTGCCTACCTTAACGGGGGGCATTCGAACTCGAACTACGTCGAGGTGTTGACCCGATGGCCGGACAGACTTGTCAGCCCCAAATATCGACCATCTCTCGATGTCCGTGTTAAGGCAAAGAGGGTATATGCTGAAAGCATGCGCGAGCTGTTTACTGATGGCAACAGCCTGCGTTCCAGGACGGAGGTTATCATAGATATGAAGCAACAGGCATGCAGAGGCGTAAACGTTGATGGCCTTAATCTCATCTGGACATTCAGCGGACTGTGGCTTGAGGCCTACATGGATTCTGCGACGGTGATGAACAATTGCCGATGGATCTTTGACTTCATGGACGCAAGGGGACTGATGCAGATGCCTGCCCACGCACATGAGGAGAGTGGTGTCGTGGCGATGCTTGGCATCCGAGTCTGCGGAGAGTACCGCGAGAACCTCGCCTCTTATCGGCGAGGGAATTCTGCCGTCCTAGAGACAAGGGCATATGCTGAATTCCTCGAAAGTCACGGTCATAGCTTGGAGGAGGCCCTTGAATGGGTCTATGCTTTCTACTTTCCCGATGAGTTTGGCATAAGCGGTTTTGGAATATCCCTTCCGAGGAGAGAGGGTAGCTGGCTCGACAGGTGCAAGGGCATCGGCTCGGAGATTGAACGAGCTATGAAAGAGTACCAGCTCTACGCGAAGCGCGGGAGCATCGAGGACGACTATTTCGACTACGAACAGTTCAAATCATTCGCGAGCGTTCCAGCGCTCTGCAAAAGGAAGTATGCTATCGCGGGAGAGGGGTTCGAAACCTGGGCATCCCCGCTCTTTTCCGACCAGTCACCACTCATTGTCTACGTAGTGGGGAAAAAGAGTAATGAGCCCTCGTTCTTCGACCTGATGTTGTCGGAAGGCGTTACAAGGGAGGATTATCAGGAGCCCTTCTGCAGATCCATAGACCATCTGATAGAGAAGGGGTTCATATGTGAGGATTCTGCAACGGGTCAGCTCAAGCCTACTCCGCAAGCATATTGCCTGCGCCTCATCTGGCGCTCCGGAGGCGTAATCTTAAAACGCTACAGGAATGAGAGGAGGAAAGCAATCGATGGCCTCGTAGCCCAAGGCATTCTCAAATACCATGACGGTCTGTTCACTCCTGATGAGGCCTCGTACCTGAACTACATGCTTAATGACTCCGAGCAGACTAACGCACTTGGCTTACGGAATAAGTACAGCCATGCGTCTGGCCCCGTCAGGGACCCAAACACGAACGAAATGCGCTCTGACTACTACACGATGCTGGCGCTGCTCGTAACGATAACGCTAAAGATCAACGACGAGCTCATGGATAAGACCGGCAAGGGCGCTATAGATGACTTCGTTGACTGGCCACTCTACGATGAAAGCGTCTTTGAAGCGGTTAGACTAATAGGTTGCAAAAAAGTGGCTCTTCGGGGATTTGTGTGGGTTGACGCCTCGGCGAAGACGCTAACCTAGCGGCGGCGCCACTCGCGCAGAGCCTGTTTTCCCGACCAAGGGAGAAGCGACCACCGAGGGGATGCCGCCGGCACGCCACGGCGGTCGAGGCGCTCGTGCCACTCGACGCGGCTCGCGTCGCAACTCGCGTTGCAACAGTGTACACGAATGTCCCAAAACGGCTCCGAGAGGCCGTTTTAGCCAATCTGTGTACACTCCTGCGTCCCCACGGCCGCTCGCGTGACCGGGCGGGGCCACGGGTTCCACGACGTCGACGACCCCATGGCTCCCGTGATGCCAGGACGCTCGGACCTGAGGTTCACCCTACCGGGGCGTCGATGCAGCCACCAACCCACGCGAGCTCACGAGGCCTCCGTAATTGAAGGCCTTTATTAAGAACAAGGCAGCAGAGAAGCATATCTCGGCGCAGCTCGTCATGCAGAACTATAGGCTCGAACGAAAAGCGACGCTGTGGTGGGCGCTGGAACGGACAACGCAGAAGCGTGACAGTGGCATGATCCTGACGGACTACCCGGAGATTATGAAAGAGATCCGTGAAAGCGATACGCTCCGCAAACTGTGGGAGAAGCACAGCCGCGAATTTGAGTACGCAAAGGACATCTCCTTTGATGATACCTGTAATACTATTCAGACGGTTATGGCACTCACGCGCCGTTATGCCGCCATCGTCACCATGAGACGTCGGGTCAGCTGAGGAGTGCGGAGCTACGGCGAGCCGACAGGTCGCTACGACAGCCAGGCCACGATGGATGTCTACACCTACATCAACAAGGACGCCAAACGCGGGGCTGCGGGCGCCGTGCCCGAGATGTTCTGGGCGTACGGGCGGCGTCCCCTCGACAGCGCCGCCCGTCTGTGGTATACAGGAATCTAGGAATCGGCGATCCGAAGAGGATGGCCTCCAAGTGCCGGGGCCTTTTTCCCCGGCTCTTTTCATACCTACGGGGGCTTCCGTTGAGGGGTCCGAGCCGTCCTGTTGGCGAGTCGGGATCCGACAACCTGCGCGACGAGCACTACCTTTTGGTTTTCGTGCTGCACGAGCAGTCGGACCCTATCTCCTACGAGATCAAAAGATACGAGCAGTCCCTGCGCGACAAGGGCCTGCCCGGCATCTCGCTTCATTCGGGCCTCCTGCTCACGGGCCACGAGGGCTACGAGGGTATGCCGCTGGCGGGCTGCAAGCGCCTGCTCTCGTCCTTCCGTATTCTCTTCCGCAACCTGCCCGTGCGCCACACCTGCGTTGCGCTCAGGCTCTCAGAGTACGGAAACATGGGGCATGTGGAGGCGGCAATGCGCTGCGGCACGGCGAACCTCCTCCTCGACAGCCTCACGGGATACCACACAAGGAAAGATCATCTGGATAGTGATCGTCTGCGCAGCTAGATAAGGCATTCCATGGCTCTTCAACTGCCAAAGATAGGATATGTCTCTATACGTATGTAACATTTCTTTACATTCATAAATAGTAGAATTTTGCCAGATGGTAGACTGTACAAGCCAGGTTGATTCTGAGGCTCTGTTGGGAGGATGCAATGAGGCTGTTGAGTCTGACTGTTGGGGGGTTCAGGAATCTCTCCGAGACGACGATAGAACTCGGTGGCATCACCGCATTCGTCTCGCCGAACAACTATGGCAAGTCCAACCTGCTCGACGCGATTGACTTTGGCGTCGATTTCATTAACGAAAGTCCCAGGGCGAGGACTTCCATGATGGGGTACGTCAACGGTATCCCCCTTGTCCCCGAGCTGGCTAACGACAACTATCACTTCGAGGTCGAGCTCGAGGATGAGGGTCTCGGCGAGTATCGATACGTCAGGTACGGGTTCTCGTTTGCGTGGCTACGCGACGATGGCACTGGCCAGACCATTACGGACGAGATCCTTCAGATCAACTCTCAGCGCAGCGGGCGTTGGACAAACTACCTCAAGCGAAGCGAGTGCAAGTACAAGAAGGGTCACGGTACCAGGTCATTTAGAAGCATAGGGCTGGAAGGGAACCAGCTGGCGATCGATGTACTCACTGCTATTGAGGACATCGAAATCAACCCAGCGATCAAGAGGATCAAGGGCTTGGGCTTCTCTCTCTGCACATCTCTGGACGCCTCGCCCAGGTTTCGTCCGATGCCGCTTAAGGCGGCTGGCGATGCCAGTGCGAACAATCTCCCCTTTTTCGATGACAGTGACATGCTACGTGCAATGTATGAGCTTAAGGTAAACCACAGGGATCGCTATGACGAGCTGCTTTCGGCCCTCTTCACGCTCTTCCCGGAGTTCCAAGAAGTATCAGTCAATCCCTTCGAGCTTAAGAAGGAGGAGCATGATGCTCTCGAGAGGAGCCTGCATAGCGCTGAGGGGGAAGACAGGATTCCTTTCAGGATTCGTGATGAGCTCTATCGAGTGACCATCAGGAGCTCAAACCTCAATCAGCCGGTCAACGTCAACATGATGTCGACTGGCACGAAGAGAATCATCTGGCTGCTTACGAACGTGGTGATGGCGAATGCGCACAGCGCTCAGTGTCTTGGAGTAGAGGAGATAGAAACCAGTATCCATCCCAGGATGCTCCGGCAGTTACTCGAGATTTTGGATGAGAACATCGGTGACACAGCCTTGCTCGTAACGAGTCACTCCCCGCTTCTCATTCAATACCTCAAACCGAGGCAGATATACCTCGGCGTACCGAATGAGACCGGCGTCGCCAGGTTCAGGAGCATTCGAGAGGATGCTCTTGACAGTATCCGCTCCTTTGCGCATGACCGGGGGCTCGGATTTGGTGAGTACCTGTTTGAGCTCATGTCCTCGGATGGCGAGGATACCGAAGTGCTCGCCAATTCGCTTAAGGAGTAGGGATGGGCGAAGAGGCCAATTATACGGGGGGTATCGCCCTGATCGTCGAGGGTGCCACCGAGAAGGTCTTTTACTCCGAGCTCATCAGATTACGAGCCTTGGTTCATGGGGCTACCGTCGAGAGGGCCTCCGATGGCGATGGGACGAACTTTTCGGTAACGAGGCAAGATGGGTCGTCGGAACTGGTGAAGATCAATAACGTCGGTACGGTGACCCAGATGACGAACTCGGCTGAGTGGTTCCTCAGGGCATGCGTCGCAAGGCACAGGAGCATCCCTTGGCATGTGTTCTTGGGATACGACACGGACGACTATCTCGCACGCATCACGAAGTTCCACCAAGGAGACTGGAAGAGGCTGAGGGACGATATCACTCCAGAAGCCGCCTCGGTTACTGACCTAGCTGCCAGCGCAGACATAGAGGACATCATGCTCTGCGACTACGATGGGGTACTCGCCTTCCTGGGCCTTCGGGAGGACACGCAGCTGCCAAAGGGCCGAAAGGGAAAGGTGCGGATGAGGAAGCTCCACCGGATGGTGGCCATCAACCGGCCATATCACGAGGGCGAAAGGGCGAGGCCTCTGGTGCAGGCGCTAGACATGGGAAAGATTGTCAAGAGTGCGCCCATACCGCTCGGTACGCTCGAGGCCACTCTCTTTGGCTAGACGCAGAGACGAGTGTAAAAATCGAGGGGTCAAAAGTGGCATTCGTTTACACACATAGATAGTTCTCCCAGCATGCAAGGGTCTTCTTTGAGAACGAATGTAACTTTACTGACGTATGCGGAGTTAGCCCTGCATGTGTGCTCACGAGCTTCTAGTACATCTGGAAGCCGGTTACCGCAATGTATTGGAATCTGGATTCGCAAGGGATGGCGCTTCCCCTATTCCGTGGGTAGGGGGTGACGGGAACGGGACGCTACGTCTGCTTGCCCACTGTCGAGGCTTAGTCACGCCCAGCACAGCACGACCCTGCAGAGGCAGCGGAAGAACGAGAGTACAAGCCTTGGTTAGCGCCGGGCGATTATAGCCCAGCTGATACGATTTGGGTCACCGCTGACACTCGTTCGACCAGGGACGTCCCCGAGGCGAGGAGAGGGCCGCCATCCTGCGGCTATGGGTATGTTGAAAGCACGTAGGAAGAGCCGTTGCAAAGCCCATCCGTCAAGCCCCATGGCTTGAGGCACCCGATAAAGCAATTTGACATCTTACCCATGGCATCGTGATATTGAGGTGTCTTGCGTTCCGTTACGCCGCCATCGCCGCCATGAGACGTCGGGTCAGCTGAGGGGCTGCGAAACTACGGCGAGCCGGCAGGTCACTACGACAGCCAGGTCACGATGGATATCTACCCCACGTCAACAAGGACGCCAGGCGAGGGGCCGCGGGCGCCGTGCTCGAGATGCCCTGGGCATGTGGGCGCCGTGCCCTCGGCAGCTCTTCGACAATTTCGGCTACTTTCAGGGCCTCGACGACGTAAAGATCTACTATGACAATGGCCAGCGAACGATAGCACATGCCCTCCACAAAGCAGAAGCGATCTTTCTCATCCGTGCGAAGCTTTGCGGAGATCGACTCGATCATAGGGAACAATAGCCATCATGATCCCTTTATCACATTATTTGGCTGTGTGATGCGTTGCATTCTATCTAGAGTTTTTTGGTTTGTTCTGCGTCTAACAATGGCCCAACCTTGTGTGCTTGGGCATCAATTAGTGCCGCGTTACAGTTTATTGGGGTCTATCCTATACCCTTGCTTGTTAAGTTCTCGGACTAGATTCATTCCCGCATCCTGTTCAATACTATCCTTGAATGGAATATATATTAACCCCCCTATATCAGAGGGCCGCTCAAAATTTTTTTCTTCCTTAAGGAGGATGGCGACCTTTGTGCGTCCGAGTTTTGCAAGAAGCATTCCCAGTTCCAGAACAACATTCTGTCTAACACGAAACTTATATGTCTCTTCAGTCTTTGATTTCCCTTCATCATCTGGTGTGGCAAGAACAATTGCATAGGCAGCTGTAGAACTACACGTTTCAAGTTTCTCAATAATAGTCTGACCTGAAGCGGCTTGCTGATCAATAATGACCGGATCCAAATCCCACCGACGCAATAATGCTTCAAGTTGAATTTTTGCTGTATCATCATGACCGTAGACAACGAACACATTCTTATTTATCGGTGTTGTGTTCTCCGATAGCATCTTCTCTGTCTCATCACGACACCGTCCTTGTATGACGTGCTTCCCTGTTGTATAACAATTTACAACTGCACCATTTGACAGCTTGATCTGTTTACCATTCTGTATATCTCTTTCAGCTATAATTAACGATGATTCAATCCTATTTTTTATCTCATCGTAAGTCATAATAAAATCCATTCACTCAGCTTGACATAAATCTATTATATTCAATCTTTAGTAGCTAATTGATTTACCATAATGCTATCTTAATACCTCTGGCCTACTCTACGGCCCATTTTTATGTCAAATCGTAGGATATTTTCTGGCTCTTCGGGGTTTCTGGTGGGTAGCACGGGCTAGGTCGGCCGGTCCCGAGAGTCCCAAACGGCGTCTTGGGCTACCATTCTGTGATCATGCCGTGACGAC
>ERZ773009.970-NODE-970-length-20498-cov-11.638898_pt1 | contig 20498 bp, 7 predicted proteins | sample MGYA00580663_ERZ773009 | MGnify/ENA primary metagenome ERZ773009 (study PRJEB29015, sample SAMEA2737969) | human oral metagenome | biome: human oral; feature: human-associated habitat; material: dental | place: China | collected 2026 ... | reverse complement strand
GTCTACACAGCAAACTTTGTGGATGAGAGTGTCATCATAGGAGATCGGCCAATGGTACAGCACAATGGGATTGCCCTTGAAGCGCAAGTTTTACCAGATGCTATTCATAGCGACCTCAAAGACAAAGTTATTCTTAAAGCCGGTCAAACCTTTACAAGCAAGACACGTTATGAGATTGTTGTGAAATAAAAATTTAGAGATATGATAGGTATTCCAGAAATTAGGTATCTAATTTTAGGGATGCCTTTTATTATTCCCTTATTTGCATATCTATCCCTAGAATCTTTTAAAAAGTTGATGTATAATGGGAAGAGTTGTATATTTCACTATAAATTAATATACTAATTTAAAAATGTAAAAAGAGGGGAATATGAATTTTAAAACTAGTGGAGAAAAAAGACAGAATTTCTCATTAAGAAAATTGGCAGTTGGCCTTGTATCTGTAGCAGTTGCGTGTTTCTTTTTGATGGGAACTGGCCTACAGACTGTATCTGCCCAAGAATCTCATGCCGTTAATTATACTTATGTTTTAGAGTCGGATTTGACTGATGAAGAGAAGACTCTCTTAGTTACATCCCTACCACAAGTAGCGGAAAAAACAGATGCTACCTACTATCTTGTTTATCGAGCAAATCAAGTACTACCCAATACAGGAACTAGCTCTTCCCTAGAAACTGCTGCCTTAGTGGCAGGCCTTAGTTTATTGGTTGTAGTAGTTCTTAAGGGACGTGATGGCAAGAGCAAGATTAGTCGATTCTTGTTAGTAACCAGTCTAGGAAGCCAGTTGCTGTCTCCAACTGTCCTTGCCTTGACTAGCGAAACACTAGCTGCCTACAACACTCAACTATCTGTTCAGGCAGGAGATGCTTTGCCAGCTCCGGTTGATATTCCTGGTTATACATACATAGGATATGTGAAAAATAAAGTAGACGTTGTTAAGCAATCAGATAAACAGAAGGCGCATGACAGCAAGTCTAACTTAGAAAATGTAGATAGCTCAACGATAGAGGAACAACAAGGAGGAACACCTTCTCCTATAGAGCCTCAACCACAAAAAAACAATGAAACTGTAGTGCAAGCAAAGGGGAGCCAAGAGCCGGGGCATGAGGGCGATGCCCTAGTTCAACCCGTTCAACCGACTTATACAGAACCCGTTAGCACTCAAGGGACACAAGAGCCAGGTCATGAGGGTGAGGCTCTAGTTCAACCATCGCAACCAGCATACACAGATCCAATCAGTACTCAAGGGACGCAAGAGCCAGGTCATGAGGGCGAGGCTCTAGTTCAACCAGTGCAATCAGTCTACACAGACCCAATTAGCACTCAAGGAACTCAAGAGCCAGGTCATGAGGGCGAGGCTCTGGTTCAACCAGCGCCACCAGCCTATACAGATCCTATTAGCACTCAAGGGACACAAGAGCCAGGTCATGAGGGCGAGGCCCTGGTTCAACCAGTGCAACCAGCGTACACGGATCCAATCAGCACTCAAGGTACACAAGAGTCAGGTCATGAGGGTGAGGCTCTGGTTCAACCAGCACAACCGTCTTATACAGAACCCGTTAGCACTCAAGGTACCCAAGAGTCGAGTTATGAAGGTGAGGCTCTGGTTCAATCAGAACTACCAGTTTACACAGGTCCTCAGGCGGGAGCTCCAGTTGAGCCAACAGTGCCAGAGTCTACAGAAGTTGTTAGCAGTAAGGGCACGCAAGAGCCTGGCCATGAAGGTGAAGCCGTAGTTCAACCCGTTCAGCCATCTTACACAGCCCCAATTAGTACCCAAGGTACGCAAGAGCCAGGTCATGAAGGCGATTCCCTGGTTCAATCAGAATTACCGTCTTATACAGGTCCAATCAGTACCCAAGGTACGCAAGAGCCCGGTCACAAGGGCGAGGCTGCTGTAGCAGAGGCTCTTCCTGAACTGCCTTTGACAAGTAATCATCGTACAGTAACAGAAACTATCCCTCACGAAACTGAAGAAATCGAAGATACGACTATCTTAAAAAATCATCGAGAAATTGCTCAGGAAGGAAAAGATGGTTTACGGACAATCGAGTATGAAGATTATCTCGTAGATGGTAAGGTGGAAGCTAGCAAGGAAATCTCACGTACAGAAGTAGAACCAACCAAAGAGATTATCAAGGTTGGCAGTCTTGTTAAAACCAAACCAACTGTTGAAATTACTAATCTGGTTAAAGATGAGAGCAAAAAAGCAGTAGCAGTCAACTACCGCTTAGATGACCCAACGTCTGCCTTTGTTAAGGCCAAGGCCCAAATTTTTCAAAATGGAACACTGATTAAAGAAGTGGATTTGAAAGATTTATCCGTTCAGCAAACGATTGATGGTTTGGACTACTATACTCCTTATACAATTAAGACTTACCTGACCTATAATCTAGGCCAATCTGATCAGGAAAATACAGAAGTATCAACGAAAGATTTTCAATTGGACTATAAGAAAATTGAAATCAAAGATGTGGATGAAGTGGGGCTCTATGGTAAGGAAGATGGTCACTACCGTCGCTATCTGAATTTATCAGAAGTACCAAGTGATTTGTCACCTTATTTTGTCAAAGTCAAATCAGATAAGATGAAAGAAATGTTGCTACCAGTTAGCTCTATTAAGGAAACAGAGGATGGGAAGTACAAGGTAACCGTTGCCTTCAATGAACTGGTTCAAGAGAAAGATTCAGCATACAAGGATAACTATAGCTTCACAGTTGATAAGCAAAAGCTTGCCAAGGACAGTGTCTATACTTCCTTCAAGAAACTGATTGCTGCCATGCAGGGTAATCTAGCTGGAACCTTTAAACTTGGAGCTGATATGACAGCTGATGAAGTGTCCTTAGCTAAGGGACAAACCAGCTATGTGACAGGCACTTTCACTGGTAATCTTATCGGTGCGAGTGATGGGAAGCCGTTTGCGATTTATGACCTCAAGACAGCCTTGTTTGATAACTTGACCAAGGCTACTGTGAAAGATATTGACCTTAAAGCAGTAGCGATTAAGAGTCAAGATGACACAGCCAGCCTAGCAAAAGTGGCTACTAACAGCCAGATTAGTAATGTAGCTGTAGAAGGTCAATTGTCAGGTAGCAAGTCAGTTGCAGGTTTGGTAGCCAAGGCTCAAGATACAGAAATTACTAATAGTTCCTTTACAGGTAGCATTCAGGACAAGCATACGGATGCTTCTCCTTACTACGTGGGAGGTATAGCAGGACTCTTATCTGGTACTAAGGCTAAGATTGATAAGGTAGCTGTTGATACAAGTATTTCTAGCAATGCTCGCAACAATGACCAATTTGCTGGAGGTATTGTAGGGAAAGTTCAAAGTGGTGCTTTGGTCTCTCATGCACTAGCAAGTGGAACCATCCTCAATACGACAACCTATCCACGTATCGGAGGTATAGCTGGCTCTACATGGCAAAATGGCCGTATCCATCATGTCGTTAGCATGGTTAATACTGGAGATGGTTATGGCATCACAGGAGACCAATATAAGGGAGCGGACATCAAAGATGCCAGCACTGCTGTTGAGAACAAGAAGGCTGATCTCTATGCGACCCCAATCACCCAAGACCAGGCTAGAGAAAAGGTTCAGTCTTATGGGATGACAGTGACACTAGACGATACAGGTCAAACACTAAAGGACAATCAACGAAGTGTGGACTATACTCAGTTAAGTCAAGGCCAAGCTAGTCGAAAAGTTGCTTATCACAATATCGAGAAATTGATGCCTTTCTATAACAAAGAGTTAGTGGTTCACTATGGAAATCAAGTTGATTCTACTGATAAGCTTTATACTACAGAACTGCTGGATGTTGTACCAATGAAGGACAATGACATCATCACAGATATTCAGGCCAATAAAGTAGCTATCAATAAACTGATGTTGCATTTTGCTGACAATACAATCAGTTATCTAGATGTCACCTACAAAGATGACTTCAAAAATACACAAATTGCAGAGTACAGCGTAGCAGGTAAACCCTTTATCTTTACACCAGAGGCCTTTCTATCTGACTATACAAAAGTGACCAATCAGGTCCTAGCAGATTTGCAAGGGGTCGAATATGACTCAGCAGCCATGAGAAGAGTTCTGGGCATTGAGGCAGATGCGTCGCTTGATTCGCTATATTTGGACAAAGAATTTGAAAAAGTTAAATCCAATATCGGCGAACATCTCCGTAAAGTGCTAGCCATGGACAAGTCTATCAATACGATGGGAGATAGTGTAGCAACCTACATCAGCGAGAAAATCAAGAACAACAAGGAAGCTTTCTTGCTTGGTTTGACTTACCTCAATCGCTGGTACAATATCAACTACGATCACATCAATACCAAGGACCTCAATACCTATAAGTTTGACTTTGATGGCAATAACACAGCTTCAACCTTGGATACCATCATTGCACTAGGTCAGAGTGGTATGGAAAATCTCAAAGCATCAAATAATATAAGTGCCTATGAAACAACACTAGCAGCTGCAAAAGGTCGCAAGACAGTGACGGATTTACTAGAGTCTTACAGAAAACTCTTCCTACCAACTAAAACCAATAATGAATGGTTGAAGACGAATACCAAGGCCTATATAGTAGAGAGTAAGTCAGCGATTCCAGAAGTGCGTGCCAAACAAGAGTCAGCTACACCAGATAGTAACTATACACTGGGAGTCTATGATCGTATTACGGCACCAAGTTGGAAATTAAAAAACATGCTCCTACCTTTATTAACATTGCCAGAAGAAGATGTTTATGTGATTTCAAATCTTTCTACCTTGGCCTTTGGTGGCTATGAACGCTACCGTGACCGTGTTAATAATACAGTCTTATCAGGAGAAGAATTGCGTCAGTATGTCCGTGCTAAGGTTGACCAGTCGGCTGAATGGCAACGAGACCACTACGATATCTGGTACCACTTCCTTTCACCAGAATACAAAGAAAAACTCTTCCGTTCAGTCATGGTTTCAGATGGCTTTGGTATGAAAGATAGCAATAGTAATTATTACTGGGCTACCCTGTCTGATAAGGCCATTGATTCTATCTACAACTTCTTTGGACCAACTGGTAAGTGGTATGGGGAAAGTAAGGGAGCTGGAGCTTATGCCAACGGTTCTGAGGTCCACTATGTCAGCGACCGCTTGTTGGATAAATACGGAACATCAGTCTATACTCATGAAATGGTTCATAATTCTGACGGACATATTTACTTTGAAGGAAAAGGTCGTCGTGAAGGATTGGGAGCAGAGTTGTATGCCTTAGGCCTGTTGCAATCTGCTGACAGTCTAGATAAGGATGCTATTGTCTTGAATACTCTCTATAAAGGGGATAAGGATTCATCAACTCGCTTGCATACTTATGACCCGACAAGCCGCTTCACATCAGCCGCAGCCTTGCAAGAGTATGTTCACGGTATGTACGATGTCTTGTATACCTTGGATGCTATGGAAGCCAATGCCATTTTAACTAAGTCTAATGATGTCAAGAAAAAATGGTTTAGAAAAATAGAGAATTTCTACATTGAGGACAAGTACCATAAACAAACTCATGCTGGAAACTCTGTTCGTCCATTGACAGATGCTGAAGTAAGTAAACTAACCAGTCTGGATGCCTTGATTGACAATGATATCATCAACCGTCGGGCTTACCGTGATAAGAGCGACTATACTCGTAATGGCTATCATCTGATCAGCATGTTCTCACCGATTTATGCTGCCCTCAGTAATTCAAAGGGTGCGCCTGGTGACATCATGTTTAGAAAGACAGCCTACGAATTGTTGGCAGAAAAAGGTTATCAAGATGGGTTCTTACCATATGTATCCAACCAATATGCAGAAGAAGCTAAACGAAACGGGGACATTACCTATTCAGATTGGCTTAGGAAAGATGTGGGCCTCATCACTGATAGTCTCGTCTTGAAAAATGTCTTTGCCAACCAATATGGTTCATGGGCTGATTTCAAGAAGGATATGTTTAATAAACGTATTCGCAAGCAAGACCAGTTGAAACCAATCACTATTCAGTATGAACTTGGTGTACCAAACAGCAGCAAGGAGATTACAATTCGTTCAGCTGCTCAAATGCAAGAACTCATCGATCAAGCAGTGGCAAAAGATGTGGCTAACATTGACCGTACGACAAGCCACGCTCCTGCAAGTTGGGTCCACTTATTAAAACAAAAAATCTACAATGCCTACCTACGTAGCACAGATGATTTCAGAGAATCGATTTATAAACAATAAGAAAACTCCCTCACGCTATCCTGCCTAAACCAGTCCATCTTGCAGATGGTCAGTCTTTGTGATAGAATAGCATAAAGTCCTTTTGAGGGGGAACTTGCTAGGAAATCCCCAAGCATTGTAACGGATGAACCACCCTCACCTTTTTGTGAGGGTGGTTTTTCCTTTGTAAGTAGAAAATAAGAGAGAAAGAGTCTACATCATGTCGAGAATTGTCAGCATCCATCCAGCCAAGGAAATCCATCGCTATGGCTTTGAGAGTACCCAAGTCTATCGAGCCCGTATAGCACGACATCTGGGTTTGGAATATGTCCACCTTGTATCGAGCCCTCAGCTTCGTCCTGACTGGAAGAAAGATTTAATCAAGTTAGGATTTTTAGAAAAAGAACTGATATGTGTTCCGCATAGTTTTTCAGATATAGGCCATGCAGACTTGTCAGTGAAACCAGAAAGCTTAACACTAGCAGTTGGAGATCAGGTTGAACTCAATGAAGATGGTTTTGTGGCCGCTGTTACCCTAGGAGATGGCTCGGGGAGATATTACTATACCAAAGGTCCTTTCTTGTTTGAAGATTTCAAGGAGAAGGAACTTCGTTGGTATCATGAAAATGGAGAACTGGCCCTTGAAGGACGCTTTATCGATCCCTTCAAAGAACCCTCTCCTGTAACCATCTTTTACCCAGAGTATATCTACCGCATAGGAGGAGAAATCCGTTCTGAAGAGGACTTGTTAGTGAAGTTCCTCGCCAGATGGGCCCAGCAAACCGACCTCTTTATCCGTGACCAACAAATCGTTCCCAAACCCAGCCTCTGGCGTTACATGGAAAACACGGATAAAAATTACTATGAAGTCGTCCATGAAAATGTCATGCGAGACTTACGCCTCGCCAATCTGCGCAAGACAAACAAATATCTAGTTGCTAGTGAAGTGTTGACTGATACTTTGGCGAAACAAGGGTATGACACCAAGTTTTTACCACCAATGTTTACAGAAAAAGTAGGTCAGCTAAGAAAAATCGGGCCTGTTTTGGACTATTGCTTGGTGGGTCATATGGGAGAAGGCAAGAACGTTGAACTTGTCATTGAAGCCTTTATCGAACTCTACAAACGTGGCTCCAAGGCCCAGATTACCTTTTATGGTGGCTCAGAGGAACGTCTAGCAGAATTACAGAATCAATATAATCTTCCGCCAACCATTCACTTTAAAGGTATCGTTAACGAAGTGCCTTATCATCTGCACCAATGCTATCTGTCTGCAAGTTACACAGAGTTATTTGCCAATGCCTGTGTTGAAGCCCTCAATCAAGGTTTGTTAGCCTTATTATCAGATGTGGATATTGCTCATCGTTTCTATGCTAGTCAGTCCAATGCCATCAACTTGTTCAAAACCAAATCAGAGTTGATTCAAAAGATAGAAGAGATGGAACAGCCTGATTTTTATCTATCGAATGAAAAAAATCTAGCTTTAGCCTCTCGCTATTCTCTGGAAAAAGTAGCTCAAATATACAGAGAACTATTGGATAGGAACTTCTAGGATGTTGGGAATTCTTATCACCCTCTCTCTTTATTTCTGCTTGATTTCCTGGATTGCCTATCGGAAAAAAGGGAGCGAAGAGGACTATTATCAGATTAAGAAAGCTGTTCCTGTGACAGTTTTGGCCTTCTCAGTCTTTGCGACCTTACTCAGCCCCATTTCCTTTCTGACTCTGGTTGGGAATGCCTATACAGGCAGGTCCTATCTCTGGTTTGCCCAATGTGGAATTTTTCTAGCCATTCCACTAGCTCATCGCTATTTTCTGCCCCTCTATCAAAAGGGCAACTATGAGACAGCCTATCATCTTTTAGAGGATAAGTTTCAATCGACTGGCATTCGTTCACTGGCCTCAGGTCTTTTCATCATTTACCAGTTGGGGCGAATAGCAGTGGTGACCTATTTGTTGTCTCAGGCCTTAGCACCTTTTATCCCTATCAATCAGCTGGTCTTGTCAGGTTTACTCCTTCTTTTGACGGTCTATTATCTGGCAAGTGGTGGTCTCTTGGTTGTGCTGTGGACGGACTTCTTTCAAGGCTTGGTCCTGCTGGCTATATTGACCCTATTTCTACCAAGAATTGCCCAATCTGGTTTAGTCGTGAATAGCAGTCAACAGCTATCTCACTTTGCAGAGACGCTGGATGGGAAGACGGTCTTGATCTTAGTTGCAGGAGCAGGTTTTAGTAGCTTGTTTTCCTACGTTTCTTCGCAGGATATCGTCCAACGTTTTAATAGCAAAATGGGGCGTCAGAAGATTGGAAAAATCTTATGGTTACAGGGACTTTTGTCCTTTGGGATTGCCAGTTTACTCTATCTGATTGGCTGCTCAATTCGTCAGGAAAATTTCGCTACCTCATCGACCAATCCTGTTCTCATTGCTTACGCTCGAGAAGGTCTGGCACCTTGGTTTGGTGGTTTTATCATGCTGGCTCTCTTGGCAGCAGGCCAATCCACAGTTTCATCCAGTATGAATGCAATCGTGACCTGCTTGAAGTTGGATTTTGCTTGGACAAAGATTCGATGGTCGCCAAGCCTCCTATCCTTTGTCATAGCAGGCCTGTCCTGGCTCCTCTGTCTCTTGCTCATGAATGCAGAAATCTACTCCATCTACGAATGGATTAACGGTTTTATGGGTCTGACTTTAGGTGTGATTGGTGGTTTGTATCTCTTGGTTTTACTTTTCAAAAGACCGAGTTTACAGTTAGCCAAAATCTATCTGGTCTTTAGTCTAGGAGCCTTGGTTCTCTATCATTACAGTGGCCTTTTTGCCAACCCTAATCCCTGGTTAAATAGCATCATCACTACCCTATCTGCCCTTTTTATCTCATTTCTAGGAAGACTATATGAAAGCAACATCTAAACCCATAGCCGTCATTTTGATCCGTTCGGGTTCACGCGGCTTAGTGGATAAAAATATCAAACCGCTTGCAGGCAAACCCTTGGTTTTCTATACCATCGAAGTCGCTCTAGCTTCTAAGCTATTTAGTGAAATCTGGATCTCATCAGACTCACTAGCCTATCTAGAACTCTGTCGTCAAGCCTATCCAGAGATTCGTTGTGTCCACCGACCGAAAGAATTAGCACTATCAACAACCTCTAGCTTAGAAACCTTACGAGACTTTTTACAGCCCTTTGAGGAAGAGCAGGTCTTTGTGAATCTACAGGTGACCTCACCCTTGAGAGAGGTGGAGCATCTTATCGAGTCCTACCAGCTCTACTGTCAGTCTGGAGCCGACCATCTGATTTCCTGTGTTAAGGCGGACAAGAGTCGTAGTCTTTACTTGCAGTTGGCGGAGTCGTCATTTATCCGTCCCCCTCAAGTTTCCAAGCACTATGCTCGGCAGAAAGAGCCTGTCTATTACTATCCTAACGGTAGTATCTGGATTTCTCGCAAGGATCTTTACCTACGAGATGAGACTTTTTACACAGATAAGACAGTAGCCTATGAAATGCCCAAACTCTATTCTTATGATATCGACGATGCCTTGGACTTTGAAGTCGTTGAGACCTTGCTGCACCATCACCACCTAGGAGAATCAAAGAGATGAAACACCTCATCATTGCCACAACGCCCTTGCAGGCCAAGATTACCCAGCATATCAAGGAACTCTATCCTAATCAGGACTTTGTCAGTCTTTATGTCAGTCCTGTCAAAAATGCCCGTCAGGAGCATTATGCTAAGGATTTTGATCATGTTCACTATCCTCAGACGGCTGAGGACTTGGCTCAGATTTGTCAGGAACTTGCCGGCGACTATGACACCATCTTTTATGCTAGCTTTGACAATAGCTTGATTCTGGACTTGGTTGCTAGTTCTACCTACCAACACCTCATGAGTTTCGATGATGGTTATGCGGATATTTATCCTTTGGGTATGTATGCTTGGCCTCTTCAGCCCAGTCAGGTGGGCTCTTTAGGCTTGACCAGAGATGATTTGATTGAGCGAACGGAAAAGCACTATACCCTCTATCGCAGTGACTATCATGTCGTGGCTAGAGAGAAGCTAGTTTATCTGGAGCATTTTTTTGACCTGCCACAAGCCCCCGTTTCAAATGGTAAGACGGTCAAGGTCCTGCTGGGGCAAAAGTTCTCTGAAGAGGACAATCAGATCTCCATCCGCTTTATCAGTACCTATGCCAAGGCCTTGGCCATTGACCTCTATCTACCCCATCCCAAGGAAACCTTCACTATCCCTGATGTGACCTACTTGGAGACGGAGCTGATCTTTGAAGATGTCCTAGCCCAACTCTTTCAAGAATACGAGTTCGTTCATGTCTATCATTTTACTTCATCAGTCAGCCTCCATTTGAAAGACCTGCCCCATGTGACCATCACGGGCATTTCTCTCCCCTACTATGAGGATCGTCAAAAAGAATTGCGACGCTTAGGTTGTCAGTTTGAAAGGATTTCACTTGGCTGGTAGCATAAATGTATATTTTAAAATATGTAAATCCATACGCTATATGGATTTTTTATATATAAATATAGCAAAAAACTATAGTTTGAATGATCAAAAAGTATTCAAATTCCTTGTATAAGAGGTTTTAAAGTGTTAAAATTAAGTGTCTAATTTTGAAGTTTTCAAGCAAGTATTAGCATAATAACAGCTTAAAAATAAAAATTATACAATAAAAAAAGGATGATGAAGATGTTTATAAATAAAAAAGAAAAATTTTCCATTCGTAAGTTTAAAGACGGTCGTTCAGACTCAGTCAAAATCGGTACAGTCGGTCTGATTGTCGGTGCAGCCCTTGCAATGGCAGGACAACCCCATATTGCAGAAGCAGCGATGACAGAAAACAGCGACAACACAACAACGATCTCAAATGATAAGGGGTCAGTAATTGTAGATACAGCTAATATTGAGAACCCAGATGCAGGTAGGGCATTTTCAACTGATCCAACTGCAGAGGGAACAAATACAATTACTAAAACTGGAAAAGTAGACTACAAATATGTAACTGCTGAGGGTAATACTGTATTAGAAGAAAACAAAAACCAAAACTCTGGTGCTGATAAAACTATCGAAACACCATACGATGTATACGGTAAATCAGGAGAAGTTTTCAAAGGAACTACAGGTGGTGATGCAGAAGCTAGCGACCTAAACGACGCTAAAGAAAATGGTAAGAAAGAAACAATCGAAAAAGATGGGAAGACTTACCACCTAATCGGAGAACCTAAGGTTGAAACTACTGGAAACGGTGGAGGAGTGTACTCTGACACAACTCTAGGTGATGTAACTGCGAAATTGACTCCAGAAGGGTTAAGTAACGCAGAAGGTAAAATCACTTATGATACTGTAAAACCTGGTGGAAAAGCTTGGATTGTTGAACAAACAGGAAAAGGAACATATGGTAAATATGTACAAGCTGATTCAGGTGCGATCACTTCTGATGCTAAGATGATAGAAGCTTTCAAAGCTGGAGAAGCAACAGCAAAAAACTTCACTTCAGCTAACGTAACAGCTGATGGTGGAATCAAAGAAGGTGATTATGTTTTCGTCCTTGAGAAAAATACCTATGTAACAGCTAAAACTGAGAGTTTCTCTTTAACAGCACAGATACAATTGTCATCTAGTGATAATGTAGCAGATGATAAAGATGGAACTGGGGCTACTTTAAATAGAACATATGCAATGGTACAAAACTTTAAAGCGGCTCCAGATACTTTAACAGGAGAAGCAAACAAAACTCTTGTAAAAAACTATCTTGCATATCTTCAAGAAAAAGGATTTGAAGATAACCTCCTTAATTTCAAACGATATATTACTTTAGGAATGGCGGCAAAAACTGGTGGTCCTCTGGAGATTAGTGCTGATAAGGGAGATCAACTTGATGATAAAGGAAGACCTACAAGTGATATAACAGCTGATATAGCAAGCGTTACTGATCAAGAAACAAGTACTTTAGAAGATAGTAGTGATTTTCTTCTTAAATTTTCTGATCCTTCGCCGGAAGTTGAAGAGTATTCTTACCGTGACGAAATCACTCCTCTTCGTGCATACCGTTTAGCAAGTGGTACTACAACAATCACTTACACTTATGCAGAAGAAAAAACTCGTGAAATCGAGAAAAAAGGTTCTGTAGTCGTTAACTACCAAACAGAAGACGGAACAGAATTAAAATCTCCTTACACTGATACTCCTGAAACAGTAGCTGAAGTAGTAACTGAGAAATACTATGTTGATGCTGATGGGAATGATGTAATTGTAAGTAGTACTACAGCTTCTAAAAACGTACCTTACAACACTAAAGAAAATGAAACTGAAAAACCTCAAAAACTTACAGATGCACAAGGAAATGTTTACTACCTAAACGAAGCAAACACAATGACATCTGTAAATGGTACAGAAACTACATCACCAGCTGAAACAGGAACAGTAGTAGAAGGTGTTACAAAAGTAACTTACATCTATGAAAAAGCTGGATCAGTAATCGTTAACTACAAAACTGAAGATGGAACTCCACTTGCAGGAACAGTAGTAGACGAAGATGGAGCTGGTAAAACTGTAGAATCAGGTGCAAAAGACATTGATAATGGTAAACCAGGTACAGCTTATAACACTGCCGATAACGGAATGAAACCAACTCGTATTAAAACTGCAGAAGGCAAAGTATACGAATTAGTTCCAGACTTAACTGAAGGTGAAGAAACAGGTGAGGTTGAATCAGGAACAACTAAAGAAGTAACCTACGTTTACAAAGAAGTTAAAGGTAATGTAGTTGTTAAGTACGAAGATACTGAAGGTAACACACTTGCTGATGACGAAAAAGATGAAACAGATGCTTCTCTAAATGTTAAATACGATACAGCTGACCACAAAAAAGAATCTATCGAGAAAGATGGTGTTAAATACTACTTAACAGCTAAAGAACTGAAAGATGGTTCTAAACCAGCAACTGGTGATGTTGTTGAAGGAACAACAACAGTAACTTACGTTTATGAAAAAGCTGGATCAGTAATCGTTAACTACCAAACAGAAGACGGAACTCCATTAGTAGGAACTGCAGACGGTACAGATATTGCTTCGGGTGCTAAAGACACTACAGACGCTAAAGCAGGAACTGACTACAACACTGCAGACAACGGAATGAAACCAAACCGTATTACAACTGCAGAAGGTAAAGTATACGAATTAGTACCAACAGCAACTAAAGGTGATGAAACTGGTAAAGTTGTTGCAGGTGAAACGAAAGAAGTAACCTACGTTTATAAAGAAGTAAAAGGTAATGTTGTCGTTAAGTATGAAGATACTGAAGGTAACGTAATCGCAGAAGACGAAAAAGACGAAACAGATGCTTCTCTAAACGTTAAATACGACACAGCAGACCACAAAAAAGCTGAAATCACCAAAGACGGTGTTAAATACTACCTAACAGCTAAAGAATTGAAAGATGATTCTAAACCAGCTACTGGAGATGTTGTTGAAGGTACAACTACAGTAACTTATGTTTATGAAAAAGCTGGACAAGTAGTCGTTAACTATCAAACAGAAGATGGAACTCCATTAGTAGGTGTTGACCCAGCTGGTGCAAATGTAGCTTCAGGTGCTAAAGACACTGTAGATGGAAAACCAGGATCAGATTATGATACTTCTGATAACGGAATGAAACCAGCTCGTATCACAACTGCAGAAGGCAAAGTATACGAATTAGTACCAACAGCAACTAAAGGTGAAGAAACTGGTAAAGTTGTTGCTGGAGAAACTAAAGAAGTAACATACGTTTATAAAGAAGTAACTGGTGATGTAGTAGTTCACTATGTTGACACAGAAGGTAACAAAATCGCAGCTGATAAAGACGACCTTAAAGGTGCATCTCTAAGCGAAAAATATGATACTGCTGTTGATAACAAACCAGAAAAAATCACTGCAGAAGACGGAACTGTATACTACATTACAAAAGCTGGTCTTAAAGATGATTCTAAACCAGAAACTGGAAACGTAGTTGAAGGTAAAACTGATGTAACTTACGTTTATGAAAAAGCTGGATCAGTAATCGTTAATTACCAAACAGAAGACGGAACTCCATTAGTAGGAACTGCAGACGGTAAAGATATTGCTTCAGGTGCTAAAGATACTGACAATGGAAAACCAGGTTCTGAATACAACACTGCAGATAACGGAATGAAACCAACTCGTATCACAACTGCAGAAGGAAAAGTATACGAACTAGTCCCAGCATCAACTAAAGGTGATGAAACAGGTACTGTAGAATCAGGTCAAACTAAAGAAGTAACATACGTTTATAAAGAAGTTAAAGGTAATGTAGTAGTTCACTATACAGATGAGGCAGGAAACAAAATTGCTGAAGATGCTAAAGATACAACAGATGGATCAATTAGCACACCATATGACACTTCTGATAACGGCATGAAACCAGAACGTATTACTACTCCAGAAGGCAAAGTATACGAATTGGTACCAGCATCAACTAAAGGTGCTGAAACTGGTAAGGTTACTGAAGGAACTACAGAAGTAACCTACGTTTATAAAGAAGTAACTGGTGATGTAGTCGTTCACTACGTTGACACAGAAGGTAACGTAATTGCGGAAGATAAAGAAGATACGAAAGGTGCTTCTCTAAACTCTAAATACGATACAACTGACAACAAACCAGAGAAAATCGAAAAAGACGGAACTGTTTACTACTTAACAGAAAAAGCTGTCAAAGACGATTCTAAACCAGAAAACGGAGACGTAGTTGAAGGTAAGACTGAAGTAACTTACGTTTACGAAAAAGCAGGACAAGTAGTTGTTCACTACACTGATGAAAAAGGTAACACTATTCAAGTGGATGCTGTTGATACAAAAGACGGCAAACCAAACGCTGACTACAACACTGCAGATAACGGAATGAAACCAAACCGTATCACTACTCCAGAAGGAAGAGTATACGAGTTAATCCCTCAATCAACTAAAGGTGATGAAACAGGTAAAGTTAAAGCTGGAGAAACTACAGAAGTAACTTACGTCTACAAAGAAATCACTGGTAATGTCGTCGTTCACTACGTTGATACAGAAGGAAACACACTTGCTGAAGATACGAAAGATGTAGAAAATGGATCACTAAGTGAGAAATATGACACAACTGACAACAAACCAGCTAAACTTGAAAAAGATGGAACGGTTTACTATTTAACAGAAAAAGCACTTAAAGATGATTCTAAACCAGAAAACGGTGCTGTTGTAGAAGGAACTACAGAAATCACTTATGTATACGAAAAAGCAGGAAACGTTCTTGTTCATTACGTAGACGAAGCTGGAAACACTCTTCAAGCAGATGCTGTTGATACAAAAGATGGTCAACCAGGAGCTAAATATGATACTTCTGATAACGATATGAAACCAACTCGTATCACTACTCCAGAAGGAAAAGTATATGAACTCGTACCAGCATCAACTAAAGGTAACGAAACTGGAGATGTTGAAGCAGGTAAAACTACAGAAGTAACATATGTGTACAAAGAAGTTAAAGGAAACGTAGTAGTTCACTACACTGATGAAGCGGGAAACACAATCGCAGAAGACATTAAAGATACGACTGATGGATCTGTAAGCTCAGCATATGACACAAGTGACAACAAACCAGCTACAATCACTACAAAAGATGGTAAAGTATATGTACTTGTACCAACTTCAACTAAGGGTGAAGAGTCTGGTAAAGTAACAGAAGGAACAACAGAAGTTACTTACGTTTATAAAGAAGTAACTGGAGATGTAGTAGTTCACTACGTTGACACAGAAGGCAACGTGATTGCTGAAGATAAAGAAGATACTAAAGGTGCTTCTCTAAACGCTAAATACGATACAACTGACAATAAACCAGCAACAATCGAAAAAGATGGTGTTAAATATTACTTAACAGAAAAAGCTGTTAAAGACGATTCTAAACCTGAAACAGGAGATGTAGTAGAAGGTAAAACTGAAGTAACTTACGTTTACGAAAAAGCAGGACAAGTAGTAGTTCACTATGTAGACGAAGCTGGAAACACAATCCAAACTGACGCTGTTGATACCAAAGACGGTAAACCAGGAGCTGCTTACAACACTACTGATAATGATATGAAACCAACTCGTATTACAACTGCAGAAGGAAGAGTATACGAATTAGTACCAGCATCAACTAAAGGTAACGAAAACGGAAGTGTTGAAGCAGGTAAAACAACAGAAGTAACATATGTGTACAAAGAAATTAAAGGAAACGTCGTCGTTCATTATGTAGACGAAGCGGGTAACACAATCGCAGAAGACGTTAAAGATACTACAGACGGATCAGTAAGCTCAGCATATGACACAACTGACAACAAACCAGCTACAATCACTACGAAAGATGGAAAACTATACGTATTAGTACCAACTTCAACTAAAGGTGATGAAAATGGTAAAGTAACAGAAGGAACAACAGAAGTAACTTACGTTTATAAAGAAGTCAAAGAAGGTACTACAAATGGAGGCTCACTCACTCCATCTCAACCAGGTTCTCCATCAACACCTTCAACAAACCCAACAAGTCCGGTGAAACCGACAGACCCAAGTCAACCAACAACACCGGCTAACCCAGCAACCCCAGCTGCCCCAGCTAACCCAGCAACACCGGTTGCTCCGGCTAATCCAACTAACCCAACAACACCGGCTAACCCAGCAACTCCAACGATGCCATCAGCACCAGTAAATGGTAAAGCACCACAAGCTCCAGTAGCTCCATCAGAAGCTAAAGGACAAGCTGAACTTCCTAATACTGGTACAGAAGACCATGCTAGCCTAGCAGCACTTGGACTTTTAGGTGTCTTGAGCGGATTTGGGCTTGTTGCTCGTAAGAAAAAAGAAGACTAAATTTAATTAGATTTTCTGATAAGAATAAGGAGTAGGATATCATATCCGCTCCTTTTTCTATGTAAATATGAGGTAATTTTTAAGCTTTTTTGAAAGTTATTAATCATATTTCTGAAGCTATTAATTATCTTTGCTTTTTTATATATCAACATCGATTAAAATATCGAATTGCTTGACATAGTGAATAGATAGAGTTATTATATATATTATACAATAGGTGAAGTCAGGGATTTTCTTAGTATCTATTTAAGGATTTTACTGACTTTTCTTGGTGTAAATAAAAATATAAGAAAAGGAGTAGTAATGTACTCACGAATAAAAAAATATCATGGACAAAAGGTTCAACGATTTTCAATCCGAAAGTATAGTTTCGGTGCAGCATCGGTAGCGATTGCTGCGCTTATGATGTTTGGAGGTGGAGCCACTGCAAAAGCTGACACTATTCAAGGAAACGATGCAAGAACGAGCTCAAATTTGTCTAATCAACAGTCATCGCCATCTCAAGAAAACCTAAATCACGAAGAGAATGTTGCGAGCCCTGATGCTAAGGGAAAAGAAATTCCTTCTAAAGATCCAGTTTCTAAACCAGTAGTAACTTCAGCTGAAGCTTTAGTTAATGAAGATAGGGTAGCACCAGAAAATATTGCAAAGGTAGACTTCAGTAAGTTATTAGAAGCGATTTCACGTATTCAATCAGCTATCGATAAAGTTGAAATTAGTAATAAAACATCAAAAATTATTGAGGATGCAAAGGCAGCACTATTAGAAGCTCAAGCTTTATCAGCAAATGACAAAGCAACTCAGGCAGAGGTAGATAAAACTGTTGCAAGATTAGGAGAAAAGGCTTTTGTAATTGAGAGCATGCCAAAAGTGTCTCCTGCTGTAGAAGATAAATCAGAAACAGAAGCTAAAGTAGAAAAAACAAATAAAAACCAAGATCCACGAAACGGAAAAGCAATTCCTGGTAAAGGGGAAAGTGGGTTTAGAGCGACTCCTACTGGTGTAGGGGAACAAGCAGCGGAAGGTCCTACAAGTAATAATAAGAGGGGGGTAGGAGCTAACCCAGTAGATAACGTTATTTCAAGTTTGAAAAATCAGTTTGGGGATATTGATTTCAATACTCCAGATGTTGAAACAAAATCCGCAACTGTTGAAAATCAATATTCAAGAAATAATGCTAGTAGTCCAAATCCAGCCCCAGTGAAGTTAGGGAAAATTACTTACAATTGGAAAGAAAAACGAATAGAAAATGAAATTGATGGTTGGAAGATAGAAGGGACAAATAATTATGTAACAGCTATTAAACCTGAAGCTCCAACAGAAGTTGCGGCTGATAGACCTGCTGGATTTGAACCAAAACCATCTAAAGTTTACGATAATAATGGAAGTATTGAGAGACAATATAACGATACTCCTACTCCAGACAATCCTTTAGCGCCTAATAAAGCTAATCAAAACTATGCAAATGGTGTCAACTACTCAAGTGTACCTGGTATTCCTTTAAATAATGCAGAACATTCTGCTGTCGGTAAAGGCTATTATATTCAGTTAAATAAAAAAGGTACACAAATTTCGAAAGAATTTAATGTCAATCCGAATTCTAGATTATATCTTAGTGCATTAACGGGTGGTGCATATGGGAATATGGGTACTGCTGGTACTGGTGAAAAAGTAGAAATTACAGTTAGAGATGCAGATACAGGTGAAGTTTTAAGAACGCTAACAGATGCGAATAATCATAATGAAACTACACACGTTTCAACTCCGTATGGTGATGGAGGGAATGGTAATGGTTTTGGTTTCTGGAGAACGATTATCAATACTCCAAATACGACTAAAAAAATTAAAATAACAATTAAGGCACTAGAGGATGGACCAGCATTTAAAAAGACCTATCCAGTAAATGGTAAATCAGAAATTGAAGATGGATATTTTGTAGGTGGGGTCAACTTAGCTGTTGGTGCTGCATTAGAAATGACAACAGATGTTGTTCGTAATAATGCTACATCCTCTTATGGAGAAGACACTCTCTATAAAGACAAAGAATCCGGTCAATTAAGAGTTACTGTGAAAAACGTTGGTGGGTTACCAACGTACGGTGCTTATGAATACACAATTAAAATTCCTGAAGGTGTCGAATTAAAAGATTCTCTAAAAAAAGCAAATGAATGGAATTGGCCTGGTCCTTTCCAAGTCGTATCGTATGATGAAGCTACAAGAACGCTTAGATTGAAATTCAATGCAGGGGATTCAGATCCAGCAAAGAATGGGACAAGAACATTCGGTATTGATTTCACAACGGCAAAAAATTTCAAAGGGACAGCTACTTTTAAGGTAACTGCAGAAATTAAAGAAGGATTTACAGATTTACAAGGCAACAGAGTATTAGAAAATACAGGTGTTGTAAATCCAAATAGTCCATATAGAAATACATTCAATGCTCTAGGAAATACAGACAATCCAGATTACTACTACAATAAAACTATTTATATTGATACAGTTAAGCCACAAGCTCCAACAGTAGAAGCAGTGCATACAGACAGTATTACTGGGGAAAAAACTGACAAGAACCAACCAAAAGAATTATTAATTTCTGTACCTGCGGAGAAAGATCCTAACTTAACAGACGAAGCTAGAGAAAAACAAGATATTGCAGCTAACGATAAAAATAATGGTACAAATCGAGTTCCTGATACTGAAGTAGACAATATTAAAAAAGCTATCGGTGGATTAACTTCAATGAAAGTTACGTTACCAAATAGTAAAACCCCAATTACACTAAACAAAAAAGAAGATGGTTGGTATATTGGTACTACAAAAGTTGAAGAACGTGATGGTAAATTAGTTGTTCCAGTTCCAAAAGGAACAGATTTGACAGAAGCGAATGAGACAACAAATCCTGACAAACGTATCAAAGTTACTGTGCTTGATAAAGCAGGTAACGAATCAGATCCAGCTTATGCTAATGTTCTAAACGAAGCTCCAACAGTAGCAGTTGAGAAAAAAGATTTATATGTTTATAAAACAAAAGAAGCTGACAAATGGAATAATGATAAAGTTCTAGAAAAAGCGAAACCATCTGCAACTGACTTAGAAGATGATCGTGATGGGGTTGATTCTACTAAACCAACAATTGCAGTAAGTGATGCAGGTAATCTAGATACAACTAAAGTTGGAGATTACACTGTAAAAGTTCAATCAACTGATAGTGAAGGTAAGAAATCAACAGAAGCAAATGTCACTGTTCATGTCTTAGACTTAATTACAGTAGATCCTACAGTAACAACTGATCCAACAAATCCAAGCACAACAGCTCCAGTATCTCCAAAAACAGCAGATACACCTGTAAAAGAAGGAGATGAAAATCTTGGTAAATATCCAGCAGGAGTTACTCG
>ERZ773009.968-NODE-968-length-20524-cov-4.731106_pt1 | contig 20524 bp, 16 predicted proteins | sample MGYA00580663_ERZ773009 | MGnify/ENA primary metagenome ERZ773009 (study PRJEB29015, sample SAMEA2737969) | human oral metagenome | biome: human oral; feature: human-associated habitat; material: dental | place: China | collected 2026 ... | reverse complement strand
CCCCAGAGGGAGGGGAGTAGACACCGAGATACCTCTATGGTAGCTACTCTTGGGCTCTCTGAATCAATGGTAATTGCCCGAAGAGAGTAAAAGGAGAGGGGAGTGAATAGCGTGTTATCCCTATCTATTAGATGATTCTGTGGTTAAAATGAAAGAAGTAAAGAAGAAGTCCCTGAGCATAGGGGTATCTCGCTATTTACTCGCCTCTCCTTTTGGAGAGGGGTTGGGTGTGAGGCTCTTGTTCAGATACATTGTGGCGATTCTGCTGCTCGTTGTAGGAGTGGGGCAGGAGGCGCATGCGCAATATGTGATAACGAAAGAGACTGCGAGGTGTCTGACGAAGCAGGATTCTTTGTTGTTGGATAATTTTGGGCAAAAAGTTGATGGGCAGCTTAGGAGTTCTTATCGTGCTGATACTGTAAGTCTTATTGACAAATACTTTCGTAGGGGTATGTCGAGAAAGGGCATACTGATGATTCCTAAGGGTAAACGACCTGCACCCGAAACCTATTTGAAACGAAGATATATAAGGCGACATCTGAAGAATTTTAAGGCAGGTGCATCGTGTATCGTTTCGAAAGAATTGTTAGAACGACATCATGGCGACTCTATCGGAAAGGCTGATAATAGTCAGTTTATCATGATGAAGTCGGAGATGGATAGTGTATTGATGCGAAGTCATGGCGACTTGTCGCGCATCGAACATGAATTGGGAATCCCTGCTGGTGCGTGGAAACATCGGGTATTAGTAAGGATTGACATCCCCAAGCCAAAGAAACTCAGGTTGAGGATGCCGTCGGGTAACGAAGTCGGAGCGAATGTGTTATGGCTTCCAGGTGGACTTCTACCTACTGGATATAAAGAAGCGGTGATAGATAGGATTCCGAAAGGAAGATATAAAGCTTCGCTGATTGAGATTGTCAAATGATAATATAGAAAGAATCTTAAAATTAAAGGTCGTTGCTTATACTTTTTCTGATTTAAATGTAGTAAATAGTGAATACTAATATGAAATAAAAGGTTAGTAAATTAGACCTATTCGCCAAAGAGTTTTTATGGCTAAAATGGTTATAAGAAGGCAAAAGATACCCGCAATTATATAGGGTACTTTGCGTTGATCCCAATAGTAGGTATTATTATTAACGAGTGTAATGGGTCTTGATTTCATTTTTATTGTGAGATTTTGATAGCTTAGGTTGTCTTCCTTGTCACCATTTTGTAGGTTGAAGATGAAGTAGTTTCCATCAGCCCCTTTTCCTATGACAGAGTCTCCAACCACTTGTATATGTGTAATCTCATCAATAAGGTTTTCTTTCAACAGATCGTTTCTGCGATTGATGTTAGCATATTCGGGCGTATCAACTGAGGTAAGTTCATAACCATTCTTTAGTGGGATAGACCAGCTATCACCTATACCAATGTCAGAACCAAGAATGATAGCAATGATAAGCATACACACAAAACTACTTGCAGCGTATATCCCAATAAATATTCCTGGTGTGAGGAATGATAGAACCATCTTCCTCTTCCTTTGCCTTTTGCAAAGAAAGTAAGAGAAAGGTAACGTTATCAGTCCTAATATGAGGGATAGGATTATAAGAGCGATTGCCCAGAAAATAAGAACAAAAAGCATTCCCATAGTTTGTCTTTATTATTTTTAAGGGAGAAGAGCTATCTTCCCTTGATATACTTAAAAATGAGGTGTATTGCTGTTGAGAGGATGTATATGAGGTTAAGCACAAGAAGATAAAACCACCATGTGAGACCTACCCCATGTTCTGAACGAAAGAAGAAGAGATAATAGAGTGGGAGAGAGTAACCAAATAACACAATAGAAGACAAGATACCTATTCCTTTCTGATGATTGAATATCTGGTAGATAGTGAGGAGTATGCAGATAATAGAGCTAATGTAGAGTAATGTATCTTTATCCATATTATTGAGGATATTACTAAGTTTTGGGAGTTATTAATAGTAATATCTTTGATGTTTTGCCAAGTTCAGCTTGCAGAGCGTAAGTGCTTCTTCAGCTCGTCCTTCCATCATATAGGCAGGGAAGGAGTAAAGGGCGTTGATAGTCTTGAGGTTATACTCCATAGTCTTGCGTTTTATCCATGAAGATTCGTTTGCGATAACCTTTTCAGGGTCTTTCACCTGAATGGTTATCAACCTGTTACCTTTAAAACGTCTTAGAGAGAAGTCGGCAATCTCGTTCCATAATATTTCTTTAGCTCCGCAGATAGAGATACCTCTATCGGTAAATTCTATTTCTTTCTTATGATTTATGAGAAGTTTTACCTTTTTATAAGCCATAAACAAACCGCCGCCACCAAAGAAGATGATGGAGAGGATGCCAGCAACTCTTATTGTCCATAGTGGATAATTTGTGGTGGGGTTTTCTACGGTAAGGAGCCATACGCCCAAGGCGGTAAACGCTATACAACCTAAGTAGGCAAGGATTTTCTTTGTCTGATTCATATATTTTACTGTTTGATATTCTTCATACTCAATGCGATACGTTTGCGACGCATATCTACTTCGACGACACGGACGCGGACGTGCTGATGAAGGCGAATGACTTGTGTGGGGTCGGTGACGAAGCGGTCGGAGAGTTGAGAGATGTGGACGAGTCCGTCTTGATGAACACCGATGTCGACGAAGGCTCCGAAGTTGGTGATGTTTGTAACGATACCGGGGAGTTCCATTCCTATGATGAGGTCGTTGAGGGTATGGACATTCTTGTCGAATTCGAAGACTTCAACCTCTCCACGGGGATCGCGCCCAGGCTTCTCAAGCTCGGTGAGGATGTCGTGGAGGGTGGCCTCACCCAACCCCTCCGAAAGGAGGGGAGTTCCTATGTGCTCACAAGAGGGTAAGGATTTTTTTAATTTATCTCCATCTTTCAGCGAACCGTTTCCGGCACTCCCCCTCTCCTTTCGGAGAGGGGGGTGGGGGGTGAGGTATCTCTTGACATCAATTTCTGCCAAGAGTTTCTTATTGCCAATGAGATCCTTGATCGTACATTTCAAGTCCTTCGCCATTTGCTCAACGATGTGATAGCTCTCGGGGTGAACGGCAGAGTTATCGAGTGGGTTCTTGGCATTGGGAATACGGAGGAAGCCTGCACACTGCTGGTAGGCTGTATCACCCAGACGCTTCACCTTCTTGAGCTGGGCACGTGAGGTGAAAGGACCGTGCTCACGTCGGTAATCAATGATGTTGCGGGCAAGGGCAGGACCGAGTCCGCTGACGTAGGTGAGCAAGTGGAGGGAAGCCGTGTTGAGGTTGACACCCACCTGATTGACACAGCTCATCACTGTCTGGTCGAGTGAATGCTTAAGCTTTGATTGGTCGACATCGTGCTGATATTGTCCAACACCGATGCTCTTCGGGTCAATCTTCACGAGTTCAGCGAGTGGGTCCATCAGTCGTCTACCGATAGATATGGCTCCGCGTGTGGTCACATCCTCATCGGGGAACTCCTCACGAGCCACAGGAGAGGCGGAATAGATAGATGCACCGTCCTCAGAGACAAGGAAGATGAACAAGGAAGAAGCTGGCCCCTCCCCCGACCCCTCCCCCAAAGGGAGGGGAGTAGTATGTCCTGCTGATTGTGTTTTGCTATTCGGATTATGGTAATTATCAGTCTGCTTTGCAAAGTTCGGAGACGTATTATCTGTAAACTGTTGTTTTTCTTCAAGCAAGTGACGGTAATCACTCCCCTCCCTTCGGGGGAGGGATGAGGGGGAGGGGCTGGTCGTAGTTGTAGTTTCGGTCGTTATGTTCTCCACAAACTCCTTACTCTCCCTGCTTGCCGTACCATTACCAATGGCAATTGCCTCAATCTTATAAGTGTTTATCATCCTTTGCAAGGCTTCCGTGGCTTGTCTTACCTGATTGCGTGGTGGATGCGGATAGATAATCTCATGATGAAGGAGGTTACCTTGTTCGTCAAGGCAAGCTATCTTACATCCGTTGGCAAAACCGGGGTCGAGGGCGAGGACACGTTTCTGACCGAGTGGGGGAGAGAGGAGAAGCTGGCGGAGGTTCTCGGTAAAGACTTTGATTGCCTCTTCGTCGGCACGCTCCTTACTCAAGGTAGCAAATTCGTTTTCAATACTCGGATTGATAAGACGTTTGAAGGAGTCTTCAACGGCTTGGCTGACGAGGGTCTGACAGACTCCGTGTCCACGTACAAATTGTCGGGTGAGGCGTGCGATACATTCTTCACCGTCAATCGTGATGCTTACACGCAGGATGCCCTGTGCCTCGCCACGACGCATAGCAAGCAGGCGGTGGCTATTGCAACGGCGGAGAGGTTCGGAGAAGTCGAAGTAATCAGCGAACTTCTGCGCCTCCTCGGTATCCTTCATCTTCTTGATGACCTTCGACGTAATGACAGCCCCACGCTGATAAGCTGTGCGAACAGTATTGCGTGCTTGCTGGTTCTCGGAGACAATCTCGGCGATGATGTCTAAAGCCAAAGTCTCCCCCGACCCCTCCGAAAGGGGGAGAGGAGCCCCACCCAACCTCCCCGAAAGGGGAGGAGTGCCTATGCGCACACGAGAGGATAAAGATTCTTTGGCTCTTCCTTGATATTTCTGCAAAATACTTGCAAGTTTGTCTCCTCCCCCTTCGGGGAGGTCGGGTGGGGCTTCTCTCCCCCCTTCGGGGGAGCTGGAGGGGGCTTTAGCTTCTCTCATTATTGCCAACGCTAACGGCTCCAATCCCTGTTCACGAGCAATCTGCGCACGTGTACGGCGTTTGGGCTTATAAGGTAGGTAGATGTCCTCTAACTCTGTGGAATCCATACAAGCACGAATCTTTGCTTCTAATTCTGGTGTGAGTTTCTCTTGCTCGCGGATTGTTTTGAGTATGGTCTCCTTACGTTTTCCGAGTTCCTTCAGACGGTCATAAAGTTCGCTAATATCAGTTATCTGAACCTCATCTAGCCCCCCTGTTCGCTCCTTACGATAGCGGGAAATGAAGGGAATTGTACAGCCCTCATTTAGTAAGGTGAGAACTGCCGATACACTTTGGAGGGGAAGAGAAAGCGAGTGGGAGATGAAGGAGGCACCAGAAGCCCCCTCCGGCTCCCCCGAAAGGGGGAGAGCCCTATTTGCTGAGTGTTCGCTCTTATTCTTAGGCTCGTTATCTTTGCTGTATGGTGTTTGTCTAATCATCTTTTAGATACAGATTTATGTCTTGTCTTAATCACGATTGTCGGGTGCTTTTCCATCCGTGGATCGTTTATATAAGTAAGGATGTCGGCAGAGAGGATGTCGGTGGGTTTAATATCCTTTGGCAAAGCCTCCGTTATACGTTGGGGTGAAAGTTTGTAATCAATGATGGTCAGCTTCTTTCGTGGTTTCCTTAGTTTTCCGTTTATTACCCATTGTAGTTCTGCAAGCGAGTTGGTTCGTATGATGATGATATCTGCGGGTGTTTTACAGAATGTGATGTTCTTCCCTTGCTTTATTTGTTCTTCTGCTGAGAAAGTCTGTATGGATTCGATGGCATAGGGCGGAATAAATCCCAGTCTTTTTGCCACAATCTGTTTAGCCGAATCCGACCGCATCTCGTCGATGGTGACGTGCAGGAGGGAGTCGGGAAGGGGTGTGCCGTCAATGACGCATAAGGTCTGGGCACGTGTGGTGAGAGTAAAGAAGAAGATAAAAAAGAGAAGAAGAGAGAGAGCCCCTCTCCCTTGCCTCTTCCCTGAATCAACGGTCACTGACCGAAGGAAAGTAATGGAGAGGGGAGTGATATGTCCTGTTGATTGTGGTTTGCTCTTCATTGCTGTTTTTATTTTTTTGCAAGTGTCGGTAATCACTCCCCTCTCCATTCGGAGAGGGGCCGGGGGTGAGGCATTACATCCCCCTTGCCTTGAGCAATCCCTTTGTATCGGGCGCTTTGAGACCAGTGAAGTCAGAGAAGATTTGCATCAGGTCGCGGGTATTACCACGTGAGAGAATCTTCTGGCGGAAGTCATCACCCACCTTACGTGTCAGGGCACCATGAGCCTCGAAGTAGTCGGCAATGTTAGCAGCCAGCACCTCACTCCACAGGTAGCTGTAATAACCAGCTGCGTATCCTCCGCCCCAGATGTGGTTGAAGTAAGAGGTAGAGTAGCGTGGAGGAATCTGATTGTTAAGCAAACCCATGTCAGCCAGCACCTTCTTCTCAAAAGCTGGAGCCTCCTCAGCTGTCGGAACCTCAGAAGGTGAGAGGCAATGCCAAGCCAAATCCACAGAGGTAGCGGCAAGGTTCTCGCCTAATGCGTAAGCCGAAAGGAAGTTGAGCGAACCCAACATCTTCTCACGCAGGGCATCTGGCATCGGTTCGTTGGTCTTGTAATGGCGTGCATAGTGGTTGAAAACCTCTGGTATACTTGCAAATGATTCATTGAACTGTGATGGCATCTCCACGAAGTCACGTGAAACAGCAGTACCGCTCAGTGTGTTATACTTACAATTAGAAAGCATACCGTGCAGGGCATGACCGAACTCGTGGAACATCGTCTGAGTCTCGTCCCAAGTAAGGAGCGTTGGCTGACCTTCTGGAGCCTTGGCATAGTTACATACGTTAAAGATGAGCGGTTTCTGCTGACGGTCGCCACTCTGCTTAAGGGAGGCACTCATCCACGCACCACCACGCTTTGTTGGACGGCGGAAGTAATCACAGTAGAACAGTGCCAGCTGCTTGCCGTCAGCATCCATCACGTCAAACACCTTCATGTCTTTATGATAGGTAGGGATATCCTTACGCTCGCGGAAGCTGAGACCATAGACACGGTGAGCTGCATAGAATATACCGTTTACGAGGACGGAATCAAGATTGAAGTAAGGTTTCACGTCATCATCTGAGAAACTATACTGATCCTTCTTCATCTTAGCCGAATAATAGAAGCGATCGTAGGGCTGGAGGCGGAAGTCAGTACCCTCCGTCTTCTGAGCATACTCCTCAATCGCCTTTGTCTGCGCCTCCGACTTAGGTTTGTAAGCCTCAATCATCTGATGCAAGAAGGCATAGACGTTATCCGTATTCTTTGCCATCGTCTTTGAAAGCGAGTAAGAAGCATAGTTCTTGTAACCCATTAGCTGAGCCTTCTCCGCACGCAAGCGAGCTATCTTCACGATGACAGGGAAGGTGTTGTAAGCACCTGTGCCGTCTGTACGATGAATAGAAGCGTTGTAGACACGCTCACGCAAGCCACGGTTTTCAAGACTTGCAAGGATAGGCTGTTGAGTGGTATTCGTTATCACGATACAGTAAGGTGCCTTACCACCACGGCTCTCAGCATCTTTCTTGCACTGAGCAATATCCGTCTCGCTGAGTCCTGCTAATTCCTTCACGTCGCTGACCCATACGGTAGCCTCATTGGCAGCCTTAGGAAGCATATCGCCAAACTCCTGCTGAAGCTTTGCCAACTCCTTGTTAATCTCCTGCATACGTGCCATCTTCTCTTTTGGAAGCAAGGCACCGGCGTGGGTGAAGTCCTTGTAAACCACCTCTAACAGCTTCTTATCCTCGCCCTTGAGCGTTTTGTACTCATGGTCATAGACATACTTGATGCGCTGGAAGAACTTCTGGTTGAACTTAACCTCATTCTCAAACTCGGTCATCAGCGGAACGATACTTCCCTGTGCCTTCTCAATCTCAGGTGTCTTGTCAGCTGATACCAGCGCATAGAAGATGTTTGAGATACGTTCCAAGTCCTTTCCGCTCCGCTCGTAAGCCAAGATGGTATTGGCGAAGGTAGGTTTCTGTTTATTGTCTGTAATCTTCTTTATCTCAGCTCTCTGCTCAGCGATAGCCGCTTTGATAGCAGGGAGATAGTCTTCACCCTTGATACGGCTGAAATCAGGGGCGTTGAAAGGTAGCGTACTCTGTTTCATAAGCGAATTGCTGACCGTCTGTGTGGTCTTAGGTCTTGCTTTCTGTGCCTGACCAGTAAGTGCTGTGCAGGCAAGTCCTGCGGCAAGCACAACATTTTTAAAATTCTGTTTCATGTTCATAATATTGGTGGGTGATGGGTGATGGGTGATGGGTGTTGATGATGTGTAGATTATAGTAATCATCAACACCTATCACCTACCACCTAACATTCATCACCTATTTTACCGCAAACTTACATAAAAAAAACGAGATTATGAAATTAATGGGGTGGGAAATGATGGGTGTTGGGTGTTGAATGTTGGGTGTTGATGATGTGTGGGATTGAATGTTGAATGTTGGGTGTTGAATGTTGGGTGATGGTGATGTGTGGATTTACAATGAACTTTATAGAAACCATTAACACCCACCACTCAACACCCAGCACCCCTCGAAATATATTGACAAAAATGCAAAGGAAACGTGGGGAAATGGGTGAAAAAACGATTTGATTAAGGACCTGCGTAAGTTCTTTGTTATCAAATAGTTGTAGATGCGGTTTTTAAAAGGTGCTTTGTAAGGGTTCAAAAGGGCGTTACTAAGGGGCTTAAAGGGCATCTTTTGCAATCCAAAAGGGCGTTGTTTGCAAGCCGTTTTGTGGTCTTTACAAAATCAGTATGTAAAAAAATAAGACAAAAAAAGTACTTTCAGAAGTTTGAAATTAATAAGTTTTACCTTTTGCATTTAGGAGCTTAAAAATGTCGGTTGACAATTACCTACGCTGAATAATTACGTAAATGATAACAGGGGCACCGATGAGTGGGGTGACAGCATTAAGTGGGATTATACCTGACTCGCCAGGAAGATAACAAATAAAGTTGCAAAGTAAAGCGATTACAGCACCGCTCAACACTGTTCCTGGAAGAAGTATCTGATGATTCTCAGTACGGAATAAGAGGCGGGCTATATGTGGAATAGCTAATCCGATAAATGAAATAGGACCGCAGAAAGCGGTTGTGATGGCTGTTAGCAGACCTACGACTACTAATAGTATATTGCGAATCTGGCGTGTGCTAATCCCTAAACTCTCTGCATATTGTGGTCCTAAGAGTAGGATGTTCAGTGGCTTCACCAATAGAAAAGATGCAATAATACCTATTAAACAAAGAATAGAAAACAGAGGGATATGATTCATTGATACACCTCCAAAATTACCCATTCCCCATACCATATAACTTTTCAAACCTTCTTCTGATGCAAAGAAATTCAAAAGAGAAACAGCTGAAGAGGAAACATATCCCACCATGATACCCACTATCAGTAATAAAACACTGTTGCGCACTAAAGTGGAAAGGAACAAGATGAGTGCTGTTACGGCGATTGCTCCAACGAAAGCTGCGGTAAGAATGGCAAGAAAGCCAGAAACAGTAAAGATAGAAGTAGAGACAGTCCCACCCAATAGTAGCATCACCAAGGCAACACCTAAGCCTGCACCAGAACTGATACCAAATACATCTGGACCTGCTAAAGGATTGCGAAAGGCTGTTTGAAGCATTAAACCACAAACTGACAACGATGCTCCACAAAGTATGGCAGTGAGTGTTTGAGGGAGTCGGTTCTCTAAAATAATATATTGCCAGCTTTCTTTTCCTGTAAAACGACCACACAGAATATCCAATACATCAGCAAAGGGAATCTGAACAGAACCTGTTGTAAGGTTCAATCCAAATAGAAGTAGGATACTTGTTGCTAAGCATATAAAAAGAAGAATATTCCGTTTCATTATCTTATCGTTTCGGTTCTATCAATCTTCTAACTTCTGATAGTAACGCAGTGGGGCAATCTTCAAGTCGGGATGGAAAAGTTGAATCAAGTCTGAGAGCAACCAATCGGGACGCCAGCTGACCTCCTCAAAGTAGGGTTTACTATCTACCTTACAGCCATATATTTCCTTTGTTTGATAAGGTTTTAGCTTTGCGTAACCTTGATATTCAGACAATAAGACTCGGCGATTGAAATTACCATTATAACTTAATATCCAAAAATCACTTTGTGCGAACTTATCCAAGATCGTTTCAAAAGGCATCGCAAGACTTCCACTATGCTTATCATTTGAATAAGCATAACGTCCATGTGCATCTTTATATAGTAAACCCACACTGCTCTCGCCACCTGGTAGATACCACACAGCACCCACTTTTCTGTCAGGTAAGACACTACGAGTAACCTTACTTTGACTTGCCTTTTGGCTTAAAGACTTATAGTTTTGTTTAACAACAGCAAATAAAGAGTCGGCTTCATGCTCCCGCCCAAAGAGAATACCATAAAACTTCATCCATTCAGCACGCCCTAAAGCAGAACGTTCCATGTAGTCGGCACATTCAATGATGGGTACTCCTATCTGTTCTAAACGACCATAACCACCATTGTTTTCAAAGGGAGAAAGTAGTATTGCATCTGCATTTAGATCTATAATTTGCTCTACATCAGGCTTCATCGCATCACCACAGTCAACAATACCACCCTTTATTCTTGCGCGTTTCTGAATATCAGGGATAACCATATACTTCAAATCAGCAACACCAGCAATCGCTTTCTGTGCATGAAGCATCTCAACAAGGTTTGCATGGGCTGTCGTGAAGATAACACTCTTGCGAAGGGGAATGACCACTTTTGTTCCGTCGTCAGGAACGTTTACATCCTTTCCGCGTTCAACAAGGTAGTAAGTATGTAGAACGGTTCCCGCTTTCCAAGGGTTCAACAAACGTACAACCACATAGTCTTTCGTACGTTCGATTGTAATATTTCGAGCATACTGTAGTTCTGTTTTGTTTCCTTTCTCTCCTTTATCGCTTTTATCAGCCACTTTCGTTTGATGATTACCACACGATAAAAACAATAAAATGGAGAGGGTAAATACTAATAACTGCCGCATAAACAAAGATTTATCATGCAAAAATACAAAAAAAGAAAGATTCTTTTGCTTGATAAGAATATTTTTTATACTTTAGCCCACAAATTTATTAAACAATCTAAATCTATTAAACTAAACAACTAACACCATGGCAGAAGAAAAGACTAACGAACTTGGTAATCACATTGAAATGAAAAAAGTTTGGGAACTTTTAGCCATCCTCGTGGTTACAGCCATTATTTGGAATCTTCCCACAAGTAGCTTTGGCATTGATGGGTTGACCGTAGTACAGCAACGCATTATTGCAATCTTTGTGTTTGCCACCTTATCGTGGCTAACAGAGTGTATCCCTGCATGGGCAACGTCGCTGAGTATCATGTCTATCATGTGCGTCACTGTATCCAAGAATGCTTTTGGAGTATTCAAAGGTGACGGGATAGGTGAGTTACTTGACTCAAAGGAAATCATGGCATCCTTTGCTGACCCTATCATCATGCTCTTCCTTGCAGGCTTTATCTTAGCGATAGCGGCATCGAAGTCAGGACTTGACACGCTCTTGGCACGTAATCTTATTAAGCCTTTTGGTAATAAGAGTGAGAATGTTCTTTTGGGATTCCTGCTTATTACAGGACTCTTCTCTATGTTCATCTCAAATACTGCAACAGCGGCATTGATGCTTACTTTCCTTACTCCAGTCTTTGCTGCGCTACCTGCTAATGGTAAGGGACGTATTGCCTTGACAATGTCTATTCCTATTGCAGCCAACCTCGGTGGTATGGGAACACCGATTGGAACACCTCCGAACCTTATTGCTATTAAATATCTCAATGACCCAGCTGGTCTTAATATGAATATTGACTTCATGCACTGGATGGCTTTCATGGCACCGCTTGTGATAGTTCTGCTTTTGTTGTCATGGAGAATTATTCTTTACTTCTTCCCATTCACACAGAAGACTATTCATCTGAAGATTGATGGTGAGGTACACCGTGGATGGCGTATGTGGGTTGTTATCATAACCTTTATTGTAACAATCCTTCTATGGGTAATTCCAAAGGATGTCACAGGTATTGACACCAATACTGTTTCAATGATTCCAATGGCAATCTTCGCTATCACTGGTGTTATCACTGCAAAGGATATGCAGGAGATTAACTGGAGTGTCATCTGGATGGTTGCAGGAGGTTTTGCTATTGGCTTGGGAATGAACGGTTCAGGCTTGGCAGATGCTGCTATTGAGAGTATTCCATTCGGCAATTGGAGTCCTATCGTTATCCTTGCTATCTCTGGTTTGATTTGTTACTTCCTCTCTAACTTTATTTCAAACACAGCAACTGCTGCGCTGTTGGTTCCAATCCTTGCTGTAGTATGTCGTGGTATGGATCATAATCTCGATGGTATTGGCGGTACAAGCACTGTCCTCATCGGTATTGCCATTGCTGCCTCTACTGCAATGTGTCTCCCTATCTCTACGCCACCGAATGCTATTGCTTACTCAACAGGACTTGTGAAGCAGAATGATATGCTTAAGGTGGGTCTGACCAGCGGTGTTGTTTCCCTTATCTTGGGTTACATCTTACTTTATTTCATAGGTCAGATACACTTCCTTGGATAAGGTCTTCGCTCCCTATAATCATATTTATATCAGAATATTATGAGCAAGTTGTTTAATTACTTAGCACTACTCTTGATTGTATTACCTTTCACGAGTTGCCAAGAAAAGAAGGCGGAGGCAAATGTTCCGAAGTGGATTCTTTCTATGGTAAGTGATAGTAAGAATACAAGTGCTGAGACTGACTTCTCAAATATATTGTCTGACAAGAGCGTTCCTTACATTGGTTATATTGGAACGGACTTTCAGAAGTTCTCGATAGACATCCAAAAAGTTCAACGAACGGATAATGACCAATATGATGTCAGCGGCATTACCATTGTCAAGAACAATCGTTGTAACTTCCGTGGAACCATTGATATTGTTGAGAATAGGGAATTTACGCATCCCACGTATGGTGTGGACGACTCTATGAAGGGTCAGTTCACGCGTCGTGGGTGTAGTATTGCGAAATATAATTTAGAAGAAGAAACCAGCCAAACGGGAAGCGGTGTCTTCACTGGTTATCTGCTGTTCTATTGGTACGAAACCAATGATGGTAAGTTCGTTTATGACGATATCGATAGCCATTCGGACTCCTATTGTAACAACCAATATGCAGGAACATGGAAAAGTAACAAGACAAAAAAGTCTAAACCATGTGCATGGGGACAATACCGAGTGCCGAACAGCGGAGACCTTGACGTAGGGGCAGGGGAGTTCTCTGTCAACCCTAAGTATGCTAAGAATGGCTGGGGAAAGTAGTAAGGGATAAGTTCGCAAGACGGAATTTTATTCGCTTGAGCTCTGTTACAACCAATAAAACTTGTCAGACGACGTCATGCAAAGATAAGACGTCTATCTGTAGATATCCTATCAAAAGGGGGGACACGCTCTGTGTACCCCTTTTTCATTTCTCAGATACACGTTATTTACAGGCTAATTCTTTGTTTTCAGAAAATAAATACGTATGTTTGCAGCAGTTTTCTATAACATTTAGTAAATCCAAGAACATGATAATAGCAGATTTAAGCGCATGCCATCGCTACTACGGCTTACATCCAAGAATGAAAGAAATGCTGGAGTATATCCTCCAACATGATTTCAGCCAACAAGAAGCAGGACGCATAACCCTCGATGCTGACGACCTCTTCATCAATTTAGACGAGGTAGAACTGAAGCGTAAAGAAGCGCAACGATTAGAGTTCCACAAGAACTATATTGATATTCAAGTACCCTTATTGCAGGATGAGACAATGGGCTGGGCAGCTTTATCTGACTTAGATGAGCCTGATATTGCCTATAATCCTGAGCGAGATTGCGGCTTTTATACACAAGGAGCAAAGGAGTACTTCCGTGTTAAGCCAGGACAATTCACCATCTTCTTCCCAGAAGATGCCCATGCACCTATCATTGGAGAAGGGAAACAAAGAAAGTTAGTGGGGAAGATTAGGGTGTAGGGGAGCCTCCCCCGACCCCTCCGAAAGGAGGGGAGTTCAGCTGGATACACGCTGCGCACATGTGGTGCTAAGGCTCATCACACATGGTGTTAAGGCTTAACACGAGTAGTGTTGAGGCTTAATCACATTATAATATAATGTTTACAGAAGAGGATATTGGCGTTTGGAAGGGTTTATATCGCTAATAAAAATAATTGACCTACAACTAAAATGAGTAATTCTTTGCTCTTTAGTTGTAGGTCAATTACTTTTATACCAATAGGTTACAAGCTAATGATTTACATCTAAAACCTTTCTATTTGATTCTATAATAAAAAGATTAAAATCTTATTAGCTGATACCAAGCCTTATCCTATTTGCCTCCCCTCCTTTCGGAGGGGTCGGGAGAGGCTTTTTCTCATTAGAAATGCACCCTAAAGTCTACACCCATTTGGAATGGATTACCCCTCTGCGCAAAGGTGTAGCGTGTACCAGTGGCAGCACTCTGAACAGCAAAACTGTTGTATTTCGTATCTGTCAGATTACGCACCCAAAGGTTGACATGCAGTGGACCAAAGTTTGCATCGGCATGAGCACCTAAGACAGCATAGAAGTTCTGACCGATAGAGTTCTGCTCATCCCTGTAAGTCTTGCCCTGTGCAGAGAGGTTGAGTCCCACCGTGACACTGCGCAAATGGAAACGATTTGATGGGTCGAGCAAGGCTGCAGGGTCAACGTCTATGCGGTAATCAGCATTGGCACCCAGTGTATGCTGTGGCACGAAAGGAACACGCTTATCCTTATAATTAACTGTTCCTACTCCAGCGATAGAGTCCTTATACTCATCAAACTGAGCACTTGTAAAGCCATAGCTAAGCCCATATGATAGTTTATTGTCCAAGGCTACACCACGGAGTGTTGCCTCCAAACCACAAGAATGACTGCGGCCTGCATTTGTCATCACACGTCCGAAACCATAGTTGCCAGCCATTACAGAGAGTTGCTGATTGCGAATCTGCATATAATAAGCAGCGAGGTCAAGATGAAGTTGGTTGTTTAAGAGATTGAGATGCGCTCCCACCTCATAGTTCCAGCTCGTCTCTGGCTTATATTCGATTGTCTTTGCAATGCGCTCATAGTAAGCCTCATCATGTGCAATATCCACATCAGCACGTGCCTTATTGGCAGCTTGTGAGGTCTCAGTCTGCAAGACATCAGAGAACATTTCGAAGTTATAACCGCCTGCACGATAACCCTTTGACCATGTCGCATAGACATTGCTACCATCCTGAAGACGATAAGTCAAACCAAGTTTTGGAAGGAACTGCTTAAAGCTATCATGCTCACTATGCTTCAATGCTGAAGTAATAACAGGATTAATGTTTACACCCATCACACTCTCCTGCAACGCTACACGCGCAGATGTCGCATAGTCAATGCTTACGCGTGAATAATCATAGCGCAAACCCAAGGTTGCCATCAAGCGATCAGAAAGTTCTATATTACTCTCATGGTAAACACCTAAGTTGAGAGTTGGCGTATGGAAGATACCCGGAACAGGGTCCATTGCCATATTAATGTTTACACCACCTGCTGCAGCGATTGCCGCAGCAACACTTGCACGTGCTGTTTTATTGGCAAGTTCCTCTGACATTCCACCTGCAATCATTCTCTGTGCCATACCCTTTGCCATTGCATTGAGCATACCGTTATAAGCATAGTCCGTAATCTTCTTAGACAGGTAGCTATTCATATCTTGGTCGAAATAAACAGGAGCCGTCGTCTTCAACCACTGATAAGAACCAAAAGCACCGAAGGTCCAATGCCACTTGCTATTATTACGGCTCTTAACAGACAGTTCTTCAGTTACTGTATTCCCTAATTGACGCTGTGTAAGGTGCATGAAGTCCTGCGGACGATAGTCTATATCCATGAGCATATAGTCACGGAGGAACTGCCAAGAAGTCATCGAATTGATATCAAATCCGTTTCCTGCATACTTAATACCTAACCCTGTATTGATGATATTACGGCGGTAATTGCCTTGACGATTTTGGTTAGGCGATTGTGTACCAGTCTTCAATCCATAAAGCGGTGAGGTGATTGTGGCAGAAGAAAGGTCGTCTTCCGTCACCACCTGACCATATGGAAAGCCATTCTGACGAGTATATTGATAGTCAGCAATTAAGTCAAAGTTAAGTCTGTCTGTTGGACGCCAAAGGAAACGTCCCTTACCACCAAACTCATTGATAAGGTCGGCATGTGAGCCATCATACTGATTACGGAAGAATCCATTTTGTCCTCCATAGAAGCCAGCTACCGAGAATGCCATCTTATCATTCAGTTTCTCATAATGACTTGCCTCAATCTGACGATGCAGTTTCGTACCAATCGAGAGTTTTACATCCGTCCCTTGATATTGGAAAGGGTTACGACTATAGAGTCGAATCAGTCCACCTTCGGTATTCATACCATAAAGTGTACCCTGCGGACCATGTAGAACGTCGATGCGGTCGATATCGTATGTGTGGAAATTAAACGCACTCTTGCCTAAGATAGGCATACCATCTACATAAATACCTACGGCTGGTGAGTAGACACGTGAGCCGATACCACGCATATATATAGAAGATGTGTAACGGCTTCCGTACTCAGGCATAGAGAATGATGGGACAAACACAGAGAGATTACGAGCATCCTGCACATTGAGGCTACGAATCAAATAACTATTGAAAGAAGTGCTGCTCAATGGTTGCTGGCGCAGACGGAAAGCCTCTTTTGGTTGGTCTATGACGACAACTTCGTCAATATCATAGACGCGAGAAGTATCTCCGCTTTCGATAATGTTGTTAGCTTGCATTCCTATCGGCAAAGATGACGCCATTAAAAGGGCAATACTAAGTTTAGACTTAATCATATAATCTTATTTCTAATGTTTTTATAAATCGTTAATGATGACAAAGGTAAACATAAAAAATATAATAAACAATCCTAATTTATTAGGAATATTACAAATATTCTGTTGGGATACAGCCATATAAGTTGGACTGGATTAGAATGAAGAAAGGACTTATTCTATCAGCTACTACTTATAAATGTGTCAGGATTTTATCATTATGTAAAAATCAATACATGATGAATTGGACTTGAATAGATGCCCTTTAGGATTCTAAAAGACGTCCTTTTGAAGTCTTACTAACGCCCTTTTGAAGTCTAATTAGGCACCTTTTATTTTGCTGTTTGGTAACAGTTTGATTTCGTGTTACTTATGTGGAAATAAAAATAGCCGTTTTTACCCTAAGAATAAGGTAAAAACGGCTATCGAGATGTAAATAAAATTCTAAACTAATGGAAGCCTATTTCCGATGTAAAGTCTGTTGAAAGTTTTATCTAACGCGTACTTTTTATTACTCATTTACAGCTCCACAGTGTGGACATCTTCCTTTTCTATGCAGGCGTACACCACAGTTTCCGCAATAATAAGTCTCACTGCTCTTGCGTAGATAGATGCGGAAGGCATAATAGATATAGGCGATGAGAAGCGGATAACCTATATAATATAAAGTAAGTACTGAGAAAACGATGTAATTCACGGCACATACTGCACCTAAACCGCTAAGATAGAGTAGGGCTTCTCCCGACTTCAATAGTCTCCGTACATCGTCAATCGTAGCAATACCGATGATGAGCATTGCCCAGACAAGAACTAAGAATATATTGAGTAATATGGGTTGGGAGAAGGGATTAAGGGAGGGGTGGAAGTAGAACTCACGCCATGTCTCGGGCGCAAAGAGCTGAATGCTTGCATAGAAGGCTGCAGAAAGCGCCACGATGACTGCTAACAGCGTGGGATAGAACGAACTAATATCATTAAAGTGTACGATGTGTGCGTTCTTCTTCAATATCTTACGTGCCAAATAACCTACACCCATGATTGAGATAACAATCAAGAATATGAGTAAGTGAATGTTTGAGAATGTAGAGATAAACTGCGAAATCGGGTCTGCTGGGTCTACTTGTTTTAACAGACGGGACTCATGAATCCAGCCAAAGGCATAGTCTTCCGTTGCAATCTGCACCCAAACAGAATCCTGCTTGTCAATGGGAAGAATACGAATATCAGCCACAACAACTTCCTTTCCGTTCTTCACAGCGAAGGAATCTATTTCCATCTTGTTTACAGCCTCTTCTGGTTGTTGACGAAGAAGCATCAATGAATCTGCCGTTACAATAAAGTTAAACCCTTGCGAATAATGGTGTTTTACACGAAAAGCCAGGGAGTCTACCTTGCTTCGCGTGCCACTCCATTTTATGTCATCACTGTCATTATCCTTCAAAATGGAGTCACCTTCTGCTTCTATTCGTCGAGAGATCTGTGCCTCTTGAATACTATCAGGCAAGCGGAAAGACGAAGGAGTCTTCTTATGATAACAGCCTGTAAATAAGAAGCTAAGTAGTAGGAGGAGGATTCCTCCCACGATACCACAGCGTAGACCAGCACAGCTGTTAGCCTTCTTTGTTATTAAAGTCTGCGCAAGTCCTTGTCCCTTAGGATTCCATTTATTCGTAATCATGATGATAAACTATGGGTTATGATTTTCAATTACGTAACGTTGCACACATTCATCTGACAGTTCTTGCAGTCGAACTCTAAGCGGAAACGACGCTTATCAGGGAGTTCAAGGAAGAGCGGTTCACGCCAAGTAGGTTTCTGTCCACCACGTTTCACACAATAGCCGAGTGAATAACGGATGCAATGACGGCACTGCATTAACAAGTGAGAAACCGCTTCTTTATCTCCCTTGATGGAGAATGCCTTGTTTGGTGAGTCAGAACCATTGGTGGCACCTGTAGGATATTGAATCTCAAAAGCAGGTTCTGCTTTGGGTAATCCCTGTTGTTCATAGAACTTGCGGGCAGCATCATTGGAGATGTTATACAAATAAGGTAACCGCTGATATTGGGATGGATTCACCATCGATATATGTGGTTTATGGTCAGACACCTTATCCACCGATTTCCGATGAATTGTTACACGCTGCATATTCAGTATCTGTTTGTCAAGTTCCTCTACCACCATACGACGGAGTTCGGCAAGAATACTGCTTGGGATGAAGTACTTATCAGCCCCGTCAACTATCTCTACCTCAGAACATTCATATACCGTATTACCCAATTTAGTGAGCTGACGTATGATGTTATCACGTTGGGGCTTTTGGGCAAGTTGAAGACCTCCCCCAGCCCCTCCAAGGGGAGGGGAGAGCCTAACGGGATGTTCGTTGGATATTCGTTGGTGAAAATTATAAGTGGATGAAGAATCTTGTGAACATTCATTAGATTCCGATTCATGAGAGATATGGTTAATCCTATCATCTATCACCTCTGCTTTTGCCCATATTGTCCCACGACTATCCGTTAGGCACTCCTCTCCTTTGGAGGGGTTGGGGGAGGTCTCAGGGGAGGCTCCAAACCACATCTTAATCGCAATCTTACGCTCAGCAGTCTTACCACTCAACTCCTTATCAAATGCTTGGTCCTGATTACGATATAGTCCCATACCCAGCTTTAATCCTCTTGGCATCTTAAAAGGATAGAGCCTATTCCCAACAGCACGGTTCACACGGAATCCTTCCAAACGTGTTGACTGACTTTCAGTGTCACGTGATAGGAAACACAGACCGTCACCATTGGCAAAGTTTGCAGTACTTGATACGTTAAAACTATCTCGTCTTATCTCCTTTACACGACCAACAAACTCACCCAATGCCTTAGGGGTATCAGGTGAGAAGATATCTGCCTGTCTTCCCTTGAGGAAGTAATTAGTATAACCACGGTTGAAAGTCTTCCTCAAATCGGGTGTAAACGAATAGCGCACACGTCCCAAAGAAGCACGACGGGACTCGCCTGGATGCTTACTGATAATCTCATCAATGCGTTTACTATAAGCCGAAACGACATTCTTCACATAGTTGATATCCTTCAGTCTTCCCTCAATCTTAAAGGCACAAGCCCCTGAACGCATCAGTGTTTCAAGGTTATCTATCTGACTCATATCCTTCAATGAGAGAAGATGGCGCTGATGTTCGATGGTCTTTCCGTCTGAATCTTTCAAATCAAACGCCAATCGACAGAACTGTGCACACGCACCACGATTGGCTGATCGACCGAAACTATACTGGGAAACATAACATACACCACTATAACTTACGCATAATGCACCGTGTACGAAGGCTTCCAACTCAAGTTCTGGCAAACGCTTATGGATGTCATTTATCTCTTCAGCAGACAGTTCGCGAGCAAGTACGACACGGTCAAAACCCTGCTGACTCAGCCATTGAGCCTTCTCCCACGTACGTGTATCACATTGTGTACTGGCGTGGAGAGCTACCGTATTAGGCACTATCTCCCTTACCTTACTCATCAAACCCATATCCTGCAGGAGGAAGGCATCTACACCAACGTCCACTAATTCACGTACTAAAGCAAGTGTCTCTTCAAACTCATCGTTATAGATAATCGTATTGATAGTCACGTGAACCGTGGCACCATAGCGGTGAGCATATTCGCATAGCTTACCAATATCCTCCACACTATTGCCTGCAGACTGACGTGCTCCGAATCGGGAAGCACCGATATATACGGCATCAGCTCCGTGTTCAATAGCTGCCATTCCACATTCAAGGTTCTTGGCTGGAGCAAGGAGTT
>ERZ773009.966-NODE-966-length-20531-cov-4.167855_pt1 | contig 20531 bp, 12 predicted proteins | sample MGYA00580663_ERZ773009 | MGnify/ENA primary metagenome ERZ773009 (study PRJEB29015, sample SAMEA2737969) | human oral metagenome | biome: human oral; feature: human-associated habitat; material: dental | place: China | collected 2026 ... | reverse complement strand
CAGCTTCTGACGTGTTCAGCACATCTTGCGAGTAGGCAGCATCAGCACTAATAGAAGGCATTTTAAGCAGTTCTATCAGTTCCGCAATAAAGCGGTCTTTGTTTTCATTGATATAATTTTTTACTGAATCCATATGTCAATTAACAATTTACAATTAATAATTATCAATTTGTGGTTTTAAAACGCAACAAAGGTACATTATTTTTCTAAAATACCAAAATTTCATCTATAAAAAGCCAAGCATCACCTCCTTTTGGGGGAGTTTTTACGTTTTTGAGGGTGAGCTTGATATAGCGTGCTTCCGTTGGACTAAACTTCAACACAAAATCTTTTAAGGTGGCTTTCCCTCTTACTACACAAGGATCATTGTGAGTGGCGACTTCCCGGTAGTTTTTACCGTCGTTTGAAAGGGACACCATAAATTTTACAGGGAAGTAAATACCAGATGCTTGGGCATCCATTGCGCCTATACGCACTTCGCTTACCTCTGTTGTTTCGCCTAAATCGAGGGTAAGGGTTACATCATCGCCTAACCAACCGAGCCATTGCCCGTCGTGGAAGTTCTTCGTACCGCGAATGACATTGGTAAGGGTACCTTCGCCTTGCCCCTGATAGCTCTTGTGGTATAGCGGACTATAGTTTACCCGTTTGCCTATCGCTTTGTGAAAGGTAATCTGCCCAGAGGTAATGGTGTTGGTAGCGTTTGCCGAAAAGACTGCTGCTTTGTAGGTAGTAGTGGCTTTGATAGCAATAGGGCTGGTGTATTTCTCTCCTTTTTCTATAGGGGTATCGCCTAAAGCGTAACGAATATCGGCATTGGGCACTTCGCATTCTAATTTTAGGTAGATATTACCCTCTTTGTTCTCTACAGTAGGCACTACTTGGTATACCGAACGGGCGTAATGTATGCCCATCACGTCCATTCGCTGCATAAAGTGCTGCGTGCGCCTCATAAAACTGTCCCAATCTTTTAGTTTATCGTTTGTCCAACTGATTTCAGCAAGCGCTAATAGTCTGGGGAAGAGCATATATTCGGAGTGCTCAGTACTGCCTACGTGTTCAGCCCATAGGTTGGCTTGGGTGCCGAGTACTTTGTTTTTTTCAACAGAAGCATCAGCTAAGGCTTCTTTTTCTAAGTTGTAGTTGTATAGCTTTTTCAACGGCAGGTAGCCTCCGTTGGCTTGTGGCTCGTAATCGGGTAGCCCTTGGTAGTTGTCTATATAGCAATCGCTGGTCAGCACTACAGGGTTGCCCTGTGCAAGGGCTTTCTTGCCTACTTCTATGCCGCGCCAGTTCATCACTACTGCATTTTTAGCCAGTCCGCCGTCCATTATCTCGTCCCAACCGACTAAAGTGCGTCCTTTTGAGGTCAGAAAATCATCAATTCGCTTGATAAAATAGCTTTGTAGCTGATGTACATTCTTTAGCTGGTGTTCTTTCATTCGTAGCTGACACTTAGGGCAGTGCTCCCATTCGGTATGGGTAGCCTCATCGCCGCCTACGTGTATGTATTGGCTGGGGAAGAGGGCTAACACTTCAGTTAGTACCTCTTCTATAAAGTCAAAAGTTTCTTCTTGTCCAGCACAGTAGATGTCGGTAATAGGCCACACCGCTCCTGAAGGCACTCCTATAGGGCGTTTGTGGCACGACAGTTCCGGATAAGCCGCTATGGCGCTCATCGCGTGGGCGGGCATCTCTATTTCCGGTATTACTGTGATGCCCCGCGCAGAGGCATAGGCTACTATTTCTTTGATGTCTTCTTGGGTGTAAAAGCCGCCGTATTTTTTAGGAGCGGTAGCAGGGTTCACAAAAGCATTGGCGGGATTGGGAGTGCGTTCGTCCCATAGCTTGTCCTCTTGGTCTATGCGCCAAGCACCTACTTCAGTCAGTTTAGGGTATTTTTTTATTTCTATGCGCCAGCCCTCATTGTCCACCAAATGAAAGTGAAAGGTGTTGAGCTTGAGCATCGCCATACGGTCGAGGGTTTTGAGTATATATTCTTTAGGGAAGAAGTGCCGCGATACATCTAACATCAGCCCACGCCATTGATACTGGGGGGCGTCAGTGATAGTAACAGCTGGTACGAGCCAGTCGCGTTTTACTAATTCTGTACTTTCTACCTCGTTGGGGAGTAGCTGGCGCAGCGTCTGCAAGGCATAGAGTGCCCCATTGTAATCGGCCGCCTTTATGCTGATTTGCTGAGGAGTTACCTCTAGGGTATAACCTTCTTTGGGCAGCGATTTATCCGTATCAATTACTACCGAATTAGTTAGTATAGCTGCTTTTTGTATTGCAAACTTAAAACCAGAAGCTCTCTCAAATTGTTCGAAAAAAGGCAGTCTAGCAGGCATTAGCGCAGGGTCAATTACAAAAACAGTCTCTTGGGTAAACTGAAAATGCCCTTTGCCTAATACCATCGATTGGGGTTGCGGAATGATAGTAAGGTCATCAGAGGTAAAAACTACCTCTTTTTTTGGGGGGTGGCAGGCAGTTAAGCATAAAAGTATGCTAAGGTATAATAGTTTTTTCATCGTCTTCATTGTTTAATTTGCTGAATTCAAGTTCCAAATGCAACGGAATTCATATTAATAATTTGTTTAAATTTTTCGTTTGGTGTGAGGTATCCAAGTCTTTTACGAGGTCTATTATTTAGATTGTTTTCAATCCATTTAATACGCTTGTTGGTTACTTCACTAAAGTCCGTACCCTTTGGGATATACTGCCTGATAAGACCGTTAGTATTTTCATTGGCACCACGCTCCCAAGAGTGGTATGGCTTACAAAAATAGAAATTAATATCTAATTTTTGTGCTATATCCTCGTGTTTTGCAAATTCTTTTCCATTATCAGCCGTTATTGTGTGTATTAAGTTTTTTACTTTTCGTAATGCCCATACTGTAATCTTTGCTACAGGGATGGCTTCTTTCCCTGATAGCTTACGTATCCATACTCTGCTTGTTGCTCTATCATTAATGGTTAGAATAGCACCTTTGTGATTCTTTCCAATAATTGTATCTATCTCTAAATCACCAAATCTTTCTTTTTGCTCTACAATTGAAGGTCGCTGATCAATCTCCACTCTATTCGGAATAAATCCTCTACCTGCGTTTTTAGAACCACGCTTTGAATATTTGCGTCCTTGCCTTCTAAGAGATTTATGAAGATCCCCACCTTGTCGTTTATCTTGCCATATCCAACAATATATAGTTTCGTGAGATACCATAGCTATATTTTCTACTTGGCTTCTGCCCACTATCTGCTCTGGGCTCAAGTCCTTTCGTAGAAGCTTTTTTACACGCTTCTTCATAGCTTGTGTAAATACCTCCTTTCGCTTCTTTTCAACCTTACGTTTATCTGCCTTTCTTTGGGCAAGATCAGGGTTGTATTTTCCACTACGACTATCGCAATTGCGTTTTATTTCTCTATAAATATTACTCCTATCAACTCCAATAGCTTCAGCTATATCTTTTTTACTCATCGGAACTTGCAACATCTTAGAAATTGCATACCTTTGCTTTTCGGTTATATGTTTACTCATCTACAACTTTTATTTCTTTGGACGGACAATAAAAACAAAGATAGTAACATTTATCCATTCAGCAGAGAACAGAGGGAATTGTCTCTCTTTTCTCTCTGAAAAAAATATTACTTATGCAGCTATTAATCCTTTTCTTTAAAAGTTGCATTTATAACTTGAACTCAAGTTTGTTAATTGTTTTAAGTAAAATACGCTACCGCAAACCCTACACATACGCTTAAAAACTTCAATAGGTTAAAACGATGTCCTTCAGCGTTTTCAAACAAAATAACAGTAGAGATATGCAAGAAAATACCGATAACTATTGCCGAAAGTTCAGTGTGATAAGCAATAAGTTGTGGTACATTGGCGCTTAAATAGGTGCCTAAAGGGGTCATCAGCGAAAAAAACAACAAAAAGAGGGCTGTTTTCCACTTGTTGATACCCGAATTGACAAAAAAAGTGGTCAATACGATAGCCACCGGTAGTTTGTGTACAAAAATACCATATACTAAATCGTGATTATGCCCGTGCGATAGCGGAAATCCCTCTAATATCGAGTGAATGCTAAGACTGATAAATAGCGATAGTGGGAAAGCTGTATGGGCAGTATGTAAGTGCCCCGGATGTCCGTGTTCGGCTCCGTGAGAGAAAAATTCTAAAACAATTTGCAGCAATACCCCTACTATAACAAATAGCCCTATATATTTGAAATCGAGGGTGTGGTCGTGCTGGTGATATACTTCAGGAATGAGCACAAATACTGTCAGTGCCAATAAATACGCTCCACTGAATGACAGCAGCAACTTAGTATACCGTTGCGAGGCAGGTTTTAAGAAAGTCACCACACTCCAGCCCAATACTACCGCTAAAAAAGGAAGAAAATAGTTCATTTTCTCATTTGTTATTTGTCAATTGTTAATCTGAAAGTAGCTCTTCTGGCAAAGATAATAGGGTCGAAATTCTTCCACAGTTGCTGAATAGCCAAGTTCTCTTCTAACTCTGGTGTAATAACACATTTAGTTACGCCATTGCGCTTAAATACATTGTAATAATAATCGAATAGCAATGCCGGAATACCCTTGCTTTGGTACTCTGGGGCTACCCCTATAAGGTAAAACTCTACCGTATCGTGGTGCTTTTTAGCTTTTAGCAAGTGCCAAAAACCGAAAGGGAACAACTTGCCTTTTGCCTTTTGCAGGGCTTTAGAGAATGACGGCATCACTATAGCAAAAGATATGAGTTTGCCCTCTTTATCCTCTATAAAGCGTATGTACTCAGGGTTGATAAACGGAATGTATTTCTTCTTGAAATAATCGCGTTGGGCATTGCTTACCGGCACGTATGAGGCTAAGCGCGAATAGGTTTCGTTATATAGGTCAAACATAGCATCTACGTGCTTGAGTACCTCTTGAGTAGTAGGTGTATCGATGAGTCGCACGCCATAACGTTTTTTTATTGCTTCAGCCGTCTTCTTAAAAAGTTCAGGCTTCGAGTTTTCTAACAAAAACGACATATCAATAAAACCCTTTTCTTTCTCAAAGCCTAATTTGGCCAAATGCTCTTTGTAATAAGGGTAGTGATACCACGTCATCATATTGGCAATGTGGTCATAACCATCGGTCAGCAGTCCTACCTTGTCCATACTCGAAAAGCCCATAGGCCCCTCCATATAGTCTAATTGGTGCTCGCGACCTTTTTCGGCTACTTTTTCTATAAGGGCTTTAGTTACGTTTAGGTCGTCTATCATATCCAGCCACCCGAAGCGTATTTTCTTAATGCCCTGTTGTAGGTCGTTTTGGTTAATGATAGCAGCTACACGGCCTACTATCTTTTTTTGCTCATTATAGGCGAGGAAGAAGAAAGCCTGCGCCTGCTCAAATACAGGGTTTTTGTCTTTGCTAAAAGAGGCTACTTCGTCGCTAATGAGGGGTGGCACCCAATAAGGGTTATTTTTGTATAATGAGAGAGGAAACTTCACAAAGTCAGTGAGTTCTTTTTGGGTAGCTATTTCTTTAATCGAAATCATTCTTTTTTCTTTTCTTAGGTTTTTTCTTGTGTTTTATTTTAGTAGTTTTAACCTTATCGTTCAGTACTTTTTTGATGTAACTATTATGGTTATCAATACGATACGAAGCACCTATCAGCCCCATATAGCGTTGGGGGGTATCGTTCCAACCGATGCCCAAATCAGCGTTTAGCTGTAGGTTGGCAGAAGCGATAAAAGCGACTCCTAATCGCGTAATTTGGTCGCGGTAGAGATTGCCATACACCCCTTGTTGTTCGGCAAAAATGCTAAACCAACCGTTGTCCAAATTGTGGGTAACGGTTAGTATATAGCTATATTCGGTACTTTCTTTGGTTAGGAATCTATCGCCTATCAGGTTGAGCACCGTCACTACGCGTGGTATGGGTTCTGCCTGAAAGATAGCCGCCACTTTGGGCGATAAGGTTGGCACCGACTCGTAATAATAGCGCTCGTTAGGCAAAAAGTTCATACCTGCATAAAGGGCTATCGAGGGGGTGAGGTTGCGCCAGCGGAAAGAGTTATTAGCTTTCCAGCTGTATATATTGGGCTCTTCGTCTAAAAATTTAGGCTTGAAGAGCAAGTATTTAGCCCCAATAGTATTGTTTACAAAACCAAGATGGGTAGTGGTGGTACGGTGGGCTAAAGTCTTGTCGTATGCCAAAGTACCGTTTAGCATCGCCTCTAAACGCTCGCGCAAGAAACCATAACGCACAGCGTAGTTTATCCCTGCGTAGTGCATTTCGGTTTGGGTAACTTTATGTCGGTTATGCTCATACCATAGTCCACCCTCCATCTGTAGCACTCGGGGGCCTACAGCATAAGCACTTTGCGAGTTGCCCGGCAGGTTAGAGTTGATAATATCGGTATACTGCCCTACCATAGTATAGGGTAGCAGGCTTAATAGGAGTAGGTATATTTTATTCATTGTTATTAAGTATTTCTTTCAGGCGACAAAGATAAGAAAAAAGAATTAATAATAGAAACTTGATTTTGTTCTGATAATGCTATAAGGGTTGTAACGCCAGTACAAATTCTTCTTTAGCGCATAAAACTTCTCAGCCATTTTCTCCTTAGGTTCTCTTAGTCCGTAATAAAAAACACCCATCATTGCTTTATTCAGCTGTAATAAGTTTGCAGTTAGCTTCATTATCATTTCTTGGTCGAAATAACTGATGTCGTGCTGCTTCAAAATAAAGTCAGTATGCCGCTTTTGGTACTCAGCATATAGGCTTTCTATTTTCTCAGTATCCATTTTTTTCTTAGCGAGTTCTTGTTCGGTAGTCTCTATCAGGGTTTTTAGTGCCAATGCCTCTTGTTGGTAGCTGTAGAAAACCTCGCGCTCGTACTCTCCTTGTAGCAGTTTTTTCATTGCCCATTCTGCTTTGGGTTCTATTTTAGCAAAAAAAGCAGCTTCGGCAGCTAAGAATGTTTTTGTATGGGCAATATATGCGTTGATGTCCTTTTGTATATCTGCAGTTGTTTGCGCAATAGTAGTGCTTGAGGCTATGCGTTGCACTATAGAACCTCGCGTTTGGTATAGCTCTTTAGCCTTGCGTACTAACTGATTATACAGAGCCTGCAAGCTGTCCGTCTCTTCACCCAAAAAGCCTCCCGCAAACTGCCTTTCTAATGCCCCTTGCTCTATTTCTTTTTTGGCTTTCGTATCCCACTTAGGGGGTGCTATAGTATCATTAGCTTGCTTTTTGGCTGTCAGAAAATCGGTTAGAGCCTTTATAGGCTCTGGGTCGGTCAGTTGTCGGTGACAAATACCCGAAAATGTATAGCAAAGGTTATAGAAGTCAATAACATCGCGAGCATCATTTTCTACTATTTTAGGCTCAAAGTGTGTTTCTTCTTTTGCCGTAGGGGCTTCTTCCACAGCAGCGGCGGCTTCTATTTCCTCATCAGAAGAACACGCTTTTGCTAAAAAGGCGTATAAGAAAATAGCCATTATCACACTAAATACCCCAAAGATTATTTTTTCAACTACCGCCTGATTTTGCAATAACGACTTAGTTTCTCTTTCGGCTGTTCTCTGCTCTTTTTCAAAACTTACATACTTTAGCGAAAGAAAATCAGAGAGCAGAGGCACTAAAGCCTTTGCCAAAAGGTACATATTAGTAGTTTTAGGCAGAGGCAGTCCGTTTTGGTCGGGGGCATAGTGCTTTTCAGCAATCTGAGCAGCAGCCTCAATGTCAATCAATGCTCTGAAAGCTTTTAATCCTCCTTCGCCCTTGGGTTCTATAGCGTCATACCATACCGAAAAGGTAGGGTTACAGCTTATTAGGGTGATGTTTTCGCGTTCGCACAAAGGGCGAATCTCAGCTAAAATGTCGTAGTATTTCTCAGTTTCGCCAACTACAAATAGCTGGTCGGGTTGCCCTGCAATAGCAGTGCTGCTATAACTGTTTTTTAGGTTTTCAATGATAGCCCATAGGTCTTGAGCGCTGCCGAAAGCATTAGGGGCTATCGGTATGTACTGTATTCTGCCCGAAGATTCATTGTAGCGCAGGGTGTCGAAATACTGCTGCATCTCAGGGTTGCTCCTGAGGTAGATAATGACCACTAATGCTTTGGGCAGCAGGTCTTTATGGGTGTTATTTTTGCTATAGGTTCTCATCGGCTTTTTTTAAGATAATGAGGTGATAGAAGGAACAGCACCATAGCGCCCTTGTAGGTAAGCGGCAGCTATAGGCAGACTATTGCCCAATTTAAAATCGCTGAGCGAATACAGAGAAGAGGCGCCCTCTTTCTTTTCGGCAAACCACACCTCGTCGGCACGCAAGAGGGTAGGGTTATCGAGCAGCGGGGTGCAATGGGTAGTGAATATCAGCTGACCTTGCGGGGTCTTATCAGTGTAATACTGCAACAAAGCTGATAGTAGTCGGGAGTGTAATTGCCCTTCTATAGCATCTATCAGTACTACTTTTTCCGATTGTTGGGCTTGGTATAACACCGGCAAGAGGCGCAACAGCTGTACAGTGCCTTCTGACAGCTCTTCAATGTCTATGTACCCTACGCTGTCATCTGGCCCGTATTGCAAGAATAATAGCTCATCAGAGCCTTCTTCCCTCTCTATACCGTCTATGTCTAAGTCGCAACTTTGTATTATATCTTCAACAAAATCGAATAGTTTTTCATCGCTAGTAAGTTGCTTAGCCAGCTCTAGGTTGTCAGAAGGGTACTTTACGATGCAAAGCTGCTGGTCAAACCACTCGTACGCTGCCTTTAGTTCGAGGTTATAGCTTGCTCCTAATCCTTGATGCAGTACTAATAGCGAAGCCTTCTTATTAGCGGTGAGTAACTCATTAATAGCACTTTCGTTTAGTAGTGAATGGGTAAGTAGTTTGCTGTCCTTACGCTCAAAGATTAAGGTATCAGCGCTTTTGCCTAAGCCAGAAAGGTAGAGACTTTCCTCTATGCTTTCCTCACTGATAGCCACTTTGTAGAGGTAGGCTTTCTGGTGCGATAAGAATTCTACCTCAAGGCAAATAGGCGGTTTAGTATCTTCATCGGTCATACGGAAAGAGTAATCGCATACTTCTATTTCTTCCAAACATTTGGGGTTGGTACCCCAGTTCTTAAGAAAAACAAAAGCTTTGATAAGATTGCTTTTCCCAGCGCCATTAGCTCCGTAGATAGCGGCTTGCTTAAGCAGCGGCAGAGGAGTGTCTTTGCTGATATGGTGGGGCAACCCTTCTATCTTCGGGTCGGTCAACATATCAAAAGAGGTTTCTTTTTGAAAAGAAAGAAAGTTCTGTATTCTGATTCTCAATAACATACTGATACTTTTTTGTGGATTATAGTCTAAAAATATCTTCGGTAGCTACGCTTAGTTCGGGGAATATAGCAGAATAGATGAGGTCGCCCTCTACTACTGGGCGGAGGGCTCGGTATTTGCCATTGTCGAGTACAAACTGCGTAATCTCTTTGTCGGTCGGGCGTACTACCCAATATTCAGCCACACCTGATTCTTCATACAAGTCATACTTGTTGCGCATTTCTTTTTTAGAGTTACCGGGCAATAGTATTTCAATGATAAGGTCTGGAGCTCCTAAGCAGCGTTTGTCGTTTTCTAACTTCTTAGGGTCGCATACCACACACAGGTCGGGTTGCACTACACTGTCTTCAGTCCCTTTTTTGCTTTTTAGCACTACATCAAACGGAGCAGAGAAAAGTTTACAAGGTTTTCCTTTGAAGTAGTGATACATTTCACCGTATAGATTTCCTGATACTATTTGGTGCGAAATAGCAGGCGCAGGACTCATTTTAAAGATTTTCCCTTTAAGAATTTCTAATCGGTCTTTTATTTCCCAACGCAAATAATCGGCATAGGTATAGAGCCCATTTACAAGGTCTAACTGGTCAATACTAGTAATAACGGTACTCATAGCAAATTGTCTTTAAACTATTATTAGGGGCAAAGATACAAAAAAAATTAGTCGTTAGCAAATAGTCGTTAGTCGTTAGCCGCCAACATTCTAACGACTAACGACTAGCGTCTAATCACTAACGACTAACGTCTAAAAAAACTAACGACTAACCCGTCTCCTTCTCCTAATGAAAATGATAAGCCCTACAAAGGCTAAGAGTACTGCCGCTCCTATCCATACGGCATTAAACGATACTTTCTTGCTTTCTTGAGCAGGGTTTTGCTCTTCTTTTTGCAATACTTTAGCGTTTTTAGTATCTACGGTCTCACCACTGGCTTTTTGGCTGTTGGCGAGTTGCTGTTCATAGGCTTTAGCATTTTCAGCAGAGGCTTTCTGACTGATGTAGGCTTGTAGCTTTTTGTTTTCTGATGAAAAGTTTGACGAGCTTACCCCAAATTGTTCTGTCAGTTGGGTGTGTAGGTTCGCTAGGTTACTTATCTGTTCAGCAGAGGCTTTCCACATACCTTTGCGGGTAGCCTCAAGCATTACAGCACTTACCTCTTGTAGGGCAGCCACGTTTTCCTTCTTTATAAAGTCGGTGATGCCTAAGTGCTGTTTGTCTTCTATATAGGTGTCGTACACCTCATTCCACATAGCATCATCTATCAGTTCAGGGCGAGTAGCTTCCCAACCGTGCATATTAGTTACTATCTCGGCTATCTGTCCAGCGCTCGAGGCTTTACCCTTCATCATTTCTTTGATGTATTTAGGGTTTAGTATCGTACTGCGCGCTTCTACCCCTACAGCTTCTTTCAGGTCTTGTAGGTGCATATTCTTATGGTTGCGATAGTCGGCGAGGTAAGCATCGGGGTCTTTACCGGTTACTTCTTTAATAGCCGCATTCATACCGCCCATAAACTCATATACGTGGTCGAGGCTTAGAGCGCCCCAAGTGTTGTTTTGTCGAGGCTGAATCAGTACATCGGCATTCTTAATAGCGGCGCGGAACATCCCCTCTTGAAATTTGCTCCACTGCTCTTTGCTGCCGTAGAAAGCCCCCATATTGTGCATATACACATCGGCTATTTCTTTCTGAGTATCCCATTTGTCGCCAGCATTTATCATCTCTTTTATACCGGTGTCGTATCTGCCTTGCAACCCACCAAAAATACGCTGAGTAGAGAGTTCGCGGGCTTCTTTAGGAGGGACGCCTGCTTTTACAAGTTCCTTTTCGATGTCTACAGTGCCGGCACTTACCTCATTGGCATAGCGCTCTTCGGGTAGGGCACTTACCATTTCAATGGCTTTGGTAAGCAAGAAAAGACGAGAGGCTGCCAAGTCACGAAACTGACCAGAGGTTTGTATCACCACATCTATACGAGGTCTTCCGAGCTCTTCTGAAGGGATAATCCTAACATCGCCTACGCGTCCAAAGGTATCCCATACAGGCTCAACTCCTAGCATATAAAGGGCTTGTGCTATCGATACCCCTTCCGTTTCTATAAACTCCGAACTCCAGAAGGTGTAGGCTATCTTTTTAGGGTACTCTCCGTGTTTCTTTTGATATTCGCTTAGGGTGTTTTGCGCCATATTCACCCCTCTGTCCCACGCTAGTTTAGAAGGGGTACTTTCAGCATTTACACCGTATAAGTTATGGCCAGTAGGCACGCCTTTAGGGTTAGCAACCGCATCACCTCCTGATGAAGGAGGCGTATAGCCACCGTTTAAGGCGTTAAAAAAGGCTTCTTCTTCCCTGCGCGGACTCTCCTCTAAACCTTTTTTGTACAAAAGTACATTCTGTATGGTTCTTTCCACCTCTACAATGGCTCTTGCGTGGTCTATTTTCGCTTTTTTAGCCGCTATTTCAGCTAATTCTTGCTGAGTGAGTGGTTTGCGGTCAGGTTTTTTGGCAGGAGCTTTTATCTTAGTAGGTCTGCCCACAGCATCGGGTTTCTTAGCGGTATTGGTGGCGGTACTTGCCATAGTGGTACTCGCTGTGTTAGTAGCGGTGCCAGCCTGTTTGGCAGCTTCTTTCTGCATACGTTGTTGCAAAAAGTAAGGCATACCCTTGCCCTCTTCGGTAGCCATTACCTCTTTGGCTTTGGCCAAGGCTTCAGGGGTTACGTGGGCATAGCTGCAAACCAATTCGGTGGTTACCGGTTTGCCGGCTAATAGTTGTTTTACTAAATTTTTAGCTGGATTAAGGTATTTTTCGGTGAAGAAAGTTTTGCGTTTGAGGTCTTTTTCCGTCACCTTGCCCTCATACTTATCTATAGTAGCGATGCTATAGGCTATAGGGTCAGCACTCATAGCCAGTACAGTAGAGTTGATTTTGTCGGCAGTATAAGGCACGCCGGTTACGTAAAATTCGCCATTTATCTTTTCGGTAGCTATTTCTTCAGCAAAGTTAGCAAGGCGCTCTATTTCTTCCTCAGTATAAGGTTTGCTTACGATGCTATCTAAGCGCAGGTCGCGGTGCAAGCCCATTTGTACAGCTAATTTTTTGATGTGTAGCCCTATGGTTTGTTTGTCCGAAGGGTTTTTAGCTTTTTCGTAAGATAGAATGGTGTTTTCTAACTGATTGAAAGTGTTGCGCATATCACTTTCAGTAAACGCAGGTGTCAGATATGAGATGATGCTCCCGTACGAGCGGCGTTTTGCCATCATCGCTTCCCCTATATTGCCGATGGTGTAGTAATAAAAGTGGGGAATGGTGCCTACTAATATATCGCCCCAATCGTAATCGGAGAGGGCTACCTGTTTGTTAGGGGTGAACTCCAAAGAGCCGTGGGTACCAAAGTGAATAAGCGCATCGGCTTTCAGTTTGTTTTGTACCCATAGGTAAGCCCCCATATAGGCGTACGGAGGTACTTCTTTCACCCCGTGTAGTACCTTGAAGTCGTCTTCGGTGCTGATAGCAGCAGGGGGCTGAGGCAGAATAGTTACGTTGCCAAAAGTCAGTTGCGCAACCGCCAAATAGACTTTGCCGTCTTTGGTAGTGCTGAGGTAGTCACCAGGCAGTGCGCCATTTTTGGCTAACACCTCTTGGTATAAACGCTGTGGTAGGGCAGCTTTTAGCCATTGGTTCAGCTCGTTAGCTTCTATCAGGGCAGGAGCTCCAGAGGCTATAAACTTCTCTATATCGCCTTTGGCACTCGCGCGGTAAGTATTGGCGTGACTGATAAGCTGTTGGTTGAAAGCCTCTAAGGTAGGAGGGAGGGTACCCACATTGTAGCCTTGCTCTTTCAGCTGGTGCAAGAAGCGGAATAACGACGCTTCCACCTCTAAACCTTGAGCTGCTGCAGGGGTAAGCCCTACGCCTTTAAAATAGACGATAGCCACCTTTTTATCGGCATTAGCTTTGTGTTTCAGGGTCGTGAAGTTATGCACTATCTTGGCGAACTTCTCTGCGCGGTTTTTGATGGTGTTCAAAAAGTAATAACCATCTTTGTTTTGCTCTTGGGCAATGACTACATATGGGTAAAGCGCTCCATCGAGTTCGGGCATTACGATAGTTTGCCCCATAAAGCCGCCCGACATACCCATAGGGTCTTTTTCCCAATCTTCTTTCAGCGCTAATACCGATAGACCCGTAAACAGAGGCACATTGTGCGCCTTAGCCCAGTTGGTAAAGGTTTCGGGTTGTCCCATCATCATCTGTCCGTGCGGGAAATAGATTACCGCATCGGGGTTGATAGCTTCAAGGAACTCTATGCGTTTGCTCTGTGCCGTGAAGGGGTATACATTAAGCCCCTCGTTTTGTAGGGCGTTAATCATACCGTTTAGGTGCTCTTTGTTGCCCGCAAAAGGCTCGTGCAATCCAGCTACTATAGCTATGCGGGGCGCTCCTTCTTTGTAATAATGATGCTCGCGTATATAGGCTTCGTAGCTTTTTAGGTCAGCAAAAGAACGCTCGTCGTCTAAGTGAAAAAAGACGTTTTCTTTCAGTTCGATAGGGGCACCGGGTTCGGAGGCAAACCATTTCTTGTCGATGTATTTGCGTATGTAGCGGGCTAAGTTCTGATAATTATTCTTATTGCCACTCTCTAAGTAGGCGGCTACTTTTTTCAGTTCGGTTTCCGATAGACTACTGATGTCGTTATCCGGATTGGTAACAGCAAAGCTGTGAAAAGGCACACGGTTGGCGGCGGCTACCAGCTGGTTGCGCTGCTCATCGCTTATTTTCAAGCCCATACCCCATACTAATACGAAGTCGTATTTTTTAAGGGTTTCGAGCTTGTCTAACGGCACTTCTTCAAACTTGATAAACTTGTCCTTGTTAGAAAGGGCGATGTTAGAAGCCTGATAACTGATGAAGTTCACCAGTGCGATACGGGTAGGGCTTATGTACCTGCGCCATCCCCAATAACCCCCTAACACAATGATAATGAGGGCTAAAATACTTAAAATCTTTTTTTTCATTATGGTTAGCTTTAGTCCTTTCAGTAGAAGAAGAAAGGCATTTTTGTTTTGAGCCGCAAAGATATGAATTTATTTTGAATTAAAACAAATAAAATATACTCTTTATAGCTACACTATACAATAGATATAGGAATAAGCCAGCTACAGCGAACGATGAGCGAACGATGAGCGAAGGATAAGCGAACGATTATAATTAAAATCTATGCTCTCAATGGGTTAATTATCTCATTTTGTTTTAACAGAATATTGTCAGAATATAAGGTGTTTTTTTTCGATATTCTCAAAGAAAATGTATTTTAATGAAAATGCTGCAAGAAAATAAAGTTTTTATTGCTAAATTTATGCACTCTTCTTTTTTTAGTTGAGAAAAAAATAATAGAAAAAGTTTTGAGGTAACATAAAAATATTTATATCTTTGCGCTGTTGTTAATTAAAATATTTAGAAGATGAAATTGAACAGACTTGTGTACGCACTATTATTAGCATTAATAGTGCACGGCTTCTCCCTCGCACAAGAGCGAGAAGTAAAGGGAACTGTACGCGACTCTAATGGATTAGAGATGCTTGGCGTGGCAGTAGTAGTAAAAGGCGAAGGTCACGGTACCGAAACGAACCTCGATGGTAAGTACACCATTAGGGTAGCCGATGGCAAGACCCTCGAGTTTTCGTTCTTAGGTATGAAAACCAAACGCTTCAAAGTAAATGGGCAAGGACGTATAGATGTCGTGATGGAAGAAGAAGCCCAAGAAATTGGTGAAGTGGAAGTAGTAGGCTACGTAACGGTGAAGAAAGACCAATACGTGGGTACAGCTGCTACTATTGATAAAGAGTCCCTTAAAAGGAAAAGCGTTTCTAACGTATCTAAGGCTATAGCAGGAGAAGTAGCTGGGGTACGTGTGATTAATTCTTCTGGGCAACCAGGTAGCGGGGGTACTATCCGTATACGTGGGTTTGGTTCAGTAAACGGTAACCGTTCGCCACTTTATGTGGTAGATGGAGTGCCTTATGAAGGGTATGTGAATAGTATAAACCCTGATGATATTGAGAGTATGGTGGTACTCAAAGACGCTACCTCAACCTCAGTATACGGCTCACGCGGGGCTAATGGGGTGGTACTCATCACTACCAAAAAAGGGCGTGTCGATGTAGCACGTGTGCAAGTAGAATCAAAAACAGGGTTTAATATGCGCTTATTGCCTCGTTATGAAACGATTACAAGTCCTGAACGCTATGCTGAGCTTAGCTGGAGTGCTTTGCGCCAAAGTGGAGCACTAAGACAACAATATGATGGTACCGCATTTACGGCTGAAGGTTATACCAGTGCTGCCGACTATGCTAATAAAAACTTATTTGCTGCTTTGGGTATCAGTCCTAAATACAATATGTGGAATGTAACAGGTGATAACCTTATAGACCCAGCTACCGGAAAGGTACGCGATGGGGTAACCCGCAAATACGACCCAGAAGATTGGGGAGATTACGCCTTCCAAACAGCGGTACGCAATGAGTACAATGTAAGTATGAGCGGGGGTAGTGGCAAAACTACTTATTATACAGGCTTTGGCTACCTTAAAGACGAAGGTTATGCTATTAATACAGGTTTTGAACGTTATACCGGTCGCCTTAACTTGGGCTATCAGCCTAAAAACTGGCTCAAAGGAGAGTTTAATATGGGTTATACACATACTAAAACCAAAGCCAATGGGCAGTCAAGCAATTCTAATAGCTTGTTCTGGTTTACCGATAATATCCCATCTATCTATCCGCTTTTTGCACGCGATGATAATGGTAATAAAAAAACTGCTAAACACTATGGCGGTTATGAGTACGATTTTGGTGAAGCGAGAAATGACCAAGAAGAAGGACGCGGATTTGGTGCTCTTACTAATGCTGTTGCCCAAGCTACCTACGACCAAAAAAACAGAACCAATAATAATATGGTAGCCAATCTCGCTTTGCGTGCTACTATAGTAAAAGGGCTTACTTTTGAAACTACCTTAGGAGGTCAGTATTATAATTATGGTACTAATGACTATGACAATCCTTATTACGGTAGTTCAGCCTCCCAAAAAGGCTACCTTAGCAAGTTTAGATATGAGCAGTTAAACTATACTTTCTTGCAAATGTTGCGTTATGTACAACAGTTTGACAAGCATAATCTACAAGCGTTTATAGCCCACGAAACTACTACTTACGATTATTATACTTTAGGCGGTGATAAGAGCGGCTTGGTAGACCCTAAAGGTACAGAGCTCGAAAACGCTATCAAATTAAATAGTTTGACTTCTTATATCTATAACTACCGCTTGGAAAGCTATTTTAGCCAGTTGCTATACGATTACGAAGGTAAATACTTGTTCTCAGGTACACTGCGCCGCGATGGTACTTCGCGTTTCTTGAACCACAGATGGGGTACTTTTGCTTCAGTTGGTTTAGGTTGGGTAGTGAATAAGGAAAACTTTTTGAAAGAGAAAGAATGGTTGCCTTACTTCAAACTCAAAACCAGTTATGGTACTGTAGGCGACCAAGAAGTAGGTAGTGGCAATGCCTCTTACTACTCAGGTTATGATGTGTACGACTTAGGCAACTTTATGGGCTTGCCTTCAGCAGTGTTCAACCGTATAGGCTACCCCGACCTTACTTGGGAAAAAGCTAAAATATTCCAAGTCGGGGCTGAGTTTACTTTCCTAAAATCGCGTGCTATCGAGTTGCAATTAGATTATTACCACAAAACTACCGATAATTTGGTATTCGACAGCCGTTTAGCACCTTCTACTGGTAATGGTATTTTGAAAGTAAATGATGGTAAATTGGTGAATAGTGGTTTTGAGTTCAACTTGCAAACGCACGTAGTTAATACTAAAGACTGGCGTGTAGATGTAGGGGTAAACGGCGAACTGCTTAACAACAAGCTTACCCAAATGCCTTATGATAAATCAATAAAAGGTGAAAAAATTATCGATATATCAGATAGTTTTGGTCGCGCTAAAGATCACTCGCTTTATGACTTTTATCTTCGCGAATATCGCGGGGTAAACCCTCAAACAGGGGCTGCTCAATGGACAATGCACTATGCCGATAATAATAATAATGGCACCTATGACAATGGTGACGAGCCTATTGCTTCTTTGTACGAATACCAAGCCAAAAATCCTAACGCTAATATAAAAGAAAAGCTAACAGAAGATTATAGCCAAGCTACCCAAAAATATATAGGCAAAAGTGCTATACCCGATGTACGTGGGGCGTTTAACTTCAATGTAGGATACAAAGGGCTTTCGCTTAGTGCGCAGTTATTGTACAGCTTAGGCGGTTATGCTTACGATGGGGTATATGCAGGCTTAATGGGTAGCGATAAAGTAGGAGGTAATAACTGGCATAAAGACATAGAAAACCACTGGAAACAAGCAGGTGATGCTACCGATGTACCTAGACTATCATCTGGCTATGGCAGAGATGGTGATGTCAATAATAGTTCAACTCGTTTCTTAACCAAGTCTGACTATTTAGCACTCAATAACATTACCTTAGCCTATGATTTAGACAAAAAAGTGTGCAAAAACATAGGATTTGAAGGGCTAACCTTCACCTTAGCAGGCGATAACTTATGGTTGGCTACAGCTCGCAAAGGTTTTAACCCTACTACTTCCGAGTCGGGTAACTCAAGTACTTATACTTATTCACCTCTATCAACCTTTACTTTAGGGGTAAAAGCAACTTTTTAAACAGAATGCACTATGAAAAAGATATTAACATTTAGTATATTATCGGCAGTAGCTTTCAGTTTTACTGCTTGTAAAAAAGATTTCTTAGAAACTAAACCTACTGCTGTAGTATCAACAGCTCCTCCTGAGGTGCGTCTCAATGGGCTATACCTAATGACCTACCAACCCGGTACTGGAGGTACTTCTGGGCATACAGACTTTGGACAAAAAAACATAGATATTTGTACCGATATGCTTTGTGGCGATATGGCGCTATTAGGGGCTACCTATAAGCACTATCAAACCATAGCCAACCTAACAGCTACAGAGCGTTCTACTAATAATTACAACTATATCCCTTGGCGGTATTACTATCGTTTGATATACGAGACTAACAAGTCAATAGCCGAGTTAGCAAGCCCTAAGAACAATAGCGAGAAGTATACTTTGGCACAGTTTCGTGCACTACGTGGTTATGCTTATTTTTATCTAATGCAGATATTCACCACTAAGTACGAACCAGATTCAAGAACTAACTCTATACCTCTCTACACTACCGCTGATATAACTAGCAAACCGAGAGTAAAACAATCAGAAGTGTATGCCCAAATAATAAGCGATTTAGAATTTGCAGTTACTAACCTTGCTGGGTTTACACGTAGCAAAAAAGGTATGATTGATAAATATGTAGCTGAAGGCTTGCTCGCCTATACCTACGCAGCTATGGGCAATAACCAAAAAGTAGCCGACTTAGCGCAAGATATCGTCAATAACAGTGGTTATCCTCTTACTACCCGCGAACAAACCGTATATGATACCGACACTAAAAAAGGTGGTGGTTTTAACAATATTGACACTAAAAGTTGGATGTGGGGGGTTGATATCATTACCGAAAATGATATAAGCTTGAGGTCTTGGTGGGGTATGATAGATTATTATACCTATAGTTATGCTTGGGCTGGCGACCGCAAGGCGATGGATAATAAGCTTTATGCTCAAATACGCGCTAACGACCTACGCAAAAAGCAATTCCACCCAGGATTAAAAATGCCATTGTATAAGTTTTTTGCTCCTGATAGAGTGGCAGGAGGGCAGCGCGATGTTACTACCGACTATGTATATATGCGTGTAGATGAGTTTTACTTATTAGCAGCGGAAGCCTTGGCTAAGTTAGGACAAGATGCACAAGCTAAAGCTGTCTATAAAAGGCTTCTAACACAGCGTTACCCTGAGGCAACTGCAGCCACTGATGTAGCCTATGTAGATGCGCTTACTAATGCACAGTTGCAAGACGACATCTACCTTAATACTCGTATAGAGTTATGGGGGGAAGGTAAAAGTTACCTTGCAATGAAGCGCAACCACAAAACCATAGAGAGAGGAAGTAACCACCTTGAGGAAAAAAATAAGACATTTAGTTACGATAACCCACGCCTTACCTTTGCTATTCCTCAGAATGAAAGTATTAATAACTTGAATTTGTAAAAGATTCTATATACACAACCAAGAACTGCCCCCCATAAAGGGGCAGTTTTTTATTTAGGGTAATTTGCCAATTGCTAATTGTTTTGTACCTTTGCCAAAAATACAGAATATTATGTCTTATACCCTTACTATTACCAGTGATAGCCCAATGGCGATGAGCTTTATAAAGTACGCAAAAAGTCTTGACTTTGTAAAGGTTACCAAAACAAAAGAGACTAAAAAAGTAATACCTGCAACAACTGAAGAAGTTGAAGAAGACGAGTACGGTATTCCAATTAAATACCGTGAGAAAATTATGGCAATATCTAAAGAATCTAATAAAAACATCGCACGCCGTTGGGACGAAGACCTTGCAAAATTAGAAGAAAAACAAGCTATATGATAGTAATTTCGGACACCAACATTATTTATAGCTGTTTCTATAAACCAGAAGGAGTTATAGCTACCATATTGAGAGATAAAAAGAAAACAATTCAGTTTACCGCCCCTGACTATCTAGATGAGGTAGAAGAGCACTTGCCTGAAATTATGAAAGACAATCATTTGTCTAAATAACAAGCAAATGCCCTTCTCAAAGAATTTATACAGAATATTACTTTTTTCAAAGTTAAAGATATTCCAAAGGAATATATAAACAAAGCTAAAGATATAGCACAATCAATAGACCCTGATGACTATCCTTTTATTGCACTTCACCTTGAGAAAGGACATAAAATCTGGACTTGTGACTTAAAACTATCGAATGGTTTAAAAGAAAAGGGATACGATATTTGTGTAACAACCAAAGACCTTAAAGCTAAACGCTACAAGAAGAGAACTTAAAAACAACAATAGCTTCATATCACAAACAAAACTTGCCGTGCTACGACTGCTACGTTAAGATTACTTATTTGTTAATGAGTGTACTTGCTTATCTACTAATTATACACTACCTTTGCCCCACAATTAGCAAATTTGCTAATTAGCAAATCGATAAATTAAGAATTATGCTTTTATTTAAA
>ERZ773009.964-NODE-964-length-20557-cov-10.213004_pt1 | contig 20557 bp, 11 predicted proteins | sample MGYA00580663_ERZ773009 | MGnify/ENA primary metagenome ERZ773009 (study PRJEB29015, sample SAMEA2737969) | human oral metagenome | biome: human oral; feature: human-associated habitat; material: dental | place: China | collected 2026 ... | reverse complement strand
TGCGCGCTGTGGTACTGGCCGCTGACCACGGAGGTGAGGCCGCCGAGCCTGGATGAGTGGCTGGGCGCCCTGGAGGGACTCCTGGGCATTGCGGGCAAGGCGGGTCCGACCGACGCCACGACCTTCGCCGACGCCACGGCCTGGGACGAACTCGAGCAGGCGGAGGAGATGGACCTCGGCTTCGCCAGCGCCCGCGCGATCGACTCCGTCATCGAGGAGCACGAGTGGCTCCAGGTTGTGCGGGAGGTGGCCGAGGATCAGGGCTTCTTCCACTGGGAGCTGGACTTCGCCACCGTCTTCGCCCGCGGCGGCTTCGACCTCCAGGTCGGGAACCCGCCGTGGGTGCGGCCTCGCACCGATGTGGACGGTCTTCTCTCGGAAGGAGACCCCTGGTGGTCGCTGAGCAATAAACCCTCTGTTGCGGTCAAGAAAGAGCGCATGCCACACACCCTGGCGCGCCCCGGAGTCCTGCACACGGTTCTCGACGGCACTGCCGAGGTCATTGTCCTCTCCGAGCTTCTGAGCGACCCGACCGTCTACCCTCTACTCAGCGGTCAACCGGATCTCTACCGAGCCTTCATGTACCAGGTGTGGGAACATCAGAGCAAGCGCGGCATCTCCTCCCTCATCCACATGGAGACTCACTTCACCGATGCCAAAACCCCAGGCCTCCGCGCCGCCGCATACCGACATCTACGCCGACACTGGCAATTCATTAATGAACTCAGACTCTTCGATATTCACAACCTTGTCCAATATGGCGTTCACGTGTACGGGACGGAGCAACCACCGTCATTCCGTCACGCAACATCGCTCTACCACCCCGAGACGGTGCAGCGCTCTCTCATGCACGATAGCAGTGGGGAAGAACCCGGATTCAAGGACCCACACACCGGGACCTGGGACCTACGGCCACATGCCTCGCGGATTCAAGATGTCGGCGAGACAGTTCTTCGAACGTGGCGGGCTGTAACTGAAGCGGACGACTGGCGCTCCGCTCCCATGGTCTCCACCGTGAACTCGGCAGCCTCTCGAACTTTGACAACTCTCGCAAACCAACCACGTATTGGCGGACTAGGACTCAACTTTTCTCGCGGTTGGGATGAGTCGATCGATAGGCAAAAGGGACGATTCATTCGAGAATGGGGACCATCATCCTGGGAGGACGCTATCCTCCAAGGACCGCACCTTCACGTCTCGACGCCACTGTACAAGCAGCCGAATGAAACCATGCGCAGCAACAAGGACTGGACCTCCACCGACCTGGAAGCTCTTCCCATTGACGCCCAGCCCATCACCCAGTACAAGCCTGCGGGCGACCGCGCCACCTACGATCGCCTCTACACCCACTGGGGCGACTCCTCCGCCCGCGACCACTACCGCATCGCCTGGCGCCGCATGGCCGCCAATACTGGCGAACGCACCCTCATTCCCACCATCATTCCTCCCGGCACCGCACATGTCCACCCGATTTATTCAGCTGGACTCCCAGAAGATAACTCTCGAACCCTGGCCCTCGCTGAAGGAGTCGTCTCAACACTCCTTGCTGATTTCCAGATCAGATCACGAGCCCGAAACGACATTCACGGCTCAGACTTCTCCCTCCTACCAGCGCCAGACATTCACTCCGATGCCGCTACACGTATTTTGCTTCGCACGCTTCGCCTGAACTGCCTCACGGACGCCTACGCCGAGTTGTGGACCGAGTGCTGGGATGAGTCGTTTGTGACTGATGCTCCGATTCTGGAGCGTTATGACGAGCGCCCGATTGGTTCGGAGTGGACCGCGGACACGCCGCTGCGCCGAGCAGAAGATCGCCGTAATGCCCAGGCGGAGATCGACGTCATGATGGCGATCATGCTAGGCGTGCCGATTGACGATCTTTGCACGATCTACCGCACCCAGTTCGCGGTTCTGTACGACTATGACCATGGCCATGGTCAGGGCGCCTACGTCTATGACGCGAATGGCCGCCAGCTGCCGACTCCGGTCCGCCAGGCCTGGGAGAAGCGCCAGCGCTCCACGTCCAACGAGGATATGCCACTCTCCGAGCGTACTCATACCCACCCCAACTCTGGCGTCTCCTACGTCTACGACCTCCCCTTCCGCATCCGCGACCGCGAGTCCGACTTCCGCCGCATCCACGCCGCCCTTACGACCTAGAACCTCTAATATTCAAAAACAAACGCATCCACAACATCCACTAGGAAGGAATAACATGCAAACTGCAATCTCTTTCTTCAACAATAAAGGAGGAGTAGGAAAAACTACTCTTGCCTGTAATTTTGCAGCTTACGCAGGACAGCAAGGCTACTCCGTTACTGTTATCGATTGTGACCCTCAAGCCAACGCCACCCAACTCCTCCTACCAACGGACGAGTGGGAGAGGATATATACCGCTAATGACAAGGGAGAATCTAAGAGCATCCTGGAGCCACTCAGGATAATCCGCGACGGCGACTCTTCAATTAACCCCAATATTCCACTCACGAAATCACCGCGATTCGACGTCGAGATTCTACCAGGACACCCATCTCTGGCGCAGGTTGAAGACATCTTCAGTTCAGCATGGACAGATTTCCGAGGCGGAACGAAAGGCGCAGCTCGACGCACTCTATGGGCGCGCGAAATTAGAAAGAACATTAATGCAAACCTTATTGTTTTCGACATGAGCCCAAGTTTGGGAGCATTAAATAGATCGGTTCTTATCGGTTCTGACTACTTTGTCACTCCGGTTGAAGCAGATCTTTTTAGTCTTTATGCGCTTGAAAACATTGGCACTTGGATTTCTGAGTGGAGTAGAGTTTTTGACTCAGCCACCGATCAGTTCAATGGGTATGATATAATTGACGATCTTACTTCCGCCCTTCAAGTCCGCTATGGTTGGGCTGGATACACCGTACAGCAATACGTCTCACGCACAAGCGCAGGTCAGGTACGAAGTATCAAATCATACGATCGCTACAAATCTCAGATACCTGAACGAGCCCAAAGTTTGGAAGTATTTAGATCAGCGCAAGCCGAAAATTTGGAAATCGGTATTGTACCGAATATGTTTTCTATGATTCCTATGGCACAGACTGTGCACTCCCCTATTTCTGGCCTCGACAAAGAGGATGGACTCCGCGGCGGACAGCCAGGTCAGCGCGATAAATATATAGAGCAACTCGACGCTATTTTTACAAATATTCTCACGAATATTGGACTTCATAATGCCTGACACCGCCTGGCCTCGGGCGATTGTCCGCGCAGCTCATAATAAATCTCTCGTGTTATTCCTTGGTGCCGGGGTTTCAGCAAATAGTCGGAATGACTTAGGCAAGACACCTCCGAAGTGGGATGACCTCCTCCGATCGCTCGCACAGGCTATTTATCTTGATAAATATGCAGCCAAATAATTCGAACGGCTAATTAACGCAAGACAACTTCTTGATGCTGCTGAACTGCTGAAATTCTCCGCCAACAGCACGGGAAGAACAGCAGATCTGACGAGAGGCCTGCAAGAAGCAGTCCAGGGACCTCGAGGACATGCCTTTCGCTCCTCACCGTGGCATGAAGTGATAGCGCAAATTGATCCAGCTATCATCATTACAACTAATTACGATAAGATACTTGAGGCCGCACCTGAATTCGACTACATGGTCACCACATACGCGAGCGACGATATCGATTCTCACATTAGATCTAACGAACCAATAATTTTAAAAATTCACGGCTCGATAGACGAACCGTCAAAGACAATTCTAACTAGATCCGATTATGCACGCCTACACAGGGAAGGGGCCTTGGCGTTGAGCGTAGTCCGAGCACTCATGACTACCAGGACTTTTCTATTTATTGGATATAGTTTGTCTGATCCCGACCTCCAGGCACTCCTCCAAGACGTATTTGCTGCACGTCTCAACCACAATGTTAGTCCGCATTACATTCTCACCTCAAATTCCAGTCTCGAACACCAACGTGAAGCTCTCAAGTATTGTTATGGTGTCAGTACTATCACCTACGACGATACGCAACATGATTACGGGTTACAAATGTTTCAAAAACTTGGAGCACAGGTGGCTTCTACTGCCCCAATCGATTTCTGACCAGAATTTTATACTCCTGGCACGAATGTTAGAGCTACCCGTACCCCTCCTGCCTCCGGGCTGAGCGCAGCCGCGATGCTCTCTCGCTGACTCCGAGCAGGAGGCTTAGTCGAGTCCTTCGTCCGACTGCACCTGCTCCACCTCCTCCGCTCTCGCACCCTCGACTGCACCAGAGCCTCACCTCCCCCAACACCAAAATCTGGCTTGTACTACTTTAATAATGTTGCATAGTGATCACGACCCTCATTATTATGGCGGGCTGGGACGATGGACTCGGAGCGCTGTCAGACCTCGTTGTCTTGCGAAAGTAAGGTAGTAGGAAAAGGCCACTGCTATGAGCCTTAGAAAAGCACTCACTTAGACTGAACGGAGAGGCAATACGACGATCGCCGATGGAGGCTTATGTGCCGCCCACGCGGCGAGCACCCGCCGCTACTTCCGGCGGTAGACCTCGCGGCGGTGACCAACAGCGAGGACGAGGACTACCAGCGCCCCGTCGTCGATCTCGTAGATGATGCGGTAGTTGCCGGTGCGCACGCGCCACTCACCGTGCCCTCCGACAAGCTTCTTGGCACCAGCCGGGCGGGGCTCCTGGGCAAGCAGCTCCACGACAGCCTGAACCCGGCGTTGAGTGCGGCCATCCAGCTTGCGCACCTGACGGGCCGCCGCCGGGCTGATCCGGATCCGGTGAGTCATGCGAGCCCGAGGTCAGCCTTGACCTCGTCCCAGGGGATGGTGCCGTGCTCGGCGATCTCGGCACGGGCGGCGTCGGCGGCCTCAATGTCCGCCAGGTCCTCCGCCGCCTGGGTGAGGCGCTCCAGGTCATCGGCGTCGATCACCGCGGCGACGCGACGGCCCCGGCGGGTGAGGAACACGGGCGCGTGGGTCACCCGGGCGTCGTCGATGACATCGGCGAGCTTGTTGCGCGCAGCAGTAACAGTCATTTCGGTCATAACGGACATTATGGACGAAAAGTGCGGAAACGTACATTACGTTACTTACAAGAGCCTCAGCCCTCACGCAGCCTGCGGTAACCTCTGGTCAGCGGGATCATGTTCCCGGAACGACGGCGATCCGCACGAGGCCGTGCCAGCCCCGGCCGACGCCGCTCCCGTCCGACATCCGAGTCCCACCACCCACAACCAGCGTGCTTCAGTCATGACCCTCCTGCTCCCGTCCCTCCAGGCCGAGCGCATCCGCACCTCGATCGTCGACTACCTGTCGACGACCTTCGCATTGACGGATGCGCAGCCGCGGCGCGCCCTCGCGGACTTCCTCGAAGACTCCGAGCAGGGCGTCTTCGTCGGGCCCTTCGTCCGCCTGCGCCTGCCCTACCTGGCCGCGAGCGCTCGCTCCGGCGTAGCCGACCAGCCCCTCGACTGGGACCCGGGCCTGGTCCCCTACCGGCACCAGGAGGACGCCTACCGCCGCCTGACCACCAAGAACGGCCACCGTCCCCAGCCCACGATCATCACCACCGGCACCGGATCCGGCAAGACCGAAGCCTTCCTCCATCCCATCCTCGACCACGTGCTGCGCGCCCGCGCCGCCGGCGTCACCGGCCTCAAAGCCCTCATCCTCTACCCGATGAACGCCCTCGCCACCGATCAGGCCGGCCGTCTCGCCCACCTTCTGACCACCGACCCCGCCCTGGCCAGCGTCACCGCAGCCCTCTACACGGGCGACTCCACCACCCAGGCCAGCAAACGCGTCACCGCCGACTCTCTTATCACCGACCGCTACGTCGTCCGCGATCATCCGCCCGACATCCTGCTCACCAACTACAAGATGCTCGACCAGCTCCTCCTGCGCCCTGAGGACCGCCGGCTCTGGGAGGTCTCGGCCGGCTCCCTCACCTACCTCGTCCTCGACGAGTTCCACACCTACGACGGTGCCCAGGGCACCGACGTCGCCATGCTGCTGCGGCGCCTCGGCCTGACCCTGCGCGCCCACCTGCCCGTCGACGACCCGCGCCGGGAAACCTTCACCGCCTCCCCGCTAGGGCCCGTGTGCCCCGTGGCCACGTCCGCCACCCTCGGTGACGGAAGTGATTCCTCCCGGATGCTCGCCTTCGCCCGTGACGTCTTCGGGACTGACCTGGCCGCGAACGCCGTTATCACTGAGACGCGCGCCGACCTCGCGCAGTGGGCCGAGACCCACAGCCGCGCCGCTGAGGCCACTGGGCTGGCCAGCCGCGCCCTGCGCCTGAGGTCCCTGACGGCCGAGAATCTGCAGGCCCTCGCCCGGTTCGCCGAGACCGGCTCCCCCGAACCCGAGGCGCTTCTGCGCGGCGTCGTCGCCCGCCTGTACGACCTGTCCGACAGATCCGACGACGACACCGACGCCTCACGCCTCGCTTCCGCCCTCCAATCCCACCCCGATGTCCTCGCCCTCATCCGCGCAACCGGGCGCGCCACCGCCTTGGCCGAGCTCGCCCGCACACTCATCGGCCCGGGCCACGACCCCGGGCTCGCCCGCCGAGCGCTCGCCGCCATCCTCGCCGCCCTATCCGCCATCCGCGCCGGCCTGAACGGGATACCGGACCGCCGCGCCGTCAGCGTCGAAATCACCCTGTGGGTCCGGGAGGTCACCCGTGTCGACCGGGCGCTGGACGCCGGGCCCGCCTTCCGCTGGGCCGACGCCGCCGATCGCGCTGCCGAGGACGACGCCCCCGCACGCCCCGCCCTGTATTGCCGCTCCTGTGGACGCTCCGGGTGGGGCATCGTCCTGGCCCCCACCGGCCAGGGTGAGAAGGACGACCAATCCGCCATCCGCCGCGACCACCTCCTCGGCGACACCCGCTTCCGCGCCCTCTTGGCCGCCCCCGGCGAGGACGCCGACTACCGGGGCCACCTCGCCGAGGGCGAGACCGGTCTCGAAGCCCGCTACCCCGGGCTGCGCTGGTACTCCGTCAACAACCGCGAACTACTGGCACATCCGCCGCAGGACGCCGACCTGGAGACGAAGGAGGGCCGCATCCTGCCCGTCCTCACCCTCACCGGGGACGAACGAACCATCACCGAGGACACTACCGACGACGTCTGCCCCTCCTGCGGCGCCCGGGACTCGATCCGCTTCCTCGGCTCCGCCGTCGCAACCCTCCTGTCCGTCACTCTCACCACCCTCTTCGGCGACGACTCCCTCGACGAGACCGACAAACGCGCCCTCATCTTCACCGATTCCGTCCAGGACGCCGCCCACCGGGCCGGATTCGTCGACCAGCGCTCTCACACCATGAGTCTGCGCTCGGCCCTGCGCAGCGCCCTCACCGCCGACATGCCCATCGACGCCTGGATCGACGCCGCCCTCGCCGCCGCACACGGCAGCGCCTTCGACCGCTACCGGCTCGTCCCCTCCGCCCTCACCGAGCACGAGCGTTTCAAGCCCTACTGGGACCCGGACGCCCCCGCCCGTCGGCGCCGCGCCGCCGAGAAGCACGTGCGCCGTCGGCTCCTGTTCGACACTGCCCTCGAAGTGGGCCTCCAATCCACTTACGGACGCACCCTGGAAGCCACCGGCTCCCTCACCGTGCACGTCGCCGGGGGCCGCGCGAGCGCTCTGATCCGCCTCGCCCGGCGGGCGCTCGGCAACAGCACCCAGGACACCCTCCCCGGCTTCGAGGGCCTCACCGAATCCACTCTGCTCACCTGGGTGCGCGTCACCCTGGAGCGCATGCGCCGCGACGGCGCCATCGATCATGAATGGCTTACCCGCTACAAGCGCAACGACGGCGCACGCCTGTGGATCTGGTACAAGCGCAACCGCCACCAGGGCCAGCCCGCCTTCCCCGCCGGCCGCACCGCCCCCGCTTTCCCGCAAGTCGGCGGACGCCTCAACACCCGCCGCTCCGCCTCCATCCCCGTGGCCTCCCCCCGCTCCTGGTACGCCGCCTGGACCGCCAAGTGCCTGCGAGTGACGCCCGCGCACGCCGCCCGCCTCGTCGCCGCGCTCCTGCACCACCTCGCCGAAGCCGATATCCTCACCGCCACCCGCACCGATTCCGGCGGCATCGTCTACGGCCTGCCCGCCGGTCGCGTCGTGGTCTCCCCGCTACACGACGCCACGAGCGACGACCTCCTCCTCGTATGCGACACCTGCCGCACCCAGCTGCCCGCCGCCGTCGCCACCGTCGACCAGCTCGACAACGCCCCGTGCCTGACCGCCGCATGCCCCGGGCGCCTGGCGGCCGAACCGCACCAGGCGGAAAGCTTCTACCGGGACATGTACTCCGGCGCCCATGTGCGCCGCGTCGACGCCCACGAGCACACCTCCCTGCTCGACGCCGCCGAACGGGCCGATGTCGAAACCGGATTCAAACGCCCCGAGCAGCGGCCCGGGGACCCCAACGTTCTCGTCGCCACCCCCACGCTGGAGATGGGCATCGACATCGGGGACCTGTCCACCGTCATGCTCGGCTCCTTGCCGAACACGGTCGCCTCCTACGTGCAGCGGGTCGGTCGCGCCGGCCGTCGAAGCGGTTCCGCTCTGGCGCTCGCCTACGTGCCCGGACGCCGCGACCAGCTACCGATCCTGAAGAACCCCGGCCGGCTCCTCGACGGAAGCGTCGCCCCGCCGTCGACCTACTTGGGGGCCGAGGAGATCCTCCGCCGCCAGTTCCTCGCCTCCGTCCTCGACGCCCTTGCCCGTGAGAACCACCCCGCCGTGCCCTCCGGGGGACGCGGGGGCGGCACCGCCCGCTCCGCCCTGGGGAACAACGGCGAGGGTTCCCTCATCGCCGCCATGTGCGAGCGAATCGTCCGCGACGGGGCGCTCCTCGTCGCCGTCTTCACCGCAACGTTCACCGCCGCTTTCGCCGACCGCACGCCCGCGCTGGAGCGTCTGGCCGCCTGGGTTCTTCATGACGACGGCGCCGGCCCCCGCGAGATGCTCGAGCGGGCAGTCGCCGAGCACCGCGGAGAGGCCGAGCAGCTGCACATCCAGGAACGACAGATCCGCGCGGCCCTTCCCGAGCTCATCGCGGCCGCGGACCGCCCTAACGCCACCGAGGAGGACGAACGGGCCCGCCGCGCCGCCGAGGGCGCTCGCAAGGCCGTCACGCACCGACTGCTCGATCTGGAGGAGGAGCACTGGGTGGCCGCCCTCGAACGCCACGGCATCCTGCCCAACTACGCCCTCATCGACGACACCGTGCGCCTGTCCGCCCGCGTGTCCTGGCGCGACCCCGACACTGACGACTTCCGCTCCGAGCCCTACGACATCTCCCGCGCCTCCGCCCACGCCCTGCGCGAGCTGGCGCCCGGGGCCACCTTCTACACCCGTGGCCTTCAGATGCGGGTCGACGGAATCGATTCCTCCGCTCTAGCCGGTCAAGCGCAGTGGTGGTTGACCTGCGAGTCCTGCGGCTACGTCGACGTGCACGATGCGCAGGAGAGTGCACCGGCGCCGCCGCGTCAGTGCCCCCGCTGCCGCTCCACCACCATCGCCGACGTCGGACGGGCCCGACGGGTCCTGCACCTGACCCGAGTCTTCGCGGACGTGTCCAAGGACGACGCCCGTATCGGCGATGCCAATGACGAACGCGTGCGCACCCGATTCGAGGTCCTCCCCTTGGCCGATTTCGACCCGAGTCGGGCGTCGCGTCAATGGAGCGTCCACGCCTCCGGATTCGGGTTGACCCGGTACCGCGGGTTGAACCTGCGCTGGCTCAACACCGGCAGGGCGCTCGCCGGGCAATCGGTCGACACGGTGGCCGGTGCGCCCGTCTCCTCACGCGACTTCAGACTCTGCGATGCCTGCGGCAAGCTCGACACGGACACCGGGGTCTCCACCGCCCGTGAGCACCGGCCTTGGTGCGAGCACCGCAACGACCCGGCCGAGCACGTCATTCAGACCGACCTCGCACGCGAGCTCACCACGGAAGCCATCGCCTTCGTCCTGCCCGCCGGTTTCGGCACCGACCCGGTCGGCGTGGCCTCTTTGGCGGCCGCCATCCTCCTCGGTCTGGAGATCACCACCGGCGGAACCCCCGACCACCTCGGCATCATCAGCGTTCCCCACCCCGTCACCGACGGGGACCCCGGGGAGATCCGCCCCGCTCTCCTCCTGCACGACACCATTCCGGGCGGCACGGGCTATCTCACCGATCTCGGCGGACCCGCTAGCCTCTGGGATCTCCTCGTGCGCACCGGCCAACGGCTCGAGGACTGCCCGTGCCGCGACGAGAAGGCGGTCATGTGCCACCGCTGCCTCCAGCCGCACGCCACCGGAGACCAAGTCACGCGCGCCGCCGCCCTGCACGCCATCCGTCAGCTCTTGGATCTCAACGAGAGGGACCTCTTCGCCGAGCTCGACCCGGCCGTGCCCACCTGGGCGGTCACCGACGAGGCCGTGCACGCCTCCAGCGGCGAGAGCCCGCTGGAGGTGCGCTTCCGCTCCGAACTCGCCATGCGACTGGGAACGGAGATGGCCGTACGCACCACCGGTGACCCCTCGGGTGCTCCCGCGCTCGAGATCGACGGCGGCCGCTGGAGGATCCGCCCTCAGCTCGACGCGGCGGGCGCCCGCCCCGACTTCACATGTCTGCGACCAGGAGGCCAGGTCCCCATCGCCATTTTCACCGACGGCCGCACCTACCACGCCACTCGCGCGCACAATCGCCTCGCCGATGATGCTACGAAGCGAGCCCGGCTGCGCGCCTCCGGCTACCGCGTCATCATGCTGGGCGCCGACGACCTCAACGATCCGTGGAATCCCGCCTGGCTCGACGAGGAGGCCGTCACCAGGCTCAAGAACGGGTCCCTCGGCCCGGCGCGCGCCGGCGGCATCACCGACCAGGCTATTGCCAGCTGGCGGGGCGGGCCCATGGCTCTCCTTCAAGCGATGCTCCTCAACGACACGGGCGGCCAGGACCTCGACGCCTCCGCCAGCAGCGCCCTGGCCGACTCCGTGTGGGGCCCGCTCGTCCTCGGCGCCGCGCGCGGAATCCCCATGAGCGCCACCGCCGCTCTGAGGTACGCCCCCGCCGCACGCGTCGAAGCAGATCCGCTCTGGGAGGCCCTGCGGGCGCTGCGCCCCGACGAGGACCTTCCCGATCCCGCCGGCACCGACGCCCAGACGTCCGGCTCCGTCTTCACCAGTCCCCACCTCGCCCTTGCAGTCCAGCTCACTGGGACGTCCACCACCGGTATGGCGCTCGTGCTCGACGACTCCAACGAGGCACTCGAGTCCCCCGATCATGCCGAGGCCTGGCTGGCCTGGCTGAGGTTCAGCAATGTGCTCGCCCTCGCGCAGGCGCCCGTGGACATCACGACCACCAGCCTCGCCCTGAACGAGCTCCGCGACCGCGCCGCCGCCGAGGCCGTCGCCACCGCCGCCGGAGCGAGCCCCGAGGCGATGAGCGACCTCGGGTGGAACGACGTCGACCGTGAGTTGACGCCACCGGCCGTCCTCGCGCTCCTGCCCCACCTCGCCACCGCCGGCGTCGCTCACGGGGAGGACGGCGTCGAGGTCGCCGGCGGCATCATGACGGATCTGTCGTGGCGGGACCAGCGAGTCGCCGTCGTCGCCGATCCGCTGGACGAGGACGTCAACGCCCTCACGACCTCCGGTTGGCGTGTCGTAGGGGTCGGGGACAATACCGGTGAGAACCCCGCCGAGCTCGCGGCCCGCATCACCGCGCTCCTGGAAGGACACTGAGGACACTGACATGGCTGCGATCGTCTGGCCCAGCAGCAAGACCAAGGACGCCACCACCAGGGACCCGTCGCTGAGGGCGAAGATCGGCCCTTTCATCACCAAGCTCTCCACCATGAGCACGAGCGCCGGCCTACACCTGGAGCACATCCGAGGCGCCGCCGACCGGCGCGTGCGCACCGCCCGCGTCACCGGCTCCTACCGGGCCGTCCTCTTCCAGATTGACACCGAGGGCGAGCCCGTCTACGTCATCCATGGAATCTGGCCGCACGACGAGGCCAACAGGATCGCCGAGTCCATCACCGTCGGCGTCAACCCCTACAACGGAGCCACCGAGGTCACCCGCATCCAGGACTGCGTCCAGCAGGACGCGAGGGCCGTCGAGCAGGCACGACGCACGGCCCGGGCCGAGCTCGCCGCCGCCAGACGCGAGGCCGACGAGCTCGCCCGTGAGACGGCGCGGATTCAGGCGGCCAACGTCAAGACGCGCCGCAGGAACGCTCGGGCGAGAGCCGCGGAGGCGGACGGCGGCGCGCCCGTCGCGACGCGACCGCGCAACGTCACGGCGTCGGCCGTGCCCGGGGCCGTCGCCGCTCCCAGACGCGACCAGGTCCCCACCTGGCCCGAGGGGCTGACCGTCGAGACGCTGCGCGACGAGCTCGGCATCGACGTGCGGCTGGGTGCGGCGGCGCTCGCCGCCGCCCACGAGTCCCAGCTCCTCGACCTCGTCGCCACCGCCCGGGTCGCCTGGCAGGGCGAGGCGCTCCTGTGCCTAGCGACGGGCGGCACGATCGAGAGCGTCCGCGAGGACTTCGAACTCCTGCACCCGCAGGACGTCGCCTCCGACCCCACTGACGCCGACCTCATCGCGGGCCTGCGCACCCGCGCCGCTCGCTCCACCTTCACCTGGCTCGAGACCGACGACGACCTGCGCCGGGCGATCGAGGGACTCACCTTCGACGAATGGCAGGTCTTCCTCCACCCGCAGCAGCGCGCCCTCGTGGACCGTCGCACCAACGGCCCCATGCGCATCTCGGGCGGCGCCGGAACCGGGAAGACCGTCGTCACCGTGCACCGTGCCGTGGCCCTGGCCGAGCGCGACATCGCAGCCGGTGAGAAGACGCAGATCCTGCTGACGACCTACACGCGCAACCTCGCCGACGACCTGCGCCGTCAGGTCTCTCAGCTCGACCCGGAGATCCCCATCGCCGACAGGATCGGTGAGCCCGGCGTCCTCGTCAGCGGCCTGGACAAGGTCGCCCGCGCCGTCCTCCAACGCGCCGGCGACTCCATCGCGGCGACGGCGGAGCAGGTCATCGGCCGGCACCGCACGCGTATCCTGTCCTACTCCGGGGACAACCTGTGGCAGGAAGTGCTCACCCTCGTGGGCGGGGAGCTTCCCGAGGGGCTCCGGTCCGCCGACTTCCTCGCCTCCGAGTACGAGCTGGTCATCCTGCCGAACCACATGACGAGCCTGCGCCAGTACTTGAGGGTCCGCCGGCCGGGGCGCGGCGTGGCCCTCGATCGACGCAAGCGCGCCGCCGTCTGGAAGGCCATCGAGAGGTACCGGGACCGCAACGCCGACCTCGACGCCGCCTCCTTCTCCGAGCAGCTGGCGCTGGCCGCCGCCTGGCTCGACCGTCAGGCGGCGCAGGGCGCGGACCGACTGTTCCGGCATGTGCTCGTCGACGAGGCGCAGGATCTCACGCCGGCGCACCTGCTTCTACTGCGGGCCCTCGTGGAGGACGGGCCGGACGACCTATTCCTGGCCGAGGACTCCCACCAGCGGATCTACGGTAAGAAGATCACGCTCAGCCATTACAAGATTCATGTGCGGGGGCGCTCACGGCGGCTCACGCGCAATTACCGGACGACCCGCCAGAACCTCAACCTCGCCTTCGAAGTTCTTGAGCCGGGCGCGTACGAGGACATGGAGGGAGAAGCCGAGGAGCACCGGTACGTCTCTCCGAGGTCGGGGCCGGAACCCGTCATCATTCACGCGCGAGAGCGGGCCGACGAGCTTGAGAAGGCCTCCGAACTGCTGCGCATATGGCTGAAGGAGGACCAGGAGAACGGCGAGAGCGCCCCGGAGACCATCGCGATTCTGGTGCGCGACCGCTACCAGCGCGACGCCGTCGCCGCCGGGCTCGCCCAGCACGGTATCGACGTGCGCGCCGTCGACCGTGAGGCGGTCAGATGCGGCCGGCCGGTCGTCATGACCATGCACCGGGCCAAAGGACTGGAATTCCGCAAGGTCCTGCTCTTCGACGTATCCGCGACCGCCATCCCGCGCTCGCTTCGGGACCAGCAGTATTCCAAGGCCGACCGGGCGGACGCGATGCTGCGCGAGCGCTCGCTCCTGTACGTGGCGGCCACGCGCGCCCGCGACCAGCTCGCCATCTCCTGGAGCGGGGAGGCGAGCCCGTTGCTGGAGGGGATCGTCTCGTAAGCGCATCGGGACGAGCACGCGGACGTCCAGCATCGACGCAGCCGGCTCGGCCGCCTGCTCCAAGAAGCGGCGCGGGGCGCCGCGCGGACGTGGTGGCCGACTTCCAGTCCGGCGGAAACGACGGCAGCACGATCCATGTCAGAAGGTTGACACTCTTTTACTATGTCAGCATACTGACATGTTGAGGATGGATCTCACGGAAGGACACGACCATGACCGTCACCGGCCCGGACTTCGTCAGCCTGCAGGTGCGCGATCTCGAACGCGCCGCCCGGTTCTACCAGGACGGGCTCGGCCTGTCCCGCGCGCCGCAGGCGCCGCCCGGAGCCGTCGTATTCGCCACGACGCCGATCCCCTTCGCCGTCCGCGAGCCCCTGCCGGGCACCGACCTGGACGCCGGCCCCGGACCGGGGACCGGTGTCGGCCTGTGGTTCCGGTGCGATGGCGTCCAGGCCCTTCACGCGAAGCTCGTCGAGCTCGGTACGCCCATTCTCAAGGGCCCGGTCCCGGGCCCCTTCGGAACGACCTTCACCCTGTCCGATCCGGACGGCTACGCCGTCACCATCCACGGCGAGGACTGAGACCCGCGCGCTGCGGCACCGATCCGCTCAGTCGCGTCGGAGACGACGGCGGCGGCACGGCCGCGCCCGCGCCCCGGAGAGGGTCCGGCAGCCGGCGATCGCCGTCGTGTCACCGCACGCCGCGCCCGCACCCTGAGGAGGGTCGCAGTCCCGCCCCGCCGCCCCGGCCCTGCGGCACACTTGGCCCCGTGCCCGACCAGCCGCTCCACGCCCCCGTCCGCGACCTCATCGGACTCCTGGAGTCCATCGGCGCGCGCGAGGAACGGCTCGTCCACCTCCAGCGCACCCCCGCGCGCCCCGCCCGCCACAGCGACTGGCCGACCTGGGCCGACCCCGACCTCGTCGCCGCCTGCGCCCGCCTCGGCATCGCCCGCCCCTGGACGCACCAGACCGAGGCCGCGGAGTCCCTGCACGCCGGCCGTCACACCGTCATCTCCACCGGCACCGGCTCCGGCAAGTCCCTGGCCGCCTGGCTGCCGGCCCTCTCCGACAACCTGATCGCGCAGGGCGGTCCAGACGACGTCCCCGGTGCCGGTACCGCCCGCGCCCGCATCTCCGCCGTCGGCCGCCGCCCCACCACCCTCTACCTCTCCCCCACTAAGGCCCTGGCCGCCGACCAGGGCGCCTGCCTGACCCGCCTCGTCGCCGAACTGGAAGCCGTGCAGCGCGAGGCCGGCGCCCCCGCCGGCTCCCTGCGCACCGTGCGCACCGCCACCTGCGACGGCGATACTCCGCTCGCCGAACGCGATTGGGCGCGCGCCCGCGCCGACATCGTGCTGACCAACCCCGACTTCCTCCACTTCTCCCTCCTGCCCGGCCATGAGCGCTGGACCCGCTTCCTGCGTTCGCTGCGCTACATCGTGGTCGACGAGTGCCACGCCTACCGCGGGATCCTGGGCGCGCACGTGGCTCTCGTCGTCCGCCGTCTCCTGCGCCTGGCCCGCCGGCTCGCCCCCGACTCCCCCGGACCCGCGGTCCTGTGCGCCTCCGCAACGGCGGCCGAACCCGCCCTCACGGCCGCGCGTCTCATCGGGGTCGCACCGGAGGCGGTGACCGCCGTGACCGACGACGCCGCCCCCGCCGGCGAACGCATTCTCGCCCTGTGGCAGCCGGCCCTGCGCGACCCGCGGACCGCCTGGGAGGGGCCCGCCTCACACGGGGTCGAAGCCCCGGACCCGGCCGCCGACGCCTCTGCCTCGGACGGCTCGGGCTCGGCCGGCCCCGGCGCGCTCGACCTGGCGGAGGATCCGGAGCAGCGGCGCTCCGCGGTCATCGAGGCCGCCGAGCTGCTCGTGGACCTGCTGAGCGCGGGAGCGCGGGCGCTCGTCTTCGTGCGCTCGCGCCGCAGCGCCGAGATCGTCGCCGAACGCGCCCGCCGCACTCTGGAGCTCCGCCTGCCCTCCCTCGTCGATACCGTGGCCGCCTACCGGGGCGGCTACCTGCCCGAGGAGCGCCGGGCCCTGGAGAGGGACCTGCGCCGCGGGAGGCTCCGCGCCCTGGCGACCACCAATGCGCTCGAGCTCGGCATCGACGTCACCGGGCTGGACGCCGTCATCATCGCCGGTTGGCCGGGAACGCGTGTGAGCCTGGGCCAGCAGGCGGGACGCGCCGGCCGGGCCGGCGACCGCGGCGTCGCCGTCCTCATCGCCAGCGACAACCCGCTGGACGCCTACCTCGTCCACCACCCGGAGGCCGTCTTCGCCGCTCCGGAGGCCACCGTCTTCGACCCGGCCAACCCCTACGTGCTCGCCCCTCACCTGTGCGCGGCCGCATCCGAGGCGCCCCTGCGCGAGGCCGACATCGCCCTGTTCGGCCTGGAGGACGAGTCCCTCCTGACCGACCTGGCCGCCCGCGGCGCCCTGCGACGCCGGCCCGCCGGCTGGTACTGGAACGCCTCCCTGCCCGGCCGCCCGCAGGATCTGACCGCCCTGCGCGGGGACGGGCCGCCCGAGGTGCCGGTGGTCGAGGCCGCCACGGGCGCGGTGGTCGGCACGGTCGACGGCACCGCCGCGGATTCGACCGTGCATCCCGGCGCCGTCTACATCCACCAGGGACGCTGCTACGTCGTGGACGAGCTGAGCGAGGAGGCCGCGATCGTCACCGAGAAGGCGGCCGTCGGCTATCGGACCCGTTCGTGCGCGACCTCGAGCGTGCGGATCATCGCCGAGCGCGAGACCCGGCAGTGGGCGGACGGGATCCGCTGGTCCTTCGGGTCGGTGGAGGTCACCAGCCGGGTGACGGGCTACATGAGGCTCGCCCTGCCGGGGATGGAGGTCGTCTCCCGGCATCAGCTGGACATGGCCGAGCATGTCCTGCCGACGGCGGCCGTGTGGTGGACGGCACCGGAGGCGGCCGTCGAGGCGGCCGGGATCGCGCCCTGCGACATGCCGGGCGCGCTGCACGCCGCCGAGCACGCCTCGATCAGCATGCTGCCGCTGCTGGCCACCTGCGACCGATGGGACATCGGCGGCCTGTCGATCGCCGTGCACTCGCAGACGGGGGCGCCCACGGTCTTCGTTCACGACGGCCACGCCGGCGGCGCGGGCTTCGCCGAGCGCGGCTTCCGGGCCGGGTGCCAATGGCTGGAGACGACCCTCGCCGTCGTCGAGGGGTGCGGGTGCGCGACCGGATGCCCCAGCTGCGTGCAATCGCCCAAGTGCGGCAACAACAACGAGCCGCTGAGCAAGACCGGAGCCATCGCCCTGCTGCGGCTGCTGACCCGGGCGGCGCCCGATCCCGCCGCCGAGTAGCACGCGTCGGCGCCGGGCCGCATCCGACGACGCGACCGCGCCGTCGGGCAGCAGATCCTGGCGGCGGGGCGAAGATCCACGCGCCCCGCGCGCAATCGGTCCGACCCCGGCCAGGACCCCGGGGCCGCACCCACTGCACCACCGCCTGCGACACTGACCTCGTGCTTCTGATCGTCCTCCCGCTCCTCCTCGCTCTGGGCGCGGCCGCCGCCCTGGCCGCGATCGCCCGGCACCGCGCCCGTCTGGCGCGCGCCGAAACGCAGCGCCTGCGCACCCGAGTCGCTGAGCACGCAGCCCCGCGCGACGCCCTGGCCCACGAGATCCGCACTCCGCTCAGCCTCATCCGCGCCTCGGCCGAGCTGCTCGCCGAGGAGACCCCCGGCGATCTCAACGAAGTGCAGCGCCGCTTCGTGGCCACCATTCTCGACAACACCGAGCAGGCCATCGGCATGGCGGAGGATTTCCTGACCCAGGCCCGCCTGGACCATGAGCTGTTCACCCTCCACCTGGAGTCCGTCGAGCTGCGCCGCCTCGTGCGCACTCTCATCCAGGAAATGCGCCGCACCGTGGCCGCACCGATGCGATTGCAGGAGCACGGCGCCCCCATCCGCATGGTCGCCGACCGCAGACTCCTGCGCCAGGCGATCGCCAATACGGTGACCAATGCCGTGCGCCACGCGGGAGAGCACGCCACCATCACCATCTCGGTCAGCAGCGAGGAGGACACCGCGCTCATCACCGTCGCCGACAACGGACGCGGCATGACACGGGCCCAGCGCGAGGCGCTCTTCACCCCCTTCCGCTCCCAGAACTCCCTGGAGGCGCCTGTCAGCCGCGGCGTGGGACTGGGCATGGTCGTCACCAAGCAGATCCTCACCCTGCACGGCGGCAGCGTCCTGGTGGACTCCCTGGCCTCGCGCGGGACCTCCGTCTACCTCACGCTGCCGATCCGCCCATCCGTATCGAACGGGCTCGAGCCGGGCTCTCCCGGCGAGGGCGGCCGTACGACTCCCGATGCGGACCCGGCGTCGAAGCATGAATAGCGGGGCATGATAGGAACGGAAGGAGGCATCGTGGATACGACCGCCGGCACCTCGCGTCCCCTGGGGCTCGTTGTCGATGACGAGCCTCAGATGCGCTACGTCATCACCTTCGCACTGGAGACCCAGGGCTTCCGGTGCGTGAGCGCCGCCGACGCCGAATCGGCCTGGGAGCTGCTGAGTGAGGAGTCATTCGACCTGGTCGTGCTCGACGTCATGCTCCCGGGGCTGGGCGGAGTGGAGCTGTGCCGGCGGATCCGCGCCGCCGCAGCCGTCCCCATCATCCTGCTGACGGCTCTGGGGGATGAGGAGGACCGAATCGCAGGCCTGGAGGCCGGCGCGGACGACTACGTCACCAAGCCCTTCTCGCCGCGCGAACTCGCCCTGCGAGCCAGCGCCGTCGTGCGCCGCACCGCTGCGGGGACGGGCGATGTCGTATCCAACGGAGCGCTGAGCGTGCAGGCCGCCACGGGCGAGGTCGCCTGGGAGGGCCGGCCGATCCCCCTGCCCGACACCGAGGCCCGCCTCCTGGCCGCCCTGGCCCGGCACGCCGGCTCCGTCCTGACCTGGGCGGACCTGCTCAACGAGGTGTGGGGAACAGCGGAGTCCGCAGGAGGGCGCGAGATGGTGCGCACCACCGTCTACCGGCTGCGCCGCCACCTCGGACGCCGGAACGCGCCCCCCGATCTGGTCGTCGCCGCACGGGGGCAGGGCTACACCATGCCGCGGCTACCCTGAAACGCCCGAGGGGCAGCCGGAGGACGTACAATCCGATCGATTAATAACAGGGTTGTCATCACTCGTCACCGACGTGACCGGCTCAGCATCCGCCTTTCGAGCGATCATAGGACCAGCGGCGCGACGCGGCGCCGCCATTGCGAAAGGTTCCCCATGTTCTCCCATCGCAGGGCGGGCGCCCTTCTCGTCGGCGCTCTCTCCTTCAGCCTCGCGCTGGCCGGATGCGCCGGCAAGACGAGCTCCTCCGACGCCGACGGGGCCGACGACGGCCCCATCACCATCGCGTGCGGCGCCATGGAGGACCTGTGCAAGGCCTGGACCGACGCCTTCACCGAGAAGACCGGCATTCCGGCGACCTATGTGCGCCTGTCCTCCGGCGAGACGGTCGCGCGCCTAGCGTCCGCCAAGGACAATCCCGAGTTCGACGTGTGGCACGGCGGTCCCGTCGACGGTTACGGGGAGGCCGTCAACCAGGGACTCATCGAGTCCTACTCCTCGCCTGAGGCCGCCGCCATCCCCGACAAGTACAAGGACCCGGACGGCAACTGGACCGGCGTGTACGTCGGGGTCCTCGGCTTCTGCTCCAACAAGAGCCGTTTGGACGCTCTCGGCGTCCAGGCCCCCGATTCGTGGGACGACCTGCTCGATCCGGCTCTCAAGGGTCAGATCTCCACCGCCCACCCCTCGACCTCCGGCACCGCCTTCACCACCCTGTGGACTCAGGTCACCCGTCTCGGCAGCGAGGACGCCGGTTTGGACTACATGCAGCGGATGCACTCCAACGTGCTCCAGTACACCAAGTCCGGCACCGCCCCCGGACAGATCGCCGGGCGCGGGGAGGCCGCCGTCGGGCTGGTCTTCTCCCACGACTGCGTGAAGTATCAGGAGGAGGGGATGAGCGACCTGACCGTCTCCTTCCCCTCGGAAGGCACCGGCTACGAGGTCGGCGGCGTCGCCCTGGTCAACGGCTCCAAGCACAAGACGGCCGCCCAGAAGTACATCGACTTCGCGATCTCCGCCGACGGGCAGAACGTGGGGCAGACGGTCGGCTCGTACCAGGTCCTGACCAACCCCGAGGCCGACCATTCCGACAAGATGGTCGACCTGGACTCCGTCAACCTCGTGGACTACGACTTCACCGCCGCCGCGAAGGCCAAGCCGAGCCTGACGGCCCGTTTCGACGACGAGATCGCCACGGCCCCCAAGGAGTAGATCAACCAGACCCGGCGTCCGGTGCGCGGCGGGCGGAATGACCGCC
>ERZ773009.956-NODE-956-length-20644-cov-8.113750_pt1 | contig 20644 bp, 19 predicted proteins | sample MGYA00580663_ERZ773009 | MGnify/ENA primary metagenome ERZ773009 (study PRJEB29015, sample SAMEA2737969) | human oral metagenome | biome: human oral; feature: human-associated habitat; material: dental | place: China | collected 2026 ... | reverse complement strand
GGCCGACTACGGCGACAAACTCGACGCAGCCGAGAAAGAAAAAATCGAAGCCGCGCTGAAAGAAGCCGAAGAAGCCGTTAAAGGCGACGACAAAGTCGCTATCGATGCCAAAGCCGAAGCTTTGGGTGCAGCCAGCCAAAAATTGGGCGAAATGGTTTACGCTCAAGCGCAAGCCGAAGCACAAGCAGGCGAGGGCGCACAAGCCGAGTCTTCTGCTAAGAAAGACGACGACGTTGTAGATGCCGACTTTGAAGAAGTAAAAGACGACAAAAAATAATTGATGCCGTCTGAAAAAGCGCGAATCGAAAGGTTCGCGCTTTTTGTCGTTTGGGAAATGTGTAAAGACGCTTTGTTAAAATTGACGGTAAACTTTCAAAACCATGCTACATTCTCGTGTTGCCATACTTCTATTGCCGAATTTTGAACAGATTTCGCCGAATGCTGACAGCAGCTGACAGTCAAAGCCATTAATATTTGTCCATCGCTTGAGTGCGAATAAATTCTTATTTTTACCTCAAATCAACCTCTTGAAAGAAGATAAATATGAAAAAACTGATTCAAATGACCTCTTTGATGGTTGCGGCTGCCGGTTTGGTATTGGCTCCAGTCGCTTCTGCACACGGTAAACACGAAATGCATCCGAAACAAGAACGTATGCACAAAAAAGCCAAACCGCAAAAAATGAAAAAACCTGCACCTAAAGCCAAACACCACGCGGCCAAGCCCAAACATCATCAAGAGCATCGCCACGACCATCGTTAAGATGAATCCTCAACAATAAATAAGGCCGTCTGAAACCCAAACATCAGGTTTCAGACGGCCTTCGGTTTATCTGTCAAATAGAGTTTTGCCGTTTTTCTTGTGCCAAACGGGTCGGCTCCAACCAGGCAATGTTTCTTTCTGCCAACGCATCGCGCCAATAATCCAGTTTGGTATCCAAATCTTCAGAGAAACTGTCTTGATTCAAAAGCTGAATGATAACGCCGCCGTCCGTAGCTTCGGCCAAGCGGCTGATTTGACGCAAAATGCCGCGGTCGGGAACAGTTTGCGTGCGTACGCCGATGAGAAGTTGCGCCGGAGTTTGTTTCAATTCGGCTTCTAATTGTTCCAAATCTTTTCTGCCGGCGGCCACGCCTTTATCTATCCATTCTTGTGCCAAAACGCCGGAAAACCAAAGCGGCTCAGGCCATTCCGTTTCCAGTGTAACTGCCCATTTGGGCGCATTATTCAGCGTAATTTTAGATGAAACAGGGATGATGTTTTCCTGAAAATCATCGGCATCGACAATTTTCGTTTGCCATGTGCGGAGGATGTTTTGATAGTACGGCTGATTCAAATCCAAACGTTCGCGAAGGGTTTTTAAAGTAATCTTGCAAGCCAGCCAAGCAAGCAAGCGCGGCAGAATGCCATAACAGATAATGCTGCCGATGAGTAAACCCGCCCAAGCGCGTGCATCTTCGATATGATTGTTCAGACGGCCTGCAATTACGGCCTGACTGTCGGGAACAGGAAAGCCCAAACGTTCCGGCAGCCATGACAAAGCCTCAACCGTTTTCACCAATGCCGTATTACTTAAAAGCGTGCTTTCCCAGTTGAATGTATATTGACGTACCAAAAGCAGCAGCAAAACAGAAACCAACATTCCCGACAGCGTGCATAGCCATAGACCGTGCGAAGTTGCACCAATCAGCCAACGCGTTTGCGGTTTGCGCCATTCATCCACATAAAGCCGCAAAATTGCCTGATTGACCGGATCTTTGCCTCGGAACCAAGTTGCCGGACTGCTGATAAAGTGCACATTTTTCAAACGCAGGAATAAAGTCGCCAACCACGCCAGCAGCATGACCGTATTCATGCCCAAAATCCCGGCCAATACCAGAAAAAAGTTCAGCCCCTGATTGTCCATCAAAAGATAAGTGCTGGAAAAACCGACCGTAAACAACAACGTCGCCGCAACAATCCAAAGCCAAAACGAGCCTGTCTCCACCTGTTGCAACACATATTTCAAATGCTGGTCGCGGTCAATAATTTGGGCACGGCGTAGTAGTTTTTCCTCGTTACCGCCATCAATATGTCGCAACGCTTCCGTCGCCTGCACAGGATCTCCCGGAAAAATATAGGCACGTTCTTCAAGGATACGGACCAATTCGACAAGTTTTTGCGATGGATTCAACATAAATGATAGGCCGTCTGAAAGATAAAATGGAAACGTCTGTAAAAGCAGTTTCGATTTTGAATAGGGTGTATAGTGGAATAGATGTAAAAAAAGCAGCCCGAAAGCTGCTCATTTTGAGTGTGGTGCGGACGGAGAGACTCGAACTCTCACACCTCGCGGCGCCAGAACCTAAATCTGGTGCGTCTACCAATTTCGCCACGTCCGCACTAATTTGAATCGTGGATTATACACAAGATTAATGGTGGCGCAAAGTCTTGTTTGCTTGAATTTTTCGGTTTATCCCTTATATAATGGTTTATTCCGGCCGTCTGAAAGCAGGGTTTGTTTTCAGACGGCCTCAACTTTACTATTGGTGAGGAAGGGCAGATGCCTGCTTTATTGATTAAAGATTTCTTGCAGACGCAAGGTTTGAAGTTGCCTGCGGATGATATACATGTTGCTTATTTGACTGCTCAGGCTGTGATTAAAATGGGCAATGCTTCGGTTGAGCGTTCGATTTTGTGGCCGTCTGAAGACGGTTGGCAGTTGGCGGATTATGTTGATGCCGAACATGAATTGTTGCTGAAACAGATTTTTATGGCTTTGGATTCGGTTGCCGAGCGCACCGAGCATTTGAAAAGTGCTGCGGTTTATACCGCGTTTCCGAAAGATGGCGCGTTGTCGCTGGTCCGTCTGAGCCGTTGGGGCGTGCCGTTGGAAAATGTGATTCCAATCGACGAGCAGGCCGGACAGGCTTTTTTGGCTGTGCGCACGGCGCAAAGCGGTTGGATGAATGTTTGTCAGAATGTGGCGTATTGGCAGGAAATTGGTGAATTGTCGGCCGAACGCAATCATCCCGGCTTGAGTCAGATTTCTGTTCCTGTCTGTATGCCCAGCGGTGCGGTTTTGGGTGTGGTACATGCTGAGTTTGATGTCAAAGACGGTGCGCCCGACGAAGTATTGGTGGCTTGGATCGCCCTTGCCTTGGCACTGTCGGATTCTTTGAAAAATCTGTTGGGCGTAGCTGAAAACGAGGAAGCGGAAAATGAGTAACGCCTTGAAGTTTGTCGCGTCATGCCGTTTGCCTACGGAATGGGGTGAATTTACCATGCACGGCTTTGAAGAAGAGGGCGGTCAGGAGCATGTCGCATTGACGATGGGCGATGTTTCAGACGGCCTGCCTGTGTTGTCGCGTATCCATTCAGAGTGTTTGACCGGCGATGCTTTATTTTCGGTGAAATGTGATTGCGGCCCTCAACTTCAAGCAGCGATGCAGGCCGTTCAAAAAGAAGGGCGTGGCGTTATCGTATATTTGCGCCAAGAAGGTAGGGGCATTGGTTTGATAAACAAAATCCGTGCTTATCGTCTGCAAGATCAGGGCTTGGATACGGTCGAGGCCAATGTTGCACTCGGCCTTCCTGTTGATGCGCGCGACTTCACTTTAGCCAAGCAGATTTATGATTATCTGCATATTCGTGAAGTCAAGTTGTTGACCAATAATCCTGAAAAAATCCAAACGTTGAAAGATTCCGGCATTAATGTGGTCGAACGGATTGCATTACATGTCGGCGAAAATGTGGAAAATGAACGTTATCTGCATACTAAAGCGGATAAATTGGGACATTTGATTTTTGATTGATGGATAGGCATAACGGTATTTTTTGCGGTTAAATAAAATATTCTATATTCTTTCAATGGGATATATTTTTATTTAAATAAAAACCTTGCGCGTGGTCTGATTTTTTGATTTAATGTCGGCTTATCGGGTGATTAGCTCAGTTGGTAGAGCGTCTGCCTTACAAGCAGAATGTCGGCGGTTCGACTCCGTCATCACCCACCAAGTTTCCTTTCATTGTTGCAAAACAATGATGCGCGGTGGTAGCTCAGTTGGTTAGAGTACCGGCCTGTCACGCCGGGGGTCGCGGGTTCGAGCCCCGTCCGCCGCGCCATCAAGTTAAAAATAAAAATACCGGTTTTTACCGGTATTTTTTCGTCTGTACCCTATGCCTTTTTATAAAAAATCGAGCTTTTAAAATAGTATAAACAGGACAGCACAATAAAGCAGACATATGGTTTAAATCCTGAAAGACCATCCGCCTCAAGCTGATTCACACCAAACGCTTATTCATCAAATCTCTAAATCATCTTTCAAAATAGACATAAATACTTACCTCCCCTTCTTACACAAAGTCCGTCTGAAAACGTCAATACAGTTTCAGACGGCCTTTTTTAGCTTATCAAGCCTGATACCTAATCATGCAGGAGGCCTTAGCATCAATCCAATGTTCGCCACCGGGCTGAACAATTTTAGACACCAGCTTATCCAAGTCGCGTAGATAATCGGTTGATTTTTGGCTGTTGATAATGACGACAACCAGCAACGGCTTTTCGCCCAACCAATACCCTGCCAGCGCGCGGACATCTTTAAGCGTACCGGTTTTGAGGCGCAGGTTTTCACCGGGCTGTTTCAAGCGTGTTTTAAGCGTGCCGTCTTTACCGGCAATCGGCAGCGTACTGATAAACTCGTTTTTAAACGGGCTGAAGTAGGCTTTTTCCAACATTTGCGCCATCATGCGCACATTGAGCCGTTCTACGCGGGACAGGCCTGAGCCGTTTTCCAACACCAGCCCTTCCGTATTGATACCGGCAACCGCCAGCTCACTTTTTACGATAGACGCGGCCTTGGCCTGCGCCAGCTTGTAATCAGACATGTTTCCGGCAAATTTAAGGAAAACCGAACGGGCAATCAGATTATTGGAATGCTTGTTCATATCGGTGAGAATATCGGTAAGCGGTTTAGATAGATGACTTGCCAACACATGCGCATCATGAGGCGCGACACCTGTCGTCAGGCCGTCTGAAACCGTACCGCCTTGTTGACGCCATTGGTTCACAAAACTTTTGCCGACATATTCTTTCATGCTGTACATATTCAGATACAGCTCTTTGCCCAAGCAGCTTTCCGGCAGCTTGCCCGATACGGTCAGCGTATTGTTTTTATAGGCAGTCTTCATGTGGTTTTTTAAAACACTGCACTTCCCTGCTTTATTCTCAAGCGTCAATTTGTTTTGAATATTCAGATTCGGCAGCGGCGGATTGGTACGGATGACCAAGCTTCCGTCTTCTTCTTTTTCAGCACGAAGCTCAACGGTTTTATACGCCAACATATTGGGATCAGGCGGTGTCATAAAGCTTTCGGCAGAGTCGGAAGCAAAATCATCCGGGTTCTTCACATCGCCCCACAGGCTACGGTCGAGTATCAGATGTCCGTCAATATGGCGTATGCCCTTATCGCGCATCTGTTGCTGCATTTGCACCAAATCATGCTGGTCAAACACAGGATCGCCGCTCCCCACCCAATACACATTGCCTTTCAGCGTATCGCCTTTGATTAGGCCGTTGGTTTTAAACTCCGTTTTCCAACGATAATCGCCGCCCAGCATACGAAACGCGGTAAACGCCGTTACCAGCTTCATCGTCGAAGCAGGATTGCGCAATTCATCGGCACGGTGTTCGGCAATCACTTTGCCGCTGTCCAATTCCTGCACATAAACGGAAATTTCATTTTCAGGAATACGCCCGAAATCCAAAGCCCATGACGGACAAACCGCCATCATCAGGCCGACTGATAAAATACTTTTCAACTTCATTGTGTTACAAAATCTTATAAATTCTTACGAGGTACTTAGGCCGTCTGAACGTTTCAGACGGCCTTTTTATTTATTTCTGATGCGCTTTCAAACGCAACGCAAACATGACGACCACAATACCGACAACCAAAGCGCAACCCATCGCCAAATGAATACCATCCAACATTGCCTGTTGCGGCATATCTGCGCTGGAAAGTTTCTCACCGATATTGGTCGCACCGACAAAAAACGCCGCACCGATGGCACCGGCAATCGGGTTGATGGTAGTCAGAATCGCCGCACCGTGCGGATTAAGTGTTTTCGGCAACGCGTTCAGACCATGGGTTTCGCCGGTTACACAAGCAGACACGGAAAGCGCCAACAGCGTAAACATCGCCGTCAACATTACCACTTGCGTATCAATCCGCAGAAACAGCCACAATACCGCCAGCGACACCACCAGCATCACTGTTGCCGGCAAGACGACAAAGCGTCCGCCCTTTTTGTCCAATAATTTGCCGAACAAAGTCGCGGCAACCGCTTGGGCGATACTCGCGGGCATCAGAATCAGGCCGGTTGCCGTACCGGTCAGCATCAACACTTGTTGCGTGTACATCGGCACCATCAGTTCCAAGCCCAAGAACAGGAATATCGCACCGGCCAAAATCACAACGCAATATCCGAACTGTTTGTATTCAAACGCACGAAGGTTCAACAACGGCGTAGCCAAACGGAACTGACGGTGCGCAAACCAACCCACCAGCACAACGGAAGCGGCAAAGAGCAGGATAAATTCCAGCAGCGGTATATGGGCAAAATTACTGCTCGCATAAACCAGCCCGCCGAAGCCCGCAATCGACAGCACAGCCGACAACATATCAATTTTCGGACGGCTGATGTTGCTCAAATTGACCGTCAAATATTTGCCCACCAGCACCATCGCCGCCAACATAAACGGCGCAGTAAAGCCGAACAACACGCGCCAATGCGTATGGTCGATGATGATGCCCGACAGCGTCGGCCCCATTGCAGGCGCGGCGGTAAACATCATGGTAATGACGCCCATCGCCGTTCCGCGCTTGTTGGGCGGGAAAATCGACAATACGCCGTTAAACAGAAGCGGGACAAAAAACGCGGCAGACACTGCCTGCACCATACGCCCGACCACTAATACGCCAAACGTCGGTGCAAACGCGCAAATCAGCGAGCCTGCTAAAAACGTTGCCTGTGTAAACAGCACCATTTTGCGCGTTTCAAACCATTGAATCACGCCTGCCGTAATCGGCGTAAATGCCCCCATGACCAGCAAAAAGCCCGTCGTCAGCCATTGAACTGTGGTCTTATCGACACCGAAATCCTTCATAATCGGCGTGAGCGCGACATTCAACAGCGTATCGTTGAGATAGCCGAAAAATGCGCCGATGAATAAGGTGGCGACAATGGTTTTAGCAGGAAAGTCGGGATTGTCGGCGTAGTATTCGTGTGCCGTTTCGCCCTCTTGCGAATCAGAAGCGTGCATAATAATTTGAAATATCAGCGAAACCGTTATTTTAGCATAAACCTTTTTGACAGGCCGTCTGAAACCTTGACCGCTTCCCCAGACAGCACTAAAATTTAGAATCGTTTTCATTTTTATTATCAAACAGGAGAAAAACATGTCAAAGAAAGTTAGCATCTTGGTCGGCAGTCTGCGTAAAGGCTCGTTTGCACGAAAAATCGCACAAAACGTCATTTCCATGTTCCCCGAAGGCTACGAAGCGCAAATCGTCGAAATCGGCCATTTGCCTTTATACAACTTCGACTACGATGATCCCGCCGTTACCGACTTCCCTACTCCGTCCAGCTATACCGAGTTCCGTGAAACCATCAAAGCCTCTGCCGGCGTATTGTTCGTAACTTCCGAAAACAACCGCACCGTCCCGGCTTGTCTGAAAAACGCCATCGACATCGGCTCCAAACCCAATGCCGATGTTGCCTGGAAAAAAACACCGGCCGGCATCATCAGCCATTCTGTCGGCAAAATGGGCGGTTATAGCGCGCAAAAAAATCTGCGCCTTGCCCTTTCGTATTTCGATATGCCGCTGACCGGCCAGCCGGAAGTGTTCCTCGGCAACTCGCCTACCCTGTTTGACGACAACGGCCAGCTCATCGAATCTGCACGCGGCTTTGTTCAAGGCTATATCGACCAATTGGTTGCCTTGATTGAGAAAAACCCTAAATAATCGGGATTGGAGCATAGAGGCCGTCTGAAAAACGAAATTTCAGACGGCCTCATCTTTTGCAAAAAATCAGTTTTTCGACAGTTCCTAAATTTTTACTAATTGAGTGCGGTTATAATTCACTATCCGCCCATCCTCCGGAGAACTTCCATGCGCGTATTATTGGTTGAAGACGATGCCATGATTGCCCAAGCCGTCAGTGCCAACCTGAAAGACACCGGCTACGCTGTCGATTGGGTCAGCCGCGGTTCGGAAGTTGCCGCAGCAGTGGCGGCGCAAGCATACGATTTGCTGCTCTTGGATTTGGGTTTGCCCGGCAAAAACGGTTTGGACGTATTGGCGCAAATCCGCAGCGGAGGCTGTACCGTTCCTGTCTTAATCGTGACCGCGCGCGACGATTTGCACAGCCGCCTCAACGGCCTAGACGGCGGCGCAGACGACTACATCGTCAAACCCTTCGACATGGCAGAACTGCAAGCCCGTATGCGCGCCGTATTGCGCCGACACGGCGGACAGGCGCAAACGCTGCTGAGCAACGGCATCATCACGCTCAACCCTTCCACCCATCAGGCAGAAGTGGTCGGGCAGGAACAGGCCATCATGCTCAGCAACAAAGAATTTGCCGTCCTCCAAGCCCTGCTGCTGCGCCCGGGCATGATTCTGTCGCGCAGCGATTTGGAAGATAAAATCTACGGCTGGGGCGAAGAAGTCGAAAGCAACGCCGTTGACTTCCTGATTCACGCCTTACGCAAAAAACTCGGCAAAGAAGCGATTCAAAACGTCCGCGGGGTCGGCTGGCTGGTTGCACAAAACAACCAAACCGTCTGAAAAACCACAACAACAACACACAAACCATGCAACGCCTTATCCACACCATCAAACAATCCCTGCAAGTCCGGATCAGCCTCGCCCTGATCTGTATGCTCCTGCCCCTCTCCATCCTTGCAGGCATATTTTCATATTACGATACTTATCACGAGACCCAAGAGGTTCAAGACGACCTGTTGCGCCAAGTTGCGAACTATCTCGACCCGAGCGATGCCGATGACGAGAAACACTCGCTCGACAACGACAACAAGATTTCCGTTCAATTTCCCAATACGCCCAATCCCATTGTCAGCCTGCCTGAGAAGATTTCAGACGGCCTGCACACCATTCAGGCCGATGACGACGACGATTACTACCGCGTTTATACCCGCACCACCAAGCAAGGCCGCATCGCCGTCATGCAGGAAAGCGACTACCGCGAAGAGCTGGCCGAAATGGCCGCCGTGCAGAGCATCCTTCCCATGCTCCTCGCCCTGCCTCTGATTATCCTGCTCACCGTCTGGATTACCCATCGCGCCATGCGTTCCATCAAAACCCTGTCCAACGATTTAGAACAGCGCCAAATCAACGACCTCTCGCCGATGGACACGCAAAACATTCCCAGCGAAATCCAAGGCTTTGTCGTCGCCATCAACAACTTGTTGCAACGTACCGACGAAAACGTCCGCCAACAGCAACGCTTTATCGCCGATGCCGCACACGAATTGCGCAGCCCCATGACCGCCCTTTCCCTTCAGGCAGAACGGCTCAACAATATGCAGCTGTCCGCCGAAGCGCGCGAGCAGTCCGCCCTGTTGCAACAAAGCATACAGCGCAACCGCCACCTGCTCGAGCAACTCCTTTCCCTCGCACGCGCCCAAGCACCCGAAACCCAACGCCCCAAAACCCTGATCAGCCTGCAAAACCAGTTCCGCCGCGTCTTGCAGGAACTCATGCCGCTGGCGCTGGCCAAAGGTCAAGACATCGGTGTCGCCGTTGAAAACGACTGCCAAATCCACGCCGACGACACCGAAATCTACACCCTCATCAAAACCTTTACCGACAACGCCATCCGCTATACCCCCAAAGGCGGCCGCATCGATTTGGGCTTTGACGAAACCGCCGAATACCTCAACATCTGGGTAGAAGACGACGGCCCCGGCATTCCCCAAAGCGAACGCCAACGCGTTATCGACCCCTTCTACCGCATTCTCGGTACCGAACAACAAGGTACCGGCTTGGGGCTTTCCATCGCAAACACCATTGTCAAACGCCATCAAGGCCGTCTGAAACTGGCCGACAGCCGACGCTTTGACAGCGGCTTGCTGATTATTGCCGAGTTGGATAAAAAGACGCTTTAAATAATCGACCCGCCCAAATTGGTTTATCTAGCTTTAATCCGATAAATGAAAACGCTTTAAAACCAAAGGCCGTCTGAAAATACCTTTCAGACGGCCTTTTTATATTTTAAAGCAAACTTAATTCATTCCTCACAAATACGGCTGCAAGGTTTGGCGGAGGATTTCCATATCGGTAATTTCGGTGATATTGGCTTTACCCAAGTATTCCAAACCGACAAAACGCATGATGCCGCTGCTGACTTTTTTGTCGTGGCTCATATGTTCAATCCATTTTTCAAATGAGAAAACAGGCGGTGCGGACGGGAGGGAGGCGGCTTCCATTAAAGCAGCAATGCGGTCGGTATCGGCTTGTTGGGTTTTGCCCAAAATTTGCGACAAACGGGAAGCGAGGACGCAACCGGCGGCAACGGCTTCACCGTGCAGCCATACGCCGTAGCCCATTTCAGCCTCAATAGCATGGCCGAAAGTGTGGCCGAGATTAAGCCATGCGCGGATGCCCTGCTCGGTTTCGTCTTGGGCAACAATATCAGCCTTCATTTTGCAGCAATGATAAACGGCTTCTGCCATTTTTTCTTGATGTTGCGCCATCAGATCGGCCATATTTTCTTCCAACCAGGCAAAAAATTCGGCATCGCCCAATGCGCCGTATTTGATGACTTCGGCTATGCCTGCGGAAAGTTCGCGTTGCGGCAGCGTTTGCAGGGCGGTCAAATCGGCCAGCACGGCTTGAGGCTGGTAGAACGCGCCGATCATGTTTTTACCGAGCGGATGGTTGATGGCGGTTTTACCGCCGACCGAGGAATCGACCTGACTGAGCAATGTGGTTGGCACTTGGATAAAAGGTGCGCCACGCTGATAAGTCGCCGCGGCAAAGCCGACCATATCGCCTATCACACCGCCGCCCAAAGCGATTAAAGTGGTTTTGCGTTCGGCACGGTTTTGCATCAAGCCATCGTAAATCAGGTTAAGCGTCTGCCAGTTTTTATATTCTTCGCCGTCGGGAAGGATAATGCTGAAATGCGGCACGCCCAGTCTGTCTAAGGCCGTCTGAAGCTGTTTGAGATAAAGCGGCGCAACGGTTTCGTTGGTAATGATGGCTGCTTTTTTGCCTAAATAGGGCTGAAGCAGCGTATCTGCCTGCTCAATCAGTTTATGCCCGATAAAGATGGGGTATTGATGGGACGGAGTTTGGACAGTCAGGGTGCGCATGGTGTTCCTTTGCAAAGCGTATTTATTCGCCTAAAGCCTGTATCAGGCGTTTGAGCGTTTTGTGACAGCTGTCGGATTCGATGACGAGATGGGCAGTTTGACGGTACAGCGTATCGCGTTGGTAATACAGCTCTTGCAGTTTGGCCAAAGGATTGGCAACTTGCAACAGCGGCCGGTTGCTGTCGTAACGGGTACGCTCCAGCAAGGTTTCGGGGCTGGCATGCAGATAAACAACCGTACCGTTTTGGCGCAAAATCTGCCTGTTTTCACTGCGCAATACGGAGCCGCCACCGGTCGATAAAACGATGTTGCGCCGGGAAGCGAGCTTCTTCAGCATATTGGTTTCACGGTTGCGGAAGCCTTCCTCCCCTTCCATCTCAAAAATGGTCGGAATGGATACGCCCGAAGAAGTGCAGATTTCGTAGTCGCTGTCGTAAAACGGGCATTCAAACATTTGGGCAAGCTGCTTGCCCAAAGTGGTTTTGCCCGCGCCCATCAGCCCGATTAAGATTAAATTGCCGTTGATTTTTTCCATGTGGGTCATTTTATACGATATGGTGGTTTCGTGGAAAAGTTCGTCGTTTTTCAGATGGCCTTTTCATCTCAGGCCGTCTGAAAACCAAAACAGGCATACCTTTGCAGATATGCCTGTTTGTCATTTTAAAAATCAGTAACGCAGATTGTTACCCACATTATCCATAATGCGCGGCGTGATGAAGATCAACAGCTCGCGGCGGTTTTCACGTTTGCCGCGTGATTTGAACAGATTGCCGACAACAGGGATATCGCCCAAAACAGGTACTTTGTTCACCGCATTGGTGCTTTCTTCCTCGTAAATACCGCCGACAATCAGCGTACCGCCATCTTCAACCATGGCTTGGGTATTCAAGTGTTTGGTGTTGATACACTTGGTCATCAGAGAATCTACGGTACAGTCGATCGGGGTATCGCGATTAATCTTCACAGTCATGATAATTTGACCGTCAGGCGTAATGTTCGGCGTTACGGTCAAGCCCAAAACGGCTTTCTTGAAGGTAATCGAAGTCGCACCGCTGGAAGAAGCCTCTTGGTAAGGAATTTCCGTACCGGATTCAATTTTGGCTTCTTTACGGTCTTGTGTCAGCACGCGCGGATTGGAAATGGTTTTGCTCTTACCTTGTTCTTCAGACGCACTGATTTCCAAGCCCAATGCGCCGGACGAGAACGCACGCACCAGCGCAATGCTGTTGACTGCGGCTGCGGTCGGCAGACTGACATTCGGATCCAAAGTCCATTTGCGGTAGCCTACGTCGCCACGGTTAAACGAAGCATTGGTATTGTAGTTGGTTTGCGCATTGCTCCAGTTGCTGCCCCATGCCGTACGGCCGATCGCACCACCGGAACCGAATTTAACGCCCAAGTTGCGGAAGAAGGTATCTTCTGCTTCCACAATACGCGCTTCCACCATCACTTGACGGGTTGGAACGTCCAATTCATCAATCAGTTTGCGGAATTTCTCAATCACGCCACGGTTGTCGGTTACGATCAGCGTATTGGTGGCCGGATCGATTAAGGCGCTGCCTCGGTTGCTCAACAGAGTGTTGCGGGTGTTGGAATTATTGCTGTCGTATTCTTCCAAACGCAGAATTTTGCGGAATTCATCCACGTTTTTGTATTTCAACTGGAAGGTTTGAGAATACAGCGGACCCAATTCGGCAATCTCTTTTTCAGCCTGCAAGAAGGCTTTGTCTTTTGCCAACAATTCATCGCGAGGTGCGATATTGATAATGTTGCCTTGACGGCGCATATCCAAATTGCGCGCCTGCATAACCAAGTCTAAAGCCTGATCCCAAGGTACATCTTTCAGGGACAAAGTCATAGTGCCTTTGACGGTATCGCTGGCAACAATATTCATGCCGGATTCTTTTGCCAAAATCTGCAAGATGGTACGAACTTCTACATCTTGGAAATCCAAAGAAATTTTACGGCCTTTGAACGATTTGTTCGCATTGTGGTTTAAGCCGCCGGATTCGGTATTGGCGGCTTTAGGCGATACTTCAAATACAAAGCGTCCGGAAGAAGCTTTGGTATTGATGTCCCAATTCGTATTATTGTTGCGGATAATAAGCTGGGTAGAATTGCCGATACGTTTGAGCGTAACGTTTTGTACAGGTGTATTAAAGTCAGCCACATCCAAACTGCGTTGCGCTTGTGTCGGCAAAGTATGGTTTTTCAATGTCACAACCACGCGGTCGCGCTGCTGTTTAATATCCGGCTGTCCGCTGAAACCAGGGGCGGACAATTCAATAATGCCGGAATTGCGTGCGCCTTTGCGGAAATCGATATTGGCTGCTGAAACGGCTTGATAAGTCTGAGCAGCGCGCGCGGTAGACGGAGTAGCCGCACGTTCATTTGCAACGGCCGCATTGGTTTGATCAGTAGATTCGTTTACAAATACCCAAACTTCGTTGCCGCGAATCTCAGTATTGTATTGGCTGATTTTGTTCAAACCCAAAACCACGCGTGCACGGTCATTGTTTTGCGCCGCAGTAATTTGATTCAGCAATGGGTCGGCATATTCCAAAACAGGCTGAGGCAAACGGATATTGGTGTTGGCAAAATCCAATGCGATACGCGCCGGCGTAGATGTTACAAAACCATGAGGTGTGGTGACATCTTTGTCGAAACGGATTTTGATGATTTTTTGGTTGTCAGGCAAAGTAGAAACGTTAATATCGGTAATATTGCCTGCAAAGGCCGTCTGAACAGCGAGGGCAACGCTGAAGCCGGCAAATAATTTTGTCATGTGCTTGGTTTTCATAATCGAGTGAGACCCCTAAATTAATTTGAATTCGAACTATCTGAGCTATTGGAAGAATCCGCCTCTTTACTGCTCAATGGCAATTCGGCCTTCCGGTACACCCAGTTGCCGTAGCTGTCTTCAACTTGCTCGGTCAAGATAATTTTATCTTCAGTAATACTTTGGATTCTGCCGTAATTCTGACCGATGTAGTTTCCGGGATAAACGGTATAAACATGGTCGTTGACCTTGATAAATCCGGAAACTTTGCCGCCGCTTTGCAGTGTTCCGACAAAGGCCATATTTTCCAAACTGAAAGCTTCCAATGTTTCTTTCGGACGGTTCACATCCGGCGCATTGCCGCCTTTAGGGGCAGTGTCCAAACGACGTGAATCAAACGCATTCATGCCTTTAAAGTTCGGCGGGCTATACGGCTTAGGCAATGTAACCGTCGGCTCTTCAAACGGAATAATCTTGGATTTTGCTTCCTGACGGGTTTGCGTCATCCATTGAGTCAAATCTTCATAGCTTTGCGTACAGGCTGCCAAGGGAAGAAGACTTAAGAGTAAGATGATTTTTTTCATGATTTCCCTATTCTTTTATTTTTGCTCATTCTCGGCAGGTTTGCCTTCTTCTTGTGCCTGTTGCGCAGCCAATTCGGCAGCAATCTCTTCGGCCGGACGGGCTTTGTAAGTCGTCGCAATCGCACTCAATGTCAACTCGCCTTTATTGCCTTTGCCTTCTTTGTCCTCGCCTGCGTTCACGAGTTTCAAAGAATCTAACGTAATAATGCGCGACAAATCGCCTACATCACGGGTAAATTGGCTGATTTGAGAGTATTTGCCCGTGATGGAAATCTGATACGGCAGTTTTTGAATCGGACCATCGTTTTCAGGTTGGAGCGGTGCAACGCTGTCCAAACGCAGTCCGTTGGTTGAACCTGCCTGATGCAGCTCTTGAATCAGGTTCGGAATTTCCGCATCGGTCGGCAGTTGTTTCAACAAAACGTCAAATGCAGAACGGATCGAAGCCAATTCAGCCTTCAAATTGTTCAAGCTTGCCGCCTGAATGCTTTTACGCGTAAAGGTTTCCTTCAGTTCTGCTTCTTTGGCTTCCTGCGTATTCAAGGTTTCAATCTGATCTTTAAATACGCCGACATAGCCCAACGCCAACATACCGACAATCAACAAACCTCCCAGCAAAAGTTTTGAAGGCATATTGAGCAGGTACAGGTTTTGTACGTCCAATTGTTTCAGGTTTTTAGATGCCATTATTGAGCCTCCGGAGCAGGTTCTGCCACAGGTTCGGCCGTTTCACCGCTGCTTTGGGCAGTCGGTGCAGGAGCCGGCGTATTCACTTGGTTGATTGAAGATTTCAAAGTAAATTCTTGGTAGTTATCTACTTTTTTGATGCTCAACAATTCAGGCTGCAAGAAAATACCTGTACTTGGCAGGGAGCGCATCATAACGGCGATTTTATTGTCGCTGACGGCATGGCCGCTAATTTTATAGCTGGTCGGGCTTTCTGCTTCCAACGCAGTCAAATAAGTATTATCGGGCGTAAGCGCATTCAAAGAATCAAGGATATAAGCTGCTTGATAGCGTTTTTCCTGCAACTCTTCCACTTTCAGCTTCTTGGCCAAGAAGGCTTCTTTTTCTTGCTGAAGTTTATTGATTTCGCCCAATTCTCTATCAAGTCTGTCGATTTCGGTTTGCAGGAAGTTGTTGCGGCCTTCTTGATTGCTGATGGCGCTATCAATACCGAGATAGGTAGCGGCTGCCAAGCCCAAACCCACTGCAAAAGCGCCAAGCATCAATACTTTGAATTGCTGCTGCTTGCGCTGTTTAATCTCTTCCCGATACGGAAGAAGGTTGATTCTGGTTAATTCGATCATGTTCTCAAAGTCCCCTTAATGCCAATCCAAACGCCAACGTCAGTGACGGCGCATCAATTTGAAACTGCGGCAATTCTACTTTTGCACTGCGTTCCACATATGAAATCGGATGCAGGTATTCTGTTGCCGTATTGGTTTGCGAGAAAATGCTTTCCGCCAAACCTGCCTGCTGAGCGGTAAAGCCGGTCAGCAGGATGTGTTTGATATTGGCGAAAGAATCAGTAGCCTGCGTGGTATAGTAAAATTGCAGAACACGCTGAACTTCTTGCGCAACCTGTACATTAAAACGGTCGGCAATCTGAGACTGGTAGTCGGAAGGCTTGTTTTGGGAAGCCATCATTTGAGCGGCTTTTTCTTCCGTTACCTGATAAGTACGCTGAATCAGCTGATTGAGCTGCTCTGTGCTGACTGGTGTTTCTTGTTTGTAGAGGATACGGCCGTTTTGCAGAATCAGGGCATACATTTGCGTCGCATGAATGCCGAACACGGCAACTTTTTCCTCTGCCATTTCGGGAGCATGCGTATTCATCCAATAAACGAAGGCATTGCGTTGCGCCAGTAAGTCCAAATCCAAAGCGGACAAAGGCAAGCCCGCATTTTCAAACATTTCAATGCGCGGTTCTACATCGTCTTTTTTAGCGGCAACAGCTAAAACATGCTGGCCCGAACCGACTTCTTCGGCTTGAAAGTCGTAGTTCATTTCTTCAATAGGCGCAAATTGGCCGACTTCCGCCTCGACAAACTCTTCCAAGTCCAAATCGGTATCACGCGGGTTGTAAATAATTTGCTCGACTGTCGCCAAATTTTGTGGCACAGCCGCAACAATATTTTTGCAAGAACTGCGTAATTGTGTGTAAGTATGTTGGATGTAAGTGGCAAGCTGATCGTAGTCTTGAATTTTGTTGCCTTTGACAATATTTTTAGGCAATTTGGTAATAACGTATTTTTCCAGCTGAATTTGGTTTAAACTACGGCCTGTCAGTTGTACCATCTTAATGGCATGTTGGCTGATGTCGACGCCGATGGCAGAGCGGTTGTTCAATCCGCTAGAAGCCTTGCCTGTTTTGGTATCTTTCGTGCTTTTAAATAAGCGCATGATTTGACTTCCCTGTATCATTTAGGAGTGAGTAACTGTTTCGTTATCCGTAAAGGACTTCTTATTCTTTACACAGTATTGACTGTGGCTGATAGAAATCGTTTCCCATTTTACTTTATTTATCGCCATTAATGGCAAAATTATTACTTAGTCATGATTAAAAAGATTATAACGACCTGTATAGGTCTCTTATTAGGACTGGCTCTTTTCGGTATAGGTCTGATTGCAATTGCAATTCTGGTAACCTATCCAAAACTGCCGTCTTTGGACTCTTTACAACACTACAAACCAAAAATGCCGCTGACGATTTATTCTTCAGACGGCCAAGTCATTGGCATTTACGGCGAACAACGGCGTGAATTTACCAAAATCAGCGACTTCCCGAAAATTTTGAAAGACGCCGTGATTGCCGCCGAAGACAAACGCTTCTACGACCACTGGGGTGTGGACGTTTGGGGCGTGGCGCGCGCCGTGATCGGCAACGTAATGGCCGGCAGTGTTCAATCCGGTGCCAGTACGATTACGCAACAGGTTGCCAAAAACTTCTACCTGAGCAGCGAACGTTCGTTCACCCGTAAATTCAACGAAGCCCTGCTGGCCTACAAAATCGAGCAGTCTTTGAGCAAAGACAAGATTTTGGAGCTGTACTTCAACCAAATCTATTTGGGTCAACGCGCTTATGGTTTTGCCTCCGCCGCCCAAACTTATTTCAATAAAAATGTTAATGATTTAACATTGGCCGAAGTCGCCATGTTGGCCGGCTTGCCTAAAGCACCTTCCGCCTACAATCCGATTGTAAACCCTGAGCGTGCCAAACTGCGCCAGGCTTATATTCTGAACAATATGCTGGAAGAAGGCATGATCACCCTGCAGCAACGCGATCAGGCTCTGAAAGAAGAATTGCATTACGAGCGTTTTGTACAAAACATCGATCAAAATGCCCTATATGTTGCCGAGATGGTGCGTCAAGAGCTGTTTGAAAAATACGGCGAAGATGCCTACACGCAAGGCTTCAAGGTATATACCACCGTCGATACCGCACACCAGCGCGTCGCTACCGAAGCATTGCGTAAAGTTCTGCGCAATTTCGACCGCGGCAGCAGCTACCGCGGTGCAGAAAACTACATCGACCTGAGCAAAAGCGACAACGTAGAAGAAACCGTCAGCCAATATCTTTCTACACTTTACACCGTCGATAAAATGATTCCTGCGGTTGTATTGGAAGCCTCACACAAAGGTGTACAGATTCAGTTGCCGAGCGGCCGTAAAGTAACACTGAACAGCCGCGCTTTGGGCTCTGCCACCCGTGCCGTCAACAACAAAAAAATGGGGGATGACCGCATCCGTCGCGGTTCCGTCATTCGCGTTAAAGGTAGCGGCGATACTTTTACCGTCGTTCAAGAGCCTTTGTTGCAAGGCGCATTGGTGTCTTTAGATGCGAAAACCGGTGCAGTCCGTGCATTGGTCGGCGGCTACGACTACCACAGCAAAACCTTCAACCGCGCAACTCAAGCCATGCGCCAACCCGGATCGACGTTCAAACCGTTCGTTTATTCCGCTGCTTTGGCAAAAGGCATGACTGCCTCCACCATGATTAACGATGCGCCGATTTCCCTGCCGGGCAAAGGTGCAAACGGTAAAGCGTGGAACCCGAAAAACTCTGACGGCCGCTATGCCGGTTACATCACGCTGCGTCAGGCTTTGACCGCGTCGAAAAACATGGTATCCATCCGCATCCTGATGTCAATCGGCATCGGCTACGCGCAACAATATATCCAACGCTTCGGCTTCAAGCCGTCTGAAATCCCTGCCAGCCTGTCTATGGCTTTGGGTACAGGCGAAACCACTCCGTTGCGTATTGCAGAAGGTTACAGCGTCTTTGCCAACGGCGGTTACAAAGTATCTGCCCACGTCATCGACAAAATCTACGACAGCCAAGGCCGTCTGAGAGCGCAAATGCAGCCGTTAGTGGCCGGTGAAAACGCACCTCAAGCCATTGACCCGCGCAACGCCTACATCATGTACAAAATCATGCAGGACGTTGTCCGTGTCGGTACCGCGCGCGGTGCAGCCGCACTGGGCCGCTCCGACATCGCCGGTAAAACCGGTACCACCAACGACAACAAAGACGCATGGTTTGTCGGCTTCACCCCTAGCGTTGTGACTGCCGTCTATATCGGCTTTGACAAACCGCGCAGCATGGGCCGTGCAGGCTACGGCGGTACAATCGCCGTACCGGTTTGGGTAGAATACATGCGCTTCGCCCTGAAAGGCACCAGCGTCAAACCGATGAAAGCACCTGAAGGCGTGGTTACAAACGGCGGCGAAGTGTATATGCGCGAACGCATGACCACCAGCTCCGACCTGGCCTTGGACAACAGCGGCGTTGCTCCGCGTCCTGCTCAACCTGCCCGTCGTGCCGTTCCGAATGAAAACCGCCGCAGTGCCGAGAGCAACACTGCGCCAGCCCGTGAAGAATCAGACGAAACCCCAGTTCTGCCAAGCAATACCGGCAACAATAACAGACAACAACTGGACTCTCTGTTCTAATGTTCTAAAGCAAGGCCGTCTGAAACGTTCAGACGGCCTTTTTTAAGAAAATTCAAAGCAAAACCATGATTGATTTACACTGCCATTCGACCGTTTCAGACGGCATGTTGTCCCCAACCGAAGTTGTCCGACTCGCCCGTCAAAACGGTTGCACCCTGCTCGCCCTGACCGACCACGACCATACCGGCGGACTTGCCGAAGCACGCACCGAAGCCGATACCCTCGGCCTCCCCTTCGTCAACGGCGTGGAGATATCCGTCACTTGGCGCGGCCGCACCATCCACGTTGTCGGCTTGGACTTTGACGAACACAACGAAGCCCTGCAAAACCTGCTTGTCGAAGTCCGCAAAGGCCGTCTGAAACGATTGGAAACCATCGCGGCCAAACTGGAGAAAAAAGGCATAACAGGCGCGTATGAAGGCGCGCTGGCATTGGCCGCCAATAAAGAAATGGCCAGCCGCACCCACATTGCCGAATTCCTCATCCGCGAAGGCCATGTCAAAAACAAACAGCAGGCATTTACCAAATATCTGGGAGACGGAAAATCCTGTTCCGTCAGACACGAATGGGCCACACTGGAAGACTGCGTAGCCGCGATTACAGGCGCGGGTGGCATGGCCATTATCGCCCACCCGATGCGCTATGAATTATCCGCCACCGCCAAACGAAACCTGTTTCAAGAATTTAAAAACCTCGGCGGCGCAGGAATTGAAGTGCACAGCGGCAACTGCTGTAAAAACGACCGCCTCAACTATGCCCTGCTTGCCGACCGCTTCGACTTTCTCGCCAGCGCAGGCAGCGACTTCCACCGCCCCAACGACTTCAGCGGCGGCATACTCGGCGCCTGTCCCGACTTACCCGAACAATGCCGTCCTGTCTGGAAACACTTTAAGGCCGTCTGAATGCCTCACGCAAAAGGATTATCCTGCCAAATATCTTTGGAAG
>ERZ773009.955-NODE-955-length-20646-cov-52.439755_pt1 | contig 20646 bp, 18 predicted proteins | sample MGYA00580663_ERZ773009 | MGnify/ENA primary metagenome ERZ773009 (study PRJEB29015, sample SAMEA2737969) | human oral metagenome | biome: human oral; feature: human-associated habitat; material: dental | place: China | collected 2026 ... | reverse complement strand
AACCACTGGTACCATAGTGTTGCACTTGAAATCCGAATCCAAGGTCGTCTGAAAACCTGAAACATAGTTTTCAGACGACCTCTCACTATTTACCCTATCACTCGCCGCGTTTTCTCAACTCCGCCGGTGTGCAGCCGAAATATTCGCGAAATGCCTTGGTAAAGCTTGAAACATGGGCGTAGCCGCAACGGTAGGCTATTTCGCCTATGCTGACGCTGTCCGTACCCAAAGCATACAGCGCATATTGCATATGCTTGTGCCGCAGCCACTCGCTCGCCGTCGTACCAAACGATTCTTTCAGGCGGCGTTGCAGCGTTCGCTCGCTGATATGCAGCGCGTCGGCAAGCTCAGATACTTGGTGCGCGCCCGCATCGAATGCCTGGTTGAGCAGACGGATGAAACTTTCTGAAGGATGAGGCGGTTCGGCGGCGGTTTCGGTATAGGGATAGCGGTTGAGAAAATCCGTCCACAGTCCAGCCAAAAGTTGCAACACGTCCGCTTCACGCTGTAAGTCATCCGCCAATCCGCCGTGTTCCGTCCCCTTCAAGCTGCTTAAAGCAAGGCGGCGCAGACTACTGTCCAGCGGCCAATGTCTGACTTTTTCCCGATAAACCGCCTGCAGCAAACCCGCATATTGCGGGCGCGCCAGCCAGCGGTCTATCCCCTTGAGCGTCAGTTTCGCCGTATGCCCGCCTTCATACAAATAACGGCTGAACAAGATTTCCTCGTAGCACGCAATCAATAGGACATGTCCACCTTCAGCCTCAATACGGTAACGTTTGCGATTGATGCCGAAATCCAAACTGCCTTCGAGCAGCAGGACAAACGCGATGTATGGCTCCGACAGGCGCGTGCTTTGAAACGTTTTGCGCGCGGTCAGGCTGCCACCGTGCAGGGAAATGCCGCTGCACAAGGTTTCAAAACGGTAGCTACCGTCCAAATAGTCGCCCCCTTCGCCCTGTTGAACCATGTTGACGAGCTGTTGGCTGTTAAGACAGGATGTTTCCATAGGCTGTGTGGCGGAATCCGCATATTTTGAACAAAAGGTCGGGCTACTTTATCACAATGGCAGAAAGACGGAAAACGGTGAAAACCCATAAAAAGTCGTCTAAAAACGGTATGCACGCTTTCAGACGACCTTTCGTATTAGAACTAAAGTTGATACTTATTGTATGTGGAATTTAATTTGCAAACGTTAAGAATAGTCACTATGAAATCAGAAATCTTAAAACAATTTGGCGCACATGTTCGTTATTTAAGACAACTTCAAGATTTAAGTCAGGAGACATTGGCTGAAAAAGCGAATATGCACCGGACTTATATTGGAATGATAGAACGTGGAGAGCGTAACCCTGCCCTATTAAATCTTATTCGTTTGGCTAGCGCATTAGATATTTCTTTACCTGAACTTTTAACTTTTAAGGACTATGTTAATGACGGAAACTGTGATAATGAATCTAACTGATTCGTATGGTTTTTTTAGAGAAACCGTTGGAAGGACGCTAGGAGATCTAAAACTTGAATATCAAACCAGATTTCCTGGTTTTACCTCTGAAATGAGGATAAATAAAGGCGGAGTAGGACAGTTTATCGAGAAATTGATAGGACTTAAGAATACAAATGCTTTGACAGATTTTTCTGATGGTGAGCTGAAAACCAATAAGGCAGATGCAGATGGTGCACCACTAGAGACTATGTTTATCTCGCAGATTTCCAGTAACTTTGATCAGTTAATCAGCGATCAGATAAGCTTTGAAGATAGTTGGATATACCAAAAAATAAAGAATTTGCTATATGTTCCTATTTGTAAAGTCAACGACGATCCTGACCAATGGTACATACAGTCAGCCTATCATGTGCAAATAAATGAAGGGGGGGAACTTTTCAGACAGTTATCTGCTGATTTCACGCAAATTAAAAGTAAGCTGTTAGCTGATATTAATTCCGGCGACGGATACATTCATACATCAAACGGTAGTTTTATACAAATCAGATCAAAAGATTCCAAGCCATACAGTCCTATATTTTCTGCGCAATATGATCAGATTTCAAATAAGAATCATGCATTTTATTTTAAAAAAGAATTCATGCGGGAAGTTCGTGAAATGGCTAGACAGGGTAGAGATGGTGTTGTTCGAATAATTTAAAATAAGATGGGGCTACAGCTTTTGTTGTAGCCTTTTCTTTGCTAGTTCAAAAAAATCTTTTTCTAATTCGCAACCACAAAATTTCCGATCATGTTTTAAGGCGGCGACTCCTGTTGTGCCGCTGCCCATGAAAGGGTCAAAAATTAAATCTCCGATGTTTGAAGCTGAGAGTATGCAGCGTTCAAGCAAGGCGAGTGGTTTTTGTGTCGGATGTTTGCCAAATGTTTTTTCGGCTTTATTTGGAGGGGGGAATGCCCAAACACATTTCATCTGTTTGCCATCGTTTTGTGTTTTCATAGTTTCATAATGAAACGTGTGTTTGGCTTTTTTATTTTTCTTTGCCCATAAGATTGTTTCTGTTGAATGAGTAAAGAAACGGCAGGACAAATTAGGGGGAGGATTGGGTTTTTCCCAAGTAATATTGTTCAAAATATGGTAGCCGATGGTTTGCATCAGGTAGCCGATTAAATAGATATTATGGAATGTGCCGCAAATCCAAATTGTGCCGTTTGGTTTTAATAAGGCGTAACACAGTCGGAGCCATTCTTCGTAGAATTCCAAATCTGCCGCCATTCCTTTGGATTTATCCCAATTGCCCTTATTAACGGAAACCATTTGTCCGTTTTGACAACTGAAGCCGTTATTGGAAAGAAAATAAGGTGGGTCTGCGAAAATCATATCAAAACAGCCGTTTGGATGTTTTTCCAATATCTTCCGCATGACGTTAAGGGAATTTTCGTTGTAGAGGACAAGGTCGTCTGAAACGATTTTTTTCAACCGGTTTTGATAAATGGCGGCTTCTTCAGCCAGTTTGTCGAAATCACGCATAAATTGCCAATAATTCTCCGACTTTTTTGCGACTGCTGCCCTTTGCGGCAATATTGCGTTGTACTTCAACTGTTTTCAGAATGGCAGAAGAATAAATATCTCTCGTAAATTCAGTATCATGATTTGAAATCAAAACGCCTTGAGAGTTAGTTGCAATTTGTTGGGCTGTCTGGGAAAGGCGGATTTGATCGTCCAAATTGAAACCTTCTTTGGCATAAGTGGTAAATGAAGCAGTCGGACTTAAAGGCGCATAAGGAGGATCACAATAAACAGTATCGGTATTGTCTATCAGAGATAGGGTCGTCTGAAAATCTCCGCACATTAATTCAACTCTGTCAGATTTTTGAATGAAACCTTCCATTTCTTGTTGTGGAAAGTAAGGAGATTTGTAGCGTCCAAACGGCACATTGAATGCCCCTTTGCTGTTGTAACGGCATAAACCGTTAAAAGCATGGCGGTTCAGATAGATAAATAGAGCGGAACGTTCGTGCAGATTTTTGCTAGAGTTGAATTGTTCCCGCAATTCATAAAATTTTGAATCGTTATTGTTGTCGGAATTAAAGAAAGAGCGGGCATAGTCGATGAATCCGGACTTTTCTTCTTTTAAGATACGGAATAAGCCGATTACGTCAGCGTTAATATCATTGAGCAGATAATGTTCGAAATCCAATGCAAGAGACAAAGCGGCAGAACCGCAAAAGGGTTCAATTAGACGTTTTCGTGCAGAAGAAGGGAGGTTGTGTTCGATAAAGGGGACAAGTTTATGTTTGCCGCCTGCCCATTTTAGGAAGGGTTTTGAAGCCATTAGAATGCAGAGTATAAGCGTGGTTGATTGGCTTGGAATTGTGCCAAAACATCGTGAGGAATACAATGGATTGTTAGACTTATCAACCCAATCTACCTTAAAAAGGTCGTCTGAAAACCCTGTTTCCAAGTTTTCAGACGACCTTTTTTAATTACAGCAATCAATGCCGAATCGGCTTTACACCACGATGTTCACCAGTCTGCCCGGTACGACGATGATTTTTTTCGCAGGCTTGCCTTCCATGAATTTCACCGCGCCTTCGGTGGCGAGTGCGGCGGCTTCGAGGTCGGCTTTGGAGGCGTCGGTGGCGACGGTGATTTTGCCGCGCAGTTTGCCGTTGACTTGAACCATGACTTCGATTTCGGATTTGACCAAGGCGGCTTCATCGACGGTCGGCCAGCCTGCTTCCCACAGTTTCGCGCTGTTCAATTCGCTCCACAGGGTTTCGCAGATGTGCGGCACGATGGGCCACAACAGGCGTACGGCGGTTTCCAATACTTCTTGGGCGACGGCGCGGCCTTGTTCGCTGCCGGTGTCGGTTTTGTCGTATTGGTTGAGCAGTTCCATCACGGCGGCGATGGCGGTGTTGAACTGCTGGCGGCGGCCGTAGTCGTCGCTGACTTTGGCGGTGGTGGCGTGCAGTTTGTGGCGCAGGTCTTTGAGTTCTTTAGATAAACCGTCTTGGTTGCCTGCAAACGCTTTGACCGCGCCGCCTTGTTTCAGGTATTCGTAAACGGTACGCCACAGGCGGCGCAGGAAGCGGTGCGCGCCTTCGACGCCGCTGTCGCTCCATTCGAGGGACTGTTCGGGCGGTGCGGCGAACATCATGAACAGGCGGGCGGTGTCCGCGCCGTAGGCGTTAATCAGTTCTTGCGGATCGACGCCGTTGTTTTTGGATTTGGACATTTTTTCCGTACCGCTGATGACGACGGGCAGTCCGTCGGCTTTCAGAACGGCGGAAACGGGGCGGCCTTTGTCGTCGAAAGTCAGTTCGACATCGGCGGGGTTGATCCAGTCTTTGCTGCCGTTGGCATTTTCGCGGTAGTAGGTTTCGCAGACGACCATGCCTTGCGTGAGCAGGCGTTCGAACGGTTCGTCCACGCTGACCAAACCTTCGTCGCGCATCAGTTTGGTGAAGAAGCGCGCGTATAAGAGGTGCAAAATTGCGTGTTCGATACCGCCGATGTATTGGTCGACCGAGCCCCAGTATTTCGCGGCTTCAGCCGATACCATGCCTTCTGCGAACTTGGGCGACATGTAGCGGAAGAAATACCAGCTCGATTCCATGAAGGTGTCCATGGTGTCGGTTTCGCGTTTCGCCGCGCCGCCGCAGCATGGGCAGGTGGTTTCGTAAAACTCGGGCATTTTTGCCAGCGGCGAACCCATGCCGTCGGGTACGACATTTTCAGGCAGAACGACCGGCAGTTGGTCGGCAGGGACGGGGACGTCGCCGCATTTTTCGCAATGGACGATGGGAATCGGACAGCCCCAGTAGCGTTGGCGCGAAATACCCCAGTCGCGTAGGCGGTATTGGGTTTTCGGTTCGCCTGCGCCTTGGCTTTGCAGCTTGGCGGCGATGGCGTCGAAGGCCGTCTGAAAATTCATACCGTCCAAGTCGCCGCTGTTGACCAATACGCCGTTTTCTTTGTCGCCGTACCATTCTTGCCATTGGTTTGCGTCGAATGCGTTGTCGCCGACGGCAATGACTTGTTTTTTCGGCAGATTGTATTTGGTGGCGAACTCGAAATCGCGTTCGTCGTGCGCCGGAACCGCCATCACTGCGCCGTCGCCGTAGCCCCACAATACATAGTTGGCAATCCACACTTCCAGCTTGTCGCCGCTGAGAGGATTAATGACAAAACGACCGGTCGGCACGCCTTTTTTCTCCATCGTCGCCATATCGGCTTCGGCAACCGAACCGGCTTTGCATTCGGCGATAAATGCCTGCAATTCGGGTTTGTCGGCGGCTGCGGCGGTTGCCAGCGGATGCTCGGCGGCAACGGCAACATAAGTTGCGCCCATCAGCGTGTCGGGACGGGTGGTATAAACTTGCAGGAATTTCGCGTAATCGCCTTCCAAACCTTGTTTGCTGTCGTCTGAAACGGCGAAGCGCACGGTCATACCGCGAGATTTGCCGATCCAGTTGCGTTGCATGGTTTTGACTTGTTCCGGCCAGTGTTCCAGCTTGTCCAAGTCGTTGAGCAGCTCTTCGGCGTAATCGGTGATTTTGAAGTAATACATCGGAATTTCGCGTTTTTCGATCAACGCGCCCGAACGCCAGCCGCGCCCGTCGATGACTTGCTCGTTGGCAAGGACGGTTTGGTCGACCGGGTCCCAGTTCACCGTGCCGTTTTTGCGATAGACGATGCCTTTTTCAAACAGCTTGGTAAACAGCCATTGTTCCCAGCGGTAGTATTCGGGTTTGCAGGTGGCGACTTCGCGCTCCCAGTCAATCGCAAAACCCAGGCTTTTGAGCTGGGTTTTCATGTATTCGATGTTGTCGTACGTCCAAGCGGCGGGGGCGACGTTGTTTTTCATCGCCGCATTTTCCGCCGGCATGCCGAACGCGTCCCAACCCATAGGCTGCATGACGTTGAAGCCGTTTAAGCGTTTGAAGCGGCTCAATACGTCGCCGATGGTGTAGTTGCGCACATGCCCCATGTGCAGCTTGCCGCTGGGATAGGGGAACATGGAGAGGCAGTAGTATTTGGGTTTGGAAGCGTCTTCGGAGACGTTGAAAATACGGGCGTCGTCCCATTTTTTCTGCGCCGCAGGTTCGATGGCGGCGGGCTGGTAATGTTCTTGCATGGTCATTCTGTTTTTCGCTTGAAAATGTGAGGGCGGGCTGACGATTCGATAACGGCGGTATTTTGTTCCATAAACTGCCGCCTTGTACGTTAAAAATACGCGTAAGATATCCAATCTTGCTGCATTTTTTGCCTTGAATCTGGCATTTCTGTGCCAAAATCCGGCCCGTTTCGAATTGCCCGTCCGCCTTGAGAAAAATAAAGGAGAGATTATAGCAGGTTGTCGATAGGTCGGTTTGACAAAGGTCGTCTGAAAACAGAACGGTATTTTTCAGACGACCTCGTATTCAGACACTTGAGTTTTCCCCACCTTACCCATATATCCGGTCTAGTTTTTACACATATCAACAACCATCACTATCATGAGCAACCAAGATTTTTATGCAACACTCGGCGTGGCGCGCGGTGCGAGCGACGACGAAATCAAAAAAGCCTACCGTAAGCTGGCGATGAAATACCATCCTGACCGTAATCCCGACAACAAAGAAGCGGAAGAGAAATTTAAGGAAGTTCAAAAAGCCTACGACACCTTGTCCGACAAAGAAAAACGCGCCATGTACGACCAATACGGCCATGCCGCGTTTGAGCAGGGCATGGGCGGCGGTGCGGGCGGATTCGGCGGTTTTGGCGGGTTCGGCGGCGCACAAGGATTCGACTTCTCCGACATCTTCAGCCAAATGTTCGGCGGAGGCGGGGGCGGCGGCCGTCAGCAAAACTATCAGGGCGCGGATTTGCAGGTCGGCGTGGAAATCACGTTGGAAGATGCCGCCAAAGGCATCAAAAAACGCATCAACATCCCGACCTACGAAGAATGCGATGTCTGCCACGGCAGCGGCGCGAAACCCGGTACCTCCGCATCGACTTGTTCGACCTGTCACGGTTCCGGCACGGTACACGTCCGCCAAGCCATTTTCCAAATGCAGCAGACCTGTCCGACCTGTCACGGCACAGGCAAGGAAATCAAAGACCCGTGTGTCAAATGTCGTGGCGAAGGCCGCACCAAAACCGGCAAAACCGTTGAAGTCAACATTCCGGCCGGCATCGACGACGGTCAACGCATCCGCTTGAGCGGCGAAGGCGAACCGGGTACGCACGGCGCGCCCGCAGGCGATTTGTACGTCAACGTCCGCGTCAAAGAACACAAAATCTTCGAGCGCAACGGCTTGGATTTGCATTGCGAGCTGCCCATCAGTTTCGCCGTCGCAGCCCTGGGCGGCGAAGTCGAAGTTCCGACCTTGGACGGCAAAGTCAAACTGAACATTCCGAAAGAAACGCAAACCGGCCGCCGTATGCGCGTCAAAGGCAAAGGCATCAAATCCCTGCGCTCCAGCGCGACGGGCGATTTGTACTGCCACGTTGTGGTGGAAACGCCGGTCAACCTGACTGACCGTCAAAAAGAGTTGCTGGAAGAGTTTGAAAAAATCTCCACCGGCCTCGACCGCAGCCAAACCCCGCGCAAAAAATCGTTCTGGGACAAAGTGGGCGATTTGTTTGACTGATTCGGGTTTGAACGCAGAAAAAGGTCGTCTGAAAGCTGATATTGTCGGCTTTCAGACGACTTTTCCCCAACCTGTTTCAAAGAAAGCCGAAGATAGAACGGATAATTTGCAACCGATATACTTGATGCATAGTTACCTTCGGGAATTGTTCTTTGGCTATGACGAGACAACATGGTACCGGTTTAAAGTTGATCCGCTACGCGATATTCGGGCAGCTCTTCCGTGGGTAAAGCCCACGCTACGAATGAAGGAAATCATTCGGTTCTAAATGGATGTAAATACCTGCTTGCCGCTACTACGATATTCCTCTCTTCATTTTCTGCAGAATCAATATCTTCCAAAACAAAACGTCGTCTGAAAGCTTTTCAGACGACGTTTTGTTTGTATTGCCTTACCACATTTTCGACAGTGTGTTTTCCACCTCAGCCTTGACTTGTGCGCCAAAGCGGCGGCTTAAGAATTTACTGAAATCGTCTTCGGGCGTGTAGCTGACCAGTTCGGGGGCTTTGACGACATCGCGGGCGATGCTGTACACGCTGCCGAAATCGTCAATCAGTCCGACTTTTTTAGCTTCAAGGCCGGTATAGACGCGGCCGCTGAATACGTCGGGATATTCTTTGTCTTTCAATTTTTCACCGCGTCCGAGCTTGACGGCCTTGATGAATTCTTGATGGGTGTCTGACAGCATGGCTTCCCAGATTTTCGCCTGTTCGGGCGTTTCAGGGGTAAACGGATCGCCCATGCCTTTGTTGCTGCCTGCGGTTTTCAGACGACGTTTGATACCCAGCTTGTCCATCAGGCCGGTTACGTCGAAACCGCCGCCGATCACGCCGATACTGCCGACGATGCTGGAGGGGTCGGCGTAGATTTTGTCCGCGGCGGCAGCGATGTAGTAGCAGCCGGAGGCGCACATATCTTCGGCGACGACATAGACGGGGATGTCTTTATGTTCACCTTTCAGACGACGTATCTCGTTAAAAGCGGTATTGGAGATAACGGGCGAACCGCCGGGGCTGTTGGCGCGGATGACGATGCCTTTTGCATTCGGATTGCTGTAAGCCGCCTCCATGCTGTCGCGCAGCATTTTGACTTGGTCGTCCATGCCGCCACCGATTTCGCCTTCCAATGTGATGACTGCCGTATGCTCTTTACCTGTGGCCAGCCCTTGTCCGGCCGTGCCGTCGTCCGAACCGAACCATAATGCGGCAATCAGCAGGACGCCGATAATCCGCCAGAAGTTGCGCCAAAAACGGGCGCGCCGCTGCTCTTTATAGGCGGCAAGCAGTACGTCGCGCAACACGTCCCGTTCCCAGCGGCCTTCCGGGCCGTCTGGACGTTTATCGGGGTATCCGTTGGTTTCTTGCATAATTTTCCTTTGTTTCTAAATAAATCCTAAATCAGGTTCGGGGCATTTTATAACGAAACTTCCGGCTGAAAAACCTTCCGTTTACTCGAATGCCTCAAAATACGTCAGCAGGGTTTGCGGCAGCCATTGCAGGTTCAGACGACCTTTGTCGCGGCTGACGAACGCGGCGTGTCCGCCGTATTGGGGTTGCAGCAGCGTAACGGCGGACGAAACCTCTTCTACCGTCGGCAAGGCTTTCGGCGGCAGAAACGGGTCGTTGACGGCGTTGAGCAGCAAAAGCGGCGTGCGCACGGTTTTCAGCCAAGGCTTGCACGAAGCGCGGCGGTAATAATCATGCCGGTCGGCGAAACCGTGCAGCGGCGCGGTAAACCTGTCGTCAAAATCCCCCAGCGTTTTGCATTCTTTCAATGAGGTCGTCTGAAAACCTGTTGCGGCGGCTTTGGGCAATAAAGATTTTAAAAAATAGCGGGTATAGAGCAGTTTTGACATTCCCTTATCAAAGCGAGTGCCTGCCGCTGCCGCATCCACCGGCGCAGAGACGGCGGCAGCGGCGTAAGGGACGGCAGCCATGCCCAGACTGCCGTATTCGCCCAAATATTTTGCCAGCGCATTGCCGCCCAAAGACACGCCCGCCACATAAATCCTGCAGTAGCGTTCAGACAGCATTTCCAGCATAAAGCCGATTTCCCGCGTATCGCCCAAATGATAAAACACAGGCGCGGTATTCTCTACGCCGCCGCAACTGCGGAAATGCACCACCACGCCGTTCCAGCCTTTTTCAATGACCGCGCGCATCAATTCAACGGCGTAATGGCTGCGGCTGCTGCCCTCCAATCCGTGAAACAAAACCACCAAAGGCGCATCGGGATCGGCGGCATCGACAAAATCACAGGCAACTAAAGTGCGTCCCGTACTGTCCGGCAGCAGCTCGCGGCGGTAGGCAGGTGCGGGGCGTTGAATGAATTTGGCAAATATTGTGTCCGCATGACCGTTGCGCAGCCATAAGGGCGTATTCGGGCATAAGGTTTCCATTATTCGAAATCCTTCTTGAAAACAACATAATAAACCAATAGCGCCGTCAGCGTCCCATTCGTCCATCCCGCCCAAACATCCGTCGGATAATGTACGCCTAAATAAACCCGTGAAAACCCCGTCAACAAGGCAAACAAGATGCCGACGGCAAAAGCGGTACGGAGGTATGCAGTCCGATAACACAATAGAATCAGCATCACTGCGACTGCGGCGGAAAACGTACTATGTCCGCTTGGAAACGAAAAATTGACCTCTTCGACGGCGCGAGGCCAAAGCAACGGGCGCGGACGCTGTATCCATGCCTTTATCCAAAGCATATTCAAAGTCGGCAACAATGCCGCCAAAGGCACGAATACCGCTGCCCGCAGTTTGCCAAACCGCCACAGGCATACCGCCGCCAAACAGACCAGCGGTACGGCGACGGCGGTTTTACCCAGATAATGAAGCAACAGCGCAATCGGAAAAAACCATTGTCCTGTCTGTTCGTGAATGACAAACATCAACGGACGTTCGAATGCAAAACTCCCGCCATTTGCCAGATGGACGGCGATATAAACAGAAAGAGGCAAAAATACCACAATGGCAGTTTGTACAAAACGGCGGAAAAAAAGAAAAAAATCAGGCATAAATCAGTGAAAAAAATCAGGTTTGAATCAAATATCCGACAAACAAGCCGCGTTCGCAATCAAGAAGGATGAACTGATAGTCTTTGGCATTAATTTTTGATAATTACTGCTTTTTTCCCTCTGGAAAATCAGGTAAACCGAATAAGGATACCGCGAGAGAGTGTTATTCTGACCGTACAAACCAAACGGCATCTGTATCGTTTCCCGTCAGGGCAGGCGGATGGTTCCGATAATAATTTCATTCAACATTCGGAGGTTATTATGTCTGTGTCAGTATTGTTTTTAGAGGCGATTGTGGCTGTCGGCCTGGCATCCGTCGCCGCCATCGGCATACTGTGGGCAGGCGGAGCGGATTGGTAATCCGTCCGTATGCCGTTCCGTAAAAGGTCGTCTGAAAAACATTTTGTTTTTCAGACGACCTTTTTAATCGGCAACTATCATTCATATTTTATTGGATGCGACGGTAACGACGAAAACGGTTTTTTCTTTCCCTCGCTATATTATTAGGGTCGGTTTGATTTCGGATGGATGCCGCTTGCTGCAAAACAAAACGTCGTCTGAAAAACTTTCAGACGACGTCTGCATCCGCCTTAGCGTATGTCGATGTGCGCACCTTCGTGCAGTTCGCGCAGCAGGTTGATTTCCGCCTGTTCGGCTTTTTGGCGCGACAGATATTGACGTATGGTGTTGTGTTGACGCTCTTCGGGCGTGCCGGCGTCACGGACATCGTTCAGCTTAATGATGTGCCAGCCGAATTGTGTGCGTACGGGTGGGCTGACTTGGCCGGGTTTGAGTTTGTGGACGGCTTCTTCAAACGGCGGAACCATCATGCCGTCGGCGAACCAGCCTAAATTACCGCCGCTGCTCGCGCTGCCGTCTTGCGAATATTGGCGCGCCAAACCGGCGAAGTCTGCGCCGCTGCGGGCTTGTGCGTAGATTTTGCGGATGGTGCTTTCCGCGCCGACCGCAGCGTTTTCGTTGTCGGCCTTAATCAGAATGTGTTGCGCATTGTATTGGCGCAGCGGCTCGCCTTCGGGCAGGGCGATGCCTTGCTGTTTCGCCTGTTCGATGGCGCGTGCAACTTCGGCATCGCTGACGCGGCTGTGCTGCATGACTGCCTGTTGGCGCACTTTTTCTGCGATGATGCTGTCCGCAATTTCACGGCGGATAGAGGCAGACGGGTTTTTCAGTGAAGGATTGGCGGCAATGACCGCCTCGATTTCTGCGTTATCTGCTTGAATATTCTTTCGTTTGCCCGCTTGGATAATCAGGGATTGGTTGATGAGTTGCGCCAGAACTTGTTCGCGCAATTCGTTATCGCCGATTTGTGTGCCTTTAGGGATGGTTCGGCGCGCCCGTTCGACTGCCTGCGCCAGTTGGCGGCGGGTAATCACTTCGTTGTCGGCGATGGCGGCAATGCCGTCGCTCAGATGTACGCCGTCAGAACGGGTTTCGGTATCGGTCGTCTGAACAGCGACGGGTTTGACGGATTTTTTTACTGTTTTGGCCTTAGGGGCTGCGTGTGCGTTCAATGCCAGACCGAGTGCGGCGGCAAGAATCAGGGGTTTGACGTTCATGGGGTAACTACCTCGTTGGTTTTGCTGTAGCCGGGAATGGCCAAGCGCAGTTTTTCAAATGGATTGTTGCCGAGATTGCTCAGGTCTTTGAGTTGGAGATTGAAGAATACGGCGTTTTTGCGGCTGTTTTCGCCGGTCACGTAGCGTTGTCCGACAAGGCTTGCGCTCCAGCAGCCGCAATTGCTTTTATATTCAGCTTCTACCAGCATTTCAAGAGGTTTCTTGGCTTGAATTTCGTAGTTGTAACGTGCAACTGCGTAAAGGTTTTTACGGATAGGCCATTGTGCCGCCAAATCGACTTGGCGGATTTTATCGTAGAAATAGTTGCCGTCGGATTGCAGGTAAATGCGTTCGTTGCGCCCGTATTTGTAACGCGCGCTCAACACTTTGCCCGGCTCGGGATTGTAGCGGACGGTCGCGGCATAGCTTTCGGCACGGCTTTGATTTTGGTTGTAGTGCAGATCGAAACCTACATGAAAGCTGTCACTCAGTTTGCCGTGTGCGAAGCCGACCCAGTCGGATTGGCTGCGTTCGTAGCGGCTGACGTTGCCGTCCAGCAATACGTTGTCGTTTTTGAAATAAAACTTCTGTCCGATACCGGCACGGAACAGCTCGGCACCGTTGTTCGGGTCGAGGAATCGGGTTTGCGCGGCGGCGGTCAGGCTGTTGGCGGAGTTGATGCGGTCGTTGCCGACGTACAGGTTTTCACGGAAAAGCTGGTTATAAGAGAAGCTGTTTTCCGAGGTGTCGAAATTGGGTAAGTCGTTTTGCGACTTGGTCGGGATGTAGTTGTAGAACAGGCGCGGTTCGAGGGTTTGCAGATAGGCGTTGCCGAACAAATTGGCGTTGCGCTCGAAGGTCATGCCGGTATCGACGTTGAATATCGGCAATACGCGGCTGACGCGGCGGCCGGGTTGGTTGCCGAACGAGCCTAAGTCGTAATAAGTCGCGTGTACGCCGATTTTCGGACGGATATAGCCCCATTGGTTGTTGAAATCCCAGCGGACGCTGGGATACAGCACGGTACGGCTGCCGTCTTGTTTGCTGTCGTGTACGAAACGGGTGAACTGGCTGAATACGTTGATATTCGCTTTGCCCATGGTTTTCTGCCAACGTCCGGTCAGACGCGGCATGATGGCGTAAGGTTCGTCTTTGTAACCGTTTTGGTTGGCAAGGGTTTGGTATTTTTGTACGTTCAGCGCGCCGTCAAAAGAGCCGCCCCAGATATTGTCGCCGTAGTTCAGCCACAGTTGGCGGTTGAGGTTGACGTTGCTGGCAATGTCCTCGCGTCCGTAGAAGTCGCGGTAGTAATTGTCGTCTGAAACCTGATTGAAGCTGATACCGCCGCTGAGTTTGTCGGTCAGTTGGTGGTTGTGGTCAAACTTGATTTGATAGCGGTTGTTTTCGTGGCGTTTTTTATCGTGCGGCATCCAATCGCCGTCGATGACGCCGTTAAATTTCGGCTCGAGATAGCGAACCTGTCCGCCAAGCTGCACGCCGCGCGAGCTGATGATGCCGGGGCGGAAGGTAGCGTCCAAGTTGGGGGCGAGGTTGAAATAATAGGGAAGGGCGAGTTCCAAACCGTCCGAACCGGTTGCCAAGGTCGGAACTAGCAGACCGCTCTTGCGATGACCGTTGAGCGGGAAATCCGCCCAAGGCGTATAAAGCACCGGAACGCCGCCGAACACCAGCGACGCGTCTTTTGCCACGCCTATGCCCGTTTCCTGATCGGTTTCGATGCTTTTCGCTTTGATGTACCAACTCGCATCACCGGGCGAGCAGGTATTGAATTTGGTATTGATGAGCTTGTACAGCCCTTTGCCTTTCATTTCCGCCTTTTCACTGACGCTCTGGAGACGGCGGCCGTCTTTTTCGGCATCGACGCGGACGTATTCGCTCGAGCCGGTATTGTCTTTCAGGTTGTACACCAAAGTATCGCCGCTGACGGTCGAACCGTCTTGATACAGCTTAAAGCGGTCGCCCGCCCTGACGGTATCGCTGGTTTGGTCGTAATCCGCCCAATCGGCGTTCAATACTTCCTGATTGCGCTCGATGATGACATCGCCTTCGGCGCGGACGGCGACTTTCGACTGTCCGGCAACCCTATCCGCAATCACGCGGGTGTAATCCTGCGGCAGGGCTTCTTCGCCGCTGCGTTTGATTTCAGGCTGCTTGTTTGCTTCGGAAGCCTGATGCTGGCAAAACAGGCAGGTATCGCCCAAGGACAATTTGTCCTGATCGGCCGGACGACGGTTCTCCACGCTTTGAACCGCAGGCGGGGTGGTCTTTACCGGCTCGTAATCGGCAGGTTGCGGCAAAGATGCATTTTGCGCATATGCCCCTCCCGCGCCGAAGCCGACGCTTAACGCCAAAACCAATGGTTTGAGTGAAAATAAACGAGCCAAAATCGCCCCTTAAATCGGTTTGCCAGTTAGAATAGCGGTTATTTTAACCTGAAAATCCGCGACACCGCTATGCAACGACAAACCGAATTACAAAATTGGCTTCACGCCGTCTATCCCGGACAAAACTTCGAATTGAGCTTCGCCGCTGCCGATGCCGACTTCCGACGCTACTTCCGCGCTGCTTTTGCCGACGGCAAGACCGTCATCTGCATGGACGCGCCGCCCGACAAAATGAGCGTCGCTCCTTACCTAAAAGTGCAAAAACTTTTCAATATGCTTAACGTTCCCCAAGTATTGCATGTGGACGAAGCGCAGGGATTTATGGTGCTCAACGACTTGGGCAGCACCACTTTCCTGACCGCCATGCAGCAAGAGCAAGGCGCGGATGCACACAAAGTCCTGCTGCTTGAAGCCATAGACGAACTGGTCGAGCTGCAAAAAGCCAGCCGCGCGGGCGAATTGCCCGAGTACGACCGCGACATCATGCTGCGCGAAATCAACCTGTTCCCCGAATGGTTCGTCGCCAAAGAACTCGGACGCGAACTCAACTTCAAACAACGCCAGCTTTGGCAGCAAACCGTAGACACCCTGTTGCCGCCGCTGCTTGCCCAGCCGCAGGTGTACGTCCACCGCGACTTCATCGTCCGCAACCTCATGCTCACCACCGGCCGCCCCGGCGTACTCGATTTCCAAGACGCACTCTACGGCCCGATTTCCTACGACTTGGTTTCCCTCCTGCGTGACGCCTTCATCGAATGGGAAGAAGAATTCGTCTTGGACTTGGTCATCCGTTACTGGGAAAAAGCCCGCGCCGCCGGATTGCCCGTACCCGCCGCGTTTGACGAGTTTTACCGCTGGTTTGAATGGATGGGCGTACAACGCCATTTGAAAGTCGCCGGCATCTTCGCCCGCCTGTACTACCGCGACGGCAAAGACAAATACCGCCCCGAAATCCCGCGCTTCCTCAACTACCTGCGCCGCACCTCCCGCCGCTACACCGAGCTTGCTCCGTTGTATGCGCTGTTGGTCGAACTGGTTGGCGACGATGAATTGGAAACCGGGTTTACGTTTTAAAAGACAGAGGGCTTTGTGCCATTCTGTAGGATGAAAGAGGTCGTCTGAAAATCCTGAAATGGGGTTTCAGACGACCTTTTATATTCTTTATATATGTGAATTCGGGTTTGTCCACTGTGCCAATTTAAGCTTGATCCGGCAACAATCAAAACATCGGTACCTTCATTCCCGCGTAGGTGGGAATGACGGCTGAGCCTTTTTGTTCAGGTTTGCCATGTATAGCTGACTTTATTGGTTTTATGCTGCACTGCCAACGATGGGCATTTCCATTCTATCCACACATGAAAACAGCGTATCTCAAGGATACGCTGTTTCATCCTTACTTTCCCATCATTGATGATGGATACCCAATACTTTGGCGTTGTGGCTGATGATTTCTTCGGCAAGCTGCGGGTTGTCGTTGAGCTTGATGCCGAAGCCGGGGACAAGTTCTTTCAGACGACCTTCCCATGAGGAAATGCGGCTTGGGAAGCATTGGTGGATGAGTTTGATCATCAAGGGTACGGCGGTTGATGCGCCGGGGGATGCGCCCAAGAGTGCGGCAAGCGAGCCGTCGGCGTGGGCGACGATTTCGGTGCCGAATTGGAGGACGCCGCCTTTTTCGGAGTCTTTTTTGATGATTTGAACGCGTTGTCCTGCGGTGATGAGTTCCCAGTCGTCAGGGTTTGCTTCGGGGTAGTATTCCAGCAGGGAGGCAAAGCGTTCTTCTTTGGTTTTACGCAATTCGCCCAACAGGTATTTGGTCAGCGGCATATTCGCCCAACCGGCGCGCAGCATGGGGTAGAGGTTGTCCAAGTGGATGGACAGGGGCAAATCCATGAGCGAGCCTTGTTTGAGGAAGTTGGAGCGGAAGCCTGCGTAAGGGCCGAACATGAGGTGGCGTTTGCCGTCCACATTGCGGGTGTCGAGATGCGGAACGGACATGGGCGGCGCTCCGACGGAGGCTTGTCCGTACACTTTGGCGTTGTGCTGCGCGGCGGTTTCGGGGTTACTGTTGCGGAAGAACAGGCCGGAAACGGGGAAGCCGCCGTAGCCTTTGCCTTCGGGGATGCCGGATTTTTGCAGCAGGGTCAGTGCGCCGCCGCCTGCGCCGAGGAAAAGGAAGCGGGTGCGGATGGTGAGCTGGCCGTCGGGATTGCGGGTGTCGCTGGTTTTGAGTACCCATGCGCCGTCGGATTCGCGTTTGATGTCGTCGACGTGGCGGTTGAACTCGGTTTTGACGCCTTTTTCGCGCAGGTATTGCACCATTTGGCGGGTCAGGCTGCCGAAATCGACGTCCGTACCTTCGGCGGAGTAGTTGGCGGCGACGGGTTGTCCTTCTTTACGGCCGTTGATGACCAGCGGCGCCCATTCGGCGATTTTGGCGCGGTCGGTGGAGAATTCCATCCGTTCGAAGAGTTTTTGGGATTTGAAGGCGTCGAAACGTTTTTGCAGGTAGTCGCAATGGTCGGTGTTCATGACCAGCGACATATGCGGGACGGTATGGATGAAGGAGTTGTCGGTGATTTTGCCTTCTTCGACAAGCGATGACCAGAACTGGCGGCTGATGTGGAATTGTTCGGCAATATTGAGGGCGCGGGTCGGGTCGATGGTGCCGTCTGCGCCGAGCGGGGCGTAATTGAGTTCGCATAACGCGGAATGCCCTGTGCCGGCGTTGTTCCAAGCGTTTGACGATTCCAGCGCTACGTCTTCCAAGCGTTCGATAAGGGTGATTTCCCAAGACGGTTCGAGTTCTTTGAGCAAAACGCCCAAAGTCGCGCTCATAATGCCTCCACCCACCAAGACAACATCTGTTGCTTCAGCCATGGTTGTACTCCTAGAAACAGGCATATCCTGCCTTTATGATTATCCGTTGTATTACGAACGCCTGTTTCGGCGGTAAAACCTGCTGGCGCGGTGTTTTTGGCGTGGAAGATTGCGCGCGGGTTTTACGTTTTGAACCGATGTTAAACCGTTCATAATATGTTATTGAGAATTTAGTGGATTTTTCTGAGAATTGCAAAGATTTTCTGTTTGGATTTACATAAACGCAGTTTGAAAAGGTCGTCTGAAACATTCAGACGACCTTTATTTATCAGGTGTTTGGCGGGGTTGAACCTGATTTCATTCACTTCTTAAAGACTTCAGATTGTCAGCAAGATGGACGTGTTTTGATGAAAAAATGAAGAAGAAAACGTTTTTTCAGGACGCGTCATAAGCTGCCGCTTTTTCGAGCAATTTTACCCTTGCCTGCGGCCATTCTTCGCGTAGCAGGCTGTATTCCACCGTATCGCGCACGCTGCCGTCTTTCCGCAGTTTGTGGCAGCGCAAGATGCCGTCTTGGTGTGCACCCAGGCGTTCGATGGCGCGTTGGGAGGCGGTGTTGAGGTTGTCGGTCTGCCAGCAGACGCAGCGGCAGTTTAAAGTGTCGAAAACGTAGTCGAGCAGCATGATTTTGCAGGCGGTATTGATGCGCGTGCGCCGTGCCGACAGGGCGTACCATGTGAAACCGATGTAGAGGCGGGGGATGGCGGGGTCGATGTGGTAAAGCGAAGTCGAGCCGACGATTTTGCCTGTGTCTTCGTCGATGACGGTAAAGGCGAGGCGGGTTTGCGTGGCGGTGCGGATGTAGTCCGCCACTTGGTCAGGTTCGGGTGCGGTGGTTACGTTCAGCTTCCAAACTTCGCCGTCGCAAACTGCTTCGCGCAAACCGGCTTCGTGTGCCGTTGTTAAAGGTTCGAGACGGACGCGATCGAAGGACAAAACGGGAACGGATGAGAAATCAGCCATGGGGTTTCCTTTGTATAGTGGATTAAATTTAAACCAGTACGGCGTTGCCTCGCCTTGCCGTACTATTTGTACTGTCTTCGGCTTCGTCGCCTTGTCCTGATTTAAATTTAATCCACTATATTTGATGGTTTGAGTTTTCAGACGACCTTTTATAGTGTCTTAACGGACGGCATCTTTGAGGTCGTCTGAAAGCTATTGATTAATGATGTTTGAACACCAGCACGCCCGACTCCGATACAAACCCGTCCAGCGGCAGGTCGTGCGGTTCGCGCGGCAGCGTGTCAACCAGTTGACAAGCGAAGCCTACGCCTATGGTTTTTGCCTGTAAACGGTATTTCATCGCTGCGAGCGTCGCATCGTAATAGCCGCCAGCCTGCCCCAAGCGGTAGCCCTCGCGGTCTATGCCGACAATCGGGACGAACAATATCGATAAACCGTGTACGCGGATTTTGCGTCCCGAAAACTGCGGCACATTCAATTTCGCCCTGCCGCGTTTGCGTTCTTGTTTCGTCCCGTCGGCAGGATAGGGCGTAAACCACATCCGCCGCGAACGCGGTTCGATATAAGGCAGATAGAGTTTGGCGCCGCGTTTTTGCGCCGCGCGGACAAAGCCGTCCAGCCGCAGCTCGCTGCCCATCGGCCAATACACGCCGATCTTCCGCCCCTTCTTGATATAACGTTTGAGCAGGCGGTTAATCGTTTGCCCTGCCGCCAACCGCCCTTGATGCCCCATCTGCGCGCGGGCGCGGCGCAATTCTCGGCGCAGGGCGTGTTTTTCCTCATTCCTCATTTCAGACGACCTTTTGAGTGTTGTTGTAGAATACGGCGATTATAAACGCTCCGTTAACATCAAAACAGGATTCCGCCATGTGGCATATCGTCCTTATCGGCTACCTCTTCGTCGCCGTCATGTATTCCGCTGCCCAGCCCAGCATCGCGCGCGCTTTGATTTATTTGGTTTTTTGGGCAGTACTACCCGTCGCGTTTACCGTTTTCACCGTCACCATCCGCCGCCGCAACCGCCTGATGAAGCAGCAGGAAAAGGAAGCATTCGAACAAAGCTGCCGCGCAGCCGGACAAGAAGGCGGCAAACAGGACGGCAGTGCATAAAATCCCTTTTCAGACGACCCCTTATCCGCTATAATCCGTCAGTTTTCCATTTCGGAAACGCACTTTTTTAAAACTTATGCCCACTTTCGCCGAAGGGTGCTTGACAATAGGCGCAGCCTATCAAGTTCTATGCGATTGAATGTGTGCTCTTAACCCTTTCAAGGAAATAAAATGTCTCAAATTACTATGCGTCAGATGATTGAAGCCGGCGTTCACTTCGGCCACCAAACCCGTTTCTGGAACCCGAAAATGGCACAATACATTTTCGGTGCGCGCAATAAAATCCACATCGTCAACCTGGAAAAAACCCTGCCGATGTTCCAAGAAGCGCAAGAAGCCGTACGCCGTCTGGTTGCCAACAAAGGCACTGTGCTGTTTGTCGGCACCAAACGTCAAGCGCGTGAAATCATCCGCGAAGAAGCTACCCGCGCCGGTATGCCTTTCGTCGATCACCGTTGGTTGGGCGGCATGCTGACCAACTACAAAACCGTTAAGCAATCCATCAAACGCCTGGAAGAAAAAACCGCTGCTTTGGAAAACGCTGCCGAAGGCGGTTTCAACAAAAAAGAAATTCTGGAAATGCAACGCGACGTTGAAAAAC
>ERZ773009.953-NODE-953-length-20689-cov-9.230251_pt1 | contig 20689 bp, 15 predicted proteins | sample MGYA00580663_ERZ773009 | MGnify/ENA primary metagenome ERZ773009 (study PRJEB29015, sample SAMEA2737969) | human oral metagenome | biome: human oral; feature: human-associated habitat; material: dental | place: China | collected 2026 ... | reverse complement strand
TCGACATTCTTTCCCCGAATCGTGAATGCAGCCATGAAACACAGCCCCTTTCTATGCACGGGAGCGTCATTCTCTCCGCTCCCCCTTTGCCTATCTATTTCGACACGAACCGAAAAAAACCTGCAAAAGAATAGTCATTTCCTTAAATTCTGATTTTTCATTTTTGTATTTTACGCAAATGAAAAAGCCCGCTGTGTAAGCCGGGCTTTTCAACTCTTTGCGGTTATTCCTTTTTGACCACGTTGTCCGCCTGCGGGCCGCGTGCGCCCTCGACGATGTCGAATTCGACTTCCTGTCCTTCGCTGAGGGTCTTGTAGCCCTCCCCCTGGATCGAGGAAAAATGGACGAATACGTCGTCGCCGTCCGCACGGGAGATGAATCCATAGCCCTTATCCGCGCTGAACCATTTCACTTTACCGGTCATTGTCGGCTCTCCTTTCACAGCAGAGAAGTATGCTTACAAACAGACTTTCTCCAGTTTTGCATATATGCTGTCTTTTATTATAAGAGCCGTATGAATTGCTGTCAATGGGTGATTCCCAAACGAGCGGAAAACATTTGTCAGCCCTGCGGGAAAATATTTTCTACCCGTCGGAGGCGCGCGCTCTCAAGCTCCTCGCGCCGTGCAAACATCTCGCGATAGGCGGCGATGCGCTCGTCCAAATGCTGTTCGAGCAGGCGGTGCTCCGCGACATAGCGGTAGGCGTTCTCCGCAAGCGTGCGCCGCAGGTCGGCACGTCGGATCAGGAGATCGAGCTTTTCGGCGAACTCCTGCGGGCTGCGATAGATCATCCCCGTCTCACCGTCGCGCACCGTCGCCGCATAGACGGTCGGTGCGGCGAGTACCGCCGCGCCGTGTCCCGCTGCCTCGATGAACTTCAGATCGGACTTGGCACGGTTGAACGCTGTGTCGTTCAGCGGCAGGAGTGCGATGTCCGAAGTGTGCAGTGCCGCCGTATAATGCTCGTACGGGGCGACGATAGAGACCTCCCGCACATCACCCGTAAACACCTTCGCCTCCGTTCGCAGTTTCTGATAGAATCCATAATCCGAAACCACGCGGAAGTACAGGCGGTCGCCATGACGGCGGATCGCCTCGTTGATCGCAGGCATCAGCGGCTCCCAGTCCGGACGGCGGTTCAGCGCACCGAAGAAAATCGTCACACGATCCGTGGACACATCGCAGCTGCGCCGCTCCGGCAGCGATGGCAGTTGATTCTCAAAGAGATAGATGTGGGGGTTGAACGCCCGCAGTTCGTCCGCAAGATACTGCGTCGAGACCTGCACGGCTGAAACGGCGCGGAAGGAGCAGTAGTGGTTCTCCACAAGTTCCTTGAAGATCGCAGGATGATCGTCGAACTCATGCACAATGATATTCCCCTGTGCCGCTTGGCGGGAAAGCATCTGTTTCATCGCGGGAATCCGCCGCATGATTTTCCGCTCCAAGAGGAGGATACTGTCATGCTGCGGTGCCGCTTGGAAAAGATCCATCTCCGGATCTCCCGCCTGCACACACCCACTCAGCGTGATGAGACCGCGTTCGTTGAGCAGCTTCAGCGGGGCATCCAGACGCATCGGCGCACAGCCGTCAATGCGGTTCACAACGGCAATATGAATGGAGGGCGTGTTGGTCATGTAGCTTGTTCGCAGTGCGGGAGATCCCTGCGGGAGCAACGGATTGATAATGTTCTTACAGTCCTTCTCCAATTTGGCAAGAGCCGCCCGATAGTCCTCCTCCGCCGTCAGAAACACACGCCGTTGCCAATACTCCTTGATGAGATGACGCCACTCCATGCCGGCACGAACAAGCGCCTCGGGGCTCTGCCCCTCCTGTTCGACGTGGATGCGAAACAGGCTGAGCGGTCTGCCGAATATAACGGCATTCCCCTTTTCGAGGAGTTCCAGCCACATCGCACAGTCGGAGAGCACCCGGCAGCCGCGCGCCTCCGCACGCCAATAGTGGTGCGCGAGATCCTGCCGTCGAAAGAGAACGGCGGACGGCTCACCGAGGAAATTCGCATGGTTCGCAAGCGTTGCCTGACCCGTCGCCGCCCCGTCAAAGCGCGCATATGCCCCGTGGATGGGCGGTACGTCCTTCCACTGCCCGAGATACGTCCCCGCGCCGTCAATGACACCGCGTATGGACGTGACGAGCGTGACCCCCGGCTTCGAGAGAAATGCATCGACCATCAGCGTGATCTTGTCCGGCAGGAGAATATCGTCATCCATGCACCACTGCAAAAATTCCCCCTGCGCCAGACGCTCGAACGGCATGAAATTCTCCGCCTTGGACTGCGCCTCTTTATTCCGCACATAGCGCACGCGCACATCGTCCCGATACGCGCACATCAGCTCCTCTGTGCGGTCATCCGTGGAGTTGTCGCAGACGATCACCTCGATGTTCGGATAGGTCTGTGCGAGCGCACTTTCCAGCGTCTCACGGAAATACGCAGGGCGGTTGTACGTCGGAATCAGAATACTGACCAGCGGCGTCCTGAGAAGTGCCGTGCGCGCCGTCGCGCGAAAGAGCGGAAGATCATGCGCCCATGCAATGTTGCCAAGCGCGTCCTGCAAGATCGTCTCGGGTACGCCGACATCCATCCCCCATCGCTCCGCGAGAAGCGGGCGCGCCGCAGAGCGGCGCAGATCATAGAGATCGCAGACCTCTGCGCCCCGGTGCGCAAGATAGACGGGAGCGCGCAGGAGATGAAAGCCCTCGTGTTTGAGGCGGAACGAGAGATCGAGATCCGCGCCGCCGCCCGTGAAGGCTTCATCGAAGCCGCCCGCCCGATCAAAGGCAGAGCGGCGCACGAGCAGCGCAAAATCCTCGAGAAAGAGACTCTCCGTCGCCCCCGTCAGATGCTTCCCTACCCACGCAGCGCAGTCCTTGCCCTCCGCCGCCATCGCCTCCGCGTTCATGTACTGCCACGCATACAGCGTGCGGTTGGAAAAGGGACCGACGGCGGCAATCGCTCCGTCGAGCAGGAGATGCTCCAGCAGGACTTTCAGACCATCCGCCGTAAGGATAATTCCCTCCTGCAAAAAGAGCAGGGTCTGTCCTGCGGCGGCTGCCGCCCCCACATTCCATCGCGCCGCTGATGATTCTCCGACACAGGACAGCACGCGGCACGCAAGCCCGTGCAGTTCCGTCCGCAGGAGCTCCGTCTCTCCCGCCGCAGCTGGAACGAGTAGCTCCGTTTCCACACACAAAGCAGAGGCAGCGGACACCGCTGCCTCTGCCGTCTCACGCAGATATGCCCGATCCCCGCCCCCGGCGAGGATGATCGTGAGCGCACTCATGCCTTCAGCGTGCGCAGCAGCAGGAAGTCCGCCCGCCGCATCTTCGCCGCCACCTGCAGAGCCTTGTCCCGCTCTCCCAGCTCGTGCAGGAGGAGTGCCATGTTCCGCAGGGTCATATCATCTCCCGAATCGAGCCGCAGCGCCGCCATGAGGAGCGTCTTTGCCCCCGCATGGTCGCCCGCCACGTACGCAGCTCCCGCGAAGCTGTTCAACACCTCCACCTTTTCAGAGGGGCGAATGTCCTGTGACAGGATCTCCTCCGCCTGCTTCTGTGCTGCGGCAAAGGACAACTCTGTCTGCTGCGGCGCGTACACCTCCGCCCGTGTGGGGGCTACCTCAGACGCGTTGGATACGACGGGCGGCGCGGTGGATACAGCGGGGGCTTCAGCTGTCGTCACGGACGCCTCCGCCGCCTCGGCAAGCCCCAGCAGAGCCGCCAGCTGCGGATACGCTGTGCGCGTATGCGCTGCATCCATGCGTGCCGCATCCCCTGCGATCCGACCGATCTCCGTGCGCTGCTCATACGAGAGCGTCCGCTTGTACACGCGCAGGATGCTCTCACAAAGACGCAGCGCATCCTCCGACCGCAACTCGCGGCGGCAGATCTGCGCGAGCAGGATACGCACATCCACATTGTCCGGCTCGCGCGTGAGCGTATTCGTCACCCAGCTCGCCGCACGCGTATAGTCGCCCAGCTCGAAGTAGGCACGCGCCACATCGGCAAAGCATTCCATGGGCGGATTTCCCTGCGCGACCATATCGGCAAAGGTATTGATGACCTCCGCATACGCCTTCTTCTCCATCTGTGCGCGGATCTTTGCCGCCGCTTCCGTCGTCTTCTCTGCCATGTTCCTTGATCCTTTCGCCTTGCGTTTTTCCTCGCGCCGTGTACGCTTTCTGCGCGTACGCTCCGCGCGGCTCTCTCTACGCTTCTTCATTGAGATAGTTCTCCCATATCATCTGATACGCCGCCTCCATCTCGCGGATATAGTGCTCCTGATCCATGACGGGCGATGCCCGCATCCGATCCCGCAGCTCCCTGTGCAGCGCATCCAACAGGTCAAGATTGCCCGCAAGCGCCACCGCCGTCTCCACATAGTCCTCCATCCGCTCCGAGGCAAGCTCGGCAAGCCCGATGTTCGCGAGCAGACTGTAGGTAAAGCGCGTACTGTGACGCTCCGTATAGTAGGAAACGACGGGTACGCCCATGTAGAGCGCATCGCAAGTTGTCCCCCCCCCCGGCCACGGGAAGGTATCGAGCGCGATGTCCACATCCAGATAGCGGAGCATATAGTCCTTCGTCGCCTCCTCGAACATGACGCGGCTCATATCAAAGCCCAGCCGCCGCATCCGTTCCCACAGCCTCACGGCATAGCCATGCTTTCCCATCGAACTGTTTTTCAGCAGCAGACGGGACTGCGGCACGCGTTCCAATATTTCCCGCCATGCCGTCAGCATCGTATCCTGCAGCTTCACATACTGATTGAACGTCGCAAACACGACATAGCCCCGCCTGCGCGCGGGTGTTCCCTGTGCGGCGGGCAGATGCGTATAACCATTATAGCAGAACTGACTCGTGAGGCGCAGCAGTTTTTCCACATAAAATTGCTCGTTGCCCGCAGGGTCGCAGAAATGATCCGTCACAAAGTAGTCCACCGCCGGCAGCCCCGTCGTCGCCATGTAGCCCAGCCCAGAGATCTGGACGGGCGCGGGCCTCCATGCAAGCGCAGCAAGCCCGGAATTCGCCGTATGCCCCGCGAGATCAAAGAGAATATCCACCTCGTCGGCGTAGATCTCCCGCGCGATCGCCTCCATATCGCACTGCTGCGGACGGAGATCCCGCCATGCCGTGACCAGCGTCTGAAAGAACTCCGTGTACTGATCCTCCTTGCCGAGGCTGTAGACATAGACCTCGAACCGCGCCCGATCAAATCCCGCAAAAAACGGCCAGATGAAATACTGCATGACGTGCTCGCGGAAATCCCCGGAGATGTAGCCGATGCGAATCTTGTCCTTGTTCCGCCGCCCGCGATGGGAATAGCGCGGCACGTCGGCAAAGAGCTCCCCGTATCCGCAGCTGCGCCGATAGACCTCCGCCGCCGGAAGATCGACCCCGTTCAACTGAAACAGGCTGATCCCGTAGTAAAAGCGGCGCCGATCGTCGCTGTCCGCCGCGTCGGCAGACAGCCGCGCATACGCCGACGCCGTCTCCCCTCCCACGGCGAGTTCCCCATACTCTGCACACACCTTGATCAGTGCGTCGCGCACCTCGGGAACGGCAGGCAGCCCCTCGGCGATGAGCGCCAGTCCTTCCTGCGCCCGCGCAAAGATCTCCTGCGGCGTTCCGAACGGCTCCGTACGGAGCACCGACAGATAGAGACGCGCCGCCTCACGGTCACGGGGAACCCCCTCCGCCAGGAGCGCCCAGCGAGCCGCATACGTCCTCTCCCCCAGAAAGAAATACGCCCACGCGAGGCTCATGCACTGCTCCGGCGCGAGGCGCTCCATGCCGTCCAGAGCGTGTGCCGCAGAGAGCAGCGCCGTCCAGTCCCGCACCGCTTCCGCGTGTGTGATCTGCGCCGTCAGCTCCTGTGCCGTTCGCCCATCCCCCCCCAGGAGGAGGCGGTCATAGGCGCGTTCGACGGCAAACAGAACGGTGTGCGCATCGAACACATCGGAAAGCCGCCAATGCACACAACCATGCAGCTCCGACATCGCCGCAGAATCCGCAAGCAGGCGGCAGACCGCTCCCGCCATCTCCTGCACGGTACGCACGGGAGGACAGCCCAACTGCGTCAGGACATAGGCAGAGGCATGGTCATATACAAAGGGCGCAGCCGTCAAAAGCGGCACGCCGTGATCCGCCGCACGGCAGACATCCATGAAATCGACATCCGTCCCGAGCGCAAGATCCAGCTCCGCATAGGGCAGCTCCTCCACGACCTCAAGCACAGATGCCGCCGTCCCCGTCGCCGCGAGACGTGCAATCCCATCCTCCGTGAGTACTGCCGCGACCGCCGCAGGAAGCAGCAGACGGACAGCGGGCAGGCGCGGCAGAACATCGACGAGAACCCCGATGAGCACGTCCCTCCCCTCTGCGGAACAAGCGCCCGCGACCCCGACAGCAGGAACGCCCGCATCGCGCAGCGGCGCACGATAGGTATAGCGGTGTACGCGCACAAACGGCGTACAGCAGCGTGCAAGAACCGGCTTCCCCGCAACGGTCGGGAGCTGTGCCGCGAGCTCTGCGGGACAGCCTGCGGCGAGCGAAACGATGTGCGGAGCGGGGCGCAGTGCCATAATGGCGCGTGCCGCCGCATCCGGTGCGCGGAGCGAGAGATCGACGAGGAGATCGATGCCGTCCCGTCGGATCGCCTCCGCCGCCGCCTGTGCAGAGAGCGTCCCGAGTTCGCGCAGCGGCACCTCATTCGAAAAGATTTCGGTATCGCCGCCCGTCCCCGTATGATAGGCATAGACCTCGAACCGCTGTGCGTTATAGCCGGAGAAAAACATCGGCAGAAGATCGCGCGTACGCCCCCCTCCGAAGTCTGCAGAGAGATAGCCCAGACGGACCTTTCTGCGCCTGTACGCCACGGTACGGACTGCCCGCGCCCTTTTCTTTTTTTTCTTCATATCGTCGCCCCTGTTTTACAGCTTTATAACAAATATCGTCATTTATCCGCGCACGCTTTAGCCGACAGGGGCGCAGACGCCCACACCTCGGGTAACTCCGCCAGACGTCCGATGCGCCGCCGCATCCGCTGTGCCTCGGGTGCGGCGGAGAGCTCCCTGCACGCATCCGGCAGAAGGAGCACGAGCGCCCCTTGGCTCTCGGGGGCAAAGTCCGCCATCCGCGCCGCCGCCAGTGCCGCCGCACGCTCCATGTCCTCAACGAGGGATGCCGCCGCCGACGCCGCATCCCCCGCCAGGAGAAACCGCTGCCGCAGCGGGAACTTCCGCGTGCTCCTGCGTTCATAGTAAAGGCTCGCGCGCGGAAACTCCTCCGCGAGCATGACGGCAAGAAGCGCCGCATCCTCCTTCGGGTCAAAGAACCCGTTCAGCGTCTCGATCACCGTCGCCTCGTCCACATGGAGATCGTGCAGCAGACGGATGAGGCAGCGGAGAACCATGGTCGAACGGGGAGCCATGGACAGAGCGCATCCATACAGGCGCAGCGCCTCCTCCGTCGCCCCGCGCAGAGCCGCCGCCTCCCCGAGATGCGCGTAGGCGATCGGCGCGAGAATGCCGGCGTAATCCCCCGCACGGCCGTATTCCTCATGGAGATCCAATCCGGTACGAAATGCCCTGCACGCAGCGGCGAAATACCCCGCCTCCCACGCATACATACCGTAGATCAGCGGGAAGTCCGCCTTTTTCGGGAACGCCGCCCGCGCCTTCCCGTATGCCGCACAGATCGCCGCATCCCCCGCCTTGATCAGGATCAGCGACTGGAGGAGAACGATGTGCGTGCGATCCTCCGAGCCGATCGGCTGATCACTGCTGTCCCGCGCGAGCTGTGCGTAGTGTGCCGCCTGCGGATAGTCCTCAAGCGTATAGTAACAGTCCATCAGATGATACTCGTCGAGTGTCCGGAACTCCCCGCGTGCGCGGCGTGCCAACAGGAGATCGAGGTCGCGCCGCCCCTTCCCCCGGATGATGCGCGGCGAGTATCCCGTATGATAGAGCACGAGCCCCGGTGCCGACACCATCTCACGCCCCGCATCGCCGCTCAGATTTTCCAGATGCTCGTGGATGCTGCCCACAAAGCGGATGTGCGGTGCGCGGCGGAAAATGCGCTGCACCTCTGCCGTCGTTCCGAGCAGCGCCCCCGTATCCATGTCGATGTTGACGAGGTGGACAATAAAGCCGTCAAAGTTCTTTTTTTGACGGTACTCCTCGATCAGGGGACGCACACGCGGCGCGGACTCCTCCGTAAAATACTCATCCGCATCGGGAAAGACCACCCAGTCCCCCGACGCATGATCGAGCGCGAAATTCTTCGCCGCCGCAAAATCGTTGATCCAGTCGAAGTGAAATACCTGCGCCCCGCCCGCACGCGCGATCTCCACCGTCGCATCCGTCGAGCCCGTATCGACCACGATCATCTCATCGGCAAAGACACGCATGGAGGCGAGCCAGCGCGGCAGATTTTCCGCCTCATTCTTCGTGATGACACACGCCGAAATCTTCATCGTATCAGCTCCATCAGTTCCCTTGACCTGCGGTGCGCCCCATCGAGGGCAAGAGCCCGTTCGAGGTACGCCTCTGCCTCCGTCCGCGCCCCGAGGCGCAGGGAGGCAAGCGCCATCGCAGAAAGCGCCTCCGCGCTCTCCCCCTCCATCTCCATGACAAGCGCCCACGCGCGGAGCATCCCCTCACTGCGCTCCGCCGCCGCGAACGCCTCCGCCGCCGCACGCACGACCGCCACGCCGTAGCCCGCCGCCGCACGCAGAAACCGCGCCGTCTGCGCCGCGTCCGCATAATGGATAAATGTCTCGCGCACGAGATCATATCCCTCCCGCGTGCGGGGAAGCTCCACCGCATCCGGTTCGTCCCAGTGCCGCCAGAAATCGCGCATACTCTTTGGGAGCAGACCACGCAGACGATGATAGAGCGCCATGCACCCTGTATCGTGCGTACGTTCCAGACACAGCAGGATTTCGGGCATCGCACGCACATGACCCGCCATTTCCGCGACGAGCAGCCGCCCCGCCTCGGTTGGCGGCACATCCCGCAGACGCGCGTAGATCGCGGGCGCGGGGATCGCCGTTCCCGTCATGCGGGAACATACGGCACGCGCCTGCTCCGCCAGCGCACATCTGCCATAGCTGTCTGCAAACCGCGCGAGATAGGAGAGCGCCGCCGCATCCGTGCCGCAGCGCTCACAGAGCGCATCGAGCAGCTGTGCAGGAGCGTCCGCCGCGTGCAGCTCCGCATAGACATCGAGCGCCTCCTCCCGCGCCGTATCGGAGGCGAGGGCGCGCGCACACGCCGCCTCCGCCGCAGACCTATCGCCCGCCGCCAACAGCAAACGCGCACGCGCCGCCTGTACTTCGCCTTCCCATGCGGCGAAGTCACTCGCCTCCCCGTCCGTATCGGCAGGGCGTTCCGACAGCGTGACCGCACGTGTCAGCGATGCAAGCGCATCCGCCGCCTCCCCTGCCGCCGCCAGCAGCAGCCCGAGACGACCGTGGAAATCGGGGAGTGCGGGAAACGCACGGCACGCCGCCCGCGCCGCCGCAACCTGCGCCGCAAGCGGCACACACTCCTTCTCCATCGCGTCGAGCAGCAGGTGATGGAGATGGCTCTGCCCGCCGATGGACGTGACCGTTTCCTCCAGTGCCGCACGCGCATAGACGAGAGCCGCAGCATATTTCCCAAGCCCGTAATAGGTATCCGCGAGATAGCGGCAGTCCCCCGGCTGCAGCCCCTCCTCTGCAAGATGCCGCTCCATCAGCGCGAGATTGCGCTCGTGCTTGGCACGGATGCGCCCCGCCGAATAGCCGACATGGCGGATCGGGAGCGCGACCGGCTCATGAGAGACCGTCGGCACCCCGCCCTCCTTCCGCAGCGCCTCATGCACCCGTCCCGTGTAGAACAGACCGCGCCCCATGCGCAGGAGGCGGATGTGCGGCGCACGCCCCAGTTCCCTGCCGCCCGCATCCTCGTCGATGTGGACAATCGGCAGCAGCACCGCATCCACATGGGGCATCGTCACATCCACCATCGCCAGATAGCCGCGCACCTCCGTCGGATCGAAAAAGGACTCATCCGCATCCGGAACCGCCGCCCAGTCGCCCGTCGCGATGGCAAGCGCGGCATTGCGGGCGGCGGCGAAATCGTCCCGCCACGCGAAATCCGACACCCGCGCCCCTGCCGCCTCCGCCAGTTCCCGCGAGCCGTCCCGCGAGCCCGTATCGACGACAACGCGCTCGTCGGCATAACAGGCGGCATTTTCCAGCCACGTCTCCAGATCCCGCCGATCATCGCGCACAAAGACCGCCGCCGTGATCCGCAGAGCCGCCGCCCGCGCCGCGATCCGCTGCCAGAGTTCTGTACGTCTGCGCAGCTGTGCACGCATCACCTCGGAAAACGAGCACGGCTCCAACCCCGTCTGTGTGCCTGCCGCCATGGCACGCTCCGCCGCCGCGCACGCCTCCCCATACCGATGGCAGACGGCAAGCGCCTCCGCATATTCCGCGTGCATCTCGGGCAGCTCGGGAAACACCTCCGCCGTCTGCCGCGCAAGTGAGAGACGCTTGTCCCGCAGCGCGGGATGCGCTGCGTAAAGACGCAGCAGAATGCGGTACGAACGGCTCGCATAGACGACCGGCTGCCGTCCGCGGCCGACATCGAGGAGCGCATAACGCTCCGCCATCGCCGCGTCGCCGAGATTGTCATACGTCTCCGCGAGATACCGCCAGCAGCGTTCGGGCGCATCCGTGGAATCCATCTCCGCCAACAGGAGGCGCAGGTTGCGCTCCCCCTTGGCGCGGGTCAGCGCCGCCGAGTAGCCCGTATGCACGAGCGTCAGAAGCGCCGGATCGATCATGCAGACGGACGGCACAGCACCGTCCGCCGTCCGCAGCTCCTCGTGAATCCGCCCCACATAGCGCAGCCCCCTCTGCGCCCGAAAGATGCGCGGCGCATACGAATCGAGCAGCACCGCGCCCGTCCCCTCATCAATGTTGTGCCACGGGAGGAGCAGCACATCCGCCACACCCGCGTCCGCCTCGGCAATGACCGCACGCAGATGCGCACGCGTTTCTGCCGAGAAGTATTCATCCGCATCGACAAATACGACCCAATCCCCCGTGACACGGGCGAGCGCCGCATTGCGTGCGGCGGCAAAGTCGTCCTGCCATGGGACGTGATAAACCGCCGCCCCCATGGACGCCGCCACCGCCGCCGAGCCGTCCGCCGAGCCCGTATCAACGACAATCCGTTCATCCACCGCATCGCACAGACTCTCCATGGACTTCCTCAGATGTTCCGCATCATCGCGGACAATATAGCACGCCGTAATCCGAAGCCCATCGTCCCGCACCGTATCCCTCTCCCCTCCGCAGGACTGCGCCCGCGATTCCGCCTGTATATTCATGTGTTCGTGGATCTGCGCAAGACGCGCCGCAACGCGCCCTGCAACCGCATCGTTGAAAAACGAGGCGTCCGCACCGTGCGCTCCGCCCGCCGCATAGCGATCCAACGCCGCCGCAAGGTTCTCCGCCGCCTCCGCATAACGCCCAAGCCCGCAGAGAATCATCCCGCGCTGTGCATGGAAATCGGGCAGATGCGGAAACCGCGCAAGTGCCTCCTCCGCAAGTGTCAGCATCTCCTCATCGGGATAGCGGAGCGCACGCATGGACTCAATCATCTGATGATAGACCCTGCTCTCATTCCCGATGAAGCGATGATCGCTGTAGAGAGCCTCCTTCGAGAGCGCAAGTGCACGCGCATAGTCCTTTTTCCCGAAATAGCAGTCCGCAAGGTAGAAGGCATGGCTTGCCGTCCTGCCGTGCAGCTCTGCATCGCGTTCCAACAGGGCAATGTTGCGGCGGATCTTCTCCGGCCCGCGCTCCTTGCGATAGCCTGTATGTCCTGCGTCGAGACGCGCATCCGCATAGGCGAGAACGTGCTCCTTCCCGTCGTCCCGAACGATCTGCTCATGAATCGGACCCGCATAGTGCATCCCGACCCGCCGAAAGATCCGCGGGCTGCGCTCATAGACGGCATCCGTCCGATCCTCCGCCGACAGAAAACTGCAAAGCAAAATCATCAGGACATCCGCATCAGGTTCCTTTCGCAGCGTGTCCGCAATGCCCGCCCGCACCTCCTCCGGATGGAAGAAATACTCGTCCGCATCAAGGAATATCACATAGTCCCCCGTCGCATGGCGCAGCGCCTCATTCCTTGCCACGGAGAAATCATCCTGCCACACGACATTGTAAAGATCCGCATGATGCGCTGCGGCTGCCGCCGCGACAGCGGGCGCCCCCGCCGTCGAGACGACGATCCGCTCGTCCGCCGCCGGTGCGGTGGACGCAAGCGAACGGCACAGCTCCTCTGCCTCATCCTTGACAATCCAACAGGCGGAGATCTTCATCCGACACATCCTTTCTGCACAGTGGTATCTGTTTATTATACGCGATTACGGGCGTTTTCGCAAAGAAAAAGAACCCCTCCCCATGAGGGGAGAGGTTCTTATCGTCCGTTCGTAACTGCCGAAGTGAATTACTGGAGAAGCGAGAGGACAGCGGAGCTGTTCTGGTTCGCCTGCGCGAGCATGGACTGCGCAGCCTGGAGCAGCACGTTGTTCTTCGTGTAGTTCGTCATTTCCTTCGCCATGTCGGAGTCGCGGATCGTGGACTCGGAGTTCTGCACGTTCTCGGATGCCGTCGTGAGGTTGGAGCTGGTGTAGTTCAGACGAGCCTGGATTGCACCGATGTTCGCCTGCTCGTCGAGCGCCTTCTGGAGCGCCGTCTCAAGCGTGTTGATCGCAGCGTTTGCCTTCTCCTGCGTCTGAACGCTGAGAACCTGACCGTCCGTACCCTTGATGCCGAGGGCGAGGGAACGCATATCCGTCATGCTGACCTTGATCGCCTGGTTCGCCTTGACACCCGTCTGGAGGACGAGGGAGTTGTCAGCGGACTTGTTCTCTGCGCGGATGCGCTCGTTGAACGCGTCGAGCGCCGTATTCGCCGTCTTGCGGATCGCGCCCGTGTTGTCCGTGATCGAGATCGTGAAGGATGAGATCTGTGCGGTCGTCCCGGATTTTGCAGCAGTGAGCGTGAGCGCCGTCTTGTTGTCCGCTGTGTAGACCGTGTTGCCCGCCTTGTCAAGACCGACCGTCGACGAGTTCTGCGTGGTCGCGACGAGATCCGTGCCCTTTATCGTCTCCGTCCCGTTGAACGCTACATTCTTGAGAATGTCGCTGAGCGACTCGGTGCCGACCTTGATCGTCGTCGAGTAGGTTCTGCCCTCACGGACATAGGACACCGTGACGTTGTCCGTTGCCTGGATGTTGAGGCTCTCATCCGTGCGGCTCTTGAGCTGCGTCAGAGCAGAACCCCACGCGGAGGACGTGCTCAGCGCCGTGTTCGTCAGCGCCGTGCAGGTCGCCGTACCCTCGCTGTTGCGCGAGCCGTCGACGAGGTACTTGCCGTTGTACGTTGCAAGCGCGTTGTCGTCGATCTGGTCAACCATCTGGTTGATCTCTTTCTGGATCGTGCGGCGATCCTCGTCCGTGTTCGTGTCGTTCGCTGCGTTGATCGCCTTCTCCTTGAGGGTCTTGAGGATCTCGACCGTGCTGGAGACAGCACCCTCAGCGGTGCGCATCATGCTGTTGCCGTTCTGCGTGTTCTGGTTGTCCTGATCGAGCGAACGGATCTGGACGCGCATACGCTCGGAGATCGCATACCCGGACGCATCGTCGCCCGCGCTGTTGATCTTCATGCCCGAGGAGACCTTCTGGAGGCTCTTGCTGAGTGCCGACTGGTTCTTGTTCAGGATGTTGAGCGTGTTGACCGCCGGCATGTTGTTCTTAACTACCATTGCCATGTGTAAATTCCTCCCTGGTGTGGTTCCGGATATTCCGGAAGTTTGAATGTATGTGCGGACATCCGTGCCCGCTGTATAATAGGCAAGTGACGCGTCTATCCTGAATGGCTGCTAGCTAGCCCTCCATGGCAGCCGCCCCGCTTGCTTATTATCGCCTTACATAAAGTATATCGTCATGCAAAGGACATACTTAAGTAATTGGCTGCAAATATTTTACTTTTTTTCGTACCGTTTGTCAAGGGACTGCGCCAATGCCCCACTCAATACCTGCGGTTCAGATGTGAGCCGAGCGGGCTCGCCCCCGTAAGGTCGTAGCTGTGGACGGCGGCGTTCTGCCGGCGCGAACGGTTCAGCCACGCGCGTGCCTTGTATTGGATCTGCATCTCAAGCGGTGTCAGCTCCGCCTCCAATGCCGGCCACTCCGCGCCGCCCCGATAGGGATCGCTGGAGAGCTCCTTGAGGAGGTTCACAACCTGTTCGCGCTGGTCGACGAGACCAATGAAGGTGTCGATCTCATCCGCATCCACGAATTTCATCATCTCATGCGTGAGCATACGGTACTTCTCCCAGAGGACGCGTGCCGCTGCATAGCTCTCATCCGGCATAGATGCCGCTCCCTTCCATGCCCTGCGCCCCTTTTTCCTCACGTGCCTTTTTCATCGCCTGCGCCCACGCATCGCGAAGCTCGGTCATGATGTCGGTCGCCTCCTGGATGATCTCGGGGCTGCTCTTCATGTTGCCCTCGACCAGCCGATCATACGCATAGTTGTAGAGCGGCATGAGCTGATGTGAGATCTCATAGTCCATGTTGAGGGTGATGCGGAACTCGGAGATGATGCTCTGCGCCTTTTGGAGCGAGATGTTCGATGCCTCGTAGTTCTTCTCCGCGAGGTATTCGACCCCCTCTTTGATGAACTTGAGACAGCCGTTGTAGAGCATGAGTGTCAGAGCCTCCGGGGTTGCCGTCATGATCTGCTGCCTTTTATACGCCTCCGCAGCACTGTTTACCATAGGAGAACCCTCCCTGCATCACTTTCCGCTGAAGAAGCTGAACTGTGTCGAGAGACGCGCAATCGCTTCCTCCATCGCATTGTACTTCTTGTAGAGTTTGCTTTCGAACGACGACATAATTTTCTTGAAGTCGCTCATCTGCTTCTCGTAGTTTTGGATGAGCTTGCCAAGCTCACTGCGGTCGCTCTTGTCCGAGGCGACACCGGCGTGCCGCTCCAGCTCCTTGAGCCGTCCGCCGATCTTATTGAACAGACGCGAGGCGATGCCGCTCTTGCCGTAGTCGTCCTTCTCATCGCTGTATGAGATGAGCCGGTTGACGGCATCGGGTTCTGCCGCGACGGCATTCTTCAGCTTCGCCTCGTCGATCTGCAGATGCCCCGACTGATCCCTGACCGTGATGCCGATGGACGAGAGGGTGCTGTAGCGTCCCGGCACGGACTCCACGCGGTTGATGACCGCATCACGCAGATCGCCGACGATGGAGCGCAGGAAGGAGTCGCGGTAGAGCAGCCCCTGCTTTGCCTTCGCGTTCCACTTCTCGACCTGCTCCTTCGACATACCATCTTCCTGCGACTTTGTCAAAGGACCATAATCCTTATACCCCTTGTCGCCGTACCGCTTGTTGAGATCGTCGAGGAGGGCATTGTACTCCTCGACGAACTTCTTGACGTTCTCGACGAGCTTGTCCTGATCCTGTGCGACGTTGATCTGCGCCGCGCCCGTCGTCGCTTTCTTAAATGTATAGGCGACACCGTTCACCTTCAGTTTGTTGTCCTGGAGGTTGCTGTAGGTACGGCCGTCGATCTTGACCGTGGCGTTCGTCCCCGCCGCCGTGAGCGAGGAGGTTGTGCCCGAGGTCGCCATGGTCGTAGCAGGACCGATGCTGCCGCCCGCAACCGTACCGAGCTTCAGATTGTTCAGCAGATCCGCCGTGCGTGCCGCCGACGGATCCGTGGTCTTGACCGACAGATCAATCTTGTTCGAGTCGCCCGTCTTGCTGTTGACGAGGGAGAATCCGTCCGAGACGGAGTCATAGTTCGCACGGATGTCGAGCGATGTCTTCTTACCGTCCGACCCGGTAAAGCGCGCGTTGTTGATGCGGTTTGCCAGATCGTTGAGCGTGAGGTTCTTCGTAAAGACTTCCTCCGCCGTAAAGGAGATCTCGGCGCTGCCCGTGCCGTTCGAGATCTTGAACTTGAGCGCCGTATCCCCGGGAGCCATACCGGGAGGCATCGTGCCGCCGAACGCCACGTCCTTGAGCATGACGCTCGTCTGTGCGCCCGTATTATTGCGTGCGATCTTCTGCCCCGCCGCCGTCATCAGATAGGCGTTCGATGCCGCCTGTGTGACCTCGACGTTATGGGTCATCACGCCCGCCGTCGCATCTGCCGCCGCCGTGACCGCGTCAGCATTTGTGCTCGTCGTCGTCATCGGATTCGTCGTCGAGCTCAGGCGGTAGTCCGACATCCGGCTTTTGAACGTATTCGTCTTGTCGTAGATGTTCGCGTACGCCTCTTTACGCCACTCCGCTTCGACTTCTTTCTTATAAATGCGATCGTATTTTTTCTGCTGCGAGATCATTCCGACCTTGACCAGCGACTCGACATCGAGCCCCGAGCCGGAAAGCCCGTAGATTCCTTTTGCTCCTGACATAGTTCCTCCTCCAGCCCCTTACGCCGTTCTGTCCAGGAAAGCACCGATCCAGTCGTGTACCTTTATCATGTGCTCCACCATCGACTCGGGTGGAATCTCGCGCAGCACCTCGCCCGTCTTCTTGTCGAGCATCCGCACGGACATCACGTTGATCTCCTTGTGGTACTGGAACTGAAGATCCACGTTGATGTTGCGCATGATCTCATTGAGCTGCTCTGTGATGAATGCAGTCTGCTCCTCGGAGAGCGGCTCGTGCTGTGACAGTGCGTCCTCGGCACTCTCATCCGCCGACGGCAGACTGCCTGCCGCAGGGACGTTCCCGTTCTTCGCGGCACCGATCTCCTGCTGTGCCGTCTCCGGCGTACGCTGCTCGGGCGCATCCGCCCCCTTTCTCCCGGCGACGGCAACCGCTGCCGGCATGACATCCTGAACATTTTTTACGGTCATAAGGCACCCCTCCGTGCGTCCTCGGATGCACGCACGCGCATCCGCTCCGTTCTTCCTTGACGGTTTCCAATTGAGGAAAGCACTGATAAATTCACCCTGTGGACATATCTTTTTCTATCAGCGATTCCTTTATTTTCTGGGCAATGCGCTGAGGTCGAAATGCGCGGGGGCTGCCGCCGCCCGCTGGTTCTCCTCCTGGATTGCCCGATAGATCTCACCGCGGTAGATCTTGACGCTGCGCGGCGCATCAATGGCAATGCGCACGTTGTCGCCCTGCACCTCCACGATGTTGACGACAATGTTGTCGCCGATCATGATCTGCTGTCTGGGTTTGCGTGTCAGTACGAGCATTACCTGCCCTCCTTCTCATCGGGGAACAGGCGGTGCTTCGTCGTATACGGGCTGCGGTCGAGCACGATCTGCTTGGCATGGCGCGTTGCCACATTGACCACAATCGGTGCCATGAGATTCGCGGTAAGATCTCGGATCTCCGCGCCTGCGAGGGTGAGGATCGCGTAGATCACCACCTCCTCGGGGGAGGTCAGACCCAGCTCTTTTTCCACGTCGTCGTCGATGGTGAACTCATAGTCCGGGAAGAACACGAGCGGCATCGTCATGAGAAAGGCAAGGTCGGGTGTTTTTACCGACTGCAGAAAGACGTACGGACTGTCCTCCTCGTACGGAATGAGGATGAACTCCCGCTCCTCCTCGAATGCGGGAATCCCCGCGGCAAAGTGGATGATGGACTCCTCCGCCGCCTCGATCTCACCGAAGCGGCTCGTCATAATCTTCTTCATCAATGACTCCTGTTACGCATATATGTCGTATTTTCCTTCGCTGACCCAACTGTGGATGTCGCCCTTCTGCGCGAGATAGGTTTCGACGCTGCCGCGGTTGTAACGGATGTTCGCCATCCCCTCCGTCTGCCAATGTGGGGTCGTCTTGGCGGGGGTCGGCGTACCGTGTGTCTGCCCCGTGTCGACCGTGATGATCGGGTCGGGGATCGCCGCCGCGACCAGCGTCCGCTGACGCGTGACGCGGTTCTCCATATCGCGCTTTGCAAACTCGATGCCGACCTGCCGGCCTGCCTTCGGGCCGTCCTCGGCGAGCGCCCATGCCATCTGCGTATGCTTTGACGTGCCCTTCCCGACCTCGGCATAGCCGCGCTCCATGTTCTCGCGGGCAAAGTCCGTGTTGTTCGTCGCGCCGTAGCTGTGCCGGCTCGGATAGCTGTCGATCGAGATCCGCGCCTGGGTAAAGCCCCGATTCGAGCGCGCCTGCTGCGTTTCCTGCGTGTAGCGCGGCTGGATGATGCCCGTATCCACGGTGTTGTGCTGAATCCGCAGCCCGATCGTGGGCAGGGTGTGGCGTGTGTTAAGATAGAGCATTGCCATGCGGGGCATCCTTTCCTATCGGAGGATCAGTGCAGATAGTCCACGAGCGAGAGCGGCAGGATGCGCGAGCCCATCGCGAGCGACATACTCATGATGGTCTGCTGCTGCATCATCTTCATCGCGAGCTCCGCGACATCCGTGCTTGAGACATCCGTAATATCGCGCGTGATGTTCTCCTTATAGTTCGTGAGCACTTCCTTCATATCGGTATAGAGGTGCGAGCGTGCACCCGTTTCCGTGTGCGCCTGCAGGGTCACCTGGTTCGCGACATCGGCAAGGGTCACCCCGTCGGAGCTCAGCCAGTGAGAATCGCACGCCTGTGTCTTGGCGTGAACGGTGAGCATATTGTTGAGCATCGCCGTCCCCGAAGGCTCGTTGCCGGAGTTCTTGTCGTCGAAGAGATCGCGGCCGAACACGTCCGCCCCCGTCTTGTTCACCGTATCCGCCGTGGGTTCGGTCGAGCCGTTCTGCTTGACCATCGAAATGTAGCGCATATCGCCGCTGTAGGTGACGAGCTGCTGACGGACGGTGGAGAACTTCAATGTGACACCGGGCACTGCCGTCGTATTCGACCAGTTCGCACCCACCCCCGGTGCACCGACGGGATCATTGACAATCTCGCCCGTATTCTTGAAATTGTTCTTGATAAAGTTCGTGCCCGTCGCGATGTTGCCGACGCGATCCGCCGCAGAAACGGTCTTGCGCCCGTTCGTGATCACGTCCTTGTAGCCTTCCTGCACGAATTGTTTCGTATAGACATCGCCCGTGAGGGTGTTCAGATAGTAGGTCTTGCCGTCGTTCCCGTCGAGCGAGAGCATCTGGTGCAGGAAGTCGGCGCTCTTGTTGTTGCTCGCATTGTTGAAAAATGCCGCCTGACGGTCGTCGAGGGTCTTTGTTACACCGCGGTACTTCAGATCGTTCGGGTTCGAGAGTTTGAACGGCTCACGCAGATCCGCCTGCCCGCCGAAGATGTAGCGGTCGCCGAGCTGGGTGTTGCCGAGCGATACGATCTGCTCGATGCCCGCCTTCATCTCGCGTGCGATCGCGGGCCAGTCACCGCCCTTTTCATCCTTGTCGTCGTTCGCCGCCTGGAGGGTTTTCGCCTTGAAGGTCTTTTGGATGTCCTCCATCGCCGTGAGCGAGCTCTCCGTCGAGTTCATCCACGAGACCCCCGCCTTGACGCTGTCCTGGTAGCGGTCGTTCTCCCCCTCGGAGACGCTGTAGCGCAGGTAGCGCGAGTAGCCGACGGAGTCGTCGGAGGGACGGTGGAGCTTGCTGCCGTCGCCCTGCTCCATGAGGCGGGTTTTCGTGTAGTCGAGCGCGTTCAGATCACGCTGATATCGCTGTACGGAGTAGTTGCTGCTGATGCGTATCATGTCTCACCTCTTACCTTCCGACCATGCCCGTGCCGTTGATCAGCTTGTCGAGCATCTCATCCATCGACGTCAGAACGCGTGAGCACGCGCCGTAGCCCGTCTGGAACTTGAGCATATTCGTCAGTTCCTCGTTCCAGTCCACGCCCGAGGTGGACTGGCGCCACTGGGAGATCTGCGTCATGAGGTCGTCCTGCTGCTTCATCGTCTTGTCAATGTTCTCGGCATCTGCGCCGAGCTTGCTCATCATGCCGTTGTAGTACTGGTTGATCGAGACCGTACTGATTGCACGTTCCGTATTGCGCGGATTCATCGATCCTTTCGGGTTCGACGCGGTCGCCTGTTCGATGTTGAACAGCTTGCTCAACTCGACGGCCATCGTGCCGTCGCCCGTGCCGTTGACCTCGGAAAGCTTATATTTGTAAGTCGAGCCAGTGCCGGTCAGCGCAGTTGGAACGACTTTTGTTCCATCCGTCTTCGTGATCTGACGCGCGGCGACGAGATTCTGTCCCCCCGGTGCCGTCAGCTCATCTGCAATCTTCAGCGCGTTGATGATCTGCATTGACTGGAGCCTGTCCGGACTGCCCGTAACGTTCGTCTGCACCGTCACCTCACCCGGGGGACCTGGTGTACGTGTGAGCGTTGCGCCCGCAGCCTGCATATAGCGCTCTCCCGTCAGCGGGTCGATGTGCCATGTGTACTGCATCTGATCGTAGGTTGTGCCTGTCAGGGACTTGAACTTGTTCTTCCCGAAGAAGTTCATCCACGAGGTCTGTTCCTTGTCGATGCCGACACCGAGCTTGTGCACGTCGTTGAATGTGGTAAGCAGCGTCGCAGAAATGTCCGCGAGTTGGTCGATATGCCCCTTGTCCTGCACAATCGTATCGGACAGTGCCTTTAGAATGCCGCTCTGCGGGACGTAGCCGATGCCGCCCGCCTCCACGACGCGGATGG
>ERZ773009.950-NODE-950-length-20767-cov-12.439600_pt1 | contig 20767 bp, 16 predicted proteins | sample MGYA00580663_ERZ773009 | MGnify/ENA primary metagenome ERZ773009 (study PRJEB29015, sample SAMEA2737969) | human oral metagenome | biome: human oral; feature: human-associated habitat; material: dental | place: China | collected 2026 ... | reverse complement strand
TGCCGCCCATGGTGAGGCCCACCCAGCCGCCGACGCCCGCGATGGCGTGGGCGACGGTGATGGCTGAGCGCGCCCCGAGCAGCCACTGCGGCGCGGAGGCCGCGAACGCGGCGGTCGCCACCAGGCCGGCCAGGACGGCGGCGAGGACCAGGAACGCGGCGGCGGCCGCGTAGTAGCGCAGGACCACTGCGAAGCGGGAGGCCAGGCGGGTGCGCGCGGCGACGACCAGTGCGAGGCCGTGCCAGGCGGCCACTGCCCCGACCCCCGTGGCGCCGACGACGGCTCCGGGCGCCCACTCGGCCCACATGGAGGCGATCAGGACGACCAGGGCCGCGTTGAGGGCCAGGATCCTGCGGGTGTTGTCCCGCCCGGAGTGGCGGTCCCCGGGGGGCAGGCGCAGCAGGGCGCGCGCGAAGTACCAGGACCATTGGAGGATGCCGTTGGTGAGGACGCCCAGGGTCACCAAGTGGATGGTGGTCCACAGGGGCTGGGGCAGCGCTGTGCGGAAGACGGTCGTGGCGCCGGCCGCCAGCACCGCCAGGCACAGCCACACGGTGGTGAGGCGGTCGGTGCGGGCCACGCGGGGGCGGTCCTGCGCCCCTGGGCGCTCGCCAGCGGGGCCGGGGGAGCCGATGGGGATCGTGCCCCCTTTGGCGGTGGCGCCGGAGGGGGCGTGCGCGCTGGTGGCCCCGGGGGCCGGGCGCTCCCCGCCCGGGGGTGCGGGGCTCCCAGGGGGCGGGCCGATGGTGGGGCTCATGCGTCCTCCCTGCTGGAAGGGGCGGGGGCCGTGCCGGTGGTGCCGTTGGCGGCCTCAGCAGTGTCCCCGGCCGCTCGGGCGGTGCTGGAGGGCGCGTCGGCAGGATGGTGGTCCCCTCCGGCAGCCCCCGCCTCGTCCGATGGGGACGGGGCGCGGGCGGCCCGAGTGGCGATCCTGGCAGCACGGATGGTGACGGTGAGGGTGGTGAGGACGAAGACGAGCATCCCGACCACGCCGAGGGCGCCGCCGAAGCGCCACGCGCCCGCTGCTCCGCGCGCCCCGGCCAGCAGCCGGACGACCAGGGAGGCATGGAGGAGGGCGAAGGGGATCCACATGGCCGGGTGGTAGGGGACCGGCCGCTTCGCGACGGCGGGGATGATGACGGGGGCGTGGGCGATCACCATCGAGACCACGAAACCGATGGTGAGGGCGTGGACGGCGGCGTCGTAGCCGTAGCCGTCGAAGACCGGAGGGGCGACCACCCACATGAGCGCGGGGACCAGTGCCCAGCCGTAGCCGCACAGCATGGAGGCGGCCGCCAGGCGCGGCACTCCTGGGACCCTGATGGTGCGGCGCGCCACGTCGTGCCAGGCGGCGTCGGCGGCCACGGCGCCCAGGGCGAGGCCGAGCACCGGGTAGCCCGCCCCGGGGGCGAAGAGGGTGAGCGGCAGGGCGAGCAGGACAGCGCAGGCCTCCGCGGTGATCCGCCGTTCGGTGGAGCCCGCCAGGAAGTTCAGGCGCGCCAGCTCCAGGCGCTCCCCGATGATGGTGACGACCAGGAACATCAGCCACCAGGGGACGATGGCGGCCACTTCGAGGCCGCGCCACCACGCCAGGGCGCCGCCGAGTCCGATGAGCGCCCCGAGCATCTGGACGAGCACCGCGTAGGAGGCCTGGCGGCGGCGCCACACGTGCGCGTAGACGCAGACCAGCAGGACCATTCCGGTGGTGATGAGGAGCCCGGGCGCCATGCGGGCGCTCTGGAACCCAGCGAGGCGGGCGGCCAGAAGGCGGGGGATGGGCAGGGCGGCCATCGCCTCGCGCAGGCCCGCGTTCAGGGCGAGGACGACGGCGCAGGCGCCTCCCGCGCCTGTGGCGAGGGGCGCCAGGTAGGCCCACTTCGTGGGGCGGTCCGAGCCCGTGCTCACGGCGACTGCGCGCTCCAGGCAGATCGCGGTCCCCAGGAAGCCGTACACCATGAGCAGGCCGTGGACGGCGCCCAGGTCGGTGGAGGGGACGGGGGCGGTGGCGGCCAGGCGGACCAGGGCGGCGTCGAGGCCCGCGAGCAGGCAGATCCCCGCGAATAGCAGGAAAGCGAGCCGCCCGGCTGGCAGCCGGGGGTTCTCGGATGGAGCCTGGGGGCGGGTCACGTGGCCTCGTTCCTCTTCTCGTCCTCCGCTGGGTGCGGGCGCGCGCTGGCGCTAGTCCAACGGTAGGTGAGGCTTGCCTGAACGGCCACCGGAAGAGGGGCCCTGGTGGAAGCGGGTTCGAGGCGAGGGCCCCTCCTTCCGGGGAAACGGGTCGACGGGGCTGATGCCGGGGTCGTCGAGGGGCCCGGACCGGTCGGCGGCTCGCGTATCTTCCTGCCCGTCCCCGGGGTCGCGGTCTGCGGGGCGGTGGGCGTCGATCCACGCGAGGAGGAGCGCCCACGCCGCGCCTCCGATCGCGTTGATGACGGCGAGCTGGATGACATAGGGCGTGACGGTCACCCGTGATACCCCTCGGGTGAGGTGGATCGCGAGGGCGGTTATCGTGTAGCCGCCCATCCACCACGCGAGGACGCACAACTGGGCGACGAGGGCGTGGGCGAATGGGGGCCGGGCAGGGGGCCACAAGTGGCGCGCGCGCAGCCAGGTCGGCGGATGCGCCTGGAATCCCGTCATAACGGGGATGGGGAGTACAGCTCCGATGTACAGGGTGAAATAGGATAGGGTCCCGCCCGACACCGATGCGGCGATGGCGGCGATGAGCACGAGGACCGTGGTTCTCGCGGCGACTACGAGCCCTTGCGTACGGGTGCGGCGAATGTCCATGGTTCTTCAGCGCCCTCCGGTGGTCGTTGTTCCGGTGTCCTCGGCCGTGCCGGCCGCGGGTGCGTTCGGCGCTGCGGCGGATTGGGGCGTGGCGTCGGACTGGGGGGCGGTGGGTGGCGCGCCGGTTCGGGGGGCTGACGGGGCAGTGGCGCCCGAGGCGGGGCCCGGGTCGTTGTAGGGCGTGTCGTCCCGGCCGCCCCACAGGTGGGGCGGTTCCTCAACGTCGGGGATCAGTTTGTTGCGCCAGAGAATGGGGGGATCCACCGTGAACCCGGGTTCTGGGGTGAAGCAGAAGACCGCCCAGGGATCTTTGGGGCCGAAGACCACGCCGACGGGCCGCACGTACTCCAAGGAGAACGTGCCGACTCCAGGGGCCGCAGCGCTCTCGTGGGCGTTCGTGAAATGATGGACTGTCTTGGGCTGTGCGGTAGTCCCGCTTACACCTACGACAAGGGTGGATGATTGTTGTCCGAATTGGATTGCGACGCTATCGACCTCGAGCCGGACATCGTCGCCGCCGTTCGTTCGGCCAATCCGTGGTTCTCCTGCGCGTGTATCCACCCGTGTGATGTGGATGCCGCTGGGGCACGACTGCGCCCCCGGCGGCGGGGAGTCCAGGCGCAAGTGGGTGCACAGGAAGTCGTTGAGCAGGAAGAGCGACACGCAGGCGGCGCACGTTCCCCGTCCGAGGAGTCTCCTGGTGTTCATGGTATCTGCTCCCCGCCGGTGGGTTCGGGCGGATCGGTGTCAGCCGCGGGATTGGTATTGGCGGCGCCTTGCTCAGGCGCGCTTGGTGGTGCTGTGTCGGACTGGGGGGTGGCGTCGGACTGCGGTGTGGTGGCGCCCGGGCTGGGGTCCGGGGCGTCGTAGTAGGGGGGTGTGCTGTCCTGGCCTCCCCACAGGTGGGGCGGTTCTTCAACGTCGGGGATCAGTTTGTTGCGCCAGAGGATGGGCGGGTCGACGGTGAAAGCAGGGTCGGGGGAGAAGCAGAATGTTGCTCGTGAGGTCGCCGGGCCGAAGACGAAGCCCGCAGGCTCAACCTGCTCCAATGTGAATGCGCCGATATCGGGTGCGGTGTAGGTGTCACCGATGTTCAGCAACTTCGCTGGGCTCTCCTGATGCCCTCCGTTCCCTCGAAAATCCGCTCTAGCATATGCGCGCTGATGGCCGAATACGATTTCCATGTCGGCGACATTCAGCCACGCGTAATTCCCATTGGAATCACTCCCAATGGGAATGTTTCCAAATGGGTCATGAGAGCTATGCCCCGCTTTTCTGATGTGGATGCCACTTGGGCACGACTGCGCCCCCGGCGGCGGGGAGTCCAGGCGCAAGTGGGTGCACAGGAAGTCGTTGAGCAGGAAGAGCGACACGCAGGCGGCGCACGCGCCGTACCCGATTAGCTTCCTCGGGATCATGGAATCCGCCCATACGTGTACGACATGAAGCAGCGCCTGTAATCGTCCCATGACATCCGGAAGGTACCGCCGACTTGCGGCTTGTTGTTCGAGGGGTTTCCCGAGCCGTCGGCCTCGTTGTTGTGCCCCCATGGGTTGGAGATTGTGATTCCTCCGTCATCCGCTGCGATCACCGTGTACGCGTGTGCCGCCTCGATAGTGATCGTCTTACGGGTTCCATCGACTTCGACCTCCGCGGTGTGATCCGCCCAGAGGGCACCGTCCTGGTGGCGCTGCCGGCCCCCGTCCAACAGCACACCTATCGCGTCGTCGATGCCGTCGCACCCGAAGACCTCGGCGCCGGGCTGCGCGGGCCGCACGATGGCGCGCTGGGCCGAGGCGATCGCCTCGACGCGGCGCTTCAGCGACTCGAGCTCATCGATGTCGATGTGGAACCCACTGCTCACGGCGCCTCCCCGCAGTGTTTGGAGTACCAGGTGCGCTCCCAGACTACGCCGGAGGCCGCGCATGTGGGAAGACCCCGGCGCTCAGATCCGACCGGTCCACTCTTTGAGCGCCCCGATCCCCTCCGGGCTGGCCAGGCGCCCGCGCTCCCCGGGGTGCCGGGCCACCTGGATGATGAGGGCGATGACGGCGTCGCGGGAAGTCGGCCTGTCGAAGTGGGCGGGCATGACCTGGGCCTCAAGCGCCTCCTCGAGCGCCGCGGCCGCTCTCCTGTCCCCGGGGGCCACGGTCGGCAGGTCCGACCACCTCGCTGTCCACGCGTCCCCGCGCGCGGACAGGATGGTGATCCGCGTGTCGTTGACGAGGACGCGCGGCCTGAGGTGGGACTGCGACAAACGGAACACGAGCCCGCCGATGCCGGATGGCACGGCGCAGGCGCCGAACACGGTGATGTGGATCCCCGTTCCCGGAGCCCATGCGGGCGGGAGGAAGGCGGCCGCGCCCAAGGCGGTCAGCAGCAGGGTCGCTCCCCAGTCGGCCACCACCAGTGCCCACGGCGAACTCATGTGGAAACCGTCCGCGCCCCACCGCCAGTAGCGTTCGGGGTGCACGTTCATGCGGCGGGTCACATGGTTGCAGGCGAACGCGGTGAGCGCCCACACCGTGACTCCCACGCGGTAGCACGTGTCGTAGCGCGCTGCTGGTCCGGCCCCGTCGGACAGGAAGAAGGGGAAGGCGAACGCGAGCAGCAGCAGCGACCCCTGGTACAGGCAGCTCGAGGCCCAGTCGTTGGAGAACACCGCCGCCACCTCCCGGATCAGAGGATCTTCGCGAGCACGGCGGCGCCTTCGGTGGTTCCCAGCGCCCTGCGCTCGATGGGGTGGCGGGCGAGCAGGGACACGGTCCGCTGCAGGTAGCTGTGCCCGCAGGGGGCTCCGTGCATGCCGATCAGCCACCCGCTGTGGACGCGGTTGTCCATGTGCACGCAGGAAAGGCCCCGGGAGTCCGTGATCTCCGTGCGCTCGTCCCATTCCGCGGTCCACTGGTGCGCACTGTTGCACCGCACGCTCAGGAGGGCGGGGGACACGAAGATCTCCGGCAGGAACGGCCGGAACAGGAACGGCCGTACCACCGCGCCCGCGGACTTGAGGAACAGCGTGAGCAATGGCAAGACGAATGCGACGCGCGCGAACGGTCCCACGACACGTGTGTAGACCAAGAACCACAGGACCGCCGGTGACAGGACGACCAGGCCGAGGCCTGTCACGGCGTGGGTGAGTGCCAGGGACGCTGGTGTTTTGAGCAGGTATCCGCCTTCCACGCGCCGCCAGCGCCGGTGCGTGCTGTTCTCGACGGCCAGGGTGTGCCAACCGTCGATCGTGGCAAGGAAGGTCACGGCGCTCAGCAGCGCGAAGAAAACGGCGCGCTGGAGCGAGCCGGTGGCGAACATGACGGCGCAGACCGCAGCGCTCACCACGGACGCCCCCAAAGAGGCGCGCGCTCCAGCGCGCCGCAGGTCGTCGGCCGTTCCGCACAGATGGTTCTTACCCACTACTGCTCCCGTTTTTCATCCTCGCGGGGCGGTCCTGACCCCGTGGCATGGGCGGCCTCGGAGCGGTTCCCCTTCCCCGGCCGCGCGGAGCGGACCCGCTCAGGAAAGGGACCCGGCGGACGGGGTGCCGCAGAACAACACGGCCCCGTCAGGCGGTGCCCCCGGGCGGATAAGGGACCGACGGAGTTCATCGGGGTCGTCTCCGCGCCGCCCCCGGCGAATAAGGGACCGACCCGAGGCGGAAGGGCCGCCGGGGCGCCCACTGGAGGACATCCCGGCGGCCCTGACACGGTTCCGCCTGCGCTGGCGCTGCGCCGCTACCGCGCGGGTGCGGCGGTCGCGGGGCTCACGGGGGCGCGCTCACGCCCCCAGTGCGTCGGACACCAGCTTCTTCGCGGCCTCCTGGACCTCGGCCAGGTGCTCGGCGCCCTTGAACGACTCGGCGTAGATCTTGTACACGTCCTCCGTGCCCGACGGGCGGGCGGCGAACCACGCGTACTCGGTGGCCACCTTGAGGCCGCCGATGGGCGCGTCGTTGCCGGGGGCGCGCACCAGCTTCGCCGTGATCGGATCGCCCGCCAGCTCGGTGGCGGTCACGTCGTCGGCGGACAGGGCGGCCAGCTTCGCCTTCTCCTCGCGTGAGGCGGCGGCGTCGATGCGGGCGTAGGCGGAGGCGCCGAAGCGCTCCACCTGCTCGGCGTGCAACTGCGACGGCGTCTTGCCAGTGACCGCCAGGATCTCGGAGGCCAGCAGCGCCATGATGATACCGTCCTTGTCGGTGGACCACACGGTGCCGTCCTTGCGCAGGAACGAGGCCCCCGCGCTCTCCTCGCCGCCGAAGCCGACGGTCCCGGACAGCAGGCCGGGCACGAAGTGCTTGAAGCCCACGGGCACCTCGACCAGCTCCCGGCCCAGGGAGGCTACGACGCGGTCGATGAGGGCGGAGGACACCAGGGTCTTGCCCACCGCGCAGCCCTCGCCCCACCCGGGGCGGTGGCTGAACAGGTACTCGATGGCGACGGCCAGGAAATGGTTCGGGTTCATCAGCCCATCGGGGGTGACGATGCCGTGGCGGTCCGAGTCCGCGTCGTTGCCGGTGGCGATGTCGTAAGGGGTGTTGCCCTCGGCGTCGGGGGTCATCGCCTGGCGCAGGGAGGCCATGGCGTAGGGGGAGGAGCAGTCCATGCGGATCTTGCCGTCCCAGTCCAGCGTCATGAAAGGCCACGCGGGGTCGACCTTCGGGTTGACGACCGTGAGGTCCAGGCCGTAGCGCTCGCCGATGGCCGCCCAGTAGTCGATGGACGCGCCGCCCAGCGGGTCGGCGCCGATGCGCACGCCCGCCGCCCGGATCGCCTCGATGTCGACGATCTGGTCCAGCTGGCCCACGTAGAAGTCCAGGTAGTCGAAGGGCGTGATGCTGGGATGGTGGAGCAGGTCGGAGCCCACCACGCGGGGCACCTCGCGCCACTGCCCCGACTCCAGCAGCTCGTTCGCGCGGGCCGCGATCACGCTGGTGGCGTCCGTGTCGGCGGGGCCGCCGTGGGGGGGATTGTACTTGAACCCGCCGTCGCGCGGCGGGTTGTGGCTGGGGGTGACGACGATCCCGTCGGCCAGGCCGTCGCCGCTGGTGCGCAGCTGCCCGGGCGCGCCGTTGGCGCCCAGGATGGCGACGGAGACGGCGGGGGTCGGCGTGTAGGATCCGCGCGAGTCGATGCGCGCGTCCACGCCCGCGCCGGCCAGCACCTCGAGCGCGGTGCGCCACGCGGGCTCGGACAGGGCGTGGGTGTCGCGCCCGATGAACAGGGGGCCGTTGATCCCCTGGGAGGCGCGGTACTCGACGATCGCCGCGGTGATGGCGACGATGTGCGCCTCGTTGAACTTCCCGTCCAAGGAGGCACCGCGGTGGCCGGAGGTGCCGAACACCACCCGCTGGTCCACGTTCGCGGGGTCGGGCTCGACATCGTAGTAGGCCGAGATGACATCGTCGACGTTGATGAGGTCTTCAGGAAGGGCTGGTGTGCCTGCTCGTTCATGCATGCCCCCAGTGTGACATTGCCCGCCCTCGTTTCGGAACCCCCGTCCCACGCCGTGGAATGAGAAGGGTGTCACAGCGTGTCGCCGCCGGTTCCCCGGGCCGGGGCCGCCCCGGCCTCGTGGGCCGGACAGAGCCGACGGTGCGGCGCGAGCGCCCGTGGGGAGGCCATCCCCGCCTCGTGGGCCCGAAGTCTGCGCGAACGGGGTGGGCGGGCGCTACTCTGGTTCCACGCCGGCACAGTGTCGGCTCCCACAGACGAAGAAGTCAGGAGGAACGCCAATGGGCTGGTTCGACTCGCTCGAGCACAACAGGTGGCTGTCCACGCAGATGCAGGCCCTCATCGCCGAGGCCGAGGGCGCGATCGTGCCAACCGGGTTCGCGCACCTGGACGCCGAGGGCAAACCCGATCCGACCAGGTCCATCGACCTCGCGGTCACGGGGCGCATGGCCTACGTGTTCTCACTGGGCGTGCTCATGGGGCTGCCCGGGACCCGCCGCTACGCGGACCACGCCGTCAAGGCGCTCTCCACCTACTTCACGGACCCCGTCAACGGCGGCATGTGGGTGTCGATCAAGCCCGAGGCCGGCGCCGACGGGCACGGCGTCCCCTGGGACGAGGACGGGCGCGTGAAATCCCAGTACCACACCGTGTACGCGCTGCTCGGCGCGGCCGCGGCGGCCGTCGCCAACCGGCCCGGGGCGCACGAGCTCCTCAACTCCATGCTCGACGAGCAGAAGGAGCGCTGGGCCGACGACTACGGGCTCGTGTGGGATCAGTACGACGAGGCGTTCACCGCGCCCGTCCCCGTCCACACGCTGGGCACCCTGATCCACACGATCGAGGCGTACATGGCCGCCGCCGAGGCCACCACGGAACCCGAATGGCTGGACCGCGCCGAGAAGATGGCCGCCTTCGCCCACAAGGTCGCCTCCAAGAACGGCTGGCGCGTCCACGAGTACTACGACGAGGAGTGGAACCCGAGCCCCGGGGCCGGCAAGCTCCTGAACGACGGGCGCCGCCACTACGACGGCTACGTCACCGGGCACTCCATGCAGCTGGCCCGCTTCGCCCTGGAGGTCCGCTCCGGCCTGCGCTCGATGGGGTGGAAGGTGCCCGACTACCTGCTCGAGATGGGGACCGAGCTCTTCGAGCGCGCCCGCGTCGACGGGTGGCGCCGCACCGACGGCTGCCCCGGGTTCGCCACCGTCGTGGACGACGAGGGCGATCCCGTGCCCGGGGAGGACGAGCACCAGCAGTGGGTCGTCTGCGAGGGCGTGTGCGCGACCGTCGCGATCCGCCGCGCCATGCTGGACGACGGCTCCCGCGTCTCCGAGGTCGAGCACTTCGAGCACTGCTACAGGTCCTTCGTCGATTACATCCACGACTACCTGATCGGCCAGCCGGGCCGCTGGGTGCGCCGCCTCGGCCCCCGCAACGAGAGCGTCCAGCCCGCGAAGTCCTCCCGCTGGGACGTGTACCACGCGATCCAGGCGACTCTGGCGATCCGGGTGCCGCTGTGGCCGCCCACGGCCCCCGCCCTCTTCCGGGGCCTCCTCGACCACCCCGAGGAGCCGGCGCCCGACAAGAAGTCCTGGAACTTCTTCGGCCTGCGCGGTTAGGGCACTCCGCGCCCGCCCGCCCCGCAGCGGCGGGTTTCCGCGCCCGCCCAGCAGCGGTGGGTTTCCGCGCACGCTCCGCAGCGGCGGGCGGGCCTGGGAGGCGGCGGAGTTCCCGCGCCTGCCCGCCGTCCTGTAGGATCGAGCCGTCTGGAGGGCTGTCCGAGCGGCCGAAGGAGGCGGTCTTGAAAACCGCTGTGCCAGCAATGGCACCGGGGGTTCGAATCCCCCGCCCTCCGCGGCCGACCGCAGATCACACGGCCAGCGCCTCGCGCGGGGCGGCGAAGTGTTCTAAAGTGGTCGGCACTGGAGACGTCGCATAGTCCGGTCGAGTGCGCCTCCCTGCTAAGGAGGTAGGGGTGCATAGCCCCTCGCGGGTTCAAATCCCGCCGTCTCCGCCCACAACCCCGGGATCCCATTGGGATCCCGGGGCTCCGCATTGGGGTCCATCGCAGTCCCGACGGCGCTGCGGCGGGATCCCCCTCTGGGGCAGGGGGGTACGGCCAGATGATGAGCCGCCCACTCCGCTCCGCGGCGATCCCCCTCCGGGTCAGGGGGTACTCCTCGTGGCCCTGGGCGCAGGCTCGGTGGCGGCGCGGTCCCCCGGGGCAGGGGGGGCACCGCCCACTGGAAACCGCAGGATCCCAGGAACACGCGGCCCTACCCGGGGCAGGTGGAGCCCGCACGGCCCCATCCGGGTCCCACGGCGCCGGGGCGGGGACCCTGATGGGCGCAGCCCAGCCCTTCCCGTCGAGGAGGGGACCCAACAACGCCGGGGCGGGGACCCTCCCGAAGGAGCCGGCCCCCGCCTCGTCGGCAAGGTGGACGGGGCGATGCGGATCGCCGCGCGGACGCGGTCCGGCCCCCGCCTCGTGGAACGGATCAGTAGATCGTCACGTAGGTCCCCGAGGGGATCGTGTCGTGGAACCACTTGGCGTCCTCGTAGCGCAGGCGCACGCACCCGTGGGAGACGTGCCCGCCCAGAGTCCCGTCCTTCACCGTGTAGGTCCCCTCGTAGTACAGGATCGAGTGGAACAGGTAGTCGCCCGAGAACTGGGTCCACCAGTACGCCGTGTACCCGTGGCCGAAGGACGGGCCCCGGCTCTTGATGGTGAAGGTCCCCTTGATCGTGGGGGTCGACGGCTTGCCCACCGAGCACGGCATGTCGGTCAGCGGCTGCCAGGAGTCGTCGGCCCAGTAGAACGTCATGCAGTGCGGGGCGCCGGTGTCGACGACCACCAGGTAGTTCGTGGGGCTGTACAGGGTCTTCGCGTAGTTCCAGTCCGCCTCGAAGTCGGCGCGGCCCGAGACCCAGAAGCCCTTCCACCGGTCGAAGTAGTTCCACGACCCGGAAACCACCGCCCACCCGGTGGACATCGCGCCGGAGTCCGGATCGAGGTAGTACCAGCTCGCTCCCTCCTGAAGCCAGCCGGTGCCCAGGGCCCCCGAGGGGTGCAGGTAGTACCAGCGGCCGCCATCGGCCACCCAGCCGGTCCGCATCGCGCCGTCGGGGCCCGCGTAGTACCACGTGCCGTCCGCGATGAACCAGCCCGAGGCCATCGCCCCGCTGCCGGTCAAGTAGTACCAGGCGCCCGCCCAGACCCACTTCGACGCTGCCATCGTGCCCGAGGACTCGAAGTAGTACCAGGTCCCGTCGACCTGGAACCAGCCGGTGGCCATGGCGCCGCTGGAGGTCATGAAGTACGAGGAGCCGCCGGTGGAGAGCCAGCCGGTGTCCATCGCCCCGTTGTCGGCGAAGTGGTACCAGGTGCCGCCCTCCCAGTACCAGCCGGTGCGCACGCCGTTCTCGGTCGACATGTACCACACGCCGTTGGGATCCTTGTACCAGCCGACTGGGACGTACCCGTCGGCGGTGAAGGCGTAGCGGCGTCCCTCCACGTCGAAGACGCCGTTCTTCAGCAGCGTGCCGTCCGGCAGCTCGTAGCTCCATCCGGCTCCGTGGCGCACCCACTTCCCAGTGGCCGGGGTCGGCGGCCCGGGCTCCCCCTCCTCCTCCGATGAGGCGGGGGCTCCGTCAGCGGGTCCGGCGTCGGAAGCGTCAGGGGCCTGCGGGTCGGCGCCCTGGCCCTGGGGGCCGGTGGTTGGGCCCTGGGGATCTGTGGTCTGGTCTTGGGGCTTGGCGGTTGGGTCCTGGGGGGCGGGCCGCGCCTCGTCCCCGTTCTGCGCCGCAGGGGCGGACTGGGGGGCGGACTCGCTGCTGGGGGCCGAGGCGCCCGCCGTGCTCACCGCCGGACCGCCGGATGCTGCTCCGCTGTCCGGGCTGTCGGCCATCGCGGCCAGGGGGGACAGGCCGGCGCACGCGAGTGCGGCCGCGGCTGCGCCGATGCAGCGGAGGAAGCGGATGCGGATTCTACTCATGATTGCACCTCACTCGAGTGGGATGGGCCAATCCTATGCGTTATGAGGAACCACGGGGCGGGGTTGGCGGTGCGTTCGCCTCATTGTTGCCGTCTTGTTGCCTTCGAGGCGGGGGAGGGCACGGAGGTGGGGCGTCCCATTGCTGCCGGTTGTGGGGTTGCTGCCGGTTGTGAGTCGGAGGTGGAGGCTGGGGCGCCCAGCTGCTGCGGGTCGGGGCTGGACGGGGACGGAGACGGGTGCCCGTTATTGCGCCGCCGGGCTCAGGTGCTCGCGGGCAAGGTGGTTCCACTGTGGAACGCGGATCCTGACGGACGGGCACTGCGCGTTCCGTGTCCGAGGGGCAGACCAGCGCCGCCGCATTCCCCTCCCCGGGTGCGCCGGGCGGAGCGGTGGGCTGGCCGGGCCCGCCATCGGCGCGCCCGCAGCTACCACGAGCGGCCCCGTTCCCAGCGACCGGGCCGACCAGCCGCGCCTGATGACCGGGCCGACCGGCCGCCAGCCCCACCGTTGATCCCTCCCGGCTCCAGCCGCGGCATCGGGGCAGGAAACCACCCATTGGGGCAGGCAAATAACCTACCCCAATGCACCGTAACCTACCCCAATGCGACAACGCACCCGCCCCAGCAGTGCCGGGCCACGGAGAAACTGCCCCATTGCCTACCCCGATGACCCATTGCCTACCCCAATGCGGGCCCACGCTCCCCCCAAATGTCCCATTGCCTACCCCGATGACCCATTGCCTACCCCAATGCGGGCCCGCGCTCCCCCCAAATGTCCCATTGCCTACCCCAATGCGGGCCTGCCCAGCCCGGCGGGGCCCGACGCGCCCGCCCCGTGCCTCGGGCGGGAACGCTCCCGTCCCCCTTATCACGCCCGCGTACTGCGTTCGCTGCGCCGGGCCCTTCCTGCGCTCGGCTCCGACGATCAGCCGGTCACGAGCCGATCAGGCCCCTTTGGCCAAGCGCACGAGCACTGAGGCGACGCGGTGCTGCGCGGTGCGGTCGTCGCGTCCGGTGAGTGGGTCCGAAGCGACGACCCACAGTCCCGTGGCCGAGGGCGGCAGCGCGGTGCCCGCCTCGACCAGTGGACCGACATGCGGCCAGGCGGGTCCGTTCGCGGGGAAGAACCACGCTTGAGGGGCGTAGGCGACTGCCCGCTCGGCGTCCGCCGCGACGTGAGCGGGCACTGGGACATCCGCTTCTTCGCCGACTCCGGCGTATGCTGCTCCGAGGCCGATGGCGAGTTCAGCGGTGACCGCCCGGGCTTGCCGCCACCTCCGCGCGGCACGCGACGCTTCGGCGCGCGGCCGCAGGCCGAGGGGCACCCCTAGCGACAGCGCTGCGAAATCCGCGTCGAGCACCCACCAGGACGGGTCGTTCCCCTGCACCTTCCTGACTGTGGCCTTCCCGATCCCCGGGCACTTCCGCGCGCCCTTCGGGCGCCTCTCGCGGGGCGCCAAGAGGGCCAGCGCCTCGTCCTCGCCCACGTCGATGTGCTGGGGGAGGACGACGCCGATGCACATGCTGGTTCCGAGGTGCGCCATGCGGTCCACTCCTACCGCGATGAATAGATAGAGGGAGCACAGCGGCCCCTTGCCAGGGTATCGCCGGCAGGCCGTGGGCGCCTTCGCGCGGCGCCCGGATTCCCGAATCCCTGGGGGAGGGCACGCGAACGCCCCCGCCACCGTCTACCCTGGAAGGGTGACAACAGCTTTGTACCGCAGGTACCGCCCCGACACTTTCGACGAGGTGATCGGCCAGGAACACGTGACGGAGCCGCTGAAGGCGGCGCTCCGGGCGAACCGAGTGACGCACGCCTACCTGTTCTCGGGCCCGCGCGGCTGCGGCAAGACGACGTCCGCGCGCATCCTGGCGCGCTGCCTCAACTGCGCGCAGGGGCCCACGGACGCGCCGTGCGGCCAGTGCGCCTCGTGCAAGGAGCTGGCGACGGGCGGCTCGGGCTCCTTGGACGTCGTCGAGATCGACGCGGCCTCCCACGGCGGCGTGGACGACGCCAGGGACCTGCGCGAGCGCGCCACTTTCGCGCCCGTGCGCGACCGCTACAAGATCTTCATCATCGACGAGGCCCACATGGTGACGAACCAGGGCTTCAACGCACTGCTCAAACTGGTGGAGGAGCCCCCCGAGCACGTGAAGTTCGTGTTCGCCACGACTGAGCCCGAGCGCGTCATCGGCACGATCCGCTCGCGCACCCACCACTACCCCTTCCGGCTGGTGCCGCCCGACGTGCTGGGACCGTACTTGAAGGAGTTGTGCGCTCAGGAGCACGTCCGCGTCGGCGACGGCGTGCTGCCGATGGTGATGCGCAGCGGCGGGGGGTCGGTGCGCGACACCCTGAGCGTGCTCGACCAGCTCATGGCGGGCGCCATCGACGGCGAGGTCTCCTACGCCACTGCGGTGGCGCTCCTGGGGTACACGGATTCGGCGCTGCTCGACGAGTCGGTGGACGCCCTGGCCGGTGGCGACGGGGCCGGCGCGTACAGGGTCGTGGAGCGCATGGTCGAGTCCGGGCACGACCCGAGGCGTTTCGTCGAGGACCTGCTCCAGCGCTTGCGGGACCTGCTGATAATCGCGGTCGCGGGCGACGGGGCGCGCGATGTCCTCTCCGACGCCCCCGCCGACCAGTTCGAGCGGATGCAGTTGCAGGCGAAGAACTGGGGTCCCAAGGGCTTGTCGCGCGCCGCCGACCTGGTCGACGAGGCACTGCGGTCGATGACTGGCGCGACCTCCCCGCGCCTGCAGTTGGAGCTCCTGGTGGGCCGCATCCTGGTGCCCGTCGCCCCCGCGCAGCCGGAGGGGGCGCTGGACGCGGGGCTGCTCGAGCGCGCCGAGACCGACCCCGGGGCCAGGGCCCGGCTCATCGAGATCGCCCGGGCCATCTGCGACGTCGAGTCCCCGCTGACCCGCCACCGGCTCGTGACCACCATGAGCCGCGCCCTGGGCGACGGCGACGACCCGTCGCGCGAGGAGAGGATCCGCCGGATCCTGGGCGACGACTTCGCCTACATCGACGAGCGCGACTTCGTGTGGCGCACGCGCGACGCGGCGCTGGTGCCCGCCTCCTACCGGCGCGGCGCCCTGGACCACGTGGGCTCCATCGAGGAGATCCACCCGCGCGAGCTGACCGCGCTCATGGCCGAGGTCCGCGCCACCAGCCCCGAGTGGTCCTCCGTCGAGGAGCTGTGCACCGAGGCGCTGGCGCGCCTGAGCACCTCCAAGCGCCCGCTGAGCACGCCCGGCGTCCTGCCGGCGCTCACCGCTGCCCTGGAGGAGGCCGAGCGCCGCCGCAGGCGGTGAGCGGCCCGGTCCCCGGCCGCGGGGCGTTATCCTGAGGTGATGAGCCTGGATGACGACCTGCGGCGGGTGAAGGAGAAGATGGCGGCCCTCCCGTCGCACCGCGACTCGGAGGGCCGCCCCCCGTCCGACCCCGTCGCGTGGCGGCCGCCGGCGCCGGAGGCGGCGGTGGCGGCCTGGGAGGCCGGGCACGGGGTCGCCCTGCCCGCGGACTACCGCGCCTTCATCACCCGGGTGGCGGGCTCGGGCGACTGGCCGCACCACGGGCTGATCGGGCTGGACGCGGCGGACCGGGACAAGGCCGACGCGCCCGACCCCGCCGCCCCCTTCCCCTTCAGCCCGGCCGGCCCGCTGACCCCCGCGGACGAGACGGCCTACCGGGGGGCCCTCGGGCGCGGCGAGCCCGACCGCGGCTGGATACCCCTGTGCACGGAGGGCTGCGGCATGGACACGGTCCTGGTGGTCACCGCCGTCGACCCCGGGACGGCCGGAACCGTGTGGTACTTCGACGTGGCCCACGACTGCGGCGTCCTGCCCATGGTCCACCCCTCCACCGGCGAGCCCCTGCGCTTCCTGGAGTGGTTCGAGCTGTGCCTGGACGCGCGGGCCTCCGGCGAGGAGCCCTGCGGCAGCGACCTGGTGCCCTCCGAGTTCCTCCCGTGGTGACGCGCTCGGAGGGGGGCCGGCACCATTCCACCGTCTCCCGGCTCACCGCCCCTGACGAGGATGAACCGATTGCGCGGCGCGAAGACGGCGGTATATGCACCTCGCCCGGCCGGCGCGCCCCTGCCCGCGGCGGGCCGCGCCGCATGAGCCGCAGCGGGGCCCTCCCCGTGCGAGACCGAGGAGATGAGTGACGATGCTCGCTTACCGAAGCGCCTTCAGCGCCGACGGGCCCGTCGACCAGGTGGCGCCCGCCGTGCGCGACGTCATGGTCGACTGGGCGGAGAAGAAGCACCGCAAGAAACTCGGCCCCGACGGCCTGGGGGCGCTCGCCCCCGGCGTGCGGCTGCAGCCCCACCCCGGGCTCGAGCTCCTCATGACCGACACCCGCGAGGAGCTGGAGGACCGGGTCTTCGGCTTCGTCGTCGTCGAGCGCCACGGGGTGAACTCCTGGGCCAGCCAGGTCATGGTCGTCGGCGGCCCCCGGCTGGGGGACCGCAGCCTCATCGCCGTCGAGACCGACTCCCCGCCCTCCCCCAAGGACCCGCTGCGCCCCAAGACCGCGAGCGTGCCCAGGTTCGTGCGCACCATGCTGGAGCGCTTCGAATGCGACGACGCCGGCATCCACCTGAGCAACAGCCCGCAGGTCCTGGGCGTCGAGGATGTTCCCGGGCTCCTGAAGGAACTGGGGGAGACCGACCATCACGGGCTCGTGCTGGTGGCGGGGGCCCCCGAGGACCGCCCCCTGCCGGCATGGACGAAATTCATAGGCAATATCACCAAGGGGACGGTCGGCCAGGCGGCGACCTACATACTCGACGCGGAGGCGACGGCCGCCTTCAATGAGAGCGTCTCCCCGCAGCACGCCGTGCTCGGCGGCTCCCTGCGCTCCTTCGCGCCGGGGGCCCTCTTCGAGGAGCCCGACGACGGCGCCCGCCACCGCCTCATGAGCGCCCAGACCCTCGCCGACGACAGGCTCCGCAAGAAGGCCGGGCAGGTCCTGGAGCGGCGCACCCGCGCCTTCACCAACGACCGGGAGCTGGAGCGGCGCATCCGGCGCTACCTGTGGATACTGGGCCAGCACTTCGACGAGATCGTCTTCCGCACGCCCCAGCAGCGCGAGATCGGGGCGGCCGCCCCCGCGGACGGGGCCCTCCCGACGACGGCGCCCGCCGAGGACACCGCCCAGCTGCACGCGCGGGCGGAGGAGCTGGCGACCCTCCTCGCCGACCGGAATAAGGACCTGGACGAGGCGAAGAAGGAACTGGCGCGGGCCCGGGACACGATCGGCCTCCTCGAACAGCGCAACAGCAAACGCGAGCAAGACGACGAGGCCCTGCGCGAGGAGCTGCGGCTGCGCACCGACGAGCGCGACGAGCTCAACGTCGACTACGCCGTCGCCCTGGATGACAAGGACCGCGCCCTGGGCAGGGCGGAGAAGGCCGAACGGGAGGTGCAGCGCCTGCGCACCGTGCTCTCGCGCATCGGCCACGCCGAGGAGGCGTGGGACACCCCCGAGGAGGACGAGCCCGACCTCGCCCAGCCCTCGGACTGGCTGGAGCTGGCGACCTGGGCCGGCAACGGGGAGCTCGCCCGGGCCCTGCCCCGGGTCGACTTCACCTGCGACTGGGACCGGGCCCTGGACCTGGACGACCAGAACAACCTGACCTGGATCGCCACGACCTGGGACATCCTGCGGGCCCTCAACGACTACGGGCGCGCCCGGGCGGACGAGAGCGTGACGGTGCGCAACCTCCACGAGTACCTCAGCGCGCCGCCGGAGGGCTTCCGCACGGTGCCGCGCGGGCGCTACAAGCCCACCGAGTCGGAGACGGTCGAGAACCGGCAGCGATACCGCAAGGAGAGGACGTTCCCGGTGCCCGAGCAGGTCCCCGGCCGCGACGACAACGGGCGCCTGTACATGGACCGGCACTTCGTCATCGCCACCGCGGGCATAGTCTCGCCCCGCCTCTACTTCCACGACGCCACCGACGTTCCCGACTACGGCAAGGTGGTCGTGGGCTACATCGGCCGCCACCTCACCAACGGCCAGACCAACTGAAGCCGCCGCCCGGGGCCGCGCCCGCCCCGGACCCAGGGCGCCGGCACTCCGCCGCGCCCGCCCGGGGCCGCGCTCCCCATCACATCTCATGGGCGCGGGGCCCGCGGTCGTATAGCCTTCCCGTGTCACCGCCCGCCCGGGCGGGCCCGTCGAGGAGAAGCATGAGCACCAACTCTGAGCCGTCCTGGGCCGCACCCGACGCCCCCGCGGCCTACCCGCCCGCGTCCGGGGCGTCCCCGGACGCCGCGCGCTCCAAGGGCCGCCGCTCCCGGGCCCGCCGCGAGCCCGGCTACGGGCAGGCCCCCAAGGCGGCGTCGGGATCCTCCTACCCGGGCACCGGCCCCCTGCCCTCCTCCTCCGAGCTGCGCCGCGAGGCCCAGCGCACCGCCGAGATCGCCGCGCGCACCACCAGCCCCGAGGAGGACGTCGAGCGCGCCCGCGCCCTGCTCAAGCGCGTCACCTCCACCTTCTCCGAGCGCGTCGTCGGCCAGCAGCGGCTACGCGTCGCCCTCGTCTCCTGCCTCATCGCCGGCGGGCACGTCCTGCTCGAATCGGTCCCCGGCCTGGCCAAGACCACCGCCGCCCAGACGCTGGCCGCCGCCGTCTCCGGCTCCTTCCGCCGCATCCAGTGCACGCCCGACCTCATGCCCAACGACATCGTGGGCACGCAGATCCTCAACTACGCCACCGGCGAGATGACCACCCAGCTGGGCCCCGTCCACGCCAATATCGTCCTGCTCGACGAGATCAACCGATCCTCGGCCAAGACCCAGTCGGCCATGCTCGAGGCCATGCAGGAGCGCCAGACCTCCATCGGCGGAGTCGTCTACCCGCTGCCGCATCCCTTCATGGTCCTGGCCACCCAGAACCCCATCGAGGAGGAGGGCACCTACGTCCTGCCCGAGGCCCAGATGGACCGCTTCCTCATGAAGGAGGTCCTCAGCTACCCCAAGCCGGCCGAGGAGGCCGACGTCCTGGACCGCATCTCCTCGGGCTCCTTCGACCGGCCCATCACCACCCGCCCCATCTCCACCGACGACGTCGAATGGCTCCAGGGCGCCGTCGAGCGCGTCTACGTCGACCCGGTCATCAAGCAGTACATCGTCGCCCTGATCAACACCTCCCGCGGCGGCGGCCCCCGCCCCGTGACGGGCATCGAGCGGCACGTGCGCGTGGGCGCCTCCCCGCGCGGCGGCATCGCCCTCATGAAGGTCGCCCAGGCCGTCGCCCTCCAGGCCGGCCGCACCTACGTCACGCCCGACGACGTGAGCATCCTGCGCCACTCCGTCCTGCGCCACCGCCTCGTGCTCACCTACGACGCCCTGGCCGACGGCGTAGCCCCCGAGACGATCATCGACGCCGTCTTCTCCGCCGTCCCCACCCCCTGAGCGCCATGGCCACGGACACGGACACCCCCGCCGACTCCCCCCCGGAGACCTCATGGGCCCCGGGGGCGACCGGGACCGCCCGGGGCGCCTCCCGGCTGGCCCGCGTGCGCGGCCGCCTGGAGCTGCCCACCCTGCGGCGGGCCACCGGCCTGCTCGACGGGCGCCACCGCTCCGTGTTCATCGGCCACGGCCAGGACTTCGACGACCTGTCCCCCTACCGCCCCGGCGACGACGTGACCGACATCGACTGGAAGTCCTCCGCCCGCGCCGGCCAGCCCGTCATCAAGCGCTACCAGCGCGAGTCCAACCTCCCCCTCATCCTGGCGGTGGACACCGGGCGCACCATGGCCGCCCAGGCGCCCGACGGCGACGACAAGCGCGCCCTGGCCCTGGCGGTCGCGGAGATCTTCGGCTACCTGGCGCGCATGCGCGGGGACCCGGTCGCCCTCGTCGCCGGCGACGCGGGCCGCGTCGTCGACCGCCCCGCCCGCTCGGGCGCCGAGCACGCCGAGATGCTCCTGGCCCTCCTGGCCCGCCGGCTGGACGCGCTGACCACCGGCGGGGAGAAGGACGAGGACGGGGAGCGGCTCGCCGCCGGGGCGCCGCCCTCCCGGCTGTCCGCGGTCCTGGAGCGGGTCTCCACCTGGCACCGGCGCCGCAGCCTCGTGGTCCTCATCACCGACACCTCCCACCCCGACGCGCGCACCGACCCCGCGGTCGTCGACTGGCTGCGGCGCCTGTCCGCCCAGCACGAGCTCATCGCCATCCAGGTGGCCGACGACGTCGCCCTCGCCCCCGGGCGCGGGCGGCGCCGCGACATCGAGCTGGCCGGGGAGGTGCCCGCCTTCCTGCGCGAGGACAAGGCCCTGGCCGCCAGGCTCGACGCCCAGGAGCGGGCCCGGCGCTCGCGGGTCGCCGCCCTGCTCGACTCCCGCCGCATCGAGCACGTCGCCGTCACCTCCGAGGCCGTCATGATGGAGCAGATCGCCGAGCTGCTGGCCCGCCAGCGCCTGGTCCTGAACCGGAGGCGGAGGTGAGTCCCGTGCGCGCGAACCCGTGCGCCGGCCGCGGCGCGTGCGCGGCGCCGGCGGCCCTCCTGCCCGCC
>ERZ773009.949-NODE-949-length-20768-cov-9.811568_pt1 | contig 20768 bp, 18 predicted proteins | sample MGYA00580663_ERZ773009 | MGnify/ENA primary metagenome ERZ773009 (study PRJEB29015, sample SAMEA2737969) | human oral metagenome | biome: human oral; feature: human-associated habitat; material: dental | place: China | collected 2026 ... | reverse complement strand
AACAATATAAAGAGTACTAATTTTAATAGAAAATTTCTATCAATATAATAAAATTTAAGTATTGGACTTAAAATTACAAGTAAAGTATATTTATAGTGTAGATTTACATAATATAACTTATAAAAAATATAAATATAGGAGGTTTTAAAATGGCAAAAGAATTAACAGAAGTGCAAGTAAAAGAATTGGATGAATTAATGGAAAGAGCAGCAAAGGCAGCAAAAATTATAGAAACTTATGATCAAGAAAAAGTAGACAGATTAATCAGAGCAGTGGCTTGGTCAGTTGCTAATAAGAAAACATTCCTAGAATTAGTTGATATGGGAATAAAAGAAAGTGGATTAGGAGATCCTGAATCTCGTCAAAATAAACGTTTCAAAATAAGGGGAGTTCTTCGTGATGCTTTAAGAGCTAAAAGTGTAGGAATAATTGAAGAAATACCTGAAAAAGGAATTGTAAAATATGCAAAACCAGTAGGGATAATAGGAGCCTTGATACCAACAACTAACCCAGATTTAACACCAGCAGGACAAGCAGTATATGGAATAAAAGCAAGAGATGTATTAATATTTTCACCACACCCAAGATCAAAGAAAACAACATTTGAAACAGTAAGACTTATGAGAGAAGCCCTAGAAAGAGAAGGAGCACCAGCAGATATATTACAATGTATAACAAATCCAAGTGTAGCTATGACAGAAGAACTAATGAAAAGAGTTGATTTAGTAATAGCTACTGGTGGAAGACCAATGGTAAAAGCAGCATATAGTTCAGGAACACCAGCTTATGGTTCAGGAGCAGGAAATGCAACTATGATATATGATGAAACAACAAATATAGATGAAGCAACTTACAATACTATGTTAAGTAAAACTTCTGACTATGGAAGTGGATGTTCAGCTGATGGAAATATAATTATATATGACAAAATTTATGATGATGTATTAAAAGGGCTAGAAAAACATGGAGGATATTTAGCAAATGCAAAAGAAAGAGAAATGTTAAAAAAAGTTATGTGGGATGAAGAAGGACATAGACTTTCAGATACAGTTGCAATAGCTCCACAAAAACTAGCAGAAGCAGCAGGATTTACTATACCAGCTGATAGAAAATTTATAGTTGTTGAAGGAGATGGAATTGGAAAAGAATATCCATTCTCAGGAGAAAAATTAACAACATTATTAGCAACTCATAAATATTCAGGTGAATTTGAAAATGCACTAGATGTTATGAGAGCAATATATGAAGTAGGAGGAAAAGGACACTCAGTAGGAATTTACTCTTTTGATGAAGACCATATTAATCGTCTAGCTCTAGCTGCACCAGTGAGCAGAATTATGGTAAGACAACCTCAGTCAAAAGCAAACTCAGGTTCAGCAACTAATGGAATGCCAATGACATCTTCTATGGGTTGTGGAACTTGGGGAGGAAATATAGTTTCTGAAAATATATGTCTAAAACATTATATGAATACTACTTGGGTTTCAAAACCAATACCAAGAGATATGCCTTCAGATGAAGAACTATTTGGAGAATTCTATGATCCTGAAATGGAAAAATAAAAATTGAGGAGGATATTAATGAAAAAATTATTATCAGAACAATTGGTTGACTATCTAGAAAGAAGAGATACAAAATATGTATTTGGGCTTTGTGGACACACTGTTATAGCGATGCTAGATGCACTTGAAAAAAGTAAAAATTTAAAATATATTTCAGTTCGTCATGAACAAATAGCTTCTACTGCTGCTGATGGATATGCAAGAGCAACAGGAAGAGCAAGTGTAGTTTTATGTCATTTAGGACCAGGTTTAACAAATGCTACAACAGGAGTTGCAAATGCAGCTCTAGACTCTATTCCTATGGTAGTGATAGCAGGAGATGTACCAAGCTATTATTATGGGAAACATCCTCATCAAGAAGTGAATATGCATGCTGATGCATCTCAATATGAAATTTATAAACCATTTGTAAAAAGAGCTTGGAGAATTGATAAAGCAGAAATGTTCCCAGAAATTTTGGATAAAGCATTCAGACTAGCTGAATCTGGAAGACCAGGACCAGTATTAATTTCTGTTCCTATGGATATGTTTTCAAGAGAAGTAGATACAAGGTTTTTTGAAAGAACTCGGTTAGATTCACATGAAACAGTAAAACCATCATTAGATGAAGAAACTGCTAAAAAAATAGTAAAAGAATTAGTTGAAGCTAAAAATCCTGTAATCCATGTAGGTGGAGGAATTATTTTAGCAAAGGCTAGTGAAGAATTAAAAGATTTTGTAGAATTCTTAGAAATCCCCGTTTCAAGAACTTTAATGGGGCAAGGAGCTCTTTCAGATAGACATCCTCTTATGATGGGAATGACAGGTTTCTGGGGGACATATTTTATAAATGGAAAAACTTCACAAGCAGATGTAATTTTAGGATTAGGAACTCGTTTTGCAGAAGCAGATTCAAGTTCTTGGTACAACGGAATAACATTTGATGCAGATAAAACAAAATTTATGCAAATAGATATAGAACCTAGTGAAATAGGAAGAAATTATCCTGTAAGTATAGGGGCAGTAGCAGATTTAAAATCAGCTTTAAAAGTTTTGTTAAAGGTTGCAAAAGAATTATACCCTAATGGAGTAAAAAGACCTGAAATTATAAAAGCTATTGAAGAGTACAAAAAAGAATTTAAGGAATCAAACAAAGCTATTGCAGAAGATAGTCGTTTCCCAATGACACCTCAAAGAATCTTAAAAGATGTAAGAGAAGTTTTACCAGAAGATGCGATTATTTGTACTGATGTAGGTTGGAATAAAAATGGAGTTGGACAACAATTTGATATAACTCAAGCAGGAACAATAATGCATCCAGGTGGACTTGCAACTATGGGATTTGGTTCAGCAGCATTACTTGGAGTGAAACTTGCAAAACGAGATAAAAAAGTAATTACTTTAATAGGTGATGGAGGATTTGGAACTAACCCATCAGTTCTAGCAACAGCAAAAGAATACAATATCCCAGTTGTTTGGGTGGTAATGAATAACTATGCTTTTGGTACAATAGCAGGTTTGGAAGGAGCACACTACAAACATAATTTTGGAACAGTATTTAGAATAGATAGCAAACCATACAATCCAGAATGGGCAGAAGTTGCAAAAGCTTATGGAATAAAAGCTAAAAAAATTCAAAGTGCTGATGAATTTAAAGAAGCATTTAGAGAAGCAATAAATTCTAATGAGCCATACTTATTAGATGTTCCTATGGAAAATATTCCTGTTCCTACTGAGGGAATTTGGAATATAAATGATATCTATACTCCAAAAGAAAATGTACAAGATGGAGTATTAATGTCAGGAGAAGCAATAAGATCTAAACACGTATCAACTAAATAAAACCCATATAATAAGGGGCTATTGCAAACCTTTCTTCTAAAAAACCATTTGTTTTCAATATTTGCAATAGCCCCTTAATTTAAAATAAGGAGGTTCATATAAATGTTAAAAGCCATAGATGATTATTTAGAAGAAACAATATTACTGATTCTTTTAGTGTTGATGACTTGTATTATGGGGATACAAATAGTATCTCGTTATGTATTTCAAAATTCATTAACATGGTCAGAAGAATTAGTTCGTTATATGTTTGTATGGTCTGCTTTTTTAGGAGTACCTTTTTGTATAAAACATGGACTTTCAATAAAAGTTGATCAATTCAGAAATCTTTTTCCCATTCCTTTACAAAAAGTATTAATGTACATAGATAAAATAATAATTTTTCTTTTGTTTTTAGTTTTATTTATTTACTCTTTTACAGTGGTAAAAGCAACTTATCTAAGTGGACAAACAAGTCCAGCAATGCAATTACCAATGTGGACAGTTCAAATTTCAGTTACTGTATCCTCTTTATTATCTATGATTCGTTCTATTCAAAATCTTTCACACTTAGTTAGAGGAAAAATAAAATTGGAACAAAAAGATGGAGTTTTATACCAAAAGTAGAGGAGGGTAAATATGACAATAGGAGTGTTATTTTTAATATTTATTGTTTTGATAGTAGTGGGAATTCCTATTGGAATGGTATTAGCCATTTCAGGAATTTTACCAAATATGTTTGATTCAATGTTTCCAGCAAATGCACCATATATAATTCGTTCAATGATAAATGGTGTAGATAGCTTCCCAATTTTAGCAGTACCTATGTTTATTTTATCGGGAAATATTATGGCAAAGGGAAAAATTAGTGAGAAGTTATTTAATTTCTTTGCATATTTTATAGGAAATTTAACAGCAGGACTACCTATTGCAACCATAGTAACTTGTTTATTTTATGGAGCAATCTCAGGGTCAGGACCTGCAACAACAGCAGCAGTTGGAGCAATGACTATTCCAATTTTAGTAGGAAGAGGTTATGATAAAACTTTTGCCACTTCATTGGTTGCAGTTGCAGGAGGATTAGGAGTAATAATTCCACCTAGCATACCATTTATATTTTATGGACAAAGTTCAGGAGCCTCAGTTGGAAACTTATTTATAGCAGGAGTTTTTCCAGGGGTATTAATTGGTGCTTGTTTAATGATTTATTCTTGGTACTATTGTAAAAAGAATGGTGAAGATAAAGAAAGTTTAGCAAACTATACAAGAGAAATGAGGAAAAATGGATTTTTTAGATTATTTTTAGATAGTTTCTGGGCTTTATTATCACCAGTTATTATACTAGGAAGCATTTATAGTGGGATAGCTTCTCCAACAGAAGCAGCAGTTATATCAGTTTTTTATTCTTTAATTGTAGCAGGTTTTATTTATAGAACAATAACATTTAAAGATATAAAAGAAACATTGGTAGAAAGTGTTAAAACTTATAGTTCAATTTTATTTATTATTGCAGCAGCAATAGGATTTGCAAGAGTACTAACATACTATGAAGCACCAGAAATTATTGCAAAAGCAATTTCTAGCACAGTAAGTAGCAAGATAGGTTTCTTAATTATAGTAAATATAATACTATTATTTGTTGGAATGATTATGGATACTACACCAGCAATATTAATTTTAACATCTATTTTTTTACCAACAGCACAAGCCTATGGAATAGATCCAATACATTTTGGGGTAATAATGGTTGTAAACTTAGCAATAGGATTTGTAACACCTCCATTGGGAGTAAATCTCTTTGTAGCTAGTTCAATTAGTGGAGTTCCAATAGAAAAAATTGTTAAGAAAGCAGTTCCATTTATAGTTTCATTTATAATTGCATTGGCAATTATAACATTTATACCATCAATCAGTTTAGTGCTTATAAAGTAGGGAGGATTTTTATATGAAAAAAAGTATAAAAGTTTTATTAATAGGAATGATGACAATATTAATGTTATTTGTATCTTGCTCTAAGTCTGGAGAAACTGATTCTGGTGAAAAAGTATATACTGTTTACTTAGCTTGCGATTCACCAGAAGATACAGTTACATATATTTTACTTGATAAATTTGCAAGTTTAATGGAAGAAAAATCAAATGGAAGAATTAAAGCTAGAAGATATGCAAATGCAAAATTAGGTGGAGATATTGAGATTACAGAAGCATTACAACATGGAAATATAACATTTGTTGTTCAAAATACTGCTCCACAAGTAAATTTTGTTCCTGAATTAGGAGTATTTGATTTACCTATGGCATTTCCAAATATAGAAGTTGCGAGAAAAGTTTTAGATGGACCTTTATTAGATAAATTAAAAGAATATCATGCTAAACAAAACATTAAATTATATGGTTATGCAGATCAAGGTTTCAGAGAAATGACTTCTAATAAAAAAATAGAAAAAATTGAGGATTTAAAAGGTGTAAAAATTAGAACTATGTCTAATCCAAATCATATAGAATTTTGGAAAGCTGTTGGAGCGAACCCGACACCAATGAACTTTGGAGAACTATATATAGGTTTACAACAAGGTGTAGTAGTAGCACAAGAAAATCCTATTGAAACAACTGTTGCAGCTAAATTATATGAACAACAAAAATATGTTATTACAACAAATCATATTATCCATGCTTTATCTTTAATTGGAAGTCCAGCAATAATTGATAAGTTTCCAGAAGACTTACAACAAATTATAGATGAATCTGCAAAAGAAGCAATAGAATATGCAAGAAAAGTTGCAGATGAAAGAGCTGAAGGAAGATTAAAAATAGTTAGAGATAGTGGAACTGAAATAATAGAATTTAATCAACAATTATATGATGATATGAAAGCTGCTGGACAGCCTCTTTATGATAGTATTTCAAAAAAAATTGGAAAAGATTTAGTTGATTTATTAACAGAAGAAGTTAAAAAAGCTTCAAATTAATTGAATAAGGAGGAATTATTTTGAGTAATCGTATACAAGGAACAACAGGATTAATAGGACTTATAGGAGATCCTTTAAAACATAGCCGTTCTCCTCATATGCACAATTCAGCATTTGATAAATTAGGGTTAGACTATGTCTATCTTTGTTTTGAAGTACCTAAGGGAGAGTTAAAAAGTGGAATAGAGGCTTTAAAAACTTTTTCAGCAAAAGGTTCAAATATAACATTTCCTCATAAACAAGAAGTTTTAAAATATTTAGATGATATTTCTGAGGATGCAAAAATTATAGGTTCTGTTAATACTATAAAAATAGATCCTGAAACAAAAAAAATAACAGGATATAACACAGATGGTAGAGGATTTATAGCTTCATTGGATGAATTAAATATTCCATTTAGAAAACAAAAAGTTGTTTTAATTGGAGTAGGTGGAGCAGGAAGAGCTATTGCTATTCAACTTGCCTATGAAGGTGTTGGAGAACTTTGTATAAAAGAATTAAATAAAGATTTAGCTAATGAAATAAAAGAAACTATAAATAAGCATATTCCAAATGTAAATGTAAAAATTTTGGCAGATGATGAGGAAACTTTAAAAGAAGAATTAAAAGATGCTTGTCTTTTAGTGAATGCAACTCCATTGGGAATGAAAGGTAGAGAAAACTTATGTGTTATCTCTGGTCCAGAAGTTCTTCATAAAGATTTATTTGTGTATGATATAGTTTATGATCCAAGAGAAACTTTATTGATGAAATATGCAAAACAAGCTGGATGTAAAACTACAAATGGAATCAATATGATGATTTGGCAAGGAGCTATTGCATTTAAAATTTGGTTTGATATAGATATGCCACAAGACTATGTAAGACAAGAATTGTTTGAAAAATAAAGGAGATTATCTATGAAAAACAAAGTCTGTATTGGTATTGTGGGAGCTGGATATGCTTCAATATTGCATTGTGAGGGTTATCAAAGAGTACATGGTGCTGAAATAATTTTAAAAACAATTAGTGATGTATCAGAAGAAAGAGCTAAACAAATAAAGAATAAATTTAATTTCATAACATATACAACAGATTATGAAGAAATGTTAAAAGATGATGAAATAGATGTTATTGATATTTGTACTCCACCAATGTTACATAAAGAAATGATAATAAAAGCACTTAAAGCTGGAAAACATGTAATTTGTGAAAAACCATTATTAGGCTATTTTGGAAAAGAAGGGGATATAGCACCTATTGGAAGAAATGTTTCTAAAGAAAAGATGTATCAAACTGTATTAGAAGAATTAAATGAACTAGAAGAAATTGTAAAGGCCTCAGATAAAAATCTGATGTATGCAGAAAATTTTGTCTATGCACCTAATATACAAAAAGCACTTGAAATAATGAAAGCTAAAAATTCTAAACTCTTGTTCTTAAAAGGTGAAGAAAGTCTAAGAGGTTCAAGTTCCTCTGCAGCTGGAGAATGGGCTGGAACAGGTGGAGGTTCACTTATGAGAGTGGGCTGTCATCCTTTGACTGGAATTTTATATCTTAAAGAAGAAGAAGCAAAATATAGAAATACAACTATTGAAATTGAAAGTGTTACAGCAGATGTAGGACAAATTACTTCAAGAGTTAATTCAGAGGAATTAAAATATCATACTATAAAGACAAATGATGTTGAAGATTTTGCAAATATAACAATAACTTTTACTGATGGTAGTAAGGCAATAGTTATGGCAAGTGATACTGTTCTTGGAGGGACTAAAAATTATATAGAAATATATACAAATAATACAAGTTTTATTTGTAATTTAACTCCAATAGACACTTTAAATGTTTATATGTTAGATGATAATGGTATGGAAAATATAAAATTCTCTGAAATGTTACCAACAGCAATAGGATGGAATAAAGCTTTTGTATCAGATGAAGTTATCAGAGGCTATACAGATGAATTACAAGATTTTATAAATGCAATAGTTGAAAAAAGACAAGCATATTCTAACTTTAAAATAGCAGCAGATACAATAAGAGTTATTTATGCTGCATATGTATCAGCAGAAACTGGTAAAAAATATATATTTAATTAGAAAGAAGGAGTTGTAATGAAAAAAGAATATTCTTTGGCACATTTGACTGCAATTTCAACTACTCCATTAGAGTTAGCAAAAATAGCAGCAAATTGTGGATATGACTATGTAAGTATTCGTCAAATATATATGGGAGTTACAGGAGAAGTTCCAGTAGATTTAGCAGAAAATAAAAAAATGTATCAAGAAATAAAAGACTTGTTTAAAGATACTGGTTTAAGATTACTTGATATAGAGTTAGCAAAAATTTTTGATGGAGTAGATTTAAAAAAATATGAAAGTGCTTTTGAAACTGGTAAGTCATTAGGAGCTAAACATGTGTTAAGTAGTATTTGGACAGATAACAGAGAATATGCAATAGAAAAATTTGCTGAACTTTGTGATTTGGCTAAAAAATATGATTTAACAGTTGATTTAGAAGCAGTGCCAATAGCTGGCATAAAATCATTTGCAGAAGTTGCAGATATTTTAAGAATAATAAAAAGGGACAATGCTGGACTTATGATGGATACTCATCATTTTAATAGAGCAAATGATAGTGTAGAATTATTAAAAACATTTCCAAGTGAATGGTTCCATTATGCACAAATTTGTGATGCACCTCCGACACCATCTACTAGAGAAGAAATGATAAGAATAATGCGTGAAGGCAGAGATTACCTAGGAGAAGGGACAATTGATGTGGCAACCATAATAAATGCAATGCCAATAGTTCCATATTCTATTGAGTTACCAAACTCAAAGAAAGTAGAAGAATATGGTTATGAAGGACATGCAAGAAAATGTTTGGAAACTGCTAAAAAATATTGTGATACTTTTGTTATAGGAAGATAGTTGCAGGAGGTAATATGAATTTTGGAAAAAAAGTAATTTTATGTGAAGTAGGACCTCGTGATGGTTTACAAAATGAATGTACAATTTTAACAGTAGATCAAAAAGTTGAGCTTATCAATGATATAACTGATGCAGGTTATAAGGTGATTGAAGTAGGTTCATTTATGAGTCCTAAGGCAGTTCCTCAAATGGCAACAACTGATGAGGTTATGAAAAAAATAAAAAGGAAAGATGGAGTGGAATATAGAGTATTAATTGCAAATTTAAAAGGTGTTGAAAGAGCTATAGCTTGTGATTGCAAAAAAGTTAAATTAAATGTTTCTGCAAGTCGTGCTCATAATCTGGCAAACTTAAATCGTACACCAGAAGAAACAGTTGCAGGTTTCCAGGCTTGTGTAGATTTAGCAAAAGCAAATAATATTATTGTTTCTGGTTCAATTTCTATGCCTTTTGGTTCTCCTTGGGAAAGATATATTCCTATTCAAGATGTAAAAAGTATAGTAGAAGCCTATTTAAAAGCGGGTGTAAACCAAATATCTTTATCTGATGCCTCAGGTATGGCAGTACCTTCACAAATAAATTCTATGTGTAAAGAGATGATAAAATCTTATCCAGAAGTAAGTTGGATACTTCATTTACATAATACAAGGGGGGTTGCTATGGCAAATATAATAGCAGGTTTAGATGCTGGAATAGATTGCTTTGACACTTCTTTTGGAGGTTTAGGAGGTTGCCCATTTGTACCAGGAGCAGCAGGAAATATTGCAAGTGAAGATGTTATCCATATGCTATCTGAAATGGGTATAGAAACTGGAATAGATTTAGATAAGATGATAAAAGTAGCGAAAAAAGTTCAAAAATTTGTTGGACATAATACAGATAGCTATATTTTAAAAGCTGGCAAATCATCAGAATTAATTAGAGAATTGCCTAAGGGGCAAGGAAAGAATGAAACTCAAAAATAATAAAGTATAAGGAAAATTTTAAAAATAATTAATATAGACTTATATAATGAATTAACTAAAAAATATATTTTATATGTAATTTATTATACAGTTTTTTAAAATTTTATTACTTAAAGGCTGGTATAGATTATAATATAACAGCCTTTATTTTGAATAAAAATATAAAAAATTTGGAAAGGGTGTAATTTTATATGAAATAAAATTTTAATGACATATAAAATGAATATATAAATATAGCTTTTAATTTTGAAAGGAAATAAAATGATAAAGACAAAAAAATTGAGAGATTTAATAAATGGGAATAAAGTAGTAATAGCTCCTTGTGCTTATGATGCATTATCAGCAAGAGCAATAGAATTTATGGGATTTGAATTGGCGGCTACAACAGGATTTGGTATGCATGGAACTATGCTAGGTGTACCAGACAATGGCTTATTGACTTTTACTGAAATGGTAAGAATGTGTAGAAATATGGCAAGCTCAATAAATATTCCTATGATGGCAGATGCAGAAGGTGGTTATGGGAATGCAATAAACACTTATAGAACAATTAAAGAATTTGAAAATTCAGGTTTAGCTGGTTTATTCATTGAAGATCAAGAGTTACCTCCAAACTGCCCATATATAAAAGGAACAAAGTTAATAAGAGTTGAAGAAATGATAGGTAAAATCAAAGCAGCATTGGAAGCTAGAAAAGATAAAAATTTTGTAATAGTAGCTCGTACTGATGCACCATTTGAAGAAGCTGTTGAAAGATTGAATGCTTATTATGAAGCAGGAGTAGATATGGTAAAACCTATGCCTAGATCAAGAAAAGAATTAGAAGACTACCCAAAATATTTAAAAGCACCTATACATTTAGGGTTTACTTATGGTAAAGAAATTACATTAGGACTTACTGCAACAGATTGTGGTAAGATGGGGTATAAAATAGTAACATTTCCATTTTCAGAATTGATGGCAAGTACTACTGCTGTATTGAGAATTTTAAAAGAGATAAAAGAAAAAGGGACTGATGAAAGTTTTTATCAAGAAATGATAAAATTTGAAGAATATTTAAAAATAGTTAATATAGACTTATATAATGAGTTAGATAGAAAATATATGCTTGATATATAAATATATTTTTAGTTAAAAAATTAATATAATGAGAGGTGTTGAAATGAATGATAACATTGTAAAGAAAAAATTAGGAATATTTGGTAAAATTATGAATGTAATTCAAGAGTGTATGGGACCAGTTATTCCTATGATTATGGCTGGAGGGCTTATAAAAGTTTTAGTTATTATATTAGTAGCATTTAATATTATCTCTGACAACAGTGATACATGCGTAATTTTAAGTGCTATTGGTGATGCACCTTACTATTTTTTACCATTTGAAGTAGCAGTTACTGCAGCAATATATTTTAAAATTCCTATTTTACTTTCTATTGCTACAGTAGGAATAATGTTTTCACCAAAATTTCTTGAATTATTTGCTTCTGAAGTCTTTTTTGTGGGAATACCAGTAATAAATGTAACATATAGCTATAGTGTTTTACCAGTAATTTTATTAGTATGGATAATGAATTTACTATATAATTGGATAAAAAAAATTATGCAAGATAGTTTATTCAATTTTTTAGGGAATACAGTGGTGTTGTTAATCTCATCTTTATTAGCTGTATTAGTAATTGGTCCAATAGGAAATCTTATAGCACAGGCAATAAGAATATTTATTCTTCAAATTCAAAGCATGAGCCAAGTCTCAGCTGAAGTTTTCTTTGCAATTATTTTTCCATTTTTGAATATGCTGGGAATGCAATGGCCATTTATTTTAGATGCTATTACACATGTAGGTGAAAATGGATATGAATCATTGATTATAATTTCACTATTATGTGTAAATATTTCACAAGGTGGAGCATGTCTGGCATCTTCATTTAGAATAAAAGATAATAAGAAAAAAAGTGAATGTCTGGGAATGGGATTGACAGCTATTATTAGTGGAGCTAGTGAACCTGCAACTTATTCAAATTTTGGGTACAAACGTCCTATGATAGCTGCTTTAATAGGTAGTGGAGTAGCAGGATTATATGCAGGAATAATAGGAATTAAAGCTTTTTCATTTGTTCCACCAGCATTTGCTACTGTATTAATTTTTATGAACTCAAAGTACAGTATAAATATAATACATGCTATAATTACAGGATTTATTGCACTGGTTGTTAGTTTTTTTGTAAGTTATATTTTAGGAATTGAAGCTCAAAAGAAATCCAATTAGGAGAAAGGAAAGATTATGATAAAATTAGAAGGAACAAAATTTATTGATATAAGCTATATAGTTAAAAATAAAATGCCTGCAGATCCAGCTTTAAAACTTCCAACATTAGAATTTTTTTCTAATGAGGGTGTTAATGGGCAATTACATAATTTAGAAGTGATAAGTTATTGTCCACATACTGGAACTCATATGGATGCACCATTTCATATTGATACAAATGGAGATTCAATAGAAAAATTAGACCCTACACTCTTAATAGGACCAGCAGTTGTAGTATCATTAGATTATTCTGATAGAAGACCATGTGTTATAACTGCAGATATTATTAAAAAATGGGAAAAATCAAATATTGAAATCCAAAAGGGAGATGCAGTTTTGTTAAATACAGGACATTCAAAATATTGGGAATCAGGAAAAGAAGAATATATAGAAAAAGGATATGTATGCTTGTCAACAGATTTAGCAAAATATTTTGTAGATAAAGGAGTAAGATTTGTTGGTTTAGAAAGTATAAGTGTAGATGGTCCAGAAACTGGAACAGAAGCACATAAAATTTTACTTGGTAATAATGTATATATTGTTGAAAATTTAACTAATTTGGATAAAATAGAATCTAAAAGATGTATTACTATGGGTACATTTCCTGCTGTTAAAGGAGCTAGTGGAGTTTGGATAAGGTTATTAGCATTAGTTTAAAAAATTATAGAATAGTTAATATAGATTTATATAAGTAATAATTTAAATGAAATGGAAACTTAACTTATTTAGAAGTAGAAAGTGGTAGCTATTTTGATATTCCATTGGGAGCACTCCAATCAATTAATATAGAGAATTTGTATGGAGCAGGTAGAATTGTTTCCTCAGATAAAGTAGCTTTTGCAGCTATTCGTGTAATGGGAACATGTTTTACAACAGGACATGCAGCTGGAGTTACCGCTGCTTACCAAGCATTAAATGGAAATGTTTAGTGTAGAAAAAATTATAGAATAGTTAAAGAGACAAAATGCTTTAGTGTAAAAAAGAGGTATAAAATGCAAAATATTTGGAAGTATATTATCCCTGAAAAAATAAATAAAATATGGGGAATTAAAATGTGTTTAAGTATTTTATTTCCTATATTGACATTTATCTGGAAACCTTTTGATTTAACATTTCAGCAAGCAGCTATAGTTGCCAGTACTATATTAGTAATTATTTGGTGGAGTGCAGGAATTGTTAAAAAAATTCCAGCCTCATTTTTCTTATTATTGATGTACTATATTTTTAGTGGGGCAAGTGTAAAAACAATAATTTCATTTTCTTTGTCTGAAACATTTTTAATGATTATAGTTACATATTTATTCAGTCAAGGGATTGCAAATTCAGGACTAATAGATAAGATATTTCAACCATTACTAATTAAATTAGTTCATACACCATGTCAATGCTTAATTGCAGTAGTTGGAATTTTTTATTTAACTATGTATGTAATTCCACAACCATTGGCAAGATTAATTATTGTATCATCTGTTCTTTATCATTTTCTTCAACATATAAATATACCTGAAAAAACCAAAAATATTATTATGTATGGTGTATTTGTTGTAAGTGCTGTGGTAAATATATCAACTAAAGATGCAGATATAATTTTAAATAATGTAGCAGCTAGTTTTTCTGAAATACCAATTTCTAATAAATTATGGGCATATTATATGTTTATTCCAACATTAATTACATGTTGTTTTTTGGGAATACTATTTATTTATATATTTCGTAAAGAGCTGATTGGAATACATTTAGAAAAAAATAAAAAGAGAAATAAAATAAAGCCTTTTTCCACACAACAAAAATTAGCCATAGTAGTAATTATAGCAACTGTATTACTATGGGCAACTAATAGTATACATGGAATAAACAATACATTGATTACAATTGTAAGTACAGTAGTTTTGTTTGCTATAAAAATTTTAAATGGTGAAGATTGGAAAGCAGTAGATATAACAACTTTAATTTTTTTAACAGCAGCATTTTCAATAGGAACTGTTATGAAATTTTGTGGAGCAGCAGATAAAGTTTTTGGTCAATTAGAAACTATTTTTCCAACAAAATTTTCTTTATTGTATGTATGTGTGATGATACTGATTACTATGTTGTTACATATGATTTTAGGAAGTAATACAACCACATTGTCAGTAGTTATACCAGGGCTAATGATACTTTGTAGTCAAGTTGTAAAATCTCCAATTATAGTTTTCATATCTGTTATTAGTGTAGCATTTCATGCTATACTTCCATTTCATTCCATATCATTAATGATAGGAGCTTCAAATAATTATTATCCAGCAAAATATGTTACAAAGCTAGGCTTACCAGTAACATTGTTTGTGTATCTTATTGTTATTGGAGTATATATTCCTTATTGGAGTATAGTTGGGTTATTATAAAAAAATTATCAGTAATTAAAAGAGAAATAATATAAAATATAGGAGGATACTATGAAAAATTTTTTTTTAATATTATTTTTATTAGGAGGTTTATCAATGTTTGGAGCAACATCTGAAAGTCAAAGTTTAGATGTAAAATTAAGTAGACCACAAGTAAGTTATATACAAAATATTACATATTCTCAACCATTAGGAAAAATGAATGAAGTTATTAAATTAGAAATGGATATAATAAAGCCAGTAACTAAAAATAAATTACCAGCAGTTCTTTTTGTAACAGGAGGAGGCTTTGTTGGAAGTCTAAAATCAAATTATTTACAACAAAGGTTAGAAATAGCAGAAGCAGGATATATAGTTGTAAGCATAGAATATAGAAAAATTCCAAATGGAGTATTTCCTGAACCACTTGAAGATGTAAAATCTGCAATTAGATTTTTAAGAGCAAATGCAGATAAATTTCGAATAGATAAAAATAAAATAGCTGTAATGGGAAGTTCAGCTGGTGGATATTTAGTAGCTATGGCAGGAACAACAAATGGTTATAAACAATTTGATAAGGGTGATAATCTTAATCAAAATAGTGATGTTCAAGCTGTAATAGATATCTATGGATTATCAGATTTAGCAACTATTGGTGAAGATTTCTCAAAGGAAGTTCAAGAAATACATAAATCACCAGCTGCACCAGAAGCATTATGGTTAAATGGAGTAGTATTATCTAATGAAATTAACTCAGTTGATAATATGCCAGAAAAGGTAAAAGCAGCTAATCCAATTACATATATTTCAAAAAATACACCTCCATTCTTATTATTGCATGGAGATAAAGACCAATTAGTTTCACCTAGTCAAACAGAAAAATTACATAAGGCATTGGTTGCAAAAGGAGTAGCCTCAACAAGATATATTGTAAAAGGTGCAGCACATGGTGGAGAATATTGGGTTCAACCAGAAATATTGAAAATTATTATAGATTTTTTGAATAAAAATTTAAAGAAATAGTTTCATAAAATAAAAAATACCACTCTACTTTTATGGTAGGTGGTATTTTTCGCTATTTACTCTTATTGTTTCTAAATTCTGTTATATATTTCTTATGTTTTGCAATAATTTCAAGAATTTTTAATTTTGAAAATTTATTTTTTCTAGTTTGATATATTAAAGATATAAAATCTGAAAATTGAGAGAAAATACTTATTTTATTTTCTTTGTTTAATATATTTTGTTTAATTTCTTTTAATTTAGTAGAAAATTCTTCATCAGTATCATATACTTCTAATTTGGCAAGCATTTTTGAAAGTAAAGGATGAACATTATTTTCTTCAAGTATATTTTTTTCAATTTCAAAAGCTAAATCTTTCTTTAAATCATCTAAACTTAAATAAACAGAATATATTGGTGCAACAGAACAATTAAGCTCTTTTGCAATATTTTTAGCAGTTATTGCATCAGAACCTTCTTTTTTAAAGAGTTTTATAGCAGCTTCTAGTATCATTTCCTTGGTGTAAGCACATTTTCTAGCCATAGTACTCCTCCTTTAGAAAATCCTGTTTATATTCTACAATACTTTTTAGCTTTTAGCAATATTTAATTATTAAAATTTTTGTCTATAAAATCTTTGATTAACAAAAAATCACTTTCATCAGGGTGAGAATCAGCTTCTATAATGATTTCTTTCATATTAGGGACAAATTTATGAATGATATTTAGAGGGAACTTAGTAAATTTTTCTTGTAAATCTTCTGAAACTCTACCTCTTGCTAATATACCATCAACAAAATTATTCTTTTTAGAACAAAGTTTTGTAAGATTATTAAAACATTTTTTAGCATGTTCAGATTTTAAAGAAGCTGCTAAAGTTCCTATAAAAAATATGTTTTTATTAGATAGAGTATTTATAAATTTTTTAGCTTCTGCATTGGCATTAGCTTTATCTATCCAAGTTCCTATAATGATATTATCAAAATCATCTAAGTTTACACTATCTTTTTCCTTAACAGGAATAATTACCTTTTCTCCATTTATATATTCAAATGCTTTTTCACAAACCAATTTTGTATTTCCAGTTTCAGATGAATAAATTATTAAAGTTTTCATTTTTACCTCTTTCTTTTTTATAAATTGTTAAATAAAAATAAGTGAGTTACATTCCAGATTTTAGAACAAAAATTAAATAGAGTGAGCCGAGTAATTGTTGGCATGTTTGAAGCTGACTTGTCAGCAAGTCTTGCCAAAATTACAGCGAACTCTTAATTTTTATTCGTTAAGAAATCTGGCTAGTAATGAACTATTTTTATTAACTTAATAGTTAAATTTTAAATATGTTATTACATATAGAAAGTGTAGACTCTCTATGTGATACCAAAATTACAGTTTTATCCTTAGCTTCATCAGCCAAAGATTTTAAAATTATAGCTTCATTTAATATATCTAAATTAGAAGTTGGCTCATCTAACAAGAAAAATTCTCTATTAGCTAGAAAAGCTCTTGTAAGTCCAATTCTTTGTCTTTCTCCACCAGAGAAATTCTTTCCACCTTCTTCAACTACACTATCTAACTTATCTGGTAAAGACATGACATAGTCATAAAATGAAGCTTTTTTTAATGCAGTATAGATTTCTTCATCAGTGGCATCAGCTTTTGCAACCAATAAATTATCTCTTATATTTCCAATAAATAGGCTAGTAGATTGTGTCATATAGTTAAATTTTTGATATAGATTTTTTAAAGGAGTAGCCTTTACATCCTTTCTATCTAAAACAATTTTACCTGAATCTACATCCCAAAATCTCATAATTAATTTTAAAAGAGTAGATTTTCCACAACCACTTGGACCCATAATTCCAGTTAATTGTCCTTTTTTAATTTTTAAAGAAAAATCTTTTAAAATTTTATTATCACTATTTTCATAAGAATATGAAATATTATCTATAAGAATATCATCATTTTCTGTGATATCATTATTTACAATAGAAATATTGTCATTTACTGCTGGCTTTTCATCCATTAGATTTAAAACTCTTTCTCCTGATGCAAAAGTTTGAGCAAGTATATTTCCAAGAGCAGCAAGATTAATATAAGGGGCAAAACTTCCAACTTGTAAAACTCCTGCTAAGATAGTAGCTTCAACACTTACTAAGCCTTTTGAAATTAAGAAAAAGCTTAAAAGTAATTGAGAAATAGAAAGTATTATTATAGCAGAATCAACCATCATTTGAACTTCTGATGCTTTATTTCTTAAATCTTTTTGATTTCCTCCTAAAGATGAAGTTATTTCATCAATTTTCTTTAACACTTTTTTACCTTGTGAATATTGAATAATTTCTCTTATTCCCTTTAATTTATCTAAAAATTCATCATTTAATTTTCCTAATTTACTTCTAACTTCTACACCAGATTTTGCTGACCTTTTATGTGCTATATAAGGCACAACAATGCCTACAATAAATTGTGCAAACAACATATATAATGCATAGATATAGTTTAATTGAAGGAAATACAAGAACAAGAAAATACTTGTAAAAAATGCAATTAAAACTGGTGAAATAGTATGGGCATAGAAAACTTCTAAAAGCTCTATATCTGATGTTATCATAGAAATTAAATTTCCTTGATTTTTATTTTCCATTTTAGCAGGAGCAAGTTTTCTCATAATTTTAAATAGTTTAACTCTTATTTCAGCTAAAATATGAAAGGCTATATAATGGTTTGCAAATTGCTCCAAGTAATGTAAAATAGCTCTAAAAAATCCACAGAATATCATTGCATAAAAATATGTTTGAGTTGAATATCCACCACCAAAAACATATTTAAGAGTATCTTTTGTGGCAGGGATAACACTTAAAAAGGCATAAGCTCCAAAAAGTGTTATACAAAAAGAAAATATAAATCCAATTACACCTGTTGACACAGCAATAGTCATAAATTTCCAAAGAGAGTCTAAAAGTTTTAATAAGTTAGATACTATATTAAAAGTTGACCGATTTTTCATACTTTTCACCTCTCTTTGTTAAATAAGTTTCCAATTCTTCTTGATGTTTATACATATTGTAATAAAGCTCTTTTTTAGCATATAATTCATTATGTTTTCCACTTTCAATAACTTTTCCCTTATCCATAACATAGATACAATCAGCATTTTTAATAGCTGGTAGTCTATGACTAATATAGATAACAGTTTTTTCTTTAGATAAAGAATAAATAATATTTAAAATAATTTCTTCTGATTCAATATCTATATTTGAAGTAGCCTCATCAAATATGTAAACAGAGGCATCATATAGTAAAGCTCTTGCAAGTGCAACCCTTTGTGCCTGTCCACCAGATAGATTTTTTCCTTGACTTTCTAAACTTGTATCAAGTCCTTTATTTTTTGAGAAAATATCCCATAGTTTAACTTTTTTAAGAACTTCTATCATAGTTTCATCACTTAAGTTTTCATTAGCCATAGTTAGATTGTCTCTAACTGTTCCAGAAAATATATGAGAATCATGAGTAATTTTTAAAATATTTTTAATTTTATCCTCTATTCTTATATTTTGTATATCAATATCATCAACAAAAATTTCATTTTCTTTAGATTTTAATTCTCCAGATAAAACAGAAACTAATGTAGATTTTCCACAACCAGAATGTCCTACAACAGCAGTTAGATTTCCCTTTTTAAAAGTCATATCTATATCTTTTAAAGATTGAGTACCATCTGGATATGAGAAATTTAACTTAGAAACTTTAATTTCATTTTCATTTTTAAATTCTTTATTTCCATTATTATTTCTTTCAGGTGAGTCAACAAAAGAGATAATATTTTCTGCTGCTGAAACACCAGTCATAGCAACATGGAAAAGTGAAGTCAATGTTCTCATTGGAATAAAAAATTCAGGTGCTAACATAAAGATAAATAACATAGGGAATAAACCTAAATTTCCATTTAAGAATAATTTAATAGAAGTTATTATTGCAAGTATAGTACCAGCATAGATAATCCAGTTAATCACTGCAATAGATAGAAGCTGCATTTTTAAAACTCTCATAGTTTCAACTCTGAATTCTTCTGACATCTTAGCTATTTCTTCTTCTCTTTTTTCATCTGTTCCATATAGTTTAAGAGTTGTTAGACCTTGTAAACTATCTAAAAATAAAGTTCCAACATTCATATATTTTGCAAAATATTTTTTTTGAATTTTTTTAACCTTGTTCAAGATAATATATAGTGATAAAGGAATAGCTAAAGAAAATCCAAGTAAAATAAAGGCAATTTTTAAATTAAAATATGCTATTGAGAAAAATAAAATAAAACTAGAAACAATACAATAGAAAAACTGAGTTAAGAATCCTCCAAAATAAACTTCAAGTTGTTCTACATTATCAACTGATAAATGTATTAGCTCCTGTGTTTTAAAAAGTTGTGAGTAAGCTAAACCAAGTTTTAAAGTTTTTTCAAATATAAGTTTTCTTAGATTTCTTTTTACATCAACAACTAAATTTCCTAACATATGTGCAACTTTAATTGTTGAGAATTGTCTTACAAAAACTATAATTAATATTGAAATAATTATATGGCTGTAAGAAAATGAAAAATCTTTATTGATTAAACTTACTAATAAAAAAGCAAAGATTGAATAAAAAAATATATTGGCAATAAGCTTTATACAGGATAAAAAAGTTGTTATTGATATATATTTTTTTATGTTTCCTGAAAAATTATATAACCTCTTATCAATCATAATAGATTAATCCTTTCTAAAAATATTTTCATCATTTATAAAAGTTTATAAAAAATAAGTGAGTTACATTCCAGATTTTAAGATAAAAATTAAATAGAATGAGCCGAGCAAATCTCACTGTGTTTGAACGAAGTGAGTTTAGTGAA
>ERZ773009.946-NODE-946-length-20802-cov-15.089700_pt1 | contig 20802 bp, 21 predicted proteins | sample MGYA00580663_ERZ773009 | MGnify/ENA primary metagenome ERZ773009 (study PRJEB29015, sample SAMEA2737969) | human oral metagenome | biome: human oral; feature: human-associated habitat; material: dental | place: China | collected 2026 ... | reverse complement strand
GCCGACGATGAGGCCTTTTTTGCCTTTTAAAATCATTATTTCTCCTTTCTATTTTGCTTGGCTTTTGAGCGCTTTTTGGCGATTTTGTTAAAATTTTGCTCGGCAGACTATATGTCTAGCCTACGCAAAATTTTAACTGCAAAGCCCCAAAAATCATCTCAAAATCCTTCGCAATTTGACTTAAAAATTTTGCAATTCAAATTTAACAAAACGTCAAATTCTAAACATAAATCGACAAGCGGAAATATCGCTAGGCGGATTTAAATGTTTTGAAGTAAATTTCGTCCCAAGACTAGGCATGTAGCCTGTCGCAGGGCGAAATTTACGAAATCATTTAAAGACGTCAGCGGGATGACGCGCTAATAAGCTCCAAGAAACCAGAAGCGTCCCAGCTCGCCGTACCCACTAACACCCCATCGCAACCTTTTATCGCGCAAATTTTTGCGATATTTTCAGCATTCACGCTGCCGCCGTAAAGTAGCGGCGCGAGGCTTTTAGCACGCAAGAAATTTAGCATTCTTTCGATCTGCTCGCACTGCGCGCTTCTGCCCGTGCCGATCGCCCAGACGGGCTCGTAGGCTAGTACTAAGCTCGGATATTTCAGATCGATATCCTCAAGCTGTGTCGCTACAAACTCCTCGCTGCGGTTTTGCGCAAATGCCGCCTCGTCCTCGCCGACGCAAAAGACGATGCGCCAGCCCTGCGCTGCGGCAAAACTGAATTTCTCTCTTATCAGCTCCGCGCTCTCGCCCAAAATAGCGCGGCGCTCGCTGTGACCGATAAGAACGGTTTTGACGTCAAATTCCGCCAGCATATCGCCGCCGATCTCACCCGTAAAGCTGCCATGCGCGGCAGGATAGAAATTTTGCGCGCCTTGAGTAAAATTTTTTACCTTCGCGCAAAATGCGCTAGCGGGAGGAAAAACCAAAATTTCATCCTCGCACGAAATTCCGCCCGCTAAGCCTTCATCTAAAGCTTTAGCGTATCGCTCAAAGCTAGCGCGGGTATGGTTACATTTAAGATTCGCCGCCAGTATCATCGCAGCTCCGTTTTAGCAGTAAGCACTCGTACGCCCGGCAGTTCCTTGCCCTCGATGAGTTCTAAGCTCGCACCGCCTCCGGTAGAAATAAAAGTCATATCGTCGGCGTTGCCCGCGCGTTCGACGACATCTGCGGTATCGCCGCCGCCCACTACGGTCGTGGCGTCACTATCTGCGATCGCGTGCGATATATGCAGGCTGCCGCGAGCGAATTTATCAATCTCAAAAACCCCCATCGGTCCGTTCCACCAGATCGTTTGTGCATCGTCTAGGGCTTCTTTAAAAAGCGCTACGGTCGCAGGCCCGATATCTAGCCCCATCCAATCGCTTGGAATTTCTTGGACGGTAACCTTTTTTGTAACGGCATCTTGCGAGCATTGCGGAGCTGCGACGGCATCGACGGGGATATAAATTTTAACCCCAAGCTCGCGAGCATTGCGGAGAATATTTTTTGCTTCCTTGATTAGATCCTCTTCGAGCAAAGATTTGCCGATGTCATATCCGACGGCTTTTAAAAACGTAAATGCCATGCCGCCTCCGATGATGAGCTTATCGACTTTAGGAAGTAAATTTTTAAGCGCCTGAAGCTTGCCGCTTACTTTGCTGCCGCCCGTTACGGCTACAAAAGGACGTGCAGGATCTTTAATAAGGTCTTTGGCAAATTTTATCTCTTTTAGCAGCAAAAATCCCGCCGCCTTGTGCGCCTCATCGTAGAATTTCGTAATCGCCTCTACCGAAGCATGCGCGCGGTGGCATACGCCAAAAGCGTCGTTGATATAAAATTCCGCGTAGCTTGCAAGCCTCTTAGCTAGTGCTTCGTCGTTTTTGCTCTCGCCCTTTTCAAAGCGCAGATTATCTAGCAAAAGCACTTCGCCCTTTTTAAGCGAATTTACCGCAGCTCCTGCCTCCTCGCCCGCGACATCGGAGACAAATTTTATCTCGCGTTCCAAAAGCCTAGATAACCTCTTTACCACAGGCTTTAGGCTAAGTCTTTCTTCGTATCCGTTTTTTGGGCGCCCTAAATGACTGGCTAAAATTACCGCGCAGCCCTCGTCTAAGCAATATTTAATAGTAGGGATAGACGAACGGATGCGGCGATCGTCCGTAATATTGCAAAACTCATCCATCGGCACGTTAAAATCGCACCTGATAAAAACGCGCGCGCCGTCTTTAAATTTCAAATCTTTAATCGAAAGAATTTCGCCCATCTTATTTCCTTCTTTTTGCCGCATATAGGGCTAAATCGATAAGGCGCTCGCTATATCCCCACTCGTTGTCATACCAGCTCATCACTTTTATCAGATTGCCGTCAATTACCTGCGTGCAGTCGCTAGCTACGATGCTGGAGTATTCTGAAGTACAAAAATCGCTGCTGACGCGGCTATCGTCATCTACGAGCAAAATTCCTTTCATCTCTTTAGCGGCATAGCGGCGGAAAATTTCATTTAGCTCCTCGGCACCCGTCTGCTTGCGCGTTAGCACCGTTAGATCAACCATTGATACGTTAGCCACCGGCACGCGCACAGATTGTCCGTGCATCTTACCGCTTAGCTGAGGAAGTACCTTACTAATCGCTTTTGCCGCGCCCGTCGTAGTCGGAGCGATATTAAGAGCTGCAGCGCGTGAACGGCGAAAGTCCTTAGCTTTTACATCAACTAGGCTCTGTCCATGTGTATAGGCATGGATCGTCGTCATAAGACCCTTTTCGATACCAAGCTCGTCGTCTAGAATTTTTGCAATCGGAGCCAGACCATTAGTGGTGCAGCTAGCATTTGAAATGACGCGCTGTCCTGCATAAGCGCCCTCATTAACGCCGATTACGAAAGTAGGCGTATCATCCTTGGCAGGCGCGCTCATTACGACTACGCCGATACCGTTATCTATGAACGGCTTGCATTTTTCGCTCGTTAAAAACGCACCAGTACATTCAAGCACAGCTTCTGCACCATCGCCCGCAAAATCAAGCTCCGCAGGCTCTCTGGTGGAATAGACGCGGATCTTTTTGCCGTCTACGGCTATGCATTCATCGCTTAGAATTTCTATTTTTTTACGAAACTCGCCGTGAACGGTGTCGTATTGAAGCAGGTATCTCGTAAGCTCGCGTTTAGCGGTATCGTTGATCGACACAAGCTCCACATCGTCCCTGCTTAGCGCAATTCTAGCCGCGCACCTACCGATCCTTCCAAAGCCGTTAATTGCGATTTTTACTGCCATAAGGTTCTCCTTATTTGGGATGTTTTCAGCTGGAATTTTACTAAATTTGGGTTAATCTTTGATTAAATAAAAAGTCGCGAAATCTAGGATTTACTTTTTGGCTATATAATTCGCGAACTTTTTTTAAAGGAGAAAAAATGAGACGAATTGTATTCTCGTCATTAGCGGCAATCGCGATTTTAAGCGGATGCAACCAACCTAAGGCCGATACGGCTCCGCAGCAAAAGCAAGAGTCTGTAGCGCACACGATCGTATTTCTACTAGGAGAGACCGGAGATAAGCGCATCAGCCTTAGCTCGAACGATATGTTCGCAACGGGCGTGTTAACCGATGAAAAGGGTAAAAAGCATAATCTCAAACGCGCGGCTTCCGCAAGCGGCATAATGCTTACGAACAACGAAGGTATCGAGCTTCTTTTCAAACGCGGAGAGGGAGTGTATACGCCGGGCAAAGGCAAGAAGGATATTCCGGTAACCTACACCGAGCACGAGCACAAAAGCGGCGAAATGATGTAGCCGCGGCGGGGTTAAATTTAAACGCCCTAAAAAACGAATTAAATTTAACCCTCGTTTCTGCTTCTTTATCCATAGCAAAATTTAACCCTCGTTTCGACCTCTTTGATCTGCGATAAAGCTCAACCTTTTTTCGCTTCTTTCATCTACGCAAATCAAGCTTTTTTGCAAATTTTAGCTCGCGTGCGTTAAAAAACAAGCTCCGCAAGCCCAGCATCCCAAATTTTACAAAATACCCATTTGCTTTGCGCTTTGGCGACGATTTTGGATTTCAACCGAATTTTACTAGGATTTTGCTAAACTGCGACGAAATTTTAGCAGGCCGGTGCAAATACGGCGCAAAATAGATAATTTAGCGAGATTGTCGCATGGATAGCATTAAATTTTACCTAAACGATTACGAAATTGAGGGCGAAAGCTTTATTGAAGTCGTCGTTGCGATAAACGGCGAGCCCCTGCTTGAGCTGATTAGGCAGCGCGAGCAAAGCTTTGCGGCAAAAAATGGGCAAGCTAGCATCGCAGGAGGCTACGCCTACTTAAGCTTGATCGATTTTGAGGAGCTATTTTTGCGCGCCGCGCTTGAAGCCGATTTGGCGCAAGATGAGCGAGATGTCGTGCTGCTGAGCTGTCCGTGCGGGATCTGGAGCTGCTGGTATCTCGCGCTTAGGGTTAAATTTGAAACGGAGACGGTTAAGCTTTACGAGTTTAAAAACCTGCGCCGCAAAGATTGGCAGTATGGGCTTGAGTTTAAATTTGACCGCGTGAGCTTTGTGAGCGAAATTTCCAAAATCGCCTCTTTTAATAAGCTCTAAAATTCAATAAATTTTAACGGCGCTCTCGAAACTGCGCCGAAACAAACCTACCTTTTCCTCGGCAAAATTTAGCTTTAAAGCGGAATGGCTGCCGCGAAAGCTCATAGTATTAAAATTTTCGCCTCGCCGCTTCGCAAAACCTCCAGCAAAATATCATAAAATTTACCCAGCCTTAGCTTTAAAATTCCGCCCCTTTTGATGACGACGAAAACCTGTCCGCCTTGCTCGCCAAGCGCGTCGTAGAGCGCATCTAAATTTGCGACGTATTCGGGCTCGAAATCCAGCGCTGCGGCAAACAGCGCGAAAATTTGATCTTTGCGCCTAATCTTTGCGCCGTCGACGATGATCTTTGCGGCGCTGCGCGTTTTAAAATTTAAACTCATTGCACGCGCTCGAAGCTTTCGTAATGATCGGCGGTGTAGAAGATCAGCCCGTCATTTGAAAATATCAGCCGCTTCGCGCCGCGCGCGCCGCCGCGATACTCGATGTCGCATTCGCGCCAAATCCGCCCCTTTTTATCAGGCAATCTGCGCTCGAAATTGCCGAAGCGATCGCCGCCGATGCTCTTGCCGCGCGCGTATCGCCACAGATCGCCGCCCTGCCAGCCAAGCTCGCCCGCCTGCTTTTTCGTGATAAAATTTTGCGGCAAAGCGCCCGTACGGCGGATATGAGCGCTCACGCACTCCCTGCTTATGCAGGACTCGTCTGAGGGCTGATTTTTAGAGTTTGCGGCGGGATTTTGCGAGCTTGAAGCTTCATAATCTGCGCTGTGCCGCCTGTGGACATCCGCCTCGTCTTTAGAATCTGTCGCGACGGGCTCGTTTGCTCGCGGATGAGATTTTAAATCTCTTATATCTCCCCCGAGCCCTGCTCCGCCGTCTGCGTTTCTTGCGCCGCTCTTATCTTTTGCGCCGACGTCGCTTTCTGGATTTTCGAAGCTTAAAATTTCGCGATCGGTGCCGCGTTTTATATTTTGCGCGCTGTTTTTACGAGAGGCGGCATCTAGGATTTTGGAGGTAAAAACCCGCTCATCTTTAGCCGCGGAGCCGCGCGAATTGGAGATAAAATTTAGCGCCAAAAGAAGCGCTGCGAAAATTGCGAGCGGGATCAGCTTTTTTGCCACCGCTAGCCTCTTTTACGCGTGGCGAAGCGAAAATACGCGACGATTATCGCGACGATCGCGGCCAAAATTAGCGGCGCGATCCACGGGGCTTCTTTTATCCGCTCGTAAAGCCCGCGCACGAAATCGCCCGCGTAGTAGCTCAGTAGCCCCACCACGAGCGCCCAAATGAGCGAGCTTACGGCATTGATGACGCTAAATTTTAAAAACGAATATTTTGTGATGCCGATTGCGATCGGTACGAGGGTTTTGAGGCCGTAGATAAATTTTTTAATCAAAATGATGCGGTCGCCGTATTTTCGAAACAAAATCTGTGCCAGAGCGAGGTTGCGGCGCTGTTTGCGCAGATATGGCATGATCTCTTTTTTATTGTAGCGGCTTACTAAAAATAGCCCCGAATCGCCTATGAAGTTCGATATGCAGGCGATTACGATGCATAAGACGATATTGAGCTCGCCGGCCGAGCTTAGCACGCCCGCTGCCGCAAGCGCCAAAAATCCGCCGCCCAGCGAATATAAAAACAGTATCAGATACCCCCACGTATGGAGGTTTGCAAACATCGATTCCATCGAATCCTTTCATTAGATCGTATAAAATTCTATAAATTTTGACTAAAGCAGCTTTAAATTCGGTGCGAAAATTTCACTATAACGTCCCACGACGCTACTTGATTTCGCTGTGACATTAAATTTAAAATTCCGCGCAGCTGTCGCAAAATACAAAATTTCGCCGCAAAATATTAAACGAAATTCTAAAATAAAATTTCTAGACATCAAGCAAAATCACCGCAAAATTTAACGGTAAAATTTTGCGACTATAAATTTAATGACAAAATTTCGACTTCTTTAGAATTCAAAGTAACTTGCGAATTACACAGGATTTACGCGATACCTTCGAATACCTCCCACCCCGCGAATTGCAGTAAAATTACGCACCCAAGTCTATTATTCTGCAGAAATCACGCGAGCAAAATTCCAAGCTGCTAATAAAACGCCCATAAAGCAAAATTTTTCGCTAAGCTATGCGCCTTAGCATCTTTAGCTAAATTTTACTCATCTGCGCCAATTACTCGCATCAAAAGCGCATAGCCCTCGGTATTTGGATCAAAAGCGCGATCATTTTTGGTCTCCAGCACCGAACCACCCAGGCTCACGCCCGCAAACAGCCCGCCTTTGTTCGTAAAGACATACATATCCTGATTTAGCACGTCCAGTGCGCCCGAATCCGCGCTGTAATTGCCCGCGACCGCCGTCGCATCGCCCGAGAGCGTGATTTGGGATTTTCGCATCTTTTCGATCACGTCGTCGTTCATCACGAAAATGACTAAATAATTATCCTCGTAACCGATCTGAAGTCCGATGCTGGCGCTGCTGATCTCTGCGCCGCTTACGCTGCGCGCGCCGTCATTATTGTAGATGATGATCCCCTCGCCGTACATTCCGCCTATGATGAAACCCAGCTTTTTGACGCTCGGAAAGATCACTATCGCGCGGGCTTGCTGCGCTAGATATTTGTACTGCGAGTTTGTGCGCATTACCGACGAATAGGCGCTTGCGCTGTTGATGATGAGCTCATCATCGGCAAATGCCGCGTTAAAAAGCAAAAATAAAGCGATTATAAATTTTTTCATTTCATACTCCTTATTTGGCTATCTCGACCGCGCGAAGCTCGCGTATGACATTGACCTTGATCTCGCCTGGGAATTGGACCTTATCTTGGATATCAGAGGCGATCTCTTTAGCGACCAAAACCGCTTCGTCGTCGTTCATAAGCTTGGCGTTTGCGATAACGCGGATTTCGCGACCTGCGTTGATCGCGTAGGCTTGCTTGACGCCCGTTTTGCTCATCGCGATCGCTTCGATATCGCTAACGCGCTTTAGATAGCTTTCTAGCACCTCTCGTCTAGCGCCTGGGCGCGCAGCACTTAGCGCGTCTGCGGCACAGACTGCGGCGCTTTCCACGCTGGTAGCCTCCTCGTGGCCGTGGTGGGCGTAGATAGCGTTTATAACTACCGGATGCTCTTTGTAGCGGCGACAAACCTCAGCGCCCAGATCTACGTGCGAACCCTCGTACTCGTGAGTTAGCGCCTTGCCGATGTCGTGAAGCAGGCCTGCTCGCTTGGCTAGTTTTTGATCTCCGCCCGTTTCTGCGGCGATGATGCCCGCAAGATGCGCGACCTCAAGGCTGTGCGCAAGGGCGTTTTGTCCGTAGCTGGCGCGAAATTTAAGCTTGCCGATGAGTTTTAAAATTTCCGGATGAATTTTGCTAAGGCCTAGATCCATTACGATATTTTCGCCCTCTTCGGCGATACTAGCTTCAAATTCATCGCTTACTTTTTTGTAGATATCCTCGATGCGCGCAGGCTGAATTCTGCCGTCCTCAATAAGCGTTTCGATGACGCGAACGGCGATGGCGCGACGGTATAGATTGTGCGAGCTTACGATGATCGCATTCGGGGTATCGTCGATGATGACGTCCACGCCAAGAGTCATCTCAAGCGCCTTTATGTTGCGCCCTTCCTTACCGATGATGCGGCCTTTAAGCTCGTCATTTTTGATATTTACGACGTTGATAAGTCGCTCGGCGGCAAACTCGCCCGCGAAGCGCGACGTAGCCTGCGCCAAAATATAATTTGCCTTTTTTCGCGCCTCTTTTTTGGCTTCCTCTTCATATTTTCGCACGATGTGAGCGATGTCGGTGCGGCTTTGCTCCTCGACCTTCTTAAGCACCTGCGCGCGCGCTTCATCCTGCGTAAAACCCGCCACGCGCTCCAAAACCTTAAGCGCTTCGGCTAGCTTCTCTTCATAGCTTTTCTTTAAATTTGAACCCTCTTCGTAGAGGAATTTCGCCTCTTTTTTGGCACTTTCGAGCTCTTTTTTGCTGTCTTTTAAAATCTCTTGCTCGGTTAGAAGCGCGTGCTCCTTTTTGCCGAGCTCGTCAAATTTAACGTTAAATTCTTTCTGCAGTTTGCTTGCCTTATCTTCGTATTTTTTCTTAGCTTCAAACTCAGCTTCCTGTACCGAAATTTTAGAATTTCGCAAGATGCCCTCGGCTTCAAATTCTATAGCTTTGGCTTTAGCTTTGGCTTGTTCGACGAAGAAATCGTAATTGGCGTTATTAATCTTTCTAGCTACTAAGTATCCTATGCCAGCGCCCACCGCAAGAGCGCACAAGGCGATTAAAATCTCTATCATATTTTCCTCTTTTTAGGTAATTTTGGCTCGGAGTTATGTAAAAATCACCCTTTGCGTCGTGATCAAGCGATAAAATTTCGCTGCAAAAGCAGTCTTTTATACTCACGAACGCGATTGCGGGCTTAAGCTTCAGACCTGAAAAAAACATATCGTAAAATCCTTTCCCATGTCCTATTCTAGCCATTGCGCCATCCACTCCGATAGCTGGAACCACGGCTAGATCGACCTTTTTAAAATACCCGTTTTGCGGCAGCGTCTGTCGCAACCCAAAGCGCGAAATTTTAAAAGGCTGGCGCAATCTTACCATTTTTAAACTAATATCCACCATAAATGGGACGTAAAATTCGCAGCTTTTTGATAGCTTTTTTCTTAAAATCAAAACGTTCGGCTCGTAACTCATCGGCAAAAATATCAAAATTTTGCGCGCTTTTAAAAATTTCACCAGCCCCTCTATGCGCCTTAAAAGCAGGTAATGCTCGCATCTGGCTGCGCGCGCGGCGTGAGATTTCAGGCGAGATTTACAGATTTTTCTAAATTCATTCTTTTGCATCGTTTGATCTTTCGAATAAAATATTAACGCTTATTTTAGCTATTTTTTGTATAATTTTGCGATAAAATTCTCAAGGTTTAGTATGAAATTTCGTTTTTTTCTAGCGCTTTTTACGGCTGTTTTGTTTCTTGCAGGTTGCGGCGATGATGAGGATAAAAAATCAAGTGATACCCCGACCGAGGCCAACACCACGCAGCCGCAGTCCGAAACCGAAGCCGTAATCCAGGTCGATTACACCGCTCCTTTTTCTCTTCAGCTAAGTAACGGCAAAATTTTAAATATGCAAAAAACAAAGCAGGGCTTTCGAATCGATAATAACTCCACCGTGACGCTATTTGCGTTTTTTACGCCGTGGTGCGACGCCTGCGCCGTGCAGGTAAGCGCGCTAAATGCCGCCAAACAAGCCTACTCCGGCAAGCTTGACATAATCGGCGTAATGATCGGTGACGCAAATTTAGACGATGCAAAAACCTATGCAAGCGCGCACGAGGTAAATTACGCGATCGCTTACGGCGAAGGAACGGATTTTTTTACAAAAGCGTTAGGCGGCATAAACGAAGTTCCATATATGGCGATATACGACGAAAAGGGCGAGTTTAGCGCGCAGTATTTCGGGCTGATGCCGGAAGAAATTTTAATGACCGAATTGGAGAAAATTTTCTGATGTTCGAATTTTTTAAAAAAGGGCTTAGCAAGACCATAGACGCGATGCGGGGTGCGAAAAGCGAAGATAAAATTTCAAAAGAAATTCTAGAAGAGATGCTGCTTGAAGCCGACGTAGGCTACGAGCTTGTAGAAGAGATTTTAGAAAAACTTCCCGCATTAAAAAAGCTAGTTGCCAAAGATGATCTTAAGGGCGTTTTGAAGAGCTATTTCGATTACGAAATCACCAAACACGCGGATGAGAAGCCGTTCGTAGAGCTCATCATCGGCGTAAACGGCGCGGGCAAAACTACAACAACCGCAAAGCTTGCAAATTTATATAAAAACAGCGGCCAAAGCGTGATTTTAGGCGCATGCGACACTTTTCGCGCAGGGGCGGTCGAGCAGCTGCGCAAATGGGCGCAGATTCTAAATTTACCGATCGTAGCGACCGCGCAGGGGCACGATCCCGCTGCTGTGGCGTTTGACACCGTAAGCTCGGCTAGCGCTAAAAACATCGATCGCGTCCTGATCGACACCGCAGGGCGTCTGCAAAACCAGAAAAATTTAGCCGCAGAGCTAAGCAAGATCGTGCGAATATGTGACCGCGCAAAAAGCGGCGCACCGCACCGCAAGATCATCGTGCTCGACGCCACTCAGGGCAATCACAGCGTCGCGCAAGCCAGGGCGTTCAACGAGATCGTAAGGCTTGACGGCATCATCATCACGAAGCTTGACGGCACGCCCAAAGGCGGCGCACTTTTCGCCATAGCGCGCGAGCTGCGGCTGCCGATACTTTTCGTCGGCGTGGGCGAGCGGATGGAGGATTTGACGGAATTTAACTCGGATCAGTTCGTAGAGACGCTGGTGGATGGAATTTACGCCTAGGCCTTGCGCCCGCGTAAATTTATATATTCTCGTCAAAGAAGTTTAAATTTACGCGCTGAAATGCTCGGCAAATTTTGCCGCTTTATTATCTTAGAATAAATTTTACTTAAAATTTTGCGATTTTCGTTTAGGATTTTGCAAAATTTTAGCTCACGCACCGCATAAAAACGCGCCGCTCGCGTCCATTCGCACCAAAATATGTATAAAATCCCTCCGCCTGCAACGCGGCGTGCTTACAAGAATTCCTCAATGATCTCAAGCCGCTTAAATTTTACGGTTATCCTCTGTCCGCTCGCAAAGATAAAATCATACTCGCAAACGCCTTCCCGCTTTAGCGAAAATTGATGAACTATCAGATCGTTATTTTTAAAGCTCTTGTCGTCCGTTTTGAAGCGGACGGCTAGGACGTTTTTGAAAATAAATTTAAAATTTCTATCCCCATATGGCGATAAAAATTTCATTGCTAGTCTATCTTCGTTTTTTAAAATAGCGAATTTAAATTCAGTCAAAACGGCGTCGTGAAGGGTTTCTTTCGTACCGAACAGATACCTTTTCGGATCCGAAATGAACTGCCTGATAGGCTTTGCTATTTCGTTTTCATTCTCGCGAAGCGACCTAAAATAATCGTCAAAATACCAAATACCGCCCCTTCTTTTTATTTTCGCCGTGATCATCCGTCTGTCCATTGCGCGTTTTTCTTAAATTTTATTCACGTACACTGCATAAAAAACGCGCTCGCCCGCGTCCGCTCGCACCAAAACACGTACAAAATCCCGCCGCTGCCGAAATATACCTCGCCGCCTTGCTCGCAGCTTGGAAGCTCGCTGTCAAGCTGCATCAAAAACTCCATCTTTTCGCCGCATATCGGACAGCGCGGCACCTGCGCGCCCTGTATCCATGAAGGCTCGCCGCCGATGCGCGCGAGGTTTTGCCTACTATTTGACATCCCCCAGTCCTGAGCCGTCCAGCGGGCGGGCGTAGGCGCAAGTGCTACTTCGCACTCCTTTATCGGTTCGTCAAAGGCGTATTCGACCTGCGTCCTTTCGCCGATACGTCGTGGCATACCCTGCGCGTCGTGCTCGTAAAAGACTATCTCGCCTTCGTTTATCTCTCTGACGTGCGCGGCGAGGGTTAGGCGAGGCAGCGATCGCACGGGCAAGTCGCGGGGCAGCGGATCAAGCGTGATGAGATGAAATAGCGGATTTTGCGCATCGCCGTCCGCCTCGTCCAAAACCCCGCCGAGCCTATATCCCGCCTCGCCGCCCTCAAACCGCCAGGTCGGATGGTGCTTCGCCAGATGCGGTGCATAGGGTGCGCCGAAATAGCCGCGCGGAAAGATTATGTGATACACGCGCTGGCCGCAGTATCTTTTGAGCATAAATTTCTCGCCGCCAAAGCAAATTTCATCGTTCGGCGCTTTTTGTGATTTATCGGAGTCGGTTTCGTCCGCGTTAAATTTAACGACGCTTGCCACATTGCACGTTTCATTTAAATTTACGTTAGCTCGCGATACGTTGCGCTCGCTCGTTTGGGTTTGTTTGACGCCGACACATTCGTTTGCATCCGTTTTTAAAATTTCATCCGCTGCCGTTTGAGCCACGCCGTCTGCGTTAAATTTAGTCCGCTCAAAGGTAAATCCGACAGCCTCCAGCCAATAGCCGATATACTCAAGCAGATCGCACGGACGGTCGAATAAGTCCTCTGCAAGCGCGAACTCGCAGGCAAATTTCAAGTTTCGCGGCTCGCGGGTTTGCAGCAGGCAGCTAAAAATTTTTTGCCGTTCATCTTTGCTCGTCTGCGGATCCGCAAGCTTCTCGCGCCAGATTTGCGAGCCCTCATAGCTAAGCCCGCGCCACGGATACTCCGCGTAATACGTGCTCTCGTTCGGCTGCAATTTAAAAAGCTCGCCCAGATACGGGTGCAAAAACGGCGCGAACTCGAGACTTGCCGCAGCGATTACCTCTTCGGCGTTTTTCCAGCGTGCGCTTTTTTCATCTCTGCCGCGTTGCCGTACACTTTTGCCTGCGCTTTCGTCCGCCCACGCTGAGCGTGCATTCTCTCCCGTCTGTGCCGCGCTTTCGTCCTGCTTCGTTTCGCGCCCCTCTGCCACCTCTTCGCGCAAAATTTCAACCGCCGTAGCAATCAGAGCCTTAAAATCCTCCTCGCCTACATAGTCCAGAGCGTCCTTTAGCAGCGTGCCGCCCTCTTGCCGCCCGCGCAGCAGACTGTCCGATAGCGTAAAATACGCCGTCTCGTCGCCTTGCAGTCGCCAAAATCGCTCATATAAACCGGGCACTCTAAAGCCGTCGCGTTCGAAATCTTGCGCCAGATTTAGCGCCTCATCCCGTTTATCCATCTTATTTCCTTTTGCGATTTTATTTTGATAATTTTATCGTAAATTTAAGTTAAATTTTGAAGGCGGCTTATCTTGTATCTCAAAATTCTATGGAAAAATATGGGAGATTAAATTCGGCGACGAATTAAAATTTAGAAGTGTGCCGAGCCCCATAGAGCCCGGCTAAATTTTAAAATAGCTTTTAAATTTAAAAGCTATCGTCTCTTTTTTCAAAGATCAGATGCAGCACGTATGTCACGGCGAAGGTCAAAGTGCTAGGCACGATCCAGCCGAGCATCGAGTCGTAAAACGGCATCATCTTCACAAACGATGTCACAAGCGGCACAGAAATCCCCAAAATATCAAGCCCGTTTATGACGCCCTCTACGACGCAGACATAGACGCAGGCGCGGTAAATCAGCTTGCTTGAATCGATCCACGGGTTGATCAGCGAGAGGATTATCAGCATGATCGAGATCGGATAGATGGCGACGAGGACCGGGATGGAGCCTTTGATGATGGTCGTAAGGCCGAAATTTGCGACTCCAAAGCCGATCACGCACCAAGCGATCGCCCAGGTTTTATATTTGACCTTGCCCTTCGTAAGCTCTTCAAAGTATTCGCTAGCCGAGCTTATAAGCCCTAACGTCGTGGTGATGCAGGCTAGGAAAAATGCGCTGCCTAGGATCACTACGCCCACTCTTCCGAAGTAATGATCGCTTACTCGCGACAGAAGCTCCGCTCCGTTGATATTCGGCGTATCCTTGAAAAGCTCCGCAGAAGTCGCGCCCAGATAGCCCAGCATAAAATATATCGTCATCAGTATGACGCCCGACATCATTCCTGCTTTTATCGTAGAGGTGACGAGGTGCTTCTCGTCGCTCACGCCGGTTGCTTTAATGGCGTTAATTACGATGATTCCGAATGCCAGCGACGCAAGCGCATCCATCGTCTGATAGCCCTCTACGAAGCCCTTTGCTGCGGCGTGGTCAACATACTCCCCGCTAGGAGCGACGAAACCTCCGATCGGAAACAAAAATCCCGCGCCGAAAAGCAGCAAAATAAGCGCCAAAAGTATCGGCGTGAGGTATTTTCCAAGCAGATCGACGAGCTTTGAAGGGTTCATACAGATGTAATAGTTCAGCGCAAAATATGCCGCAGAATAAACAAATAGCCAAATTTGAAGACGCTCTTCCGCAATAAAAGGTTTGATGGCGATGTCAAAAGGCATATTCGCCGCGCGCGGTATCGCAAAAAGCGGCCCGATCGTAAGATATAAAAGCGCAGTAAAAACGATCGCAAACACCGGATCTATGCGGCGCACCAGGCTCTGAAGCCCCTTGGCGCGCGCAATGCCTGCGACGCCGAGAACCGGCAGAAGCACCGCCGTAGCGCAAAAAAACATTATCGCGACATAAAAATTCTGTCCGGAATCTTTGCCTAAGCCCGGCGGAAAAATAAAATTTCCCGCACCGAAAAACATCGCAAATAGCGTAAGCGATATCGTCAAAAACTGGCTTCTACTAAGCTTGCCATTCATCTTAAACCTTCCTTGCTGGATTTGAAACTTATATTGTAGTTACAAATGTTTAAAACATATTTAAATTTAGCCGAAATTTAGCTAAAAATTAGCTTTTTTTACGATTTTTTGGCGGACACGCAGCGCGCGGGGCGGCTAAAATTTTAAAAATTTTAAGTATAATTTCGCAAAATTCAAGGCTAAATTTAGACAAAATGAGCGAGGGATAAAGATGGCGAAGATTAAAACTACGATTTTTGAGTGCCAACACTGCGGCAATCAGCAAAGCAGATGGCTCGGCAGATGCCCCGACTGCGGCGCATTTGATAGCTTCGTCGAGCTCAAGCCCGCTCAGATCAAAGCGCTAAAAGGGATCGAGGGCGAGCTTGCCCGCGCCTCATCCGCAAGCGCCAAAGCGATCAGCGAGATACAGATCGAGCAAATTTCGCGCATCGACACCAAGGATAGCGAGCTAAATTTAGTCCTCGGAGGAGGCGTCGTGGAGGGCTCGCTCGTGCTAATCGGCGGCAGCCCCGGCATCGGAAAATCCACGCTGCTGCTTAAGATCGCGGCAAATTTAGCAAGCGGCGGCCGCGCCGTGCTTTACGTAAGCGGCGAAGAGAGCGCCAGCCAGATCAAAATGCGTGCGCAGCGGCTAGGGGCAATAAGCGAGCAGCTGTTTCTACTCACCGAGATAAATCTGGGCGCCGTGCTTGAAGAGGTCGAGCGCAGGGATTATAAGTTTATCGTCATCGACAGCATCCAGACGCTTTTCAGCGACAAGGCCCCCTCTGCGCCGGGCTCGATCACGCAGGTGCGCGAGATCACGTTTGAACTGATGCGACTTGCCAAAGCGCGCGGGATTTCGATCTTCATCATCGGCCACATCACCAAGGAGGGCTCGATCGCGGGCCCGCGCATACTAGAGCATATGGTGGACGTGGTGCTGTATTTCGAGGGCGATGCGAGCAAACAGCTTAGAATTTTGCGCGGTTTTAAAAACCGCTTCGGAGCTACGAGCGAGGTGGGGATTTTCGAGATGGGGCCGCACGGGCTCGTAAGCGCCAAGGACGTCGCGAGCAAATTTTTCACGCGCGGCAAGGCGGTAAGCGGCTCGGCGATCACGATCACTATGGAGGGTACGCGCGCGCTCGTCGTGGAGATCCAAGCGCTCGTGTGCGAGAGTGGCTACCCCAAGCGCAGCGCCACGGGCTTTGATAAAAACCGCCTCGATATGCTTCTAGCGCTACTTGATCGCAAGCTTGAGATCGGGCTTGGCGGATATGACGTCTTCGTAAACGTAAGTGGCGGCGTAAAGATCACCGAAACGGCGTGCGATCTCGCCGTCGTTGCGGCTATCGTAAGCAGCTTCAAAAACCGCCCGATCAGCAAAGAGAGCGTCTTCATCGGCGAGGTGAGCCTAAACGGCGAGATCAGAGAGATCTTCAACCTCGATGCGCGCCTGAAAGAAGCCGCGATGCAGAAATTTAAAAACGCGATCGTCCCGATGAAGCCGCAAAACGCGCAAGGGCTTAAAATTTTTCACGCCACGGAGATTACGCAAATTTTAGATTGGATGTGAGGCGGCGCGCTTCTTAGCCTCGGCTTGGCGGGCGGTGCAAGCGAGCGAAAATAGGCTTTGAGCGGCAAGGGACGCGTTGCTTTTGTATGGGCGCGGCGAAGGGCGCACGCAGACTTATCGCTTTTTGCATAAACTTAGAGATCGGTGCGAGCGAGCGAAATAGGCTTTATAGGGTGCGATATTTAAAATTTTACGTATCGCAGCGGCTTTAAAATTCGCCGAGTTTTAAAAACGAAACGACGCTGCGAAGCCACATGAACGCGAGCGAAGCTATAAAATTTCATTTGAGTTTTAAAACGGCGCGACGGGGGCGCGATTAAAATTTAATCATTCGCGCCGCATCCCAGGCCAATACAAGGCGAGTGCTTTGCGGCGCAAAGCCAAGCCCGATAGGTCCTTGCGTCGCGCAAAATTCTATCGCGGTGCGCAGGACGTATCGCATAGAGCTAAGAGCCGATAAAATTTTAGCGGCGCCAAGCTCTCATGCGCGGGTGCGGATACCACAAGCAAAGTATCACGCGCCGAGCCGAATGAGCGCTGCTGCGACACGCTGCAACTTAGGGGGCTTGCTAACGAGACGCTACGCAATCCAAAGCGCGCAGATCCGCCTCACGTAGCCAAAAGACAAAGCCTACAAGGCGGCAAGATAGCAACGCAGCGAGAGCGCGATGAAATTTTAACGCAGGCCGCATAAGCCGTCGGCAAAGCCTAATTCTACGGACAGGTTCTGCGGATAAAATTTCGCAAATCTAGCGTGGATAAAATTTTATAAAATTTAAACGGAAAGGTGCATATGAGCCCAAACGTAATCGTCAAATTCGTCATTTTGTTTTTCATCAGGGCGCAAAGCTTAAACGTCAAATTTAGCAAGCTCGACGCCATCGTGTCGCGTGCCTACGCCAAATACGGGGCGGTGTTTAAGCTAAGCGTACCGCTACTTGCAGCAGTATCGGTATTTGCGCTGTTTAACCTATACGATTTTGCCAAAGCCAACTACGCGCTGACGGTCTTTTTGCTCGCTTTGGGCTCGCCTCTGCTTACGTATAGCTTTTTTAAGGCGATAAAATCGGCGATGGCCTTCGCACTCTTCGTGATCCCCTTTGCGACGGTGTTTGCGATCATCGCGGTGACGGGCGCGGAGAAGCTTGATAACTCGCTAATTCGCACTATTGCCTTTCCGATGTTCTTTACTTTCGTGTGGTTTGCGATGTCGGTGATCGCCGACGAGGACGTGGCGCAGATCATGAATAAGATCGTATCGAAGCTCTCGACTCTTTTCGTGACGATTTTCATCCTTTACAACTACGAGGTATTGCACGGGATTTTAACTGCGGACGCGGGAGGGTATCATGCGAGCGGCGATGATCTGACCGCGCTTGATCTCGTGTTTATAACGATTAGATTTTTTACGCTGCCTTCGATTTTTACGTTGATGATTTTTGAGATCAAAGATTATCTTTTTACGAGATACAGCGCGTTCGTGCAGGCTCAGCAAGATCGCATGGGGGATTTAAAAAATCCCAAGAGCTCGGAGTAAAATTTAAAGCTTAGCTCGATCTAATTTTGTGCGCCGTAAATGGTCGCAAATACCGAAGATTGCGACTGCCGTGTGTACGCTGAGCTTCGGTGCGGCAGCGGAACTAACAAAATTTGAAGTGAAATTTTAAAGCGAATTTCGAGGCGAAATTTTAATGCCGTGCGGAGTCGAGATTTAATGCCGCGCGGGTTAGAATTTAAAGCCGAAAGCTTCAAATCCACGCCCTGCGTTAAATTTAAAATTCTAAAAGAAGCTGTATATGTCGTCTAAAAGGAAGTATTTTTTATCGACGGTGCCTTTGTAGAAAGGCTCGAAAGTATCGTTATACGCCTTTTTGAAAAAGCCCTCTTTGCTAAGCGAAATGAGCGCTTGATTAACGGCTTCTGCGAGATCTGCGTTGCCTTTTTGCATCGCGATGCCTAAAAATACGTTCTCGCCAAGACTTTTGATATTAACCTCGACGCTAGGATCTGCGACCGGATAGACCATCACAAATAGATTATCGTCGCACGCGCCATCGATTTCGCCGCTCTTTAACCGCTTGTAGCAATCGGAGGAATTTTTGCAATACACTAGATTGTAGCCGCCGTCCTTTTGCATAAACGCTTCGCCCGTCGAGCCGCGAATGACGCCTACTTTCTTACCTCGCAGATCGCTCATTTTTTGGATATTGTCGCTTTTCCTAGTTAAAACTCCGGAATTTACCGAAAGATAGGGCATCGAAAACTCATAATTTTTCTTTCTCTCCTCAGTAACGCTTGCAGCCGCGATAAGCATATCCGCCTGATTATTTTGAATGGACGGAAAGCGCGCTTGCGCTGATACCGGTATGAGCTCGATCCTGCCGCCGGTATCGCCTAAAATTTTGCCTCCGATTGCATTAGCAAGCTCCACGTCAAAGCCCTCAAAGCCGTTATCCGTAACCCTACTAAACGGAGGTTCGTTTTCATAAACGGCGATACGAATGACTTTACTCTGCTTTATTTGGCTTAAAGAATTCGCAAGCGCGAAGATGCAAGATAAAAGAATTAAAAACAGTGATTTTTTCATTTCAAATTCCTTTTTTATTAAAAAAAGCTGTAAAGATCGTCGAGTAGGAAATACTTTTTATCGACAGTACCTTTATAGAAGGATTCGAAAGTATCCTCGTAAGCCTTTTTGAAAAAGCCCTCTTTGCTAAGCGCAATCAAGCCTTTATTGATCGCTTCTAGCAGCTCCGCGTTACCCTTTTGCACCGCGACACCCAAGAATACATTATCGCCTAAATTTTTTATATTGACCTCGACTGCGGGATCTACGATCGGATAGACCATTACAAAAAGGTTGTTGTTGCAATACCCGTCGATCTCGCCACTTTTTAATCTCCTGTAGCAATCGACCGAATCGTTGCAGTAGGAAACATTATAACCGCCGTCCTTTTTGATATACGCCTCGCCGGTGGTCTTGCGGATGACGCCGATCTTTTTACCCATTAGATCGCCTATTTTGTGAATATTTGAGTCTTTTTTCGTTAAAATTCCCAAATTCACCGTAAAATACGGCATCGAAAAATCCACGCTGCCTTTACGCTCTTCGGTAATACTTGCGGCTGCGATTATCATATCGGCCTGATTGTTTTGAAGCATCGGAAAGCGCACTTCGTTTGTTACCGGTATAAGCTCGATACGACCGCCGCTGTTACCGAAAATTTTACCGGCTAGCGCATTGGCAAGCTCGACCTCAAATCCCTCAAAGCCTTTCTCGCTTGACTTGCTAAAAGGCGGCTCATTTTCATAAACGCCTACTCTGATAACCTTGCTTTGCTTTATTTCGCTTAAGGAATTCGCAAAAACAAAGATCGCCGACAATAGAATAAGAAAAAATGACTTTTTCATAATTTCCTCCTTGAATTTTAAATTTTTCGTAATTGTAATGTAAATTTTCTTAAAATTTCATTTTACTAGAACCGAAACTATTCCCTAAATTGCGAGTTTAGCAATAAAATTTCGCAACTAAAATTTCTAAACATAATGATAGAGGCTTTTTAAATTTTGCTGCCTTGCGCCACACCCTGCCTGCTCTCATTAAATTTTAGCGCTTCGCTTAAATTCTGTGCGTCTATTAGCGCCTCGCAAAAATAGCATGCCGCTGCGAAATTCTATGGAATTTTATAAATTCTGCAACGACGCGTTAGTAGAATTTTATAATCCAAACCCAAGCTCGCAAAGTCGGGCAAAATAGCAAGACTATGCGAGCCTTTTAAATTTTACCTAGCGAGAGCACACAGCTATGCTTACTGCAAGCAAATTCAGGCGAGCCGTACCGCTATGCCCACCTAAAATAAGCTATAGAGGTCATCTAGCAAGAAATATTTTTTCTCCGCAGTGCCCTTGTAATACGGCTCGATAGTCTCGTCATAGGTCTTTTTCATAAAGCCGTTCTTACTTAGCTTGACTAGCTCGCCGTTTAAGAACTCAAGCAGATCCTTATTGCCCTTAGAAACCGCAATGCCTAAGAAATCCGAAACGCCTAAATTCTTGATATTTACCTCGGTGTCGCTGTCAATTACGGCATAAGCTAAAACTATCAGATTATCCGTCGCATATCCGACGCCCTTACCGTCCTTTAGCATTTTATAGCATTCATTTGCGGTGGCGCAATTTACAATTTCAAAGCCCTCTTTTCTAAAATACGCTTCGCCCGTAGTTCCGGTTTCTGCGATGATCGGCTTGCCGTGCAGATCCGATACGGTCTTGATCCTATCGCCGGCGCGGGTTAGCACGCCGATATTTACTGCGAAATATGGCGTCGTAAAATCGACTAGCTGCTTACGCTCATTTGTGATCGTAAAGGTCGCAAGCACCATATCTACTTTATTT
>ERZ773009.945-NODE-945-length-20804-cov-3.907610_pt1 | contig 20804 bp, 11 predicted proteins | sample MGYA00580663_ERZ773009 | MGnify/ENA primary metagenome ERZ773009 (study PRJEB29015, sample SAMEA2737969) | human oral metagenome | biome: human oral; feature: human-associated habitat; material: dental | place: China | collected 2026 ... | reverse complement strand
GCGCGTGCAGCTCGTGAAGGAAAGCCGGGGCAAATCCATCGAAACCCTCAACGCCCAGGTCATCGAGGCCATCAACCAGGCCCTGGAAAAAGCCCGGAAGGCACCGACCGTCAAGGCCTATGCCAATGGCATCAACACCAGCAACGAATGGGACAGAGACGGCAAGCCTGATGGCTGGGAAGTCCGGGGCAGCCTCGTGCTGGAAGGCACCGACACCGCCGCCGTCGCCCGGCTGGCCGGAGAACTGGCCAGCACACTGCAGCTGGATGGCGTGAGCTACCAGCTCAGCACCGCGCGCCGCCATGCCGAAGAAAACAACCTGATCCAGCAAGCCGCAGATGCCTTCCGGGCGCGTGCCCATGCCACGGCAACCGCCTTCGGCTACAAGGGCTATGAAATCAAGCAGTTCCGCCTGGACAGCAACCACCGCTCCGACAGTGACTCGATCGGCACCTACGCCGTGCTGGCCTCACACTCCATCGCATCCGCCAGACAGCAGGCCAGCGTGCCCGGTGAAGGCGGCGACACCACCATCACCCTCACCGTTCGCGGCACCATCGAGCTGCGCTGAGCAGCCTCCCGAACGGGCATGACACGGGCGGCAGACCGGCCTGGGCCAGGCCGCCCCAGCTCAGCCTCACGGCCTGGGACACCGGAAACACACCCGGCCCCGGGCCACAGCGACACCGAACGGCCCTTGCCGCTCAGGCAGCCCGTCCCAGGCAGTTCACCAGATGGGCACTCGTCTCGCGCAGACGATCGGACAGCAGACTCACCAGCTTCAGCAACACCTTGTTGCCCAGCACCGGCTCGCGCGTCAGCAGCGCCAGCAGCGCCGCGCGGGTCAGCACCGCCACCCGGCATTCGGACTGCGCCACACAGGACGCAAAGCGCCGCTGCCCATCCACCATCGACATCTCGCCCAGCGTCTGGCCGGGGCGCGCCGCGGCAATGCGCACGGGATAGTTGTGCTCGTCACGGCGCACCACATCCACCTGGCCTTCCATCACCAGCATCATGTAGTCGCCCGTATCGCCCTCGGTGATCAGCGTCTGCCCGGCTTGCGCCGCATACACGTGCATCACCGCGCCCAGCAGGCGCGATTCCGTGTGGCCCAGTCCGGCAAACAGCGGCGTGCGCATCAGAAGCCCATGCAGCTCCTCGGCAAAGCGCGCGCCCGAACCCAGCGACTGCAGGCGACGTTCCGCCAGTCCCTCGGCCACCCGGCAGCGTGCCGGCACATGGTCGCCGGCCCCCTGTTCCGGCTGAACATCCTCGCCCGCCTGTTCCAACGTCGCGACTTCCTGAATCTGCTCCATTCGCCCTGCCTTTCCGCAGCACAAAAGGGCCATATTGCCGTGACATGACGCCGTACCCACAGCTCCAGGCGCCGCGACCCGATGGCCGCCCCGGGGCCCGCGACCGAAGGCTGGCCGTGTCGCCCCCGGGCCGCACCCCAGTTGCCCCGTGTCGTGCCGGAGCCCCGCGCCAGTCACACATCAGGCGCCCCGGAACGTACCCGGAACGCCCCCCGTGACACCCCACATGAGGCTCCCCGGGAGCGCACAGGATGCCTCGACCTCGTCCTCAGCCCCGCAGCAGCGCCAGCCGTCGCTCGCTCACCCCTTCGGCCAGCGCCTCCAGCACCGTCACGCTGCTGTCCCAGTCCAGGCAGCCATCCGTGATGCTGCGGCCATAAGTTGGCGTGCGCCCGGCCACCAGATCCTCGCGTCCGCCTGCGATGTTGCTCTCCACCATCACCCCGAAGATGCGCGACTCACCGTCGGCCAGCTGCCCGGCAATGTCCTGCGCCACCGGTACCTGGTTCTCGGGCATCTTCTGGCTGTTGCCGTGCGAGCAGTCGATCATCAGCCGGCAGGCCAGTGCCGCATGGCCCGCCTCCACACAGGCAGCCTTCACGCTGTCGCGGTCATAGTTGGGCACCTTGCCGCCGCGCAGGATGATGTGGCAGTCCTCGTTGCCCGCCGTGGACACGATGGCCGTGTTGCCGCCCTTCGTCACCGACAGGAAATGGTGCGGCTGCGACGACGCCTTGATCGCGTCCAGCGCAATGCGCACGTTGCCGTCCGTCCCGTTCTTGAAGCCCACCGGGCACGACAGCCCCGAAGCCAGCTCGCGGTGCACCTGCGACTCCGTCGTGCGCGCCCCGATGGCGCCCCAGGAAATCAGGTCCGCGATGTACTGCGGCGTGATCATGTCCAGGAACTCAGTCCCCGCCGGCATGCCCATCGCATTGATGTCCAGCAGCAGCCCCCGCGCCAGCCGCAGCCCCTCATTAATGTCGAAGCTGCCATCCAGCCGTGGATCGTTGATCAGCCCCTTCCAGCCCACTGTCGTGCGGGGCTTCTCGAAATACACCCGCATCACGACCTCCAGCCGGTCGCCGAAGCGCTTGCGCTGCTCCATCAGCCGCGTTGCATAGTCACGCGCTGCGGCCGGATCGTGGATCGAGCAGGGCCCGATCACCACCAGCAGCCGATCATCCATGCCATGCAGGATGCGATGGATCGTCTGGCGCGCCTTCGACACCGTGCCGGCCACCGTCGAACTCACCGGAAACTCCTTGATCAGATGCGCCGGCGTGACCAGCTCGTCCAGGGCCAGAATGCGCAGATCATCGGTTGTCGTGGCGGTACTCATCAGCTTGAACTCCTTGGAAAGGATGCCCCATGATCGTCTTCATCCGGAAAGCCTGAAACGGAAGCAGACCATGAAGGGCCGGTACAGATTGGTTTCGGATCGTCCCGAACCCGCCGCCTTCTGCCACCGACGAAAAAAAACCGCCAGTCGCAGAACGCTGGCGGTTTCTTGGGTTGAAGCCCTCTTCGTGTTACCCGAACATGGCCTGACCTGCCATTCCGCCTGCGGAATTGCACCAGAAAAAGCCAAAATAAAATCGGGCGGCGTGGAACACGAAAACGGATCTCGAAAGCAGAACGCGAAGAAAGCTTCAGGAACGGGAGCAAAGGCCACACCATGCAGACACGCTGCCGACAGGCACGGAACCCCGTTCACAGTGTGGCTTAATGTAGGACAAAACCCCGGCCGGCGTCAAACACGGGTCAACCCTCACCCGTCAGAGCACCGGCCCGGCACCCATCAGGCCGTTCCCCCCACCGTCAGCCCCTCGATGCGCAGCGTGGGCTGCCCCACCCCCACCGGCACGCTCTGGCCGTCCTTGCCGCAGACACCGATGCCCGGATCCAGACTCATGTCGTTGCCGATCATCGTCACCCGCGTCAGCGCATCCGGCCCGTTGCCGATGATGGTGGCCCCCTTCACCGGATACTGGATCTTGCCGTTCTCCACCCAGTAGGCTTCCGACGCTGAGAACACGAACTTGCCATTGGTGATGTCCACCTGCCCGCCCCCGAAGTTCACGGCATACAGCCCGCGCTCCAGCGACGCCAGAATCTCGTCCGGCTCGTGCTTGCCACCCAGCATGAAGGTATTGGTCATGCGTGGCATGGGCAGATGCGCAAAGGACTCACGCCGGCCATTGCCCGTCACCGGCACCTTCATCAGCCGCGCATTCAGCGAATCCTGCAGATAGCCCTTCAGCACCCCGTCCTCGATCAGCACGTTGCGCTGCGTGGGGTTGCCTTCATCGTCGATGTTGAGCGAACCGCGTCGGTCGGGCAGCGTGCCGTCATCCAGCACCGTCACCCCCTTGGCCGCCACCCGCTCACCAATGCGCCCGGAAAACACCGACGACTTCTTGCGGTTGAAATCGCCCTCCAGCCCGTGGCCCACCGCCTCGTGCAGCAGCACCCCGGGCCAGCCCGGCCCCAGCACCACGCTCAGCACGCCACCCGGCGCCGGCCGTGCTTCCAGATTCACCAGCGCCTGCCGCACCGCCTCGTCCACATAGGCAAACACCCGTTCGTCCGAAAAATAATCCAGATCGAAACGGCCACCGCCACCTGCATGGCCCTGCTCGCGCCGGCCATTCTGCTCGACGATCACCTGCACCGAAACCCGCACCAGCGGCCGCACATCCGCCGCCAGCACCCCGTCCGAACGCATCACCATCACCACATCGTGCTCGGCTGCAAGACCTGCCATCACCTGCGTCACCCGCGGATCCTTGCAGCGCGCATAGGCCTCGATCCGCTGCAGCAGCCCCACCTTGCCGGCCGCCTCCATCGAGGCAATCGGATCATCCATGCCATACAGCAGGCGCGGTGCCTTCCTGCGCCCACGCCGCCGGGCCGGCGCAGCCTGCGCATCCCCCACCCGCGTGCGCCCCGAACGGCCACTGCGCGCAATCGTGCGCGTTGCATCCGCCGCCGACATCAGCGCCTGCGCGTTGATCTCGTCCGAATACGCAAAGGCCGAACGATCCCCCGAGACCGCACGGACCCCCACCCCCTGCTCGATCGCGAAGCTGCCCGACTTGACGATGCCCTCGTCCAGGCTCCAGCCCTCGCTGCGGGTGTACTGGAAATACAGGTCCGCGTAATCCACCTTGTGCTCGAAGATCCGCCCGATGGCCCCGTTCAGGTCCTTCACATCCAGACCATGCGGCTCCAGCAGGACACCCCGCGCCACCGCCAGCGGATCCCCCGCCGCGTCATTCCGATTCATTGCCGTATTCGTTTCCATCAAGGTCATTCAAACATGTCTCTCGGCTTCTGCCCCTGGCCAACCACGGCCAGGACCCTGCAGGTCCGATCATCATCATTGACTTCATAAAGCACATATCGCCCCAGCTTGATGATTCGGCGAACACCATGCCCGTACTCAGGGACCTCTTGATACAGGCGAGGATATTTTTCCAGAAGGAGCGTTGATTGAAATATCCTGTCGCATATGCCCTGAGCCTCCTGCAAGGAAACCTCATCAAGCAGGTAAACAAGAAAACGCTCCAGATCATCAAGAGCTGCCCTGCTCCACTTGACCTCATAGGTTGCCATTGTGCAGCCGTTCCATGCGGAGCCTGAATTCCATCATTGCCTTCTCAACCGGAACATCCGGACGTGTATCGTCCCTTGCCGCAGCAACCTTCGCACGTACCCAGTCGATGTGCTGTGCCTCTGCCAACTGCTCATCAGCCAATTTCTGCAGAAGCCGCATATGCTCTGGGCACCCATCCTCCGGGCTGATCCGGGGAAGCTTTTCGGCCAGCTCCCTAAGAAAATTGGCATTCTGATAGTGTAGATCCGGTGTCGTGTTCATGATTCCGCCCTCTCAAAGCACCCGATGCCGCAGCGCCGGCAGGCTCTCGCGCACCGAGGCCAGCCGTTCCGTGTCCATCTCCGCCATCACCACACCTTCCCCTTCGGGCAGCACCGCACACACCTCGCCCCACGGGTCCACCAGCATGGAATGCCCCCACGTCCGCCGACCCGACGGATGCGTGCCGCCCTGACCCGAGGCCAGCACATAGCACTGCCCCTCCACCGCGCGGGCGCGCAGCAGCAGTTCCCAGTGCGCCTGCCCCGTCGTGTAGGTGAAGGCCGCCGGCATCACCATCAGGTCCAGCGGCGCCATCTGCCGGTACAGCTCCGGAAAGCGCAGGTCATAGCAGACCGACAGGCCCACCCGCAGCGCCGCCCCGTCCACCGGCACGTCCGCCACCACCGGCGTGCGACCCGGATGAATGGCCACGGACTCGTCATACGACTCGTCGCCCCGCTGGAAACCGAACAGATGGATCTTGTCATAGCGCGCCAGCCGCCGCCCGTCCGGGCCATACACCAGCAGGCTGTTGCACACCTTGTTGATCTTCGGCGAACGCATCGGCACCGTCCCGCCCAGCACCGTCATCCCGTACCGGTGGGCTGCATCCGACAGGAAGCACTGCAGGGGCACCTCCGCCTCGGCCTGCATCGGCCACTCGCCCGCATCCGGCTCCATGATGCCCAGCTTGTCGCGGTCATTGCCGCTCATCAGGCAGAAATACTCCGGCAGCAGCGCCAGCTTCGCGCCCTGCTTCGCCGCCTGCGCCAGCAGACCATCGGCCACCTCCAGGTTCCGGTCCACATCCGGCCCGGACACCATCTGCACCGCCGCCACCTTGATCTTCATAACCATTCCTCGTTGGGTCGGCCTGCATCCTAACGCAAGCGCACTAAAGCGGCAGCCCCAGATGCACCTTGATCACATCTTCCACCGCTCTCATGTCCTCGTTCGACAACCGGCACAGCATGCTTTTCAGCCGGCGCTTGTCAGCCGTCATGATCTGGTCGGCCATGACCTTGCTGCTCTGGCCGCCTGCGGACACGACCGCCTCGCAGGGGTACACCCTGCCCGTATTGCTTGTCATGGGCACCACGACCACGCGCTCGGTATAACGATTGGCCGTGTCATTGCTGACGATGACCGCTGGCCGCGTCTTGCGTATCTCGCTGCCCACCGAAGGGTCGAACTCCACCCACCAGACCTCACCGCGCAGCATCTGCCACATCTCCAGCCAGCGCGTTGCACCATTCAAGCGCCTCTGCCTCCCGCTCCCGATCGGCCGCCATGGCCTTGTAGCCTTCATCCAGCGATGCGCCCCCCAGTACGTGAGGGCGCAGCAGATCCTCGATGAACTGGCTCATCCGGCGTTTACCCACCGTCCGGTACAGCCCCTCGTACACCGCCTCATCGAGCGTAATCGTCATTCGCTTATGCATAGATTACCTCTATACGTATATGCATATGCACACTATATCGAATTTCCATCCTGGCGGCCAGAACCACACGACACGCCTCAAATACGCATTCCTGCCCCTTCCCGCACTCGGCGCCCCCCAGCGACCGCCCGACGCCTGCCCTCTACAAAGTGTGGCGAAAACTGCCACGATGACTCCCGGTGCCTGGCACGGACATTCGGCATACCGGAACCCAACGCCGAAAGCCATGACAGGCACCGGACAGATCGCCAACACCGGCAGACGACCATGCCAGAGACAGAACGCCACGACATGGACACGACGCCGTCATCCCTTTCGTGAGACAGACCGACATGGCAACCCAGAACAACATGACCAAACAACCGTCGCAGCCCCAGGCTGCGGCATCCCGCGCTGCCAGCGCCCAGCCGCATGACATGGATGCGCTGGACAAGCTGGCCGCCCGCAAGGCGGCTCAGCCCCAGGCCGAAAAGGCCGCTGAAGTGGCCAACGCCGACGCCCAGGCTGTTGCCGAAAACGCTGCGCCCGCCCAGGTGGCCAGCGCCGAAGGCGCCGTGACCGCCGACGCAGCGGAAGCCGGTGGTGTGGCTGCCGAAGCCGGCGCCGGCACGGCCGCTGCCGGACTCAGCCCGCTGGCCATTGGTGGCGGCGTGCTGGGCCTGGCCGTCGTGGCCGCCGCAGCCGGTGGTGGCAGCAGCGGTGGCAGCAACGGCCCCGCCAGCGCCCCCCTGGCCGTGAAACCGCCCGTCAGCAACGTTCCTGCCGACACGCAGCAGCCCGCTGCACCGTCTACCCCGGCTGCCGAGAAGCCTTCTGTCGCGGAAGCACCCGCCACGTCCCCTGCTGCCGACGCCCCGGCCGCCCACGCTCCTGCTGCTGAAACCCCGGCCAACCCGCCCGCAGCCCAGCCGGCGCCCCAGAAGCCAGTCCAGACCGTCGCGACCGGCCCCGCCGTTGCCCAGGGCGAGCCTGACGCCCCCAAGGTGGCCGAAACCGGTGAGACGAAACTCTCCAACCTGAAGACGGTGTTCGAGAACTCCGCCGGCGCAAACACCCCGGTCAAGTTCGTCCAGATCACCCACATCCAGGCATCCGAAAGCGAACACCCCAATGCGCGTTCCGTCCGCTACGGCGACGAAGGCCCCAAACAGACGCCCAGCGCCGATCATGACGCCGATGTCCAGGGCATCCATGCCGTTCGCCCCTTCGCCGTCCGTGCCCTGCCGGCCGAAGGCCAGCAGGCCCAGGGTGATGCTGCCAAAGGTGGCAAGACCGTGCTGACGGCCTACGAAGTCATCGAAAGCAAGACCCCGATGACCCTGGCCGAAGCCAAGGCCCATGCCGAAAAACTGGGCGGCAAGCTGCTGTCCGTCGATGACCAGAAGGAACTGGACTGGCTGAACGAGAACCTCCAGGGCCTGGGCCATCAGGGCGAGAACAACGACAACAGCAAGGCCGCCTGGATCGGCAGCAACAAGCTGCACGAAGGCAACGCCATGATCACCACCGGCACCGATGACACCGGCCACAAGCCCGAGACCATCGCCCAGGGCGCCGAAGCCAAACTGTCCCGCTTCGTCATCGAATACGACAACTACCAGGCACCGCTGACCCTGAACGGCAAACCCGTGCAGGAAGGCCAGATCATCAACGCCGAAGACTTCGACAAGCTGGTCTGGAACTCCACCTACAGCCAGTCCGGTGCCATCCGCTTCCAGGCTGTGGACAGCAATGACCCCAAAACAGCCAAGCCGCTGCCCAACACCCAGCCGCACAACGTCTCCATCACCGAATCGCCCGAGGTGAAGCAGCCCACGGCGCCGGCGCAGCCTGCCCCGGCCGAGGCCGATGCAAACGCGCAGCAAGGCGGCCAGGCCACCCAGGGCGGCGACAAGCCGCCGGTCAAGGACACCCATGAGGGTGACGCCGAGCACAAGGGTGACACTGAGCACAAGGCCGACCCGCAACCGGCCGAGCACCTGCCCCAGTACCAGGCCCAGCACCCCGTCAAGGTGGCCCACGACGCGACCGCCAAGCTTGACCCCGCCCTCTTCAAGGGCAGCGATGCCGACCACCCGGCCGGTGCCGTGAAGATCCTGGACGTCAAGCCGGGCACGCTGAAACTGGACGGCCAGAACGTGGAGGCCAATCAGGTCATCACCGCCGACCAGTTCGAGAAGCTGAGCTGGGATGCCAGCGCCTCCAAGGGCGGTGAGTTCCGCTTCATCGCGGTGCACCCTGAAGAAGGCCACGCCCACTACGATACCGCCAAGGTGCAGGCCCAGACCATCACCATCGACGAAGCCGCCGCAGCGCCCAGGTATAAGGAAGGCGACGCCCAGACTGTCGATGTTCGTCAGAACATCAAGCAGACCCTGGGTGAAGACCTCTTCAAGGGCACGGCTGCCGACGATGCACCGGCCTTCATCCGCATCGGGAAAGTCAATGAAACGGCTGACTCCAACTCGGCAGAATCCGCCCTGTTCGTCAACAAGGGCCGTGACGCCTACACCCCGCTGAAAGAAGGCAGTGAAGTCAGCTTCGAGGACTTCAAGCACATCGCCTGGGATTCCGCCCAGAACAACGGCGGCTCCTTCACCTTCCAGGCGCTGGATCATCACAAGCAGCCCATCGCCGGTTCGCCCCTGCAGACCGTCACCGTCCATGAGACGCCCAACCTGCCCAACTACGGCAGCGACGCCAAGGAAGTGAGCGTCGCCCATGACGCCAACCATCACCTGGATGCAGCCCTCTTCAAGGGTGCCGATGGCGTGACGCCTGCCGGTGTGCGCGTCCTCTACATCCACGGCGAAGACGGCTATGAAGGCCCGGTGCTGAAAGTCGGTAACGACGACGCGGCACGAACCGTCTCCAAGGGCGATCTCATCACCATGGCCGAGTTCGACCGTGTCTACCTGGACGCCAGCAAGTTCAATGGCAAAGCCTCCTTCAAGTTCGTGCCCGTAGATGAACAGGGCAATGTCGTGCAGGGCCCCGATGCGGCAACCCCCGTGTCGCGCGAGGTGAAGATCACCGAAGCCGGCCCGCAGGAGAACAGCAGCCAGTCGCCGCAAACCCCTGCTCCGGAGGCTGGGAACACCTCGCAACCCTCCGGCCCGAGCGCAGGCACGGGCGAAGTCAGCCGCACGGAAGGCGCGCACAGCGACACGCCTCAACAGAGTGATTCGACCTCGGTCCAGAATCAGCCCTCTGGCACCCAGAGCCAGACTCAGGGTCAGACGCAGGGCGAGGCCCACTCGACGTCGGGTGAGCATGCTCCGACCCCGCCGGCAGCCTCGGAAGGCAACTCTCAGTCGCAGGGCACTCCCTCCCCGCAGGAAGGTAGCCCGAAGACTCAGGAGACTTCCGGCACGCAGGAAGAAGGCGGCAAGCAGCCTCAGACCGTCACCACCCCGCCGGCGAACGGTGAGCAGCCGCCGCAATCCCCTGCCCTGCAGCAGCAAGGAAGCAAGGAGTCCCAGACCTCTGCTCCGGAAGGCTCGGATCCGCAGCAGAAAAACGGGTCACATGACGAAGCTACTGGCCAGCTTTCCGAATCCGGTCCGAAAGCCCTGCCCCTGCAGTTCAAGGACCTGCTGGGCCACGAAGAACTCTTCGGTGAAGCATCGCCGACTGCAGACAACGGCCACATCAGCTACGCCCCCAGCAGCAGCCTGGTGTCGAACCTGATCGACCCGCTGCACGAGGTGCCGATGGTCTGATGCAGGCGCGCAACGCGCGCGCATCTTGCAGTCATGCTGCCGGGTCCATGGGTTGCAACCCGGCAGCACCTTCCCGCTGAAGGTCGTGCGCCTTCAGCGGGAAGGGCCTCTGGCGGAATGGTCGTCTTGTGCGTGCGGCCATTCCGCTTTCCTTTTAACGCCCCTGTTCAAGCTCACCTCCTTCAGCTCATATCCTTCACGACACATCTTCCGCGTCACCCGCTCCTCGCCCCCTCTTTCCCGCCCGATCACGGACGGCGACCTTTCGTCCGTCCCCCAGCCCTGTCCATAAGCCTGCGAACGAGCGGACGAAATCAGGGCGCGAACGGCAGGCGTGACTGGGGACAGACACCCCCTGTTTCACGCTGGGCAGCCCCAATCGACCGCTCGAACCCAAAGCCAAGCGGTGCCCTCAAGACCTTGCCAAGATGAGACAAAGCGCACCTTGTGACATCTGGCAACCAACCCCTTTCCGGAACTGAACGGGCCCACGGTTGTCTCAACGCCTTCGCGCGCTTGTCCCAGGCCGGGTCGCATGACCTTCCAGGCAACAGCCGCGGCCGACGTTCATCGTGAGACTTTCAACGTTCGTAGATCGATATGGCAACTCAGAACCGCACGACAAAACCCCAGCCCACCCAAGGCAGCGCCGCTGCACGTCAGGCCGCTCAGGCACCCGCCGCTGACGCCGCCAAGATGGCCAAGCAGGCAGCCGACAAGGCCGAGCTGGACAAGCTGGCCCAGGCCAAACAGGCCGAAGCCGTGAAGGAAGTGGTGGCAGAGACCACCGCTGAAGGGAGCGTGGCCACCGCCGACGCAGCCGCTGCTGCCGAAGGCTCGCTGGGCGCCGTGAGCGGTGAAGCTGCGGTTGCCGAAGCCGGTGCCGCAGGCGCCGCCGGTACCGCCGCCGCCATCAGCCCGCTGGCCATTGGTGCCGGCGTGGTGGGCGTTGTTGCCGTGGCCGCCGCCGCCGGCGGTGGCAGCAGCGGTGGCTCCAGCAGCCAACCGATCGCCCAGAACAACACCCAGCAAGCCGCTCAGAACCAGGGCAGCCAGAAGCCTGCCACCCCGGCCGCCGAGCAGCCTACCCAGGACACCAAGCCGGCCGAAGGCACCAACAAGCCTGCCGAAGGTACCAAGCCCGCCGAACCGGCCAAGGAAGAAGAGCCTGCCAAGCAGGCCGATTCGAAACCGGCCGATCAGCCCAAGGTTGACACCACCCCGGTCGAGGACCTCAGCAAGCCCGCCCCGGCGGGTGGCACTGCCGAGGCACCGACGGTTGCCGCTGACGGCGTCACCAACCTGACCAAGTTTGCCGACCTCTTCAAGACCGCCGGCGCCAATGGCGGCGAAGCCGAGTTCATCAAGATCAGCCGCATCCTCAGCGCCGAAAACGCCAAGGACGCTGAAGCTCGTGCCGTCGACAGCGACAACAGCCGCGCCTATGAAGTCATCGACGCAGGCAAACCCATCACCCTGGCAGAAGCCGAAGCCATGGCCAAGCAGCTGGGCGGAAAGCTGATGTCCATCGACAGTGCCGCAGAAAAGGCCTGGCTGGACAAGAATCTGTTCGGTGCCCTGGGTGAGTATGACGGCGACAAGTCCCTTGCCGAAGCAGCGGCAAAAGGTGACAGCGACAAGGCTGCTCAACAGAAAGTCCTGGATGGCCAGCTGGCCTCCAACGGTGCCTGGCTGGGCAAGAACGCCACTGAGGGCGCCGATGCCAAGGCCAACGCCGTCATCCGCAACGGCAACAATGCGGAAGGTGATGGCGCCATGAAGCTCTATGAAGCTGCAGGCACCACGCTCAGCAAGTTCGTCATCGAATACGAAGGCTACAAGTCGCCGCTGCTGCTGGACGGCAAGCCCGTGGTCGAAGGCCAGATCATCAACAAGGCCGACGCCGCCAAGCTGGCCTGGAACGCTGACCTGAACAAGGGCGGTCAGATCACCTATCAGGCTGTCGACAGCAATGACGCCAATGCCCAGCCCGTCGCCAACGCCAAAGAAGGCAAGATGACGCTGTCCGAATCGGCCGACGTCAAGCACCCGATGACCACGCCGGCCAACCCGAGCGCCCAGGACAAGCCGGCGCAGGGCGGCACGGAGGTCAAACCCGGCAACGACGTCCCGCAAGCCGACCAGAAAGGTCAGGACAACCAGAACAGCGACCATCAGCCTGCCAAGCCGGAACTGCCGGCCACGGCTCAAGGTACGGCCGAGGCACCGCAGGTTGCCGCCAACGGCGAGACCAAGCTGGCCAACGTCGCCTCCGCATTCGAGAAGGCGGCTGGCGAAGGCAAGAACGTCGAGTTCATCAAGATCGTCAAGGTCGACACGTCTGAAGGCGATGCTGGCACGCGCATCTTCCGCGAGGTCGAGACCACCAGCAAGGTCGCCGGCAAGGCTGCGGATGCTCCCGCCCCCGCCGGAACCAAATCCATCACCGCCTACGAAGTCATCAAGACCGAAGAGCCCATCACCCGCGCTCAGGCCGAAGAGATGGCCAAGGCACGCGGTGGCAAGCTGCTGAGCATCGACAGCGCCGAAGAAGCCCAGTTCATTGGCCAGAAACTGTTCGGCACGCTGGGCGAATATGACAGCGATGCAAGCGTTGCTGAAGTCCAGGGGGGTGACAGTGCCAAGGCTGCACAACAGGAAGTCCTCAACGGCCAGCTGAAAAACAACGGCGCCTGGCTGGGCAAGGACAGCACCGCAGGTGCCGTCGCCAACGCTGACGCCATCATCCGCAACGGCAATGGCACCGACCTGCCCAAGGGCTACAAGGCCTACGACTTCACCGGCGACAAGCTCAGCCGCTTCGTCATCGAGATCGAGAACTACAAGGCCCCGCTGACTCTGAACGGCGAGCCGGTCGTGGACGGTCAGATCATCAACAAGGCCGACTTCGACAAGCTGGTCTGGAACGGCGACCACAACATGGGTGGCAAGATCACCTACGTGGCCGTGCAGAGCAACAAACCCGACGCTCCCAACGTGGAAGGTGCCGCAGCGAAGACCCTGACCGTGTCCGAATCGGCCGCCATCACGCACCCGACGGCTCCGGCCACCGCCCCGGCTCAGAACCCGCAGCAGAACAGCCAGACAGATGGCAACAACCAAGGTGGTTCCGACGCTGGCGGCTCCAAGGCTGGAGGCTCCGACGCTGGCGGCTCCAAGGCTGGTGGCTCCGATGCCGGTGACTCCAAGGCTGGCGGTTCCGACGCTGGCGGCTCCAAGGCTGGTGGTTCCGACGCTGGCGGCTCCAAGGCTGGTGGTTCCGACGCCGGTGGCTCCAAGCCCCAGGAAGGTGGTTCCGACGCCAAGACCGGTGGCACCACCCAGGAAGGTGGCTCCAAGTCCCCGTCCGAGACCACTCCCCCCAGCAAACCTGCTGGTACTCCCGAGAGTCAGCCGGCCGGCACCCCCGCCCAGGGCGGTGGCCAGCCAGGGAATCCCAGCGAGGGCTCTTCCCATGGCAACGAGCAGCAGCCTGCTCAGCCGAAGCTGCCCACGTATCCGGACAGCCAGAAGGTGGACGTCGCCACGCACGACGCACCGTCCACCGCCGTCAAGGCCGACCTCTTCCTGGGCACCGGTGAAACCAAGGCCGCTGCCGTGAAGATCACGGAAGTGCCGGAAGGTGCGCTGAAGAAAGGTGCGGACGCTGTCAGGGCGAATGACGTCATCCAGGCTGCCGACTTCGGCAAGCTGACCTGGGATGCCACCAAGGCCGAAGGCGGTGCGATCAAGTTCAAGCCTGTCACCGCTGAAGGTAATGAAATCGCTGAAGCCAAGGTACAGACCATCACCGTCACCGAACCCCCTGCTCCGGTGGTGAATGCCGAGCCGAAGCTGGGTGTGTACGCTCCCGAGAAGAGCGTGGTCAATGTGGGACGGGATGCCGACCCCGTGAAGCTCGACTCCAAGCTCTTTGCTGGCACGGACCCTGAAAAGGCCCCGGATGCAGTGAAGATCACGGTGGTTCACGGCCCCGACAACCAACCCACAAACGATGGCGTTCTGTCCTACACTGTTGGCGGACAGAAACATTCGCTGACCAGTGGCTCCTTCCTGGACAAGGCCAACTTCGACAAAGTGGAATGGGATGCCAAAGCTGACACCCACAACGCAGGGACGTACAAGGTTCAGTTCAAACCTGTTACGGCCGATCACCAGGAGATCGCATCTGCCACCGAGCATAACTTCGATGTGAAGGAAGCCTCCGGTGTGCCGACCTACGAATCCTCGAAGATGACCTTCAACGTGGACACGCATGACGGCAAGCAGTTTGTTCCCGAAGCGCTGTTCAAAGGTGAGAATGCAGACACAGCCCCTCTGTATGTCTGGATCAAGGGTTCGACCGAAAAGGACGGCGGTAGCGACGGCCATGTGTTCATGCGTCTGGCCGACGGCAGCAATGACGGCCTGGGCAAGGACCTGACCACCAACGGTGCCGAAACAAGTACCGGCGAGGTCATTTCCTGGAGTGATCTGAGCAAGGTGCAGTGGGACGCTGCTCACAACAACGGCGGCACCATTCGCTTCCGGCCGCTGGACGGTGACAAGAATGAAATCGGTGAATGGCAGACTATCAGGGTGACAGAGTCGTCCGATAACTCCCAAGCAAGCGGCGAAGAACGGCCTCTGGCTCTCGACCATGTCCTCAACCCGCAAGGTGCTGGTGCCCAGCTGAAGTCGCTGGCCGCCCACACCCCAGCCGAGCCCAGCAGCAACCTGCTGGACGACCTGCACAACCAGATCACCCCGCTGATCTGATGGCAGCCTGAAGGCCTGTCACCGTCACCCGGCAGCATCGGGTGACGGTCCCGCCGGCCTGCCGGCACGACGGGATCTTTCCGTGCAGCTGCAACACCAGGCTGCACCAGCCTCCAGGGGCCGCTTTCCGCAAGGGAAGCGGCCCCTTCGCTTTTCATGGGCTGACATTGGCACGCCGCTCTTCTGCAGGTGTCGACTGTCTGTCAGAAACGGTATCCGCTTCCCGGAAAACCCACATTTTCCGCACACCCGGCGGCCCCCGGAAGCCGTCCATGCGCTGCCGGTGCTGCTGCCTCGCGGTGCGTACCAAGATTCAGGTTCGAGCATCTCATGCCTCATTCTCTGGTTGGCCTATGAACACCCTGCAACCCTCCTCTGCCTCTGCAAACACGTCGTCCCCGCTGCGGTCACAGACGAACCCTGCATCCGCAGCGGGTGCGAAGACACAGGTCACGTCACCCGCCAGCCGGAACATGCAGGCAGCCGATGACAGCATGATGCAGACCCTGGAGCGCGAGTACGGCCCTCTGGGCGACTACCAGGAAGCCGTGGTGCAACAGGAAGGCTCCCACCGTGCCGCCTGGCTGCCCACGGACGGCGCCGCCGGCGCTGCAGCAGGCGATGCCACCACCACGCTGGGCGCGGTCGAAGCCACGGGTGAAGCTGCCGGTACCGCCAGCGTCAACGGTGCAGCACAGGCTGCCCAAGTGGCAGGCGTTCAGGCAGCCGCACCGGCGGCATCCGGTCTGGCCGTCACGCCGGGCGCGTTCGCCTTCAGCCCGATGGCGCTGGCGGGTGGAGCCGCCGCACTGGGCGTGCTGACAGCCACCGCATCCCGGGGCGAAGGCCCCATCAGCCAGGCCAACCGGCACGCCAACGAGCTTTCCCAGAACCTTCGGCCCTCCCCTGCTCCGCAGCCGGCCCCCGTCCCTGCGCCTGCCCCCGAGCCCACGCCTGAGCCTGCGCCGTCGCCTGAACCTGCTCCCACACCGGCCCCCGAGCCTGCCCCCGTTCCCTTGCCGGTACCCGAACCAGAGCCTGCGCCCAAGCCCAGCCCAGCCCCCCAACCTGCGCCGCAGCCAGCCCCGGCCCCCATGCCAGAACCGTCGCCGGCTCCAGCGCCACAGCCTGAGCCTGAGCCCGAGCCCGCTCCGCAACCGGCACCACAGCCCGCCCCGGCACCGGAACCTCCGCCCGCGCCTGCCCCGCAGCCCGCGCCAGAGCCTGCTCCGCAACCAGCACCGCAACCTGCCCCAGCGCCGGAGCCATCACCTGCGCCTGCCCCACAGCCTGCACCCGCACCGCGTCCTGTTGCGCCCAGCTATGACGACGCCCCCGTGACCCGTGCGGCCCGTCACAACGAGACGGTGGAGCTGCGCGCCAGCACCTTCAGCGGCAAGGATGCCGAACATGCCCCGTCCTACGTGCGCATTGAAGGCATCGAGGCCAAGGGTGCCCGTGCAGGATCGGCCGCGCTGCAACTGCGAGCCGACGACGGATCGCTGACGCCTGTTGCCGATAACCAGGAAATTGCCGCCGCAGATTTCGGCCGTCTGGTCTGGAACAGCGCCGACAACGACGGCGGCAGCTTCCGCTTCGTGCCGCTGGACAGCAAGCGTCAGCCCTATGACGGCGTCCAGCCGCAGACCGTCAACATCTACGAATCCCCCGCCGTGCCGGACTACGCCAGCGCGCGTGACCCGCTGGCCGTGGCACACGACCAGACGCTGGCGCTGGGTCAGGAACTGTTTGCCGGCAACGCTGCCGACAAGGCTCCATCCTTCATCCGCATCGAGAAGATCACCCCCCAGGGTGACACCGGCGCGGGCGCAGCCCTGCAGCGGGATGCCGACGGCGATGGCCCCGGCGCGCCGACGGCCGTATCGGAAGGCGATGTCATCAGCGCCGCCGACTTCGGCAAGCTCAGCTGGAATACCGCCCACAATGACGGCGGCAGCTTCCGCTTCGTGGCACTGGACGCCAACCGGAAACCCATTCTGGGCGCCGATGCACAGACCATCACGGTGAGTGAATCTCCCGCGGTGCCGGACTACCCCAGCACGCGCGACCCGCTGTCGGTTGCACATGACCAGACGCTTCCCCTGGGTCAGGAACTGTTTGCCGGCAACACCGCCAACAAGGCACCATCCTTCATCCGCATCGAGAGCATCACGCCCCAGGATGGCGACGGCACCGGCCCCGCCCTGCAACGGGATGATGACGGGGCCGGTCCCGCCGCACCCACGGCCGTTCAGCAAGGCGATGTCATCAGCGCCGCAGACTTTGGCAAGCTCAGCTGGAACACCGCCCACAACAACGGTGGCAGCTTCCGCTTCGTGCCGCTGGACGCCAACCAGAAGCCCATTCTGGGGGCGCCGGAACAGACCATCACGGTGCACGAATCTCCCACCTCGCCTGTCTACCCGGCTGATCCGGCCATTCGCGCCGTGGCCCACGAGCAGACGGCCACCTTCCCGGAAAGCACCTTTGCCGGCACGAACCAGGACTACAAGCCCGCTGCCATCCGCATCGAGGCCATTGAGCCCAGCAGCCATGACGGTGCAAGCCCTTCCCTGCAACTGCGGGGCGACGGTACGCCCACGCCCGTCACGGTCGGCCAGACCATCACGGACGAAAACTTCGGCAAGCTGACCTGGAACACCGTGGGCAACGAAGGCGGCAGCTTCCGCTTTGTGCCCCTGGACAGCACCGGACAGCCCTACGTGGGCGTTCAGCCACAGACCGTCAGCGTCTACGAATCCCCCGCCGCGCCGGAATACCCCAGCGCACGCAGCCCGCTGGCCGTCGCGCACGACCAGGCTCTGACCTTCGGCCAGGAACTGTTTGCCGGCAACACGGCCAACAAGGCCCCCGCCTTCATCCGCATCGAGAAGATCACCCCCCAGGGTGACACCGGCACGGGCGCTGCCCTGCAGCGGGACGCCGACGGCGACGGCCCCGGCGCGCCCACCGCCGTGTCGGAAGGCGACATCATCAGCGCCGAAGACTTCGGCAAGCTCAGCTGGAATACCGCCCACAATGACGGCGGCAGCTTCCGCTTCGTGGCACTGGACGCCAACCGGAAACCCATTCTGGGCGCCGATGCACAGACCGTCACGGTGCACGAGTCACCGAAGGCCCCGGACTATTCCGGCCAGGCCCTGCAGGTGGTGGCACATGATCAGGTGCGCCATATTGATGCCAACGTCTTCGAGGGCAATGATCCGGCCCGCAAGCCGGCATTCGTCACCATCAACCAGATCTCTCCAGAAAAAGGCGCGAACCCCGCCCCGCTCTACATCCAGCGCGAAGGTGGGGTCAAGGAAGCCGTGCAGGCAGGCGGCACCATCCGTGCCGAGGATTTCGGCAAGGTGCACTGGGATACCAGCACCAACGATGGTGGCCGTTTCACCTTCACGGCGTACGACGCCGAACAGTATGCGATTGAGGGTAGCGCACCGCGTACCGTCACCGTCCATGAATCGCCGCTGCCTCCGGTCTGGAACGCCATCAGCCTGCAGCAGCAGACGACCTACGCAGCCCATGACGGATCGGGCGCCTTCAACAGCGGCATAGCCTACAACGGCTACAACACGCCAGCGAGTCAGCGCCCTGCGGCCATCCGCATCACCCATATCGACGAAAAGAATCCGTCCGGGACCGAACACTCGGCCCTCTACAGCTGGGATGGCGCCCACCGCACCCCACTTTCCGTGGGCAGTGAAGTGAAATTCGGCCGCTATAGCAATATCCGCTGGGACACGGCCCACAACGAGGGCGGCACATTCCGGTTCGTGGCCCTGGACAAGGACGGCATCGAGATTGCCGGCTCCGCCGAACAAACGATGACCGTCATCGAATCGCCGGCGCCCCCTGTCTACGCCGCAAACGCGCCCAGTGCCCTCACCCCCTACAACCGTCCCCTGACACTGGACAGGACCCTGCTGGCTGGTACCGATCCCTCGCGGGAGCCCACCGCCATCCAGATCACCAACATCTACGAAAAGGACGATACTGCCCCCGGCACGTCCGCACTGGCCATCGACCGTGGTCATGGCCAACTTGACCCGGTCTCCATAGGCAGCCGGATCGCGGCCAGTGACCTGGACAAGCTGGTATGGCGCTCGGATGCAAACTCCGGCGGCTCGTTCACCTTCTCGATGATCGGTGCGGACGGAAAGCCCATCCTGACCACCAACCCTGCCAACCCTGGCAGCACCTCCACCCTCACCCGAACCATCTCCGTCGAGGAAGGCGTTCAGGGACCGGCCTATGCTCAAAATGCCTCAACGCTGCGCGCCGCGTTCCAGCAGGTTCTGGAGATTGGCAAGAACCATCTGGACGAAATCCGGGGGACCGAAGACAGCCGTGCCCCAGCCCGCATCGAGATCACCCGCATTGAACAGCCCAACGACCGCGACACCAGCCACTCGCCGCTGCAACTGGCCAACGGTACCGATGGCTCCGGCGCCCGTCAGATCACCGAAGGCGAGACCATCGATGCCGCAGAGTTCGCCCGGCTGACCTGGGATGCCAGCAAGACCGATGGTGGTCGATTCACCTTCAAGCCGCTGGACAAGAACGGCCATCCGTTCGTGGACGACAGCGGCCGGGAAGTGGTTCGCACCATCACCATCGACGAGCAGCCGCAAGCAGCAGGTACTCCCACCAAACCCGTCGTGGCCCCCAATGCCATCACCGGGCTGGACAAGAGCGTCATCAGCAGCAATAGCCATAGTCCGGACACCAGCCTGGACGGCAGGTTCTTCAAGGTCATAAGTATCGAGGCGTATGAATCTCCCAATGCCAAACGCGTGATGAACTGGGAGCTTTCCGGGCGTCCCTTGCCCGACGGAGGCCAGTCGGGACCGACCGCCTACGAGGTCATCCAGGCGGATGGCATCAGCCTGGCGGACGCGCAGCAGCGCGCCCAGGACATGGGCGGCAAGCTGCTGTCCATCGACGATGCTCAAGAAAGAGGTTTCATCAAGACCAGCCTGTTCAACAGCGGCCCCGACATCTCAACCCGCTACCACTACATCAACCAGGGCAACGTCGCACACGACGCCGGCAGTGGCGCCAAGGGTTTCATCATTGAGTACGAAAACTATCGCCAGCCACTGAAGCTGGACAGCGCGCACGACCCCAACTTCTCCGGCCAGGTCGAGGAAGGACAGATCATCGTCGGCTCGGAACTGAACCAGGCCCACCTGGGCTGGGACAGCAGCAAGAACCACGGCGGTGTCATCACGCTGGTGGAGGTGCAGGGGCAGGAAGTGGAAGACGGCTCAGGCAAGAACCCTGCCCTGCCGGGGAACCGTACGAAACTGGGCCACCAAGCCGTGGACGCCCGCGATCCGGATGTCGGCCACGAACGCTTCACCATCACCATTGCCGAGGCCGAAGACGGCAGCACGACGTTCAGCAAGCCCGCTATTTCCGGCCGCGCGGCAGCCACGTCGGGCCACCGGGAGGCCGCCGACACGCTGGACGCCGCAGAGCTGCTGCCCGGCACGCCCTCGGCCGGAAGCGACACGGCCACCAGGGCGCTGCCGTCCACCCTGGGCAACCTCTGGCACGGCACCGACCCGCTGCTGCACGACCCGCTGGGCCAGCATCCGCCGCTGGTCTGACCGCACGCCAGCACCCGGCGGGGGCATGG
>ERZ773009.939-NODE-939-length-20895-cov-3.926200_pt1 | contig 20895 bp, 16 predicted proteins | sample MGYA00580663_ERZ773009 | MGnify/ENA primary metagenome ERZ773009 (study PRJEB29015, sample SAMEA2737969) | human oral metagenome | biome: human oral; feature: human-associated habitat; material: dental | place: China | collected 2026 ... | reverse complement strand
GTCGACCTATAAGCAGAATGTCCTCGTCACCCACAAACGCCCACTGCCACATTAGGAGCTGAGAGCGCAAGAGGGAAGGAAAGGCTTTCACCAGCGCGCACCACTGTTGGGCGTGGTGTTCCAGGCATATTATGTCGTTTCCACATAATATTGCGGTTAATACCACCAAAACTTACGGGAGAAAAGTCATAAGTCTGAGTGCCGTCTTGCGAAACAAGACGTGGAGTGAGAGTGACCAATGTGCGATTGCCCAAACGAACATTATCGAGAACAACGTCAAAATTAAGGCGCACGCTATCTGCAGCAGCCTTTACTTTAGCAGGTGTAAAATTCACCTGCCCATTATAACGCTGAGCAGCAGCAGGAAATACAATAGCCACAGAAAGTAGCGCGATGAGAGATAGTTTTGTCATTAGACTATTTGAGCTTTAGACGTATACTAGACATTAGACTTATAGACGCGTACAGACGTTAAATATCTGAGATTAGACCTTTAAAGGCTATAAATCACGGCAAAGATAAAAGTATCATTTGTTTTACTTAGAATCAAAACTCGACGCCATCCAAGAAGTTACTTACCACACAGGAAAGCGTTCTACTTTCACACCCAACAAGAACAATGCAGATTTGTTTTTTTTCAGAGCAAATGGCAAAAGAATTCAATTCCAAACGAGACCTCTACTTCAACAACTTACGCGACTCCATCAATTAGTTTCTAATCTTATTTAAGAACGTAGACGAGAGAGAGACCTGCTCGAGTAACGCCAAAATAATTAGAGTTGCCTTCTTGTTGACGGGTGCCACATTTGCCACAAGCAAATTTATCATAATCCACATAGGCATATCCCAAACCAAGTTCAGCTTCAAGACTCCAACGACGACTGAGAGGCAGCTGATAACCAGCTCCTACACCTGCCCCTACAAACCAACCTTCATAACGCGCATTTTGCACTGTATGAAAGAGATTGAAAGGGAGCGTAACGTTGCCAGCATTAAAACGACCAGCATGTGCATGGATCCCAAAAAACCAACCATTAAAACGTTCACAAGTCCAATAGCGCCATTCAGGCTGCACCGCAATATGTCGAAATTTGGAATTATCTGTTTGGTTATAAGTAAAAGGATTAAATCCTACCTGAACATCAAGCGTCTGCTTTGGAGTAAGCCCCAATTCAAGGCTAAGATTAGGCGAATGTACCACATCGAGCAAGACATTATGCTTGAGTACGACGCGTTGAGCTTGCACAGCCGTCGCGGCCAGTGCAGTAAAGAACAGCAGAGTAAAAGCTTTCTTCATATCTATTTTTTCGATGCTTATTGAGGCTTTTTTGTGCAAATAGCCTGCTCAAGAAGAATTGGAGTCAAGCCACAGTAGCACATATTAGATAGTTTCTTGCTGCAAATTTACAGACTTTTCCTGAACCAGCAAACTTTTCATAGAAAAAAATGCCCTAATGCGTTATTTTTATTTCACACGATAAAACAGCACAACTACACCGTGCAAAGGATCAAATCACCCGAATTCAAGTTTTTCTGCCCTTTGAATCCTATTCAAAACGCAATGAGATGGCATCACGCTTTACCTCTAGGGATAACATTCGCGCACGCGCGCATATCAGGAGTTTTACACTTTTTGCTTTCACAACCTTCACAAATTCACGAGTAACACACAGAATAACAAAGAAATACGAGGGTAATAGAAACGGCGTTCTTGTTTTTTTGGGAAAAACATACTCAAATAGACGATTTACGACCCTTGAAAGAAGAGAAATACTCGATGAAACAACTGGGTATTCAAAAAACATCGGAGATATTCTGGAAAATGTCAGAGTTTTTCGTACGAACAATGGACTTTTTCCCAAAAAAGGTGGGAGAGTCTTACAGAACAGATTAACTATACTAAAAATCTTCAAGAATTAACCTCATAAATTACGACTCATTTGTTTTTCTTAGAAATGAACATTCTTCAAAAAAGTCTAGAAAAATCTTCACCTCAAACATTCTTACCTTCCTTTCTCGATTTCTACAAGCCCTCTCCTAGCCAATTTTGAAGGCTCTCCCACGAAACAAGATGAACACAGTTCCTATTACCCTGATATTGCCCTATTGTACAATCTATTACACGAAATTTTGTGAAGGTTGTGAAAGCAAAAAGTGTAGATTTGCTGGCGTGCGCACGCGCGCGAGGGGAGTTATTCCTTTTCTCTCGCCACGAGAAGCGTGCTGAGAGAAAGACCTGCGCCCCCGAACGAAAAGCTTCTGCAACCCACTGACGTCTATACTTTAACATTTAATCCCAATCGGTCATTAGGCCGTTATAGTGCAGATTGTTATGGAGAAAACAACTTCCTGTCATCTTTCATTTTCTTGTTGGCATCTTGTTTCTCGTTCGTTCTCGACGTAGCCCGCTGCGCCTTCAAGCTAACGAGAAACCATCTGCTCAACAATCAAATAAAATCTATTCAGGATCCAATGACCGATTTGGATTTAATGCAGACGCCAATGCTTCTGCGCAACGCTCACCGTCCATGGCTGCAGACACGATGCCACCAGCGTAGCCAGCACCCTCTCCACAAGGGAAGAGCCCTTCTAGACGGATGTGCTGGAGCGTTTCGGGCTGGCGAAGTATGCGCACTGGAGCAGAAGTGCGTGATTCAGTGGCAATAAGAATGGCATCATCTGTAAGGAAACCGCGACTGCGCCGGCCAAAGGCTTTGAAACCGTCCTGTAGGCGTGAAGAAATAAATTTGGGCAACCAGAAATGCAGCGGTGAAGCAACTAATCCTGCGTTGTAGCTCGATTTAGGAAGATCGGCAGAGAGGCGATTATTAACAAAGTCGGCCATGCGTTGCGCAGGTGCGATCTGACTGCGGCCACCTTGTATCCAAGCAGCACGCTCAAGTGCTTCCTGTGCATACATCATCCGCAAGGGGTTGTGCTTGTTGTCAAAGTCAGAATGTGCAGCTGCAAAAACGTCGTCACTCATGGCTTCGAGGAGGAAAGGCATAAGTTCACCATCTATGTCTTCGGGGCGGGTTTCTACCACCATACCTGAGTTTGACCATTTACTGCCGCGGTTGGCTGGGGACATGCCATTGACCACCAATTGTTCAGGACCTGTAGCTGCAGGAACTACAAAACCACCAGGGCACATGCAGAAACTGTAGACCCCACGATTCTGTACCTGTTGCACAAAGGAATATTCAGCTGCGGGGAGATATTTGCCACGACCTTGTCGGTTGTGGTATTGAATTTGGTCTATTAGGTGCGAAGGGTGTTCTAGACGTACACCCATAGCAAGAGATTTTTGTTCTATTTCTACACCAGCGTGGTGGAGATAGCGATAGACATCGCGAGCGGAGTGTCCAGTGGCGAGTATCACAGGGCCGTGGAATTCTTGTCCGTCAGCGGTGCGAACTCCTAGCACTCTGTCGCCCTCTGCGGAAAAGAGGAGTTCATCAACACGTGTTTGAAAATGCACTTCTCCTCCAGATTTTTTAATTTGTTCGCGCATGCGCTCAATGATGCCAGGTAAGCGGTCTGTGCCTATGTGAGGATGAGCATCGGCTAGGATGTCTGTGCTCGCTCCATGTTGGCAAAAAATGCTAAGAATGCGTTGCACATTGCCTCGTTTCTTAGAACGGGTATAGAGTTTGCCATCAGAGAATGCACCAGCTCCTCCCTCTCCGAAGGAATAGTTGCTCTCGCTGTCCACGATGTGATCGCGCGAGATGGCGGCGATGTCTTTCTTGCGTCCGTTGACGTCGCGTCCACGTTCGAGAACGATGGGGCGCACCCCTAGTTCAACGAGACGTAGGGCGGCAAAGAGTCCTCCGGGTCCTGCTCCAACGACAACGGCTTGTGGGGCGGCACAAACATCGCCATAGTGGATGCGTTCGAAAGACAGCGTGGTGGGGTCTTCGTCGATGAAGACCTCGAGGGTGAGATTGACCATCACCTGTCGTTGTCGCGCATCAATACTGCGCTTGACGGTGCGGATGGCATGAATCTGCTGGGGATCGACTCCTAGACGATGGGCGACATCGGCACGGAGATTGGCAGCATCATAAGCTACCTGAGGAAGAACACGGAGTTGGAGGGAAGTCATCGAATAGACGTTAGAATTTAGACGTTAGAGGGTCGCAGACCCTTTTTCGCTCGCCACGACAAGCGTGGCTCGATTCCTAATAAACGATCTTAGACGTTAGCCAATCTTAGATGTTAGAGCATTGAGGTTAGAGTCTAACCACGCGAGTCTTCAAATGTCCAACCGCGGTAGCCTTCTAACATCTAATGTCTAGACAGCGTCTAATGTTGCGAAAATACAACTTTTTTTTTGCATATTCAGCAGAAAGGGTGTAACTTTGTGGCAAATATCACGCGCGATGGCTAAAACCATGGTCATTGCCCCATTTACATCCTCCTAAAACATGACAAAAGGAAAAGTAGATGCCTTGCTCGGCATTGTCTTTGGCGACGAAGGTAAGGGTAAAGTGGTGGACTATTTTACTCCTCGCTATGACCTCGTAGCTCGTTTTGCTGGCGGTCCTAACGCTGGCCACACCATTATCTTCGACGGCAAGAAGTTTGTGCTTCGCTCTATCCCCTCTGGCATATTCGACGAAGGGAAGACCAACATCATCGGTAATGGCTGTGTTATTGCTCCTGACCTCTTCATGAATGAGGCGCGTGAACTAGAGGTAGCTGGTTATGAGATTGTGCAGCGTTTGCACATCAGTCGCCGCGCCCACTTGATTCTTCCCACGCACCGAGTGCTTGACCGCGCTTACGAAGCAGCCAAAGGTGAAGGCAAAGTGGGTACGACTGGTAAGGGCATTGGGCCTACCTATAGCGACAAGGCTGCACGTGTGGGACTTCGAGTGGGTGATATTCAAGGCGATTTTCTTCCTAAGTATGAAGCTCTAAAAGCGCGTCACTTGCAGATTTTGAGAGACTTAGGATTCACTGACTTCGATATTACCAATGAAGAAAAAACTTGGCTAGAGGGCATCGATTATATGCGTCGCTTCCCCCTTACCGATACGGAACATGAGATTAACGCCGCCTTGGCAGCTGGTAAGAACGTACTGGCTGAAGGTGCGCAAGGTTCTCTCCTAGACATCGACCATGGCACCTATCCTTTCGTGTCCTCTTCGTCTACCACTGTGGGCGGAGTGTGCACTGGGCTTGGCATTGCTCCTCAAAACATAGGTCGTGTATGGGGTATTTTCAAGGCTTACTCTACTCGTGTGGGTAGTGGTCCTTTCCCCGTAGAACTTTTTGACGAAACGGGCGAAGAGATTCGTCGTGTGGGTAAGGAGTTTGGTGCTGTGACAGGGCGCAATCGCCGTTGTGGCTGGGTAGACCTTGTGGCCTTGAAATATGCTATTATGGTCAATGGTGTTACAGACTTGGTGATGATGAAGGCTGATGTGCTGGATTCTTTCAAAGAAATCAAGGTTTGTGTAGCCTATGAAAAAGATGGCGAGCGCACAGAATCGATGCCTTACGACACTGAAGGTTGGGCACCTGTATACGAAACTTTGCCAGGTTGGAATTGTGATTTGACCAGTGTACGTGCGGAAGCCGATTTCCCAAAAGAATATGCAGATTATATTGCTTATCTCGAAAAGCAATTGGCTACACCTATCTCCATTTTATCAGTAGGTCCTGAGCGTGAGGCTACCATCATCCGATAAGGCGCAGTAAAATCTTATGGATGGGTTGTAAAATCACAACCCCTCCATCATGACAAAGGTTGCTATTATCCCTTCGTCATTACAACGAAAAAAGGCCGTGTCAAAACCATTGGGTTTTGACACGGCTTCTTTCTCACTTCCTAATTCGCTGTATGAAACAGCTCTCAGCTTGCGCTGAGGGTAAACGCCATTTGGTCTTTAAAGGCCAATAGTGTTTATTTATTGCAATCCTTAGCGAGTGTTGCAGTAAGCATCCACACGAGCTTTTCTTGCTCACGGAGGTAATCGCTCATCAAAGCATTGCTAGATTCGTCGCCAGCCTCATCAGCAGCAGCTATGACAACACGCTCTTGTGCCATGATAGTCTTCACCATTTCGAGGACGTGAGTGAGGCATTCTTGACCGCAGTGTACCACATCGAGCTCCTTGAGTTGAGCTACTTGGAGATACTTGCTGGGGCGATGCTCAGGAGTCACATCGAGTTGGAGGAGGCGTTCTGCGATTTCGTCGGCCTTTTCAGCAGCGTCATCATAAAGACGTTCAAATTCAGCGTGGAGAGCGTAGAAGTTAGAGCCTTGCACATTCCAGTGAAAGTTGCGGAGGTTAGCATAATACACTTGGAAGTCTGCGAGGAGAACTGCAAGAGCTTCGGCTACGGGCTGCACCTTGGCAGCATCGAGACCTGTGTAGTTAAGATTTTTCATGTCGCTATGTTATGTTTATGGATTTCATTAAAAGAGAAATCAGGGAGAACGGAACGCTATGTCCTTTGGTTTATCCCTTGATTACGATGCAAAGTTACGGGCTTTTTTTAGAGTTTGCAACAGATACGCCCTTCTTTAACATAGAAAAAAGCTATAATATCACATTATCCATCAGGATATCAGCATTTTACTACTATATACAACCACAGAAAAAGCATCTGAGTGAGCGTTTGGTCATTCAAAGTTCGCAACATGCACAACAGACATTCTGTGTCTTACGCTTACTTCATGTCCATTTTCTCAAACTTGTAGCCCAAACGGTGGAGCTGAAGGGCGATACCCAGACGATACATCACATGAAGTGTGCGCACATAGGTGTGAAAAGCCATAGGACTTTGAGGTTCAATGCCTTCACGGCGCAAAGCTGCATGTGCTGCCTCGGCACAGGTGCGCACCAATTGGTGAAGCTGCGTACGCTCTTCAGTATCGGTGATGGCTAGCACATGGTCTAACACATAGTCATCGAGGGCATCAAACCCTTGTGCTAGCAAAGCGGGATAGAGGGCGTGAGGGTCTTCGGTGGCTACACCCCAATCACTATCCCAACGCTGGGCTATGGCCAAACCCACAAACCCCATCCACCCAATGGCTACCGTGGGATATTTCGCTATTTCAGGCACAGCATCTCCAAGATAGGGCGTGCAAACCTCTGGCCACACGGCTTCAAAGTCGGGTGTTTCGAGTAGCTGCCCTGAGAGGGCTCGCGCTGCGGTGCAAAGACGAAGCAGTTGCTGGGTGAGTTGCTCCTCAAAGCGATCAAGAAATTCGGAGGGAGCTTGGATATTTTCAGGAGTCATGAAGGAGAAATGAAGAGTTTAGGATTGAGTAGAAGGAAGCTTTGCCACAGCCTCAGCCAGTTGTTTGAGGGCTTGCTCCAGCACCTTACGAGGCACTCCCACATTGAGGCGCATAAAACCTTCACCCCCTACGCCAAACATCTCGCCATCGTTGAGAGCCAAATGCGCCTCATCGACAAAGAGGTGGTTGAGTTCGTCGTGAGAAAGTCCAAGCGCACGACAATCCAGCCAGATGAGGAAGGAGGCTTCGGGCCGCTGAGCTATGATGCCTGTGATGTACTCTCGGCAATAGTCGACCACAAAGTCGATGTTGCCCTCGATGTAGCGCAACATCTCCTTGCGCCACTCTGCTCCATGCCGATAGGCAGCGATGGCTACTGTGGGAGAAAACATGGGCGGGCAGTCAATCTCGTTGGCCACGAGCCAAGTAAAGAAGCGTTCGCGCAGTTCCTTGTTGGGAACTACCGTCCAGCTGCTCACCACTCCAGCACAGTTAAAGGTCTTGGTGGGCGCACCAAAGGTGATGCTATTGTTGCGCGCAGCTTCTGACACCGAAGCAAAAGGCACATGCTTAGCAGAATAGAGGGCGATGTCGGCGTGGATTTCGTCGCTCACCACGAGAATATTGTGCTCAGCACAGAAGTCTGCAAGACGTTGCAGGGTCTCTTTAGGCCAGCATCGCCCACTAGGATTATGCGGATTGCAGAGTACTAGCATCTTTGCTCCCTCTGCCACCGTAGCAAGCTGGTCGAAGTCCATATCGTAGCGGCCATCTTCCATTCTGATCAAAGGGTTGTCCACGATGACACGGCCATTGCCCTCGATGACATGCTTAAACATATGATAGACTGGTGGCTGCGTGATGATGAGATCTCCAGGTTTGGTGAACACTTGAAGAGCAAATCCGAGTCCGCGGATGACTCCTGGCACAAAAGAAATCCATTCTTTCTGGATGTCCCATCCATGAAGCTGGCGTTGCCAGTCAATGAGAGCTGGCCAATAGTCTTCGTCAATGCAAGTGTAACCCAAGATGGGGTGCTCGAGTCGAGCTCGGAGAGCATCGAGGATAAAAGGAGGTGTGGCAAAATCCATGTCGGCCACCCAGAGCGGTATGAGGTCTGTGCGTCCATAGAGCATCTGCAAGGCTCTGAGTTTGGAACAGTTGGTACCTTTTCTACAAATAACGTTGTCGAAACTATAGTGCTTCATGATATAATGGATATAGGAAATACAGGACTTTTATGGTGAGGAACGATGCTCGGCCCTCAGGAAATATAAGAGATGACTACTTAATTGAAGAGAGTGATAGGGGGCATGTTCTATCCACCGCTATTTGCGCACGCCTAAATCGAGAAGGGAGTGGCGGCACGATGGAAGGCTTGCACCTGAGGGAAGGCCTCTACATGCTGCGCAAAATAGGAAGAAATCGCTGCCAACACGCGCGGTGCATCATAGGCAATGAAGTCACAATAGGCGGTCTGGGCATGATGGGCAAAGGCACTAGCTCCAAATCCTCCTCCTACAAAGTGAACTGCAAATGCCTCTCCTAAACTATGCTGAACTGCTTCGGCCAAATGGGCATTGAAAGCACGAACCTGCTGCTCTAGGTCGTCTTGTGATGAGAAAACATCCGTGTTGTAGGCCACAAAACCACAGAAACTTCCACTGAGTCGCTGGAGATTGAACACAAAATTTTCATCTTGCAGATACTCCACCATAAGCATCGCTTGCGTTGTCCACCCTGAATTGACTTGAATGTGGGCTTCGTAGACGGCAGTTTCTGGAGGCAAGGTGGTGCTATAGGTGCGTTCAAGAGCAAGAAGTTGATTTATCGTGCTCTGAGATGGCTCTTCGGGATAATGTTCTCGCACAAAAGCCTCCCACTGTGGCAGTTCTATATCCCAACCCTGCGGCAGATGAGGGCGAAGTAGGCACAGCAAAGTGTAGAGAATATTGAGATTTTGCACCACTCCATCGAGGGCGATTTGAAGGGCCACACGATTTTCCGTCCACACCGCCGTGAAACGCACTTGATAGAGCAAAGGGCGCGCCACTTTATAGAGCAATTGTGTCTGCTCTTGCTCGGCCACTACACGGCGGTGCTGGGCGAGTTTTGAAGTTTGGTCTGACAAGGCCGCTATTTCTCGAGCCAAATCTGCGACTGGCTGGGCGATGCTTTGCAAAGCCTCTCCCATCTGCTGACAGCGATCCACAAAAGTGCCTAAACGATGATGCGGCTGGCTGATAGACTCTAGACATTGACGCTCGAGCAGCTCAGCTTTAGAATGCTGAAAGGCGGGTACGACTTCCTCAAAATAGGAAGCGAGAAAGAGCAGAGCTTCAGATTCACGATCAAGATGCGCCAAGGCATAGGCATAATAATAATAGAGGTGCACAAAACGCTCCACTTGCTCATCCATCATGTAGTGCATGCAATTGAGCGCACGTGAGTAGCGCGCTGTGTCGTGCCCATTGTCTCTAGCCAATCGGAGGAGGGTGTGGACATATATTTCCCACATACGTGGTAAAAATTTGTCAACAGGAAGTCCTCCCAGCGTACGTTCGACGGCTAGGTAGTCGTGATCGGCAAACCAATCTTCGAGTTGCTGGAGCAAAGTCTTGATCATGTGGGGGTGTGTCGAGGGAAAGAAGCGCAGTCATAGCGGTCTGCGAGACAGAGTCGATGAACAGCTGTGCTGCGAAAGCGCAGCCTTTCTTTCCATCGAAACGATAAGAAGTAGGTCTTCTCATGCAAAATTACAATTATCTCCTCATAAATTCAAAATATATCAGTAGATAATTTTGCAAATCGAGGGGCAAATGCTACTTTTGCAGATAGAACACATCATACAAATAGCCACAATGCAGAAGAACGATGCCGTTGTAATTATCCCCACCTACAACGAAAAAGAAAATATCGAAGCCATCCTCCGTGCTGTCACGGGCCTGGAAGAACATGGATTTGACGTATTGGTCATCGACGATGGTAGCCCTGACGGGACTGCTGCCATTGTGAAAAATCTCATGGAAGGCGACCTCAAGGATCGCGTGCATCTAGTGGAACGTCAAGGCAAATTGGGGCTTGGCACTGCCTACATCGCTGGATTCAAATGGGCTCTCGAACACGGCTACGAGTATATCTTCGAGATGGATGCCGACTTTAGTCATGATCCCAAAGATTTGCCTCGACTCTACAACGCTTGTGCAGTGGAGGGCTATGACTTAGCCATTGGCAGCCGTTACATCTCGGGGGTGAATGTGGTGAACTGGCCCATGGGACGTGTGTTGATGAGCTATTTTGCCTCAAAATATGTACGTTTCGTCACAGGCATCCCTGTCAACGACACCACAGCTGGCTTCAAATGCTACAAACGCCGTGTGCTTGAAGCCATCGACTTCGACAAGATTCGCTTCAAAGGCTATGCGTTCCAGATTGAACTGAAATTTACGGCCTATAAGTTGGGCTTCCGCATCAAAGAAGTACCCGTGATTTTTGTGAATCGCCAACTCGGTGTGAGCAAAATGAGCGGTGGCATCTTCGGCGAAGCACTCTTCGGAGTGATGCGTCTGCGCTGGGCTGCGCTCACCGGACAAATAAAATCTAAGCAAGCTTAAAACAAAACGCGCATATCATCTGCGCTATACACCTTAGGAGTGCGCAGGATCTTCGACAGAAGACGGCGCACTCCTTCTCTATGTTCTCATTTTTCCCTCATTGTCTGCTTCATGCAGACTCTCTCTCCCCTAAGACATGCACAGCAGAACGCTCATTAAAAACGCTATCCTCGTCAACGAAGGACAGCAATCTATCGGAAGTTTGGTCATTGATGGCGACCGCATCGAAGAAGTTCTCTTCGGTATGGATGCGAAGCCTCAGCTTCCTCCCGACACCGTGATAGACGCCGAAGGTTGCTACTTACTTCCTGGCGTTATCGACGAACATGTTCATTTTCGCGATCCAGGTCTCACCGCCAAAGGTGACTTCTACACCGAAAGTCGTGCCGCAGCTGCAGGTGGTGTGACCACGGTCATTGACATGCCCAACACTGTGCCTCCCACGGTGACGAAGGAGCGTTTGTTGCAGAAAATTGAGATTGCACAGCAACAGAGTCTTGTCAACTTTGGTTTTTTCCTTGGGGCCACTCCCGACAATGCCGCACGACTCAGAGAAGTGAATCCACGTCTTGTGGCCGGTATTAAGCTCTTCATGGGTAGCAGCACTGGTGAATTGCAAGTGGAAGACCAACCTACTCTCCGCACCATCTTCGAACAGAGTCGTTTGCCCATCATGGTGCATTGTGAAGATACGCCTATGATCGTGGCCAACATGAAGGCTTACAAAAAGAAATATGGACAAGACCCTCACGTGCGCTACCACCCTGAGATTCGTCCTGCCGAGGCTTGTGTGAAGAGCACTCAAGAAGCGATTGCGCTAGCGAGAGAATTTAATGTTAAACTCCACGTGGCTCATATCACGACAGCGGCAGAATTGGATTTATTCGATCCCAACGACAAACAGATTACTGCTGAAGCTTGCTTGCCCCACTTGATATTTGCCAGTGAAGACTACGAACGTCTGGGAGCTCGCATCAAGTGCAACCCTGCTGTGAAATACGACACTGACCGAGCGGCTATCCGCGCTGCGCTCACCGACGGCCGCATCCGCACCATCGGCACAGACCATGCCCCTCACCGCATCTCCGACAAGATTGGTGGAGCAGCAAAAGCCACTAGTGGCATGCCCTTTGTGCAGTTCTCGCTAGTGTCTATGCTCGAACTCGTGGATGAGGGAGTATTGCCCATCGAGCGCATGGTAGAACTCATGTGTCACAACCCTGCACGTGTGTTTGGCATCGAAAATCGCGGCTTCCTTCGTCAAGGTTATATGGCAGACTTGGTGCTTGTGAAGCCCCATTCTCCTTGGACATTGACTCCCAACCGCATCGAATCGAAGTGCAATTGGAGTCCGATGGAGGGACACACCTTCAACTGGCGCGTGATGCGCACCTTTGTCAATGGACATCTGGTCTACAACAAAGGAGTCATCACCAACGAAAACCTTCGTGGCCGCATGATCACCTATATGCCTCGATAGTTCTATTGTGACCACCAGCAGCTGTATCCCACTCTTATGACTTTTCTCTATCGCCTCTATCAGCTTTTCATCTTTTTCCCGCTGTTCATCGTCGTCACCATCCTCGTGGCTCTCACCACCGCCTTAGGGTGCATGGTGGGACTGTCGCGCTGGTTTGCCTTCGGCCCCAGTCGTTTTTGGGGATGGTTCACCATTCGCTTCCTCTTTCTTCCCGTCAAGGTGGAAGGGAGAGAGCATCTTCAGCGCGGGCAGAGCTACATCTTTGCAGCCAATCACCAAGGTGCTTTCGACATTTTCCTTCTCTCAGGCTTTCTCGGTCGCGAGTTTAAGTGGATGATGAAAGCAAGTCTGCGCAAAGTTCCCTTTGTGGGCTTTGCCTGTGAAAAAGCTGGCTTCATTTTTGTGGATAAATCTAGCCGAAAAGCTGTGGCCAAGACCATGGACGATGCCCGACAGCGGTTGGTAGGCGGCACTTCTTTGACCGTCTTCCCCGAAGGTGCCCGCACTTTCACAGGACACATGGGCATTTTTCGCAGAGGTGCGTTCCAGTTGGCCGACGAACTCCAATTGCCAGTTGTGCCAATCACCATCGATGGAAGTTTTGATGTGATGCCACGCATGCGCGACTTTCGTTTTGCCCACTGGCATCGTTTGCGTTTAGTGATTCACCCTCCTATCGTCCCTTTGAGCCAGGGAGCAGACAACATCAAACGAACACTCGAAGAGAGTTATCGCATCATTATGGATGGTCTCCCCGAGCATCATCAAGGTTTTGTGCAGAATGACGATCAATAGTCTCATTGCTCTGCCCCTAATCTAGACACCTCCCTTCATTTCCTTAGGAGCAACCTGCTTAGCCTTCAAGTCTTCGCGCAAGAAGGCTACAGGCAAGACCTATTTAGGTCAGAGGCAACTTCTGATTATAAAAACTCTTCCCATCTACTGTTAGGGTGAAAATCTCAAGCCTCCGAGGAACTTGTTCTCTAGCGCTCACTTCACTATGAAATCTACTCCCCTTCTCCGTCTGCTTATCCCACTCTGTGTAGGCATCGGAGTGGGGGATTTTGCGTTTTCGTGGCTGTTGCCTTACGAAAAATCGTTGTATCTCCTTGGTGGAGTCGTCTTTCTCTGCTCCATCTTAGCATTGTTTCGCCGCACAACTGGATTATGGCTCACGTTGCTCTCCTCCATCCTCCTATTTAGTCTGGGACTTCTTCTCATTGTCCACCAACAGCGCGAACGCATCACCGACTATCCCCAAACGGCCTTTACGTTTCGCGGTGTCGTCACCGATGTGCCTCATCGTACTCCGCGCGGCTGGCGCATCTGCTTGAGGATGCAAGCCCCCATCGTGGGAGAGAAGTGGCAAGTGTTTCTCACCGACAGCACAATGCTTCAAGAATGCCCCTCTTCTCTACGACCTAACGACCCAGTCCCGCCACAAAAACGCCCCTCCGCACCTCAAATTGGGCAAGTTATTCTGGCACATGGGCGCGTCACCGCCTTATATTCCAGAGAAGGACGCGTGAAAAATCGCTATTCTGCTTACCTCTTGCGCCAAAACGTTGTTGCCACTGCTCACTGCTTCTCCAATGAGTGGAAAACTATCGGAAAGGGCGGCACACATACTGCGACAATCTCTCCAGATCTGACCTTGCACGAACGCCTGCTGCGCCAACGTGAACTATGGATGGAGCAATATCAGCACCACCTTCCTCCACACAGTGCAGCTGTGCTCTCAGCCATGACTCTGGCACACCGAGAACTGCTAGATCGCGACACCAAAATGCGGTATAGTCAAGGCGGAGCTAGTCACATTCTAGCTCTTTCGGGGCTTCATCTCTCCATCCTCTTTGGCGCATTCACCCTCGTTTTAGGAACGATGGCTCGACGTTTCGGCCGAACTCTCCACCTCCTCACCATGGGATTAGGCCTCGCCCTGATGTGGAGCTTTGCCGCCTTTGTGGGGTTTCCCATCTCTCTCGTGCGCGCCACGCTAATGCTCACCCTTGCTCAAGTGTTTACGTGGGGAAATCATCGTCCTGGCGCATGGCACGGCCTTGTTTTGGCCATGACTCTCATGTTATGCTATGCCCCCGACTGGTTGTTCGACGTGGGTTTTCAACTCTCGTGCGCCGCAGTAGCAGGCATTCAGCTCTTCGCTCCCATTTTTCCAGTGCCTCAAGGGCTGCAACCACTAAGCAAGCGTGCTGCGGAACTCATCAATCGCCGTCCCACCTCTTCGCCTATGCGATTTCTCATGAGCATCGGCCGATATTTCTATCTTCTTTTCGTAGTTTCTCTCTCAGCTCAACTAGCCACAGCACCTCTTGTGGCTTATCATTTTCATCAAGTCGCATGGGGTGGTCTCCTCTCTAGCCTTTTTGTTATCCCAGCAGCCTATTTGCTGCTCTGCGGTGGGATGATTTTCCTGCTTATCTCCCCACTCCGCGACTTCCTCTCTCCATGGCTCACAGACCTCATCAGTCTCATGGAACAAGGTTTAGCCTTTTTCTCCAAAGATTGTTTTGCACCCATCCCACTATATCCCAGCGCACTCACCACAGCCTTGAGCCTATTCGCTCTCCTCGGCTTAGTTAGATTGTTATCCCCTCCCCCATCCCAACGACTCTCCATAGGTCGATCCACACTGCTCGCTACTGGCTGCTTGCTTCTCCCAATGTTGTCCTATCAAATGGATCGTTATTCTACGCGTCCCCAAGCTGCCCTCTACATCTATCCCACATCGGGCGTAACAACTTTGCACGCTACATCACCAGATGGTCACTCTTGGCTTCTGGCTTCCGATACACTCCGCGCACAAGCTGCTCTCCGACAGACGGCTCACGAAGAGTGGGAACCACAAGGTCTGACAGTGGAGTGGATTCCAATGTCAGTGCTCAACGAATCTACATCATATCACCAGAAAAAAGGCTCAACTGTAGGACAGACCTCCCTGACCTCTTGCACTTCAGTCTCTACCACTGCACCCTTATTCGCTCCTCACTGCCTCATCTATGGGCAACAACGCATTGCTATCGTAGATACCCCCTTGTCTCGTGCCTTTCCTCAGCATCCGCTTTCGGTAGACATGCTACTAGTGGGGCATGATGTGCACCGTCCTCTCTCACATCTATTAGCCTACTATCGTCCTAAAGTGCTGGTACTCTCCGCTGCAATGACCGACTTCTACCGCAGGCAATATCTGTCGGATGCAGCACGATTGCGACTCCCTTGTTATGATTTGCAGCAAGAACCTACGTTCACCCTACTCTTCCATTAGGCTACAAAATTTTTACGCATGTTACTTCCCTGCATCAACGCATCTAGATAAGGATAAAAAGCGTGATTTCACGCCAGCCTTTATGTGATAACAGATGATAAATAGATTAAGACGTTTGGCAGTTCTAGACAGATTAACTAAATTTGCCTTATTACTTTTGTGTCGTATCGTACAACTCACATCTTGCATCGACACTTTGAAATACACTGCTCCATGAAAAAAACATTACTCTCCCTCCTCTGTATGGGATGCTCGAGTATGATGCTCGCGCAAACGGCTACAACGTGGAAAATTAGCGTGCAAAATCAAGGTACTGCCGGAGGTTACATCCTCGACAAACAAATGAAAAGCACTGAACGCGTGGGCTATTCCTCCCACTATCCGATGGAAGGCTACATGCCTGCGTGGTACATCCGATTCCCCAAAGGCACTTTCACAGTAAAGTCCACCAATCGCGGCACCATCGACGTGGCGCAGATGGACAAAGCTCAAGACATTGCCACCGCGCAGCCAGCCAACGACTTTACCTTCCGAGCACCTGCAGACGGTTGGTATCGTTTCGTGCTGCGCGGCGCACAGCCTTATTCTGAACTCCACGACTTCACCATCTCCTCCACCGATGCTAAGGGAGCTAATGCTGTATATCTAGCCGCATGGCGCAGTGTACCATCTCTCCACCTCAACGGGTTTGGAAGCAGCAACGGCAAACTCCCTGCTGGCGATTCCTTCAATTGGATTTACAACGAAGTGCAAATCCCAGACGATGCAGACTACAAAGGCACTTATGTCGAGGCTTTCGGCTTTGCGAAAGGCTACGTTGGTATTCAGAACAACGGAAAGATGGATGATGGCAAAACCAACCACACGGTGATTTTTTCCACGTGGGACAATGGCGACACAGACAGTGATGCCTCACTCGCAGGCTACAAACGAAGCGGCGTCATAGCCATCGACAGTACGCTCAAACGCACGGTAGCAGAACGCTTTGGTGGCGAAGGCACAGGTGTCCATGTGCTCCTCAATGGTGACTACTGGAAGCCCGGACATTGGGTGAGATTCTTGCTCAATGTGCAACCTGAGCAAATCCAACTCAAAGATGGCTCCAACTACGAAAATACAATCATCTCCGCTTGGTACAATGTGCGTGGCATCGACGACAAGTGGCACTACATCTCCTCCCAGCGCATGGCAGGACAGGTGCAGTATTTCGGCAGTGGTTTCAACTCTTTCCTCGAAGAGTTCACACGTGGTGCCACCAGCCAAGGACACATGCCCCACAAAGCCTACTATCGTCGCGTCTTCACTCGCTCTATGCTTGGCGGAGAATGGTTCAACCGCAACCAATTTCACTTTGGTCACACCGATGGTGGCACAGACAAAGGTGCGCGCAATGATAGATACCAAACTCAAATGGTCTACGATGGTGAACCAGCAGCCTACATGCAATCTGGCGGATACATAGAGCCCAAAGCTGGAACTCCCATCACCCTGAAATATCTTCAACCTGGTGACTTCCTCCCTTCGGATGAGGCTCTCGCGCAACTCCATGCTCAATACGTAGCACCAGCCATCCAAAGACAAGACATTCAGCGCATGAGTGCTCTCTTATCGGATGTCTACACCGAGGTCCCTCAAAAGGAATGGAAGGTGACTGGATTTAGTTCAGAAGAAACCGTAGGTGAGAAAGACAATGGCCGAGCAGCCTTTATCCTCGATGGCAAACTGGGCACCTTCTGGCACTCAGAATGGATGAGCAAAACGCACAACCACTATCCACACTACATAGACTTCAAACACCAAGGGGAAGTTCAACTCAGTCGCATCGTACTGGTCAATGAAGCTAAGCATTCTAGCAGCAACTATCGCGCACGCACTGTGAGCGTACAAGTGGCAGATCCTATGGGCGGTTGGAAAACTCAAAGCGTTTATGGCTTAGCCAATGCAGATCAACAAGAGATTATCCTCACCCAAACCCTAAAATTGAGCGACGGTCAAGGTCTGCGCTTGCGATTTACCGAAGGATATGGCCAAGGCGAAGGCTTTATGGCTATAGCAGAGGTGAAATTTGAGGGCAAGAATCCCGACCGCCTTCGTGAACTTGTAGCGGAACAATATGCTAAAGCCGATCAGTGGAATCATTATCCCAAGACTGATGTGGAAAAATACCTTGGTGAGGTGAATGATCGCCTCAACACCGCCACTGAGAAAGAGCTTTCCCACGCCCTCGTCTCCCTTGCCCAGAAGGGGAAAGTCATAAAATATGTGCCTATCGACAAATTGAGTTCGCTCAATGCCGAGCGTTGCTATGTGCTCACCAATGCAGAAGTGTCGGGCACTCTCGTACAACCTCTCAAGTCTGCCTCACCCTCGCTCCGCAATGTCGATGAGAAGATGGTGAAAGATGCCCAAGAGGCTTACAAGCAAGCCACAAGTGTCACAGATGCTACCGCCAACTGGCTCATCGTTGGGGACGACCGTCCAGGAAACCCCGCACAATATGTGGTATACAACCTACAGTCTGGCCAATTCCTCCAACCTGGCAACGGTGACGCGGCTGCAACGATGAGCGAAACTCCAGTGAAGATACAAATCAGTCGTAGAGGCATCGGCTTCTCACTGAGCAACACCACCGGCAAGCGTTCCCCCCTAGTGGCACATCCCACTGCTCCAGAAGGACAAGAGCTTAGCGGGAAAGGCTCTCTGGGAGCTGCTTGGCGCATCTTTGAGAATCTCTATCTCCAGCCCAAAGCAGCACTCGTGAAAGCCCTTCGCGATTATCTCAAAACTGGAAAATTTGTGGTACCCACTGGCATCGGAAGTCTCCACTCTGCGGCAGATGCCAGTGCAAATCCTAATGATGCTTCAGCAGCTCTCTTTGACCTTTCGGGACGTCGCATCACCACTCCTACAGCTGGACAAGTGGTGATTTCAAAGCAGGGAAAATCCGTGCAAACGCATTGATGCTTCCTCTGATATGCCCCAGTGACGAGCACAACTCTCTCCAAACTCCCCACGCTTCTAGGAGGAAAAGGAGGCAAATTTGCACACGTCACGAGAAAAACGTAAATTTGTAGCACACTTTGTGCGATCGTGATCGCGCCATTGTCGTCAATCTCCTAGGGATTGAGGGCAATGGCGCACACACTTTTCCTCACATCACTATCTAAAATTATGGCATTGTCCAAAGAACCTAAATACAAACTCTATTACTCCATCGGAGAAGTGGCCGAAATGCTCGGGGTCAACGACACACTCCTTCGCTTTTGGGAACGAGAGTTTCCTCAGATTTCTCCTAAAAAGGGGGGGCGTGGAGTGCGACAATACACCAAAGACGACATTGAAACCATCAAGGTGATTTACAATCTCGTCAAAGTCCGTGGCTTGCGCATTGAAGCCGCCCGCGAAGCCCTCCGCAAAAACAAAGAGGGTGAGGTGCAGTCTGCCGAGGTGATTGACCGACTGCGCGCCATCCGCTCCGAACTCGTGGAACTCAAAGCGGCTCTTGGCGATTTGGAATAAGCCCATAGCCTACCGCTTCGATCATACTCCTGACTACCTCTTTCTGAATATTTGATTTCTAACGACTAACGATTCTATCATGGCCAAAGCCAAAACTGCCTATGTCTGCGACAACTGTGGTTACGACTCTCCCAAGTGGGTGGGGCGTTGCCCATCGTGTGGACAATGGAACACCTTCAAAGAAGTCAACATCTCCCCCGTAGCCTCATCTAGCAGGGGCGCAGCTGCTGTGGTCTCGGCAGGACTAGACAAACAGCGCAGCAAACCTCAGCGACTTTCAGAAATCAACGCCACCGAAGAGGAACGCTATGACACACACGATGCAGAGCTCAACCGCGTGTTGGGCGGTGGCATCGTCCCAGGCAGCCTGATTCTCTTGGGAGGTGAACCAGGGATCGGTAAGTCTACACTGCTGCTCCAGACCGTGCTGCGCATGAGCGACCGCCGCATCCTTTATGTGAGCGGTGAAGAGAGTGAGCGACAAATCAAACTGCGCGCTGACCGTCTCAGCACTTCCCCACAAACTCAAGGCAACCCCACCACCGCAGCTGGCGAAGAGCCACTACTTTTTTGCGAAACTCGCCTAGAAGTGATTTTGGAACAGGTGAAAGCCGTGCAACCTGAGCTACTCATCGTGGACTCCGTGCAGACCATGCAAACGGAGAGTGTGGAATCCTCTCCTGGCAGTGTGACCCAAATCCGCGAATGTGCCACAGCCTTGCTCAAATATGCCAAGGACAACAATGTCCCTGTGCTCCTCATCGGCCACATCACCAAAGAGGGCAGTATCGCAGGGCCTAAAGTGCTAGAACACATCGTCGACTGCGTGCTACAATTTGAGGGCGACCGCCACTATTTCTACCGTATCTTACGCAGCATCAAAAACAGATTTGGATCGACCTCAGAACTGGGCATCTACGAGATGAATCAGTTTGGATTGCGCCCTGTAGACAATCCCTCCGAACTCCTGCTCACCCAAGGCGGTGAACCACTTTCGGGCGTGGCCATCTGTGCTGCTCTCGAAGGCGTGCGACCTTTCCTCATCGAAACCCAAGCTCTCGTTTCAACAGCTGCCTACGGTACGCCACAACGTTCGGCCACGGGCTTCGATCTTCGCAGACTCAACATGCTCCTGGCCGTGCTGGAAAAGCGCGTGGGCTTCAAGCTCGGGGCTAAAGACGTGTTTCTCAACATCGCAGGCGGCATCCGCGTCACCGACCCTGCCATAGACCTCAGTGTCATTGCCGCTGTGCTGTCGAGCAACGTGGACACACCCATAGATCGCTCCGTGGCCATGGCTGGCGAATGCGGACTCAGCGGTGAGATTCGCCCTGTGACTCGCATAGATCGCCGCATTGCCGAAGCCCAAAAGTTAGGGTTCACCCGTTTTCTCCTCCCCGAGCAAAATATGAAATCTCTCGATCGTCACCAATTCACAGGTATCGAATTAGTACCTGTGTCGAGAGTCGAGGCTGCTCTGCGCGAACTCTTTGGCTAGAGCATCAAGGGGTGTCACATAAACTCTCCCAGAGTTGCTCCTAAAAACTCCGACTTTTTTCAAAAGTTCTCCGAGACTTTTCAGAAAATCTCCGACGTTTTTTGAGAAGTCTCGGAGTTTTTTTGCACGTATGAGAGATGCGCAGTGTCATCTACGCCTAGTGGATGCTTTTTATCCTGAAATACCTCGAAAATAACAAGCATATTTCTCCGATACTCCTCATTCGATTCAGCCCTTGAA
>ERZ773009.938-NODE-938-length-20922-cov-13.686347_pt1 | contig 20922 bp, 20 predicted proteins | sample MGYA00580663_ERZ773009 | MGnify/ENA primary metagenome ERZ773009 (study PRJEB29015, sample SAMEA2737969) | human oral metagenome | biome: human oral; feature: human-associated habitat; material: dental | place: China | collected 2026 ... | reverse complement strand
CGACCCACGGTAGGTCGTCATCACGACCTACAGTAGGTTTTTTCGGCGACCTACCGTAGGGTCCTTTTTGACCCCTCCAGATCCCGCTTCCCAAGCGACTTCTAGGAGGGTGTATTTTCGCTCCGTCCAGAGAAGGGACAGAGCGGGCATCGATCCCGAAGACAATAGCCCTCGTGAAGCTCCAGCAAAGCCTGTGATTCGAGAGCCGTCCTCAGGGTAAGTCCCGCCTCGGCGAAGAGGCGGGTGACGTGATTCTCCTCGGCAGGGAGACTCTCGATGAGCTGGAGGGGCGAAGGCTCATCCTTCAGTTCATGGTAGGCGACCCGCCACGCCCGTCGGTAGGGCAAGAGGACATTGATCGCCAGGCTAGCGCACGCTCCGAGGCTAAGGCCACCATCCCCACGCCACTTCCCGCCACACCAGGCCTCATCAAGGGGGTGGTGTAGGAGGCGGTGAAGCGCTTGGAGGGTGGAGACACGCTGGAGGTCCTCGCCCAAGAGGTCGACCTTCGCCAGAAGTGAAGCCAGCTGAAGGAGGCGATATTCGGGGAGGTTCGTTGGACGGGTGCGAGCCCGACGGAAGGTACCTGCGGGGAGAGGCTCTAGGCTGTACTTATGCTGGAGGAAGGCGAACTCCTGACGACAGCGCTCCCGGCGCTCGCTCTCGGGGAGATAGCCGAGGAGGCCTGCCGTCCCTAGGAGAAGCGCCTCGAGCTGGAGGAGCTGGTCTCGGTGCTTCTGTAGTAGGTGAAGGGGCAGACGGAAAGCAAGGCGCTCCATCGCATCATTGTTGAGTCCGAAACCCAGATACCGTACGAAGAGGGCGTAGAAGGCCTGACCCCAGTCGCCCGACGAGCGGTGAAGAAGGGCTTCTACCAGCCCAGCCTTCCGACCCAGACGAGCCCTGTAGAGGCAGGCGAGCCAGGTGTGGCAGAGGTCTTCCGACACCAGCCTTAGCCCCTCCGTACAGGGGAGCATCGTCTCCCCTACGTACCCGAGGCTCGACTCCCGAGGGAGCGCTTCGGGGACCATCAGGAGGCAGGTAGGCATCTTCTCTCCGGCAGGGTGCTGGACGGCACGATTATCCAGCTCCACGACGTGCAGGATCACCGAGCGGTAGGCGGGATCTTCGTCGTGCCCGTGCTGGTACCACTGGCTCGAGGCATGGTGGATCTCCACACAGCCGACCCACAGGAGGTCATCGATCTGGATCTTCGCCCCGAAGAAGTCGGGACCAGCATGATGATTGAGCACCCCGGGGTCGATGACCTCGATGCGCGCATCTCGGAGACCCCCCATAGGGATGAGGCGAGCCCACAGACGACGGGCCCATATATAATGGAGGAAGGCTTCCATGGTAGACGAGGGTGAGGGCTTGGGGTGTAGAGCACCTCAAGCCAAGCTCTTAGGGCTGAGGGATCAGCCCGTGACTAGCTCAGAGTAAGCGGGGAACTGGGGGAGGAAGGTGTAGGTCATCTCGTCGTAGTCGATCTGGCAGACGAGATGTTCGATACCATTACTTAGGACGAGGTAGGGGACACGGAGCACGTAGTTGTAGCGGACGATCTGCTGGAGCACCGCCTCGGAGAGTGGGATGTGTGGCGCCTTGTACTCCAGGATCATCTGCGGACGAAGCGCCCGATCATAGAGCAGGGTATCACAGCGCTTGGTCGTCGCCCCGAGCTGAAGGCCCACTTCATTCTGCATCAGTTCTTTCGGGTAGCCTCCTTCGTCCAGCAGGAAGTGGACGAAGTGCTGACGTACCCACTCCTCTGGGGTGAGACGGACGAACTTACGACGTAGCTCATCATAGATGTAGGGCTTCCCATCACGACGGGTCAGACGTGCGGGATACTTCGGGAGATTTAGCTCGATCATGACTATCTTTGTACCTAGGTCTTCGTGGGTACCAACCCCTACGAAGGTACATATTTATCGTAGAGATGCCCACGTACGACGACATTATACGAGCCCTCAAGCAGCGACGCCCTCAGCGGGTCTACCTCCTGACGGGCGACGAACCCCTCTTCATCGATCAGATCGCTTCCTTCGCCACCTCGCACCTCATACCCGAGGAGGAGCAGGACTTCAACCAGACGATCCTCTACGGAGGAGACGTCTCTGCTCGGGATATTCTCCTCGAGGCACTGCGCTTCCCGATGATGGGGAGCCAAGTGCTCGTGCTCGTACGTGAAGCCCAGCAGGTACGTGACCTAGATCAGCTCGCTCCACACCTCTCGGAGCTCCCCGAGAGCACCTGTCTCATCCTCTGCTACAAGAAGAAGGCAGACAAGCGCAAGGCCCTATATAAATCTGCCAGCGCCCTCGATGCTGTCTACGAGTCCCCACGGATGTACGACTCGAAGATCCCTGACTTCATCATCAAGAGCTTCGCTGCTCGTCAGCTGAGTATCGACCCTCGTACAGCTCACCTCATGGCCGATGCTACGGGCAACGACCTAGAGAAGATCCTCCAGGAGATCGACAAGATCGCCATCGCCACCTCCGGCAAGACACGCACCATCACCCCAGAGCTCATCGAGTACTACGTCGGCATAAGTAAGGAGTACAACAACTTCGAGCTCCTCTCCGCCCTCCTACGCCGAGATGCGGGGCGAGCCTACCGTATCGCCTTCTACTTCGCCGCCAATGAGCGCAATCATCCCATCCAGATGACCCTCTCGACGCTCTTCGGCTTCTTCTCGAACCTGATGGCTGTCTATTACCTCCCCAACCCGCAGGAGCAGAGCATCGCCACCCTCCTCGGGGTGCAGGCCTTCGTTGCCCGAGACTATGATCTAGCACGACGGAACTACTCCGCCGCTCAGACCTTCGCTATCATCCATCACCTACGGCTCGTCGACGCCTATTCCAAAGGGGTAGATGCCTCCATACCTAGCTCGGAACTCTACTCCGAACTCATATCCCGTATCCTATCGGCCTAGCCATGCAGCGCAAGCAATACGTCCAGGACTTCATCGCCCACACACGACGCAATATCTTCCTCACCGGCAAGGCAGGCACGGGGAAGACTACCCTCCTCCACTACATCCGAGAGCATACCTACAAGAGCTGTATCATCGCTGCGCCTACAGGCATCGCAGCGCTGAATGCCGGGGGTACGACCCTGCACTCCCTCTTCCAGCTCCCCATAGGCTCCTTCATCCCCGACTCGATGGCTCAGCTCCCATCGACCCCATCCCAGCTCTTCGTCACCCCGAGGGACTTCCGTCGGCATGTACATCTGCAGGAGCGGAAGATCCGCCTACTTCAGGCGCTGGAGCTGCTGGTGATCGACGAGGTGAGTATGCTTCGTGCCGACACGCTCGACCTCGTGGATCTGGTCCTGAGAAGTGTGCGCCGTAGCCCCCTACCCTTCGGTGGGGTGCAGGTGCTCTTCATCGGGGATCTCCTCCAGCTTCCACCCGTGGTGAAGCCTCAGGAGTGGAGCGTGCTCAGCCAGTATTACCCCAGCCTCTTCTTCTTCCACGCACAGGTACTACAGCGGTATCCGCCCCTCTACATCGAGCTGACGCATGTCTATCGTCAGGAGGATGAGCGCTTCATCGGTCTGCTGAATCACCTGCGCTACAGCCAACTCACCAGCGACGATCTCTCTTGGCTGAAGAGTCGGGTGCGTCCCACCTTCGACCCAATAAAGAACGAAGGCTATGTGACCCTGACGACGCACAACGCCCGTGCCGATGAGATCAACCGCAAGGCACTCGAGGCCCTACCCGGTGCCTACCAAGACTATCATGCTCGCATCGCCGGAGACTTCCCCGAGCACCTCTATCCCCTAGAGCCCATGCTCCGCCTGAAGATCGGGGCTCGAGTGATGATGATCAAGAACGACACCCAGCAACCCCGACGCTTCTACAACGGTATGCTTGGCACTGTCGAAGAGATGACGGATAAGAAGCTCTTCGTACGGCTGGAGGACGGCGAACTACTAGACGTACCGCTCTACTCCTGGGAGAACGCCCGATACCAACTCAATGAACAGACGGGCGACACCGAACCAGACATCCAGGGCGTCTTCAAGCACTTCCCCGTTCGCCTAGCTTGGGCCATCACCATCCACAAGAGCCAAGGGCTTACCTTCGACCGAGCGGCCATCGACCTCGAGGCGGCCTTTGCTTCGGGACAGGCTTATGTAGCACTCTCCCGCTTGCGCTCTCCTGAGGGTCTGGTCCTACTCTCCCCACTCAGCTCGGAGACCCTAGCTGTGCCGAGCCTCATCACCGACTACGAGAAGACCCAGTCCAGCGACACAGAGCTCGAGCAAATCCTCTCGAGCGACAAGCTCAGCTACTGGGAGGGCGAGACGATCTCTGCCTTCAATTGGTCTACGATCTCCGACCTCTACCGCCAGCATGCCTACAGCTATCGTATCGAGAGCGACCGCAGTAAGAAGAGCGCCTTCGGGGACTGGGCGCTGGAGCAGTCTGCTCGTATGGATGAGCTCCGAGGGGTAGCGGATCGGTTCATCCACCAGCTCCGTAGCCTCTATGCGGGGGGCGAGGCAGCTCTTCCCCAGATCGCACGGCGTGTCGAGGAGGCTACCCGCTACTTCCTCCCTCGCTGGCGTCAGCTCTTCTCCAGCCTGATGGAGACACAGCATCAGGTGCGAGGCATGAAGAAGGTGAAGGAATTCATCGCTGAGCTCGACCTCCTCTACGGCCAGACCGTCCGACAGGTACGAGCCCTGCTGCGCATAGAGGGGAGCATGCAGTCTCTCTCCACGGGCCTCTATCCCGACCGACAGACGATCCAGATCGAGGAGCGTCTAGAGGCATGGCTCAAGGAGGCGAAGGCCGAGGTGAAGATCCCCTACGTCGTCCCCGGCGAAGAAGGCCCGACGAGCAAGAAGACCGCCAAGGAGAAGAAGGCGAAAGAGCCCCGCATCTCGACGCAGGAGAAGACCCTTGAGCTCCTCCGCTCGGGGCTGACACCTCTAGAGGTAGCCAGCGAGCGAAGCCTGAGCATCGGCACGATCTACGCCCACATCGCCCAGCTCCTCGAGCAGGGACTCCTCAGTGACGAGGAGGCACTCATCTCCCCAGAGAAGCTCGAGGAACTCTCGCCCTACTTCGCCGAGATGGACGAAGCAGCGGGCCTCAAGCCCATCTACGAAGCGACCTCAGGGCGCTACGACTACCATGAGCTCCGGCTCTACCTCTCGGCCTATCGTCACCGACGACGGAAGTAGGCTGAGCGATACGGCACGGGCTGGCGCCTCGAGAGGCGTCAGCCCGTGCCGTATAAACAGAGGTCTTGAGAGAGGGCAAAAAGGGACCTACGGTAGGTCGCCGAAAAAACCTACAGTAGGTCGCAAGGACGACCCACAGTAGGTCGTCGAGGCGACCTACCGTGGGTCGTTTTTCACCCCCTTCGAAGAGCCTCGGAGAAAGGGCTTGCGGAGGCCTCCGAAGCCGAGGTAAGAGAATTGACGTTTCCATGGTAGGAAATTAGCCTTTTTCATTATCTTTGGTAGGCGCTATATCCCTCACATCTCAAGGCGCTATGACTATTATGAAGCCGTTCAGCCAACTAGCCATCCGCATCTTCAAGGAGGCCATCCACGAGTACGAACTCCGGGGCAGTGTCGATACCCCCTGTTCGGGCAATCCTTACCCAGCACACACCATCGAGCACGACCTCTTCCGCAAGAACTGGATCGACAACGCCCAGTGGTGTCTCGAGGACATCATCCGAGACCCTGAGATTGATCCCGTCGAAGCGCTCAAGATCAAGCGTCGTATCGACCGAAGCAATCAGGAGCGTACCGATCTGGTCGAGCTCATCGATAGCTTCTTCTTCACCCAGTTTGCCGACGTCAAGCCTCTGCCCGATGCCAAGATCAACACCGAGAGCCCAGCGTGGGCCATCGACCGACTCTCCATCCTCGAGCTGAAGATCTACAACATGGACAAGGCCGTCAAGAGTGCAGGCTCCGACGAAGCACTTCGGGAGAAGTGTAGCTCCAAGCTACAGGTCCTCCTCGAGCAAGAGCGAGATCTCTCCACAGCCATCGATGAGCTCCTGGAGGATATCACCGCTGGGCGTAAGTACATGAAAGTCTACAAGCAGATGAAGATGTACAACGACCCCGAGCTCAACCCCATGCTCAAGGGTCAGACGCTCTAGCCTCACCCCCATCCCCGTCCCTAGCGAATCTCTCCACGTGGCTCGATATCTCATCATCCGCCTCTCGGCCATGGGCGATGTAGCGATGCTCATACAGGTGCTCTATGCCGTGGCACGAGCCAACGAGCAGCACGAGTTCATCCTCCTGACCCAGCCCTTCCTGACGGAGCTCCTCCTGGACGCCCCTGACAATGTCGAGGCGATGGCTATAGACATACGCCGGGAGGAGCATAGCTTCCTCGGGCTGGTGCGCTATGCCCAGCGTCTGAGACGTGAGCACTTCGACGCCGTGCTGGATCTACATGATGTGCTGAGGACGAAGTGTCTCCGTGGCTTCCTTCGCCTGACGGGTGTCCCCTGCCAGCATCTAGTGAAGCCCCGACGGGAGCGTAGACGACTCGTCGCCGACGACCCGAAGAAAGACCTCACCCCCCTACCGCCTATGTGGAGCCTCTACCAGCAGGTCTTCAGATCGGCGGGACTTACTGTCCCCGAGGGCATCCCGCCTGTAGCTATCCATCCGTCGATACGCTCCACCTTCGAGCGCCTTCACCCTGAGCTCCTCTCACGAGGGAGCGAGCGGATCCGCCTCGGTATAGCACCCTTCGCCTCCACTCCCGCTAAGACCTACGACCTCGGACTCATGCATCAGGCTGTCCGTCAGCTAGAGGAGACCGAGCGCTTCGAGATCTTCCTCTTCGGAGGGCGAGGCAGGGAGCAAGCTACCCTCGAGGAATGGGCACAAGGACGCCAGCATCTACGCTCGGTAGCCGGACAGCTCGACCTCTCCAACGAGCTCATCCTCATGGCCTCCCTCCGGGCGATGATCTCGATGGATAGCGCCAACATGCATCTAGCCTCACTCGTCGGCACCCGGGTCTTCTCCGTCTGGTGCTGTACACACCCCGCAGCGGGCTTCCTAGGTATCGGTCAGCGCTGGGAAGACTGTCTTCAGCCCGAGGATGCACCACGTAGACCGTGCAGTATCTTCGGCAACAACAAGCGCTGCCACACGGGGGAGCACTTCGCCTGCTCTCGAGCCTTAGCACCCGAGCGCATCGTCCAGGCGGTCACCTCACTCCTAGAGGACTAGGGGGATCCTCTGCAGAAGCTCCCGCCCCTACCCCACCCGCATTTTATCAACGAATGAAACTAAGAATCAACAAGCTCATCAGCGATGCAGGCTTAGGCTCGCGTCGTGATGTCGAGGAGTACATCCGCAAGGGTCGTGTCAAGATCAACGGGCGGCGTGCCCAGCTCTCCGACCTCGTCTCGGAGACGGACACCGTCTTCTTCGACGAAGTAGACCTCCCTGTCAAGGAGCTCCTCCAGGAGCATGCTGCCGAGGAGAAGCTCCAGAGCAAACTCAAGAAGGACAGTGAGCGCCCCCGCTCCAAGGACCGCCGTAGTGAGCGTGCCGAGAGTCAGCGCCTCCAGGCGGCCCCCAAGAGTGCTGCCCTACGCAAGACCAGCAAGAACAACCCCGAGAACAAGCGTCAGCACCAGGCTCGTCTCTCTGGCTGGGGCGAGGAGGAAGATACCTTCGACGAGCGCCTCCTGCGACATCACAATAGCGGTCGTCGTGGCAGTGCTCGCACCGAGCGCCCCAAGCATCGTCCTCAGGGTCGCTTCCGCTCCTACGATGATGAAGACTAACGTGCTACGCCCTGCCGATGAAAGCCTATATCGTACGCCATACCTCCGTCCTCTGGGACGGCAATGAGACCTGCTATGGGGAGACCGACATCGATGTGCGCCCCACCTTCGCTGAGGAAGCCGAGGTGACGCTCCGTGCACTCCGAGGGCTCAGCTTCGATGCTGTCTTCTCCTCCCCTCTACAGCGAGCTCGTAAGCTAGCCTCCTACTGCGGTCACCCCGAAGCCCTCCTAGATGATCGGCTCAAGGAGATGAACTTCGGCCTCTGGGAGGGACGTCCCTGGGCGGAGATCATCCGTGATGAGCCCGTCAACGAGTTCTTCGCTCGCTACATCGAGCACCCTACCCCCGAAGGCGAATCTCTGGTGATGCAGTACAGCCGTGTAGAGGACTTCCTTCGGGAGAAGCGCCGTGAGGGACTAGGGCAGATCCTCGTCTTCTGCCACGGCGGTGTGATCAACTGCGCTCGGGCTCTGGCCGGTACTACACGTCTGGTCGACGCCTTCGCTACCCTCCCCGACTTCGGCTCGGTCACCGAGCTGGACTTCTCTAAACTTTGACTCCGAGGTATTTGTTCACACCGTGATGAACAAATGCACGCTTTTCCTCCTTTTCTATGTGTAGTCCCTCGAGGGTCCTCCCTAGAGAAGCCTCTGGGACTACTCTATCACGGTTCACTATTTTATCACGATTATCAAGATTAAAGAGCTCTTATGAAGTTCACTGAAAGAATGCAGTCTGCCATCAATGAGCAGATCAATTTCGAGATGTTCTCCGCGAACACTTACCTTTCCATGTCCGCTTACTTCGCTCAGCAGGGCCTCGATGGCTTTGCTCACTGGTTCTTCCAGCAGTACCGCGAGGAGCTGGAGCACGCTGAGGACATGATGCGCTATGTCATCTCCCGTGGCGGGCGTGTAGAGATCAAGGCAGTTAATGCCGTAGAGACCAACTTCTCCTCCGCACTAGAGATCGCCGAGAAGACCTATGCGCATGAGTGCCTCGTCTCTGAGAAGATCGAAGCCCTCGTACGCCTCGCAGCCGAAGAGAAGGATATGCCTTCTCAGGACTTCTTCTGGAAGTACATCCGTGAGCAGGTCGAAGAAGAAGCTAACGCTACGACCCTCATCGATCGCATCCGTCTCAGCGAAGGACATTCGCTCCTCTTCCTGGATAAGGAACTGGGAGAGCGCAAGTAGTCCCCCGGGCCTAGCCCCAAGAGACATCGAGCTACCAAGCTACCCCTTCGCTGGGGAGCCTGGTAGCTCTTTCCATTTCACCTCGGTACTTCACCCCCATTTCTCACCTTTCCACGGGTGAAGACCCACCCCTTGGTATCATATTTGCACACGCCCTAGTAGCGCCTCGGCTCCCTCGTGAGTCAGCAGGGCGCTACAGCCTACCTATGCACCCCCTCGGGGCGTGGGTAAGCTCTCTGTACTAAGTAAATAACAATACATGATATGAGTGAAGAAATCAAAGATCCCCAGCTAGTAGATGAGACGAAGCTCCCCGAAGAGGAGACAAATTGTCAGTCAAATACCTCACCCAACGCTGAGGGTGAAGAATTGGCGGACACTACGCCCGATGCACTATCCCCAGAAGAGCAGCTCCAGAGGGAACTCGACAAGCTCAAGGATACGCATCTACGACTCGTAGCCGAATACGACAACTACCGCAAGCGTACCCTCAAGGAGAAGAGTGAACTGATCCGTAGCGGAGGAGAGAAGGTACTGACCGAACTGCTCCCCGTCGTCGATGACCTCGACATCGCCCTACAGAACCTCGACAAGGCCACTGACCTCGATGCTCTGAAGGAAGGCATGCATCTGATCTATGCTAAGTTCGCAGACTTCCTGAGCCGTCAGGGCGTCACCCCCATCACTACTGAGGAAGCTCCCTTCGACGAAGAGCTTCACGAAGCGATAGCCACCTTCCCCGCTCCCAGCGAAGAGCTCAAGGGTAAGATCATCGACTGCGTGAAGAAGGGCTACAAGCTCCATGACAAGGTCCTTCGCCATGCCTCCGTCGTCGTCGGACAGTAATAGCTAAGCGAGATCGATCTATGGCACAGAAAAGAGATTACTATGAAGTCCTAGGCGTATCGAAGGGCGCTTCAGCCGATGAGTTGAAGAAGGCCTATCGTAAGCTCGCCATACAGTATCACCCAGACAAGAACCCTGGGGACAAGGAAGCCGAAGAGAAGTTCAAGGAGCTTGCCGAGGCATACGATGTACTCAGCGATCCCGAGAAGCGCCAGCGCTATGACCAGTTCGGTCATGCAGGTGTCGGCAGTAGCGCCTCTAGCGGAGGTGGCTTCGGTGGTGGAGGTATGTCCATGGAGGACATCTTCAGTCGCTTCGGAGACCTCTTCGGCGGAGGAGGCTTCGGTGGCTTTGGGGGGTTCGGTGGCTTCGGCGGAGGTGGCGGAGGCCGTCAGGTACTCCGTGGCACTGACCTGAGGGCACGAGTACGCCTCACCCTTGAGGAGATTGATAAGGGTCTAGAGAAGAAGCTCAAGCTCAAGAAGCAAGTACCCTGCTCCCACTGTCACGGCGATGGTACGATGGAGTCCGACGGCAAGCAGCAGTGCTCTACCTGCCACGGCTCTGGGGTGGTCATCTCCGCCCAGCGTAGCATCTTCGGCATGATGCAGACCCAGTCCGTCTGCCCTACCTGTGAGGGTACGGGTGAGGTGATCACCAAGCCTTGCTCCTTCTGTAAGGGTAAGGGTACGCAGATCGGTGAGGAAGTGGTCTCCTTCCACATCCCTGCTGGGGTAGCCGAAGGCATGCAGTTCAGCATCCAGGGTAAGGGGAACGCTGCTCCCCGAGGTGGTGTCCCTGGCGACCTACAAGTCGTCATCCACGAGGAGGAAGATCCTAACCTCATCCGCAATGGCAATGACCTGATCTACAACCTCCTCATCTCGGTCGCTACGGCGGCTCAGGGTGGTACGGTCGAAGTACCAACCATCGGTGGTAAGGCTCGTGTGAATATCGCCGCCGGCACCCAGCCCGGTAAGGTCCTTCGCCTACGTGGTAAGGGTCTACCTTCGGTCAATGGCTATGGCAAGGGCGACCTCCTAGTCAATGTCAATGTCTTCATCCCTAAGCTCAGCGAGAAGGAGAATGAAGAGGTCCTGAAGGGCATGTCCTCCGAAGCCTTCCAGCCTACAGAGGAGGCTCGTCGGGAGATCGACAAGCACTACCGCCAGATGCTTCGATAGCCCCAAGACAAATACAAATAAAGTCCGCCCGAGCGCCCCACGTGGGTGCTCGGGCGGACTCTTTAGTATCCTGGGAGAAGAGAGGGAGACACGAGCTAGGCGAGAGGAATAGCCCTTCCCCCCACATTTATACACCCCGATCAGAGACCACCCCAAGGTGATCTCCAAAAGGGACCCATTCATGGGTCGTAAGAGGAACCCATTCATGGGTCACCCGAGCGACCCATGAATGGGTGACTTGAGGGAACTATGATGGGGAGCTCCGTCGCCCCGTCAGAAAAGGCCTTCCGCCCGCACCTTGGAGGAAGAAAGAAGTCCGCCCGACTTCCCACGAGGGAGGTCGGGCGGACTCTATTTAGGCTATGTAGGTCTGAAGACTTACTTAGACTGCTCGAGAGCAAGCGTGCGTGAAGGCTGGTCGCAGAGCTCGGGAGCACCGTAGAACTGGATAGGACCAGGGTAGATGAAGCACGTGTCCTTAGCCCACTCAGCACGGTGTGCAGCGAAGAAGGAGAAGGGCTTGCCCTGAAGGTCGACAAGAGCCTTCTGGATGACAGGCTTCATCTCACCATGACGGCGCTCCATGTTCATCATCATCGTCGTGGGGATACCACCAGCGATCCATTCGGTAGCAGGAGCCGTGAGGTTCTGCACGGAGCTCATGTAGCCAGTGACGCCCGCAGCGATGAGCTGAGCAGCCGTACGGCCTAGTGCGTAGCAGTAGTCAGCATCGAAGTTCGAAGGCATGGCACAGCGACCTTCGTAGCCGAAGAAGTGCGTCAGAGGAGAGAACTTACCAGCGTAGCGACCTTCAGCCTTCCAAGCGGCGAGCTTGGTAGCGACCATCTCTGCCAGGAGCTTCTCCGTCTCGATGAGCGACACCTGGACGTTGCCATGGGGGTCACGGTCGAGCGTCAGCTGGCGAGCTACCGTAGCAGGGAGGCTAGCGTAGAGGGCGGAATTAGCAGCGCTAAGGTGCTCAGCGATATAGGCACGCTGCTCGTCAGCGGGGACTGCACGGAACTCTGCTTCGTGGTGAGCGAGGTAATCATTGAGTTCGGCGATCAGTGCCTTGAAGGCGGGGATGAACTCGATGAGCCCTTCGGGGATGAGGACCGTACCAAAGTTCTCACCCTTAGCAGCACGAGCGGCTACGACCTCAGCGATATAGGTGATGACGTCGTCGAGGGTCTGGTTCTTAGCCTCGACCTCTTCGCTGATGATAGCGACGTTGGGCTGTACCTGCAGAGCGCATTCAAGGGCGATGTGCGAAGCCGAGCGACCCATGAGCTTGATGAAGTGCCAGTACTTGCGGGCAGAGTTACAGTCACGCTGGATGTTGCCGATGACTTCAGAGTAGACCTTGGTAGCGGTATCGAAGCCGAAGGAGGTCTCGATCTGCTCGTTCTTCAGGTCGCCGTCGATGGTCTTGGGGCAACCGATAACCTGAACGGGAGCACCGATACTCTTGTAGTATTCGGCCAGGACTGCAGCGTTGGTGTTGGAGTCGTCACCACCGATGATGACGAGCGCACGGATATCGAGCTTCTTGAGGACTTCGAGGCCCTTGTCGAACTGCTCCTTCTCCTCGAGCTTGGTACGACCCGAGCCGATGATGTCGAAGCCACCCGTGTTGCGATACTCGTCGATGATGTCAGCCGTCAGCTCGATATAGTTGTGCTGGACGAGACCATCAGGACCCATGAGGAAGCCATAGAGGCGACCATCAGCGTTGATCTTCTTCACGCCGTCGAAGATACCTGCGATGACGTTGTGCCCGCCAGGAGCCTGACCACCCGAGAGGATGACACCGACGTTGATGGGCTGGCTAGCTACTGCTTCGCTGGTTGCTTCGAAGGTCAGCTTAGGCAGACCGTAGGTATTGGGGAAGAGGGCGGCGATAGCTTCCTGGTCGCTAACGCTCTTAGTAGCCTCGCCAAGGACAGCCTTGACATTCCCCTCGAGAGCCTTGGGGAGCTTAGGAGCGTACTTGCTACGCGCCTGCTGGAGTGCACTTTTATTCATATTGTCTATCTGATATTATAATAACGTGGATGGATTTACCTTACAAAGATCTTAAAATTTATTCGAAACGTTCCCTTCCACTCCATAAGAAGGCCGAGAATACCTCAAGGTACTCTCCCAGAAGACGGACTACCAACTGGGATCGCTTGCCTTCGCCCTACCCGATCAGCCTTCACAGCCGAAAGAGAGGGCGAGGAATCAGCCCTGTAGCACGGCTTCTTCGGAGCCCCTCAAAACCGACCTACGGTAGGTCGTCGAAAAAACCTACTGTGGGTCGTCTCACCGACCTACCGTGGGTCGCAAGGACGACCTACCGTGGGTCGTCAGAAGGGGTCACGTGAGAGGCGTCGGAAACCCGCTCACGGAGTGCCCTCTCAAGGGGTCAGCGAGCAGGATGATTTGGAAGGGGAAAAGTGGAAGGAGAAACGCCCGAAGGAAGGGGGACTAATTCCCCATGCTTCCCGCCTCAGCCTTCTCGGCCTCCAGCAGGGCAGCTACCTCTTCGAGCTGGGTGTAGAACTCCTCACCGAAGGCCCTGACGATCGGGTCACGGAGGAAGCGGTAGACGGGCACCTGTAGCTTGCGTCCTAGCTTGAGGGCGCACTTGCAGATCGACCACTTGTGATAGTTCACAGCAGTGAAGCTGGGGTACTTCGTCAGGCGGATGGGGTAGAGCTGACAGCTCAGGGGCTTGATGAAGTCGGTCTTACCCTCACGGTAGACCTTCTCCAGAGCGCAGGCACAGCGTCCCTCGTCGTCGTAGGTAGTGAAGACACAGTCCTTGCCGTGGACGATCGAAGTGACTTCATCCCCATCTTCATCGAAGTAGCTGACGCCTTGCTCCTCGATGATCTGGAGCGCTGTAGGGGACAGTAGGTGGCGCACCTCAGGGAGACAACGCCTCAGAGCATCGGCCTCTCCTGGATCTAAGGGAGCACCACTCTCCCCCTCGACACAGCAAGCTCCCTTGCAGGTATCATAGTCGCAGACAAAGAGCACATCGAAGAGATCTTGGCTGACGATCTTGTCATCTATCTGGATCACGTCGGGCAGGGGCTATCTGATCTTGAGCGTGACGATGGTCATCACCGCTAGGATGATACCGATGAGCCAGAAGCGCATGGTCAGCTTGGCTTCAGGGATCTTCGCCACAGGACGCTTCAGGAGACTATCGGTGGCTGCTCCGCCAGGGAGCTGGAAGTGGTGATGCAGGGGCGCCATCTTGAAGACACGTACGCCCTTGCCCGTACGCATACGGGTGAACTTGAAGTAGAAGCGCTGGATGAAGGAGGAGGTGAACTCAGCGATGAAGATCCCGCAGAGGATGGGCAGCAGAAGCTCCTTGCGGATGAGGATAGCAAAGACCCCGATGATACCCCCCAGAGCGAGACTACCGGTGTCGCCCATGAAGACCTGTGCAGGATAAGAATTGTACCAGAGGAAGCCCGCCGTCGCCCCGACGAGCGTCGCAGCGAAGATCACCAGCTCTTCGGCTCCGGGGATGAACATCGTATTCAGGTAGCCCGCCATGTCGTGGTGCGAGGAGACATAGGCGAGTATCCCCAGGACTACGCCGACGATCGCCGACGATCCCGAGGCAAGTCCGTCGACGCCGTCGGTGAGGTTCACCCCATTGGACAGGAGCATCACGATGACCACCGTCATCATGATGAAGATCGTCACCCCAAGGATCTTCTTCATCGCAGGGTCCTTCAGAGGGATGATCTCCGAATAGTCGAGGTTATTGTTCTTGATAAAGGGGATCGAGGTAGCTAGGCTCTTGGTGTCCGTCGTCTCGAAGCGAATCTCTCGAGCACCGCCCTCACGTACCACTTCGCTATTGCGCTTGATGACGACCGAGGGGCTTAGATAGAGCGTGACGCCGACGATGAGCCCCAGGAAGACTTGGCCAAGGATCTTGTAGTGCTCCTTGAGTCCATTCTTGTCCTTCTTGAAGACCTTGATATAGTCGTCGGCGAAGCCCAAGAGTCCCATCAGGACCGTCGTGACGATCATCAAGAGGATGTAGATATTGTCGAGCCGAGCGAAAAGGAGCGTGGGGATCAGGATCGCCATGATGATGATGATCCCACCCATCGTAGGGGTGCCCTTCTTCGTCTGCTCCCCTTCGAGACCGAGGTCACGGACGAGTTCGCCGATCTGCTTGCGCTGGAGGAAATGGATGATGCGCCCCCCCCAGATCGTGCTGATCAGCAGGGCAAGGATGACTGCCATCCCTACACGGAAGGAGACGTAAGTGAATAGTCGAGAGAATGGTAAAGCGATACCCTGACGCATCAGGTAGTCAAAGAGGTGATAAATCATTACGTATGGAGAAAAACTATACTTCGTGGGCGAACTGCTCCAGCAGGATCTCTCGGTCATCGAAGTGATGACGCACCCCTGCTATCTCTTGGTAGGTCTCATGACCCTTGCCTGCGATGAGGATGATGTCCCCAACCTTCGCTAGCATCGTAGCCGTGCGGATGGCTTCAGCCCGATCCGTTATGGAGAGCGTGCGGCTTAGGTCTTCCGGGCTAAGTCCAGCCTTCATCTCTGCGATGATCGCCTGAGGGTCTTCCGAGCGTGGATTGTCGGAGGTGAGGATCACTCGGTCCGATCGGCGAGCAGCCTCCTGCGCCATGATGGGGCGCTTACCTCGGTCTCTGTCACCACCACAGCCGACGACACAGATGACCTCTGCCTTCCGACCCTTCAGCTCCTGGATCGTCTCGAGGACATTAGCTAGCGCATCGGGGGTATGAGCGTAGTCGACGATGGCGATATAGCCTCGCTTCTCCGAGATGAAGCTCTGGAAGCGCCCGTCGACTGCCGTGAGCTGACTGAGCTGGATGAGTACATCCTCCTTGGCTAGACCCAGCAGGAGTGCCGCACCATAGACAGCAAGGAGATTGTAGATATTGAACTCACCGACCAGACGCACCAGCACCTCTCTTCCGCCGATACGTATCTGTGTACCGTAGGGGTACTGCTCGAGGATCTCTGCCCGATAGTCGGCAGAGGAGCGTAGGGCATAGCTGTACTTCTCTGCTTGGGTGTTCTGGAGCATCACCAGCCCGTTCTTGTCATCGACATTGGTCAGTGCGAAGGCTTCCTTCCCCAGACCATCAAAGAAGCTTTTCTTTGCTCGCAGGTATTCCTGCACAGAGCCATGGTAGTCTAGGTGGTCTCGGGTGAGGTTAGTGAAGATCCCCCCACGGAAGTGTAGCCCAGCAACCCGGTGCTGTGCCAGAGCGTGCGAACTGACCTCCATGAAGACATGGGTACAGCCAGCATCACGCATCCGCCCTAGTAGTGACTGCAGCTCGGGCGCTGAGGGTGTCGTATGCGTAGCGCTGATAGCTTCGTCTTCGATGTAGTTACAGACTGTGCTCAGTAGACCACAGCGATAGCCAAGAGCACGGAAGAGGCGAAAGAGCAGCGTAGCTATAGTTGTCTTGCCATTCGTACCCGTGACGCCCACGACCGTAAGCTGTCGGGAGGGATGACCATGCAGGGCAGAGCTCAAGAGGCCCAGCACTTCGGAAGAGGAAGGGACGACGATGTAAGCCACACCTTCCTGTAGCTCTTCGGGAAGCGTCTCTAGGACAATAGCACGGCTTCCCGCCTCGATCGCCGAAGGGATGAAGCGGTGCCCATCAGCCTGAGTGCCTCGTAGGGCGACGAAGAGTGTACCCACCGTGACGGCTCGAGAGTCTTCGGTGATCTTCGTGATCTCCAGTTGCTCCAGCAGAGCCTGGTCTGAGGGGGTGGTATAGGATATTCCTTGAAGGAGTTCGATCAGTGTCATCGTAGCGATGCGAATAAGAATCAGAGGGAGTTAATTAGGATACCCAAGCTCCAGGACGACCTCTGTCCCTGGGGAGGCGACAGTGCCTGCAGATATGGATTGGCCAAGGACATTACCTGCCCCCTTGAGGCGAGGCTGGTAACCCATACGTCGGAGGAGATAGGCAGCATCCATAGCACTCATACCGACGACCGAAGGGATACGCCCTGCTGGCTGGGTACGTGAAGTAGCACGCAGGGCGGTATCGACCTGCACGTAGAGACCAGCATCCTTCGGCATACGTGGAGTGGGAAGGCCCAGCTGGCTCATCATGGAGAGTACGGAGGAAGCCCGACCCGAAGCTATCTGCTTCGTGTAGGCCTTTGGTGAGGAGGATACGTGGAGGGAATCCAGAGGGATAGGATCTTCGAGAGCAAGGAGGCTCTCTGCGATGCGCCGGATGATCGGAGCGGCCATCACCCCACCACCGGCGCTGAACTGGCTAGAGGGCTTGCGGATCACTGCGATGCAGGAGTACTTAGGAGCTTCGGAGGGGAAGTAGGCGCAGAAGGATACCTGATGGCGCACATGCCCCGTAGAGTCCACATAGCCACCACGGCCTGAGGACAGCTGAGCCGTACCACTCTTCCCGCTGATCGCCACGAAGGGAGAGCGGGCTTTCTTTCCCGTCCCTTCGGTCACGACACGGCGGAGCATTTCCTGAATAGCTTGCAGGGTCTCGGGCTTACAGATCTGCTCCTTGATAACCCGAGGCTCGAAGGACTTGAGGATCTCATCACGGCGACGGATCTCAGTGACGAAGTAGGGGCGCATGTAGCGACCACCGTTGGCGATCGCGTTGAAGAAGGCTAGCGTATAGATCGGAGGCACCTGAGTCTCGTAGCCGTAAGACATCCAGGCTAGGGTCGTATTGAACCATCGGTTCGGATCGTCGGCACGCTTACGAATGCGAGCTCGTGCATAGCCTTCGATCTCGAGCTCTAGGTCGTAGCCGAAGCCGAGCTCACGTAGCTTCTGGACGTACTCATCAGGGCGATTCTCATAGGCCTTGGTGATGATCTTAGCGACACCGACATTACTTGACTTGACGATGGTCTGAGCTGCCGAGAGGCGACCATAGCCACCATGGTGGGCATTGTGGTCACGCACCGTCCGCCCCTTGTACGACCAAAGCCCATTACCCACATCGATGGTATCGTTGGGATGGATCACTCCATCGTCGAGGGCTACCATCATAGAGGCGACCTTGAAGGTAGAGCCGGGCTCACTAAGGTCTGCCACAGCCATATTCGTCGTCTCCCGGTAGACACCCGGTGCAGCACGCTGGAGGTTGGAGATCGCTACCACCTTACCCGTCTTCACTTCCATCAGGACGACCGTCCCGCTCTCTGCCTCGAGCTGGGAGAGCTGCTCACGGAGGTTACGCTCCACGATGCTCTGGATATTCATGTCGAGGGTGGTATAGACGCTGGCGCCATCGACGGCGGGCTGACGGACGATGTGCTCGTACTTCCCCATATTATAGAAGAAGAGGCTTCGTCCGACTTCCCCACGGAGGAAGTTGTTGTAGCGTAGCTCTAGACCGGACTTGGGTTCGGTGAGTCCATCCTTCGTGCGGTCGTAGAGCTGACCGATGGTGCGGTAAGCGAGCGAACCGAAAGGATAGATACGGCGGGTCTCATTCTCCGTATAGACAAGCTTGGAGAAGAGGCTAGAGCGAGTACCGCCCTTCTTGGTCTTGATGGGGGCGAAGGGAGCGGCATTTCCAAAGGCTTTGTACTGTACATAGGTCACGTCCGCTGGGTAGACAGCGCAGTGGCGATCTCCCGTAGAGAAGGCTCGGCGCCAACGCTCCTTGAGCTTCGACTTGGTCAGCTTGCGAGCGGAGAGATCGAAGGTCGTAGCCATCAGTTCCGCTAGGGAGTCGAGGCCTGCGTCGAACTCTGCTCGTAGCTCCAATACCTTAGCTCGCTGTAGGGAATCCTTCTTGCTCCCTCCTCTCGGAGGCAAGGGCTTGCGCAAGGGGGCTAGTGCCTCAGCTCTGAAGTCGATGAAGAGTCGGTAGATAGGAGAAGTCACAGCGATCGGGCGACCATCACGGGCGTGGATCGATCCACGCATGGGCTCCTCTCTCACCTGTCGGGGAGGGTTGACGGAGGCAGCACGGCGGGCATACTCCGCCCCATCGGGACTGAGGATGAAGAGGACGATGCGTATCATCACCAAGACCATCACCAGCGTCACCAGGGCGACGATCCAAGGGAAGCGGTCGTGGGTCAGGCGGTGCCATTCGACTCCTCTATGAGACTTACTGATGAGTCCGAGAGCGAGGGTGCGTATCCCAGAGAAGAAGGCCTTAAACATGCGATCGAGTACGTGAAGTCATGAGAGCTCAGAGGGGAAGAGACTACAGAGCGGGTTCAGTGCGGACGAGCCAGAGGGTACTGTCCGGAGTCGACGAGGAGATAGGGAGGCTGGGTAGCGGGCACCAGCTGGAGCTGGTACTGACTGACCTTGTCCACGATGTTGTTGATCCGCTCATATTCGATGAGCGCAGCGGAGGTGTAGAGCGACTTGTAGCGTATATCCTTGAGCTTCTCCTCTAGGGAAGTGATCTCCCGAAGGCTCCCCTGATAGAAGTAGGGCCAAGCGATGGCGATCGCCCCGAGGAAGAGGCAGAAGAGGATGAAGCCTCGGTTATTGCGCAGGACGGGAAGTCCCCAGAGGTCGTTCTCGACCCATTCGAGGAGATTACGGTCAGCCTCCTCTTCTTCGCCGAGGGGCTCTTGGGTAGAAGACGGCTCATCCGCCCAAGGCTGAGCTTGGGTCTCCTGGTCGGGATACTGCTGCTGATCTATCATAGTCGGGATCAAATGAACTAAGTCTTAATGAGGATGCGACGAGGTGAGCGTCAGAGAAGCTCTGCGATGCGGAGCTTAGCACTACGAGCACGAGGATTGCGGGCGATCTCCTCGGCCGAAGGGATGATAGGCTTGCGAGTAACGAGCTTCCACGAGGCGGAGGAAGCCCCATAGATACGGGTATCATCGCTGTCGTCACCCTGGCGAAGGAAGTTCTTCACGAGGCGATCTTCCAGAGAGTGATAGGTCATGATGACGAGCCTTCCTCCAGGGCGAAGGACCCGCTTGGTGCTCTCGAGTAATTCCTCGAGCGCATTCAGTTCGCCGTTGACTTCGATACGTAGCGCTTGGAAGATGCAGGAGAGTTGCTTCTTCTCCTGATCTGGGCGTACTAGGGGGCGGACGACTGCAGTCAGATCCCCCACTCGCTGCAGTGGCGCCATGGAGCGAGCCTGCACGATACGGCGGGCGATCTGACGGCTCTGCTTGAGTTCGCCATAGCGGTAGAAGATGTCGGCAAGCATCGCTTCGTCGTACTCGTTGAGTATATCCCGAGCCGAGCGACCCGCCCGATTGTTCATGCGCATATCCAGCAGGGGAGCTTCGTCTCTGAAGCTAAAGCCTCGCTCCATATCATCGAAGTGATGGGACGAGACGCCGAGGTCCGCCAGGAGTGCATCCACCTGCCCCAGACGTCCATAGTAGTCCATGAAGCGCTCTAGGTGACGGAAGTTCGAAGCGATGAAGGTGAACTGCTCCCCCTCGACAGCTCGTGAGGCAGCATCAGGATCTTGGTCGAAGGAGTAGAGATGCCCACCCGAGGCAAGGTGCTCCAGTATCGCACGTGAATGGCCTCCGCCTCCGAAGGTCACATCGACATAGCACCCCTCTGGGCGTAGTTGCATGCCCTCGAGGCACTCCTGTAGCATGACAGGCACGTGATAGTCTTCAGCTTGTACGATACTCATAAATAATAACACAATGTCGGGCAAAGGTACGGAATCTAGCGCAAACAGCCCGAGATTCACCCCGTCGTCGAAGGCTCTTCTTCCGTCGAAAAATACCCCCGCCATAAAGCCTGCTGTGGAGCACCTTCGGAAGGGGTCAGAAAAAACCTACTGTAGGTCGTCTCGACGACCCACGGTAGGTCGCAAGTGAAACCTACTGTAGGTTTTTTCGACGACCTACCGT
>ERZ773009.937-NODE-937-length-20926-cov-3.745293_pt1 | contig 20926 bp, 18 predicted proteins | sample MGYA00580663_ERZ773009 | MGnify/ENA primary metagenome ERZ773009 (study PRJEB29015, sample SAMEA2737969) | human oral metagenome | biome: human oral; feature: human-associated habitat; material: dental | place: China | collected 2026 ... | reverse complement strand
TGTTGCAGCCGGTGTTGCAGCCGGTGTTGCAGCGGCTGGCGCCGCGTCCTGGGTGGCTGCTGCCGTGTCCGCTGCCGGCGTTGGGGTGGTTTCTGGGGCAGCGGGTGTTGCGCCAGAGGCAGTCTCGGTTGCCGTGGTGCTGGCCGATGGTGTGTTGGCACCCGTGGTCTCTGTCGCGGAGGTTTGGGTGGACGGCGTGCCGGCAGCAGGGGTTCCGGTCGCAGCAGCGTTGGTCGATGGCGTGGCGGCAGTCACGGCCCCTGCTTCGGAGGCGATCGTGGTGGGCGTGCTGTTCGTCGAGGGATCGGCTGCGGTGGCAGCATTGCCGGCAGCGTCAGCACTCGGGCGCGTGCTCTCGCTGCTTGAGGTATTGCTTGCCGGGCTGCTGGAAAGAACCGCCGTGTCGGCTTTCTGCGTCAGCTGGGCAGGCTGTCCGGCATCACCCGATCCACTGCCGCCGCAGGCAGCCAGGGACAGCATCATCAGCAGCGCCAGAGGGCGACCGGGGTGACGGCGTGCAGGCGACGTGATGGGCGTGTGGAAGCATTCGTGAGGCGTACCGGGAGAGGCAGAGCTGGGCGAAGATGGAAGGAATGTGCGTATGGACATGAGTGATCCTTGGCGGCTGTTAACGATATGGAGTCTGGCGGAAGGTCGCCAGCGCCGAAGATCACTGTAGAGCGATGCGTCCGGGCACTTCGTAGAACACGGAAAGGCTGGATGTATTTATCGGACAACGTTTTCATTCAGGCATGTGTGTGCACGCATACGTTCCGTGTGCACGCTTGCACGAATGGGCCTGAATGTATTTCATATGTTCGAGATCCTGCATGATGTCTGCCTTGAGGACGGCAGATTGTTGGTCATGCCTTGCAACGATGGTTGCAAAGAATTGCATCCGGACATCGGCACTCCCCATGAAATTGGGTGGTACGCACAGACTTGAAAGTGCTGCATGCAGCCGGTTCCCGTTGTCTGGAGCCATCTGTGGAAGCCTGGATGACGGCGCGCCAATAAAAAACCGGTTCCCGGGAAATGACCGGGGACCGGTTCCTTCAGGCTTGCAAATCAGCAGACTGTCGAAAAGAAGACAGTCTGTCGGCTGCGCGCCATGCGGCACACCATGGTGCGTTCTGTCTGGGTATCAGCCCGGAACCACGTCCTTCTGGACACGTGCCAATACCTCGCCAACGGCTTTGCGCGGGAATTTGCATCGCGTAGATCGTTGATTTACACGGGCGTCGACGGTCCAGGAGATACATTTGGGCCAGTATTTCAACAGCCTGCTAGTTCGTCCCCATACTCACCGTCTCCGGCAGCGTACTTCCACCATCGATGACGATCTGCGACCCCGTGAGATACGAAGACTCGTCACTGCCCAGGAAGGCAAAGAGTTCTCCCACCTCGCGCGGGTCGGCCAGCCTTCCCATCGGGACACCGCTGGCAATGGCGCGGATGGCGCTTTCCGGGTCTGACGGGTTGGATTCCAGGGCCATCTTCTCGACCATGGGGGTGCGGGCATAGCCCAGCTGCGTGCAGTTGACGCGGATATTGCGGGCCGCATACTCCACCGCCAGCGCCTTGGTCAGACCAACCAGTGCAGACTTGCTCAGCGCGTAGGCGGCTTCGCCTGCATCGGCCACGATGTCGCCCGTGACGGAAGAAGCGATGACGATGACACCTCCGCCCTGTTTCAGCATCGGGCCGATGGCCGCCTGGCAGGTGTTCCAGACACCGCGGATGTTGACGTTGATGTGCAGGTCCAGCAGCTCGTCGGACATGGCCTCGAAGGGCGCGAGACGTGCAACGCCGGCATTGCAGCAGACGATGTCCAGCCTACCGAACTGCGCCAGGGTACGTGCCACGGCGGCCTGCATGTCGGTACGTTGCGACACATCCACGATGGCGGTGATCACCTCGGCACCATAGGTATCACGCAGTGCCTGTGCGGTGGCATCCACGTCCGGGGATGTATCGGCCAGGCACAGCCGGGCGCCATATTTTGCGTAGACTTCGGCGATGCCCTTGCCCAGCCCCGCTGCTGCGCCCGTGATCAGGGTGCTTTTGCCTTGCAGTTTTGCCATGTGTCCGTCCTCCCGTGGGTCAGCAGACTGAAAGCGAAACCATCTTTTGCTTTTTGCGTTGCAGTCTAGCCCTGAAGGGGAGGAGCGGCAACGAATGCTGCCTGTCCCATCACACAGACCTTGCGGCCGGGCGATGATGAAGCCACACAGACGGCCGAAGATACTGCCACGCTCCCACCATCCTTTGTGAAGAGAGCGAGATGCAACACGCACGTTCTGCGCACGGCACTGCCGCGCAAAAAAAGGTGCTGGCCATCTACCATCGTGGCGTGGTTGCCCAGATGATGGCAGACAGGCATGATCCGGCCCAGGTGCGGGATGCCGCGGACCAGATGCTCAATTCCATGGAATGCCTGTTCAAGACCTATGGAGAGCCGCTGCTGGACCAGCGCAGAAAGAAAATCCGGGAACTGACGCTCAACACCCCTGAGCGCCAGGAAGCCTATGTGGCATTTGCCGCCGCCATGAATGGCTCGGTGATGTCCACACCTCGCCATGTGAATTGCGACTGAGCGCTATAGTCAGCGCTTCACTTCACATACGCCATTGTCACAGATGACCGGTGCACCGGATGATGCATCTCCGGCACCGGCACCGGCACCGGCGTCCGGCGCGGCATTGCCACCATTTTGGGTGGCAGCGTTTTCTTCGGCTGCCCCGGCCTGCGTACGTGCCTTCGCCTTTTCCTGCTGCAGCGTCAGCACCCGCACGAACTCCTCCACCTCGCGGGCACCCGAGATGACGGCCTCGCCGTCGATGAGGAAGTACGGCACCCCCTGAATGCCCAGCTGCTGGGCCTGCTGTTCATCGGCACGTACGGCGCGGTCGAAGCGGTCGGTGTCCAGCACATCATCCACTTCGGCGGGGTTCAGCCCCACGTCGATGGCCAGTGCACGCAATACGGCCTTGTCGCCGATGTCCTGCCCTTCGGAGAAATAGGCGCGCAGGAAGCGCTCCTTGGCCTGTAGCCCCAGTCCCATGTTCCGGGCCAGATGCAGCAGCCGGTGTGCGTTGAAGGTGTTGCCCGGTTTGGCGATGCGCCACTGGAAGTCCAGCCCCACCTCGCGCGCGGCCTGTTCCTCATGGTTCAGCACGGCCAGCGCCTGCTGTTCACCCATGCCGTAGAGTGCGTTCAGCACACCCTGCAGTGGCATGCCGTAGGTTTGTGGCGCGTTGGGGTTCAGCTCGAAGCTGTGCCAGTGAATGTCGGCTTCGATGCCGGTCTGGGCAAGCGCCAGCTCCAGCTTGCGTTTGCCGATGTAGCAGAACGGGCAGATGATGTCGGACCAGATATCGATTCTCATGGCGGCGCTTGTGCAGAGCGAAGAAGAAAGACGGGCGTTACCCGTAAAAGGAAACAGGCAAACGATCGTTGAAACGGTGCTGCCGGGCATGGGATTTCCCCATGTGCTTTGTACGGTGCAGTGACCGGCGTACTGACGGGCGCAGGCAGCGTGCGGCGTATATCGGGCAGCGGGCTGCATACAGCGCAAAGCGGGCGGCGCACGGGCAGTGCAGACATGGGGGCAATGCCCCATGATACAAGGGGAGGGTCGGATCGTGGTTTCTGGCGTGGACCGACGGGTGGCAGGATTAGACTCTGAAAGGTGGGGAGGCTGGGCACCGGAGCTGGAGACCGGAGCGCCGGGAGCGCGGGCAGGATCGTGCCAGATCGTGTCGGAGTTCTTTTCCTGGGCGCCGTACCCACATGGACATCCACTGATCTGCCAACGGGAGACGACCATGAAACTGCACCATTACCGTACACACATCGAGTGGACCGGCAACACGGGTGAGGGGACTTCAGCCTACACGGATTATGAGCGTTCCTTTACCCTGTCGGCCTATGGCAAGCCGGATATCGCCGGATCGGCAGACCCGGCCTTTCGGGGAGATGCGTCACGCTGGAATCCGGAGGAATTTCTGCTGGCATCATTGTCGGCCTGCCACAAGCTCTGGTATTTGCACCTGTGCGCCGTCAATGGCGTGATCGTGCTGTCGTACGAAGATTCGGCAGAAGCCGTGATGGATGAAACGGCAGGGCGTTTCGTGTCGGCCATTCTCAAGCCCCATGTCACCATCAGCGCCAGCGCTGATGAAGAAAAGGCGCGCGCCCTGCATCATGATGCACACAAGGCATGCTTCATTGCCAACTCGGTGAGTTTTCCGGTGGCGTGTGAATCCGAGATCATTCGGGTGTGAATCTAAATATCGGTATGGGTATTGATGTGTCCCTTGCCGTTACGGGTGTTGCCGTTGCCCCGTGCCGTTTCCACGGCTGTGCCAGCAGCGGGCCGACATCGGCACGTTCGACAGAAAGATGCTGATCACCAGGGAAGGTGATCAGCGCTTTCATGAAGGTGGCCTACAGCAGCAGACCACACACTGCCAGGCCCGAGACCACCACCACCCCCACGGCCAGCACGCTGACTTGCACCCAGCGCAGTTCCTGCTGGGCACCTTGCGGTGCCAGCTGTACGGCCAGTTCCACCTTGCTGGGTGATGCCATCAGCAGGAAGGCGGCCGCCACATTGTGGATCGACAGAAAGGCCAGCACATCCACGTGCAGCGCCCGGGCGATTTCTGCCTGTGTGGTGGCCAGCATGGCGTTGGCCCCCGAAGTCGAACCGGTAATGAAGCCGCTGACGGCACCCACGAATGGGCCGATGCCCAGATAGACACGTCCCCCTTCGGCCAGTGTGTGTGCCAGATAGGTTGCCATGCCGGAAATGGCCATGACGATGCCCACCAGGATGAACAGCCCGGTGACGGGTGCCACCCGTTGCCATGAATGCCAGGCATTTTTTCCGGGCAGGGCATCCAGCCGGCCACGCGTGAACCAGGCCGTGGCCACGAACAGCCACAGCGCAGGTGAGCCCACATAGCGCCACGACGGAGAGAGATCCAGCATCCGGATGCACAGGGTGGCGGCCAGCACACCCCCCAGCAGCAGTGCATAGGTGAGCAGACATCGCCGGGCCGCTGGCGTGAGTTCACCACGGCCCCGACCACCCAGGCCGAGATACAGCAGGGTGATGAGGGAGGAGCCCAGTGCCCCGGCGGGTGCGGTACCGAACAGCCAGTTGGACAGGCCGATCACGACCGACAGCAGCAGGCCGGAGCCGGTACCCAGCAGCAATGCCCGCAGGCGTTCCTGCGGTGCTGCCACGAGCCAGGCGGCCACGACGCCCGTGACGATGAACGGGATGATGCTGTAAAGCGCCGATCCCATGCCCAGCTCGTAGAAGCCGAGCCCCGCCATGTTGGCGCCAATGAGGGTGCCCGGCCCCATCGAGCCCCAGGGTACCGTGGACAGCCCCAGCAGGCCGAGCAGCGCCACCTTGCGCGGTGCCAGTCCCGCATGCGCCAGCAGAGGAATGCCGATGGTGATGCCAATGCCGAAACCGGTCATCGATTCGGCAAAGGGCGTGATGCCGTGCACGATGAGCAGCACGGTGCCGATGCCGGGACCGGCCCGGTCACGGATCCAGCGTGCCAGCTCGGCCTGGGCGCCGGAATGCTGCAGTACCTGTGACATCCATAGCCCCCCACCGATGATCAGCAACACCTCCAGCACGATGGGGGTCCAGCGCAGGATGGCGGGCCAGATGGCTTCGGGTGGAACGGGAAAGGAGATTGTCACCGCGAGCAGCGTGGCAGCCAGCCCCAGCCAGGCGGCGCGCAGCGCAGAGATGCCCGCCAGCAGCGAGACAATGACGGCAAGAACGGGTAGGGCGCTGAGAAAGGTATGCATGAAACCACAGGGACAGGCTGGGAGCAGGTACTGCAGGGCTTTTGCCGCAGCTTCCAGAGGGCCTTTCTATCACCTTCGTTTGCCCATGCGCAATGGTGGGAAATACGCACGGAGGCACGGGGGGGGGTGGTGTTCGGGACAAAAAGCCCCGGGACAGAATGATCTGCTCCGGGGCTTCGGGTGACAGACCCCGTCAGGGGTCTTTCTGCCAGCGGTCTTTCGGCGTCACTGTTCTGGCGTATCAGGTTGCCAGATGACAGGTGTCGGCATGGCTGGAGCCAGCACGGCCCGAACCGGCATGGTGCATGAACCGGCACGCACCGGCATCATACCTGCGGCAGCACTTCCTGCTGTACGCGTACCAGTGCCTTGCGCACGGCAGCTTCCAGGCGGGCGTCGCCGGCCAGTTCCTGCCACAGCACGCGGTCGGCACACAGGGCCTTCACCGGGTCTTCAGCCTGCACGATGGCGTGCGCCGCCTTCGGGTCCATGCTCTGGTCGTGGTACTGGAAGGGCAGTTTCTCTGCATGCCAGCGCTTCAGGAACTCCAGGAAGAGGGCGGGCAGCACCGCCACCGAATCGATGCTCTCGTTGCGGGCCAGCCGGTCGCGGATGGTGGGCAGGATGAAGCCCGGGATCTTCGAGAAGCTGTCGGCGGTGACGCGCTGGTTGGTGTCGCGGATGGCATCGTTGCCGAAGCGCTCCAGCACCATGTCGCGGTAGGCCGGCAGATCGACGGGATTCTCGGGGCCCGACAGGCAGGGAATCACGTCGTCGGTGGCGTAGTCGTAGGCCAGCTTGCGCACCACCGCATCACGCGCCCCTTCATGGATGTACGTGTGTCCGCGCAGTGTGCCGCCCCAGGCAATGCAGCTGTGGGTGGCATTGAGCAGACGGATCTTCGCTTCCTCGTAGGGATCAACGGAGGCAACCAGTTCGGCGCCTACCTTTTCCCAGGCAGGGCGGCCGGCAGCGAAATTGTCCTCGATGACCCATTGCAGATAGCTCTCGGAGCCCAGCGCGGCGTTGTCGTCGCGTCCGGTGGCGGCCTTGACGCGTGCCTTCAGCTCGGCCGGCGGACGTGGCGTGATGCGGTCGACCATGGCGTTGGGGAAGCGCACGTTGGCATCGATCCAGGTCAGGATGTCGGTGTCACCGATCTTCTGGGCGAAGTCGCGCATACCACCCCGCACCCGATCACCGTTGTGGCGCAGGTTGTCGCAGTTCTGCAGCGTGATGGGGCCGCCACCGGCCTGCTTGCGGGCGCGCAGCAGCGTGATGAGGGCGCCGTACAGCGTCTGGCCCGGTTCGCCTTTCTTCACGCGCTCCAGGTCGGCCTTCAGGTCGGGGAAGCTGGTGTCCAGATCGCCGTTTTCCAGCAGGTAGTAGCCGGCTTCGGTGACGGTGAAGGAGATGATGCGGGTAATCGGATCGGTGGCCAGTTCGGTGATGGTCTTCAGGCTGGCATCGTAGGGAATCACCTGATCGATGGCGGTGATCCAGTGGTATTCCACCTTGCCGTGCGGATCGATGGTTTCCAGCGTGAAATTGCCGTCCTGGGCGGCCAGGGCCTCCAGCAGCGGATTGGCGTCGGGACGGATGTTGGTGCCGGCCAGCAGCCAGCCGGTCTCGCCCTGATCCTTCAGGCGTTGTAGGTAGACCACTTGGTGGGCGCGGTGGAAGTTGCTGAGCCCCAGGTGCAGGATGCGACCAACGATGGGTTGGGAGGTGGATGCGGTCATGATGCGGCTCCTCGTTCAAGGCGATGGAATCTCGGACAGCAGCGTGTCAGGCAGCGCGATGCGCCGCGTCAGTTTAACCATGCGACACGAATGGGGCGGCCTATACCTGAGCCGTCGTCAAGGCCGATCTCAGCGTTACAGGCAGCCCCAGGCGCGCTGGAATTCCATCCGGATCTGGAACTCGTGGTCGGCAAAGCCCAGCTCCTGCAGATGGTGCTTGATGTCCTGGGCGTCGATGTCGTGCGAGGTGGCGCGCCAGCGGGGCTTCTGGCTGGCCTTGCGGCCGGTCTGCTCGGTGTCGATGGCAAATCCCTGGGCCAGCAGCGCGGCCTGCAGCAGCAGGTCGCGGTGGCCCTCATGGGTGGCGCTGTTGACGGTGGTGCGCAGGTTGACGAGCGAGGTGTTCATGATCAGAGCGCGTTCCAGAAGTCGGCGAACACGTGGACCGACAGGAAGTAGCCCACCGGCACGTTGATGGCCACGCCCACGGCAAAGGCCAGGAAGGGCTTGATGCCGACGGCCGTCAGTTCCCGAAAGCGCGTGGTCAGGCCAATGGCCAGGAAGGTGAGGGTGAAGAACCAGCCGCGCAGCGACTTGAGCGTGCCCAGCACGTCCTTGCTGTAGGCGGTGGCCTGGGCGCCGTCCAGCAGCGTGAGTGCCGCCGTGGTCAGCAGTGAGGCCACGAAAAAGCCCAGAATGAATTTCGGGAAGCGCCGCCAGATCTCGCGACGGTCGATGCGTTCGGCGCTGTCGCGCGACTGGCGTTCCCACACCGTGACCGACAGGATGGCCACCAGGAAGGCCCAGACGCCCACGAACATGTCGCGGCCTACCACCTTCATCAGCGTGAAGGCCTGCACGGCCGATTCGTGGCCGATGGCTTCGGCGGCAGCAAAGCCGGCCGCATCGGCAAATTCCGAGGTACCGATCCAGGCGCCGGCGATGCCGGGTTCAAGGCCCAGCACACGGGCTGCCGAGGGCAGGATGAAGATCATGGCCACGGCCCAGACGATGACCAGCGAGATGGCCACCGAGACGTGCTGGGGGCGGGCACGGCAGGCACCGCCGATGGCGATGGCGCCGGAGACGCCGCAGATCGATCCGCCGGCAGCCAGGGTGGCGCCGAAGCGGCGATCCAGCCCGAAGAGTCGGGTTGCGGCGAAATAGATGCTGCCGAAGGTGACGAAGGAGACGATGAGTGCCTGGCTGATGGCAGCCGGGCCGGCCTGCAGGATGATCGTGAAGGGCAGGGTGGCGCCCATCAGCACGATGCCGGTCTTGACGAAGTATTCGGTGCGCAATGCCTCGTGCAGCCAGGCGGGAAGGCGCACGGTGTTGCCGATGGCCAGGCCGACGAAGAGAGCCACCAGCGGGCCTTCCAGCTGGGCAGCCTTGAACCAGGTGTTGCTGGCCAGCAGCGTGACCAGTACGGCCAGCCCATACAGCGCCAGCAGGCCCTTGCCGAATTTCGTGACGTTGTAGCCGATGCGGGCGGCGCCGATGGACAGCGGTACCAGCAGCAGCGCATACAGGTAGATGAGCGAGGGCAGCGCCTTGCCGAGGGCGGCCAGCCCTTCGCCGGGCGTGCGCCAGCTGCCGAACTTGACGGTGACGAGCTTGAGCGCACCGGATTCGCCGGCCAGCAGCGCCAGACTGGCCAGCGCCACCATGCCCAGGCCGATGAAGATGGCCCAGCCGTCTTCCTGACGGTACCAGGGCGGACGCGCGGCCGGCGGCTGCGTGTCGGCGGGTGCCGGGTCGCGCTGGACGGGTGTATATGATTCGCGACCGAATCGTGTCTGGCTGCCCCGGGAGCCCGGGGCGTCGATGGCCAGCGAAGAGGACAGGGTATGGGGTTGCATGATGTCGTCCCTGGGGGTGCGATGGCAGGGACGTTACCGGCGCGCCGTACCGGTATCAATGTGCGTTTTTGTAGTTAGACGCTGCCCTCATGCCGTCATGCGCGGCATGCATGAGCGTCAGTCGCTGATGTCTTCCAGCGACCGGCCGCGGGTCTCTTCGCCCAGCACCAGAATGGTCACGACCACGGCCAGCAGCACGGCGGTGAACATGCCGAAGATGTGGGCGAAACCGTTGGCACCGCCCACCAGTGCGGCCACGGCCAGCGGTGCCACGATGCCGCCGATGCGGCCGATGGCGCCCGCCCAGCCGGATCCGAAGGCCCGGAAGCGCACCGGGTACAGCTCGGGGGTGTAGGTGTACAGCACGCCCCAGGCCCCCAGGTTGAAGAAGGACATGAGGGACCCCCACAGCAGGATGGTGGTGGGGGTGGTGGCCTGACCGAAGAACCAGGCGCATGCGGCGCAGGCGAACAGGAACGAGGCCAGCGTGGCCTTGCGGCCGATCCGTTCCACCAGCACCGCTGCCGAGAAATAGCCGGGCAGCTGGGCCAGGATCATCACCAGCATGTACTCGAAGGTCTTGACCACGGTGTGCCCCTGCTCGACCAGCAGCTTGGGCAGCCAGGTGAAGATGCCGTAGTACGAGAACACGATGCCGAACCAGATCAGCCACAGCATGAGGGTGCGGCGGGCAAAGGGCGGTTTCCAGAGCTGGCCGAAGCGGATGGGCTCATGGGTGGCCGTGGCGGCCACGAAGGCTTCTGTCACGACGGGCAGGCCGGCCCGGGCTTCAAGACGCGAGACCAGGGCGTGGGCCTCGTCCACCCGGCCCCGGGCCAGCAGGTAAGGCACGGATTCAGGCAGCTTTCTCCAGACCCAGAGGGCGTAGAAGATGGGCAGCGCACCGATCCAGAACGCACTGTGCCAGCCAAAGCGGGGGATGAAGCCCCAGGACGCAAGCGCGGCGGCCAGCCAGCCCAGCCCCCAGAAGCTCTCCAGCAGCACGATGAGCCGGCCGCGCACCGCAGGCGGTGCGAATTCGCTGACCAGCGAGACCGCCACCGGCAGCTGACCGCCCAGCCCGAAGCCCACCCAGAAACGGCAGAACAGCAGCACGGACAGATTGGGCGAAACAGCGCACAGGCCGGTGGCGATGCTGTAGAGCACCATGGTGCCCACGAAGACATTGCGCCGGCCGAAGCGGTCGGCCGCCCAGCCGCTGGCCACGGCGCCCAGCGCCATGCCCACGAAGGCAACACTGACGATCCACCCCGACTGCGCCGGTGTGAGCTGCCACTGTTGACTGAGCGTGGGCAGCACGAAGGACACGAGACCCGTGTCCATGGCGTCGAACAGCCAGCCGACGCCGATGAGTCCCAGCAGCGTGTAATGGAAACGCCCTGTGGGCAGGCGATAAAGGCGGGAGAGGATATCCATGGGGCAGGCGAGGATGAGGGATGACGAGTCTGATAGAGGATACAGCGACTGAATCATCCCTCATTGCCTCGGGGGCGTGTCAGGCTCCCCGAGGCATGGGAGGGTCATTTCTGGAAGAAATGCAGGGTCCACGGCAGCACGTAGGCCTGCAGCACCGTGAGCAGACCCACGAAGGCGCAGAAGATGAGGCTGTGCTTGACTGTGAAGCGGAACAGGTTGGATTCCTTGCCTTCCAGACCCACCGAGGCGCAGGCGATGGCGATGGACTGCGGCGAGATCATCTTGCCGGTGACGCCACCCGTGGTGTTGGCCGCCACGGTGAGTTCAGGCGTGACGCCGATCTGGTGTGCCGTGCTGGCCTGCAGCGAGCCGAACAGGGCGTTGGCCGAGGTGTCGGAGCCGGTGAGGAAGACGCCGATCCAGCCCAGGAAGGGCGAGAAGAACGGGAAGGCCGCACCGGTACCGGCCAGCACCAGGGCCAGCGTGGACGACAGGCCCGAGTAGTTGGCCACGAAGGCAAAGCCCAGCACCAGGCCGATGGAGAGGATGGACAGGCGCAGTTCGAGCAGCGTCTCGAAGAAGGTCTTGATGACGTTGGGAATGCGCATGTGCAGCAGGGCAGCCGAGATGAGGGCGGCCAGCAGGATGGAGGTGCCGACAGCGCCGAGCAGGTTCAGCTTGAATTCTGCGGCGTAGGCCGTGGGCTCGGCCACGATCGGGGCGGCCTTCATGACCAGGTTGTGCAGGCCGGGCCACTGGATCTTGATGGTGGCCGCGTCGAGCACGTTCTGCAGGCCCTTCAGCGTCCAGAGGCTGACGCAGACGGTGAGGATGGCGAACGGCGACCAGGCCTTCAGGATCTGGCCGGTGGTGTATTCGGCCTCATGGCGCTTCGCGGGCTTCTTCATGCCGTCGAAGGTGAAGATCTCCTCGGGCTGCCATTTCTTCAGGAACAGCGACAGGCAGACGAGGCTGACCAGCGCGGAGGTGACATCGGGCAGTTCGGGGCCGATGAAGTTGGCGGTGAGGAACTGGGTGGCGGCAAACGAGACGCCTGCCACCAGCACGGCCGGCCAGGTCTGGCGGATGCCGCGCATGCCGTCCATCATGGCCACCAGCCAGAAGGGTACGATGATGGAGAGGATGGGCAGCTGGCGACCGGCCACCTGACCGATGTGGTAGGGATCCAGCCCGGAAACCTTGCCGGCCACCAGAATGGGGATGCCCATGGCGCCGAAGGCCACCGGGGCGGTGTTGGCAATGAGGCACAGGCCGGCGGCGTAGAGCGGATTGAAGCCCAGACCCACCAGCAGCGAGGCAGTGATGGCCACCGGCGCGCCAAAGCCTGCGGCTCCCTCCAGGAAGGCACCAAACGAAAAACCGACCAGCAGCATCTGCAGGCGCTGGTCTTCCGTGATGGAGATGACCGATGCGCGGATGATGTTGAACTGGCCGGTCTTGACGGTGATCTTGTAGAGGAATACCGCCGTGATGATGATCCAGGCAATGGGCCATAGACCGTAGGCAAAGCCGTAGAGGGCTGAGGAGACGGCCATGCCGGTGGGCATGCCAAAGGCGAAGATGGCCACGCCCAGCGCGATGAGCAGGGTGCACAAGCCTGCCACGTAGCCTTTCATCTTCAGGACGGTGAGCGCGACGAAGAAGAAGATGATGGGTAGCAGTGCCACGGCAGCCGTCAGTATCAGGCTATCGCCGACGGCCGAATAGTTCTGGATCCACGTTTCCATTAAAGGAATATCTCCGGGGTACGGGGTTGTGCGGCGTGGCGGGCATGGCCGGTTGGGCTGTTTCCCGATCCCGCGCCGTCAATGGGGTCTGGAGGCGGAAACCTGTGGCAGGGGCAGCGCATCCGGATCAGTGGATGGCGGCGCCCCAGGCTGTCCTTCTCCCTGGATTGGGTGCCGCTAATTTACAGAACCGGAGAAAGGCGGGCAATGAAACCCATTTACCCAAAATCCATAAAATTTCCTTATGAATCAAGGGCTAAGACATTCCGTTCTGATGTTCAGGGTTATCCCTAGTCAGAAATCCGGGGCCTGTCGGAGCCGGGGCACGATGACTTCATGGATGGATCGCGCTGCCTCATAATCGCGGGATGCCTGCAGCCATCAATCTCGGTCCTCTTTCGTTGCCGCTCTCGGTCCTGGTGCCGATGGTGGCGGTCTTTCTTGGTCTCTGGCTGGGAAACCGCCAGGTGAAGCGACAGGGCACGGCGCCGGTGGAGCCGTTCTTCTGGCGCATCGTGTTCTGGGCGCTGGCGGTGGCGCGGCTGGCCTATGTGCTGCGCCACCATGAGGCCTACCTGGAAGATCCTTGGACGGCGCTGGACGTGCGCGATGGTGGCTTTGACCCATGGGCCGGGCTGGTGTGGGCCTGGCTGCTGGCGTGGCGATATGGCTGGCGGGGTTCGGCACCGCGTCGGCCGCTGCTGGCGGCCATGGTGGGCATGACGGTGATCGGCGTGGCGGGGCTTCTGGTGTTGCAGAACGCAGCAACGCGGGTGCAGCCGTTGCCCGCGTTGCAGCTGCAGACGCTGGAGGGGCAGGCGGTGCCCTTGCAGCGCTTCGGCAATGGTCGCCCGGCCATTGTGAACCTGTGGGCGACGTGGTGCCCGCACTGCGTGCGGGAGATGCCCGTGCTGGCCGAGGCGCAGCGGCAGTATCCGGACCTGGACATCGTGTTCCTGGACCAGGGCGAGGACGGTGCGCGGGTGAGCCGCTTCCTGCAGCGGCGCGGGCTTGCGCTGGACAACGTGCTGCTGGATTCGAAGGGCGAGGTGGGCCGACATTTCGGGCTGCGGGCGCTGCCGGCCACGCTGTTCTATGGCCGTGACGGGAGCCTGCAGGACATCCGCATCGGGGCACTGTCGAAGGCGACGCTGCAGGAGCGCATCGAGCGGCTTAGGCGCTGAATCGGTGGCTGGCCGTGTCAGCCACCGGATTCCGGTGCTTCCGAGCGATTGGTGTGGCGCTCCAGCCGGGCCTGCAGGGCTGACAGGATGCTGGCGATGGCCCAATAGATGAGGGCAGCGCTGATGTACATCGCAAACACTTCGAAGGTGCGGGCCGTGATGAGCTGGGACTGACGCAGCAGCTCCGGCACCTGGATGGTGGCGGCCAGCGAGGTGTCTTTCACCAGGGCGATGAAGCTGTTGCCCAGCGGCGGCAGGGCCGTGCGGGCGGCCTGGGGCACGATGATGCGGCGCAGGGTCTGGCGGCGGTTCATGCCCAGGCTGGCGGCGGCCTCCCACTGGCCGGCATCGATCTGGGCGATGGCGGCGCGCAGCGTCTCGCAGGTGTAGGCGGCCGTGTTGAGCGAGAACCCGATGATGGCGGCAGGCAGGGGATCGAGCTGCAGGCCGATCTCGGGCAGGCCGTAGTAGATGATGAAGAGCTGCACCAGCAGCGGCGTGCCACGAAAGAACGAGACGTAGAAGCGCACCAGCCACTGGATGGGCCGGCGCGCATACAGCCGACCCAGAGCCAGCAGGAATCCCAGCAGCAGGCCGAAGAACATCCCGCCCAGGCTGAGCAGCACGGTGAAGCGCGCGCCGCTCAGCAGATCGGGCAGGGATTCGAGGACGAGAGACAGGGTTTCGGACATGCCGGGGGGCGGGTCAGCGTGCGTTGGTCACGTCGGTGTCGAACCACTTGTTGGACAGCTTGGTCAGGGTGCCGTCGGCACGCAGCTTCTCCAGCGCCTGGTCGATGGCCTGGTGCAGGCTTTCATCGGACTTGCGGGTGGGAATGCCGGAGGTCTGGCGCGAGAAGGCCGGGCCGCCCAGGGCAAAGCGGTTCTTGCTCTGCTTGACCTGGTAGAGCGCGGCCAGTCGGTCCACCAGCACGGCATCCAGGCGCCCCACGGCCAGGTCCTGGTTCTTGGTGGGGTCGTCTTCGTAGGTGCGCACTTCGGCCGACGGCACGGTGCGACGGGCCCATTCCTCGTAGTTGGTGCCCAGACCCACGCCCACCTTCTTGCCAGCCAGTGCGCTGGGGGATTGCAGCGTGTCGGCATCCTTCGCGCGGGTGACGGCCTAGATGCCGGAGACGGTGTAGGGCTGGCTGAAGCGGTATTTCTTCTGGCGTGCGTCGGAGATGGTGACCTGGTTGATGATCACGTCGATGCGGCCGGAATCCAGGGCGGCCAGCAGGCCGTCCCACTTGGTGGGCTGGAACTGCGCCTTCACGCCCAGGGTCTCGGCCAAGGCATTGCCCAAGTCGATCTCGAAGCCGACGAACTGGCCTTTCTCGTCCTGGTAGTTGAAGGGCGGATAGGTGCCCTCGATACCGATGCGCAGCGTGCCGCGCTTCTGGATGGCGTTCAGGGCGTCGTCGGCCGCTGTGGCGGGCGCGGCAGCCAGCAGGGTGGTGCCGGCCAGCAAGGCGGAGGCGCTCGCCAGCAGGCGGCGGCGCAGGACGTCAGGTTTCATGGTGGAGTGTCCGGGAAGGGGTTTCGGGGGAGGGCAACATGCTTGCGGAGGTCAGCGCACCAGCACGCGGCCCGGGCCGGTTTCCATGTGTCCGATGGCGGTGGCCTGCTCGAAACCAAAGCGGTTGAAGCACTTCAGCACGTCGTTGGCGGCTTCGGGGGCGCAGGCCACCAGCAGCCCGCCGGCCGTCTGCGGGTCGGTCAGGAGGTCCTGCAGGAAGGGCGGTGCATCGGGGGCCATGTCGACATCGGCACCATAGGAGGCCCAGTTGCGGCCCGAAGCCCCTGTCCGGATGCCGGCCGAGGCCAGCTCGATGACGTCCTTCAGGAACGGCACGGCACGGCCGTTGATGCGGGCCGTCAGCCCTGAACCGCGGGCCATTTCCAGCGTGTGGCCCAGCAGGCCGAAGCCGGTGACATCGGTCATGGCATGCACACCGGGCAGTCGTGCCAGCTCGGGGCCGGGCCGGTTGAGCCGCGTGGTGGCGTCGATCATCGTGGCATAGTCGCTTTCGTCGAGCTGGCCTTTCTTGAGGGCGGCCGAATAGATGCCCACGCCCAGCGGCTTGCCGAGAATGAGGACGTCGCCTGCCTGGGCACCGCTGTTGCGCTTGAGATCCTTCGGATCGACCGTGCCGATGGCCACCAGGCCGTAGATGGGTTCCACCGAGTCGATGGAGTGGCCGCCCGCCAAGGGCACGCCGGCGTCACGGCAGACTGACTGACCGCCTTCCAGGATGCGGGCGATGACATCGTGCGGCAGCACGTTGATGGGCATGCCGACGACGGCCAGCGCCATGATGGGCTGCCCCCCCATGGCGTAGACATCAGACAGTGCGTTGGTGGCCGCAATCCGTCCGAAGTCGTAGGGGTCATCGACAATGGGCATGAAGAAATCGGTGGTGGCCACGATGGCCTGGTGCTCGTTGATGCGGTAGACGGCGGCATCATCGGCGGTCTCGGTGCCCACCAGCAGGTCGGGGAACAGCTGGGGCGGCACGCTGCTTCTGGCCAGCAGGTCAGTCAGCACGCCCGGGGCGATCTTGCAGCCGCAGCCGCCGCCGTGCGAGAGAGAGGTGAGGCGCGGGGTGTCGGGGGTGGAAGCGGTCATGGCATGTGTCCTGGTTGACAGGGGATATGCTCATTCTATAGCGGGTGCCTGGCGGAGGCGCGGGCCCCATCCGGATGTTCATGCGGACGGTCTGTCGGATGGGCGGGCACGGCCGTGACAGCGCTCTCTATTCTGGGTGTCTCTGGACTGTCCAGGCCTTCCGATCTGGTCATCAGACAGTCGTGAATGGATGTACCCCCTCAACTCCCGGACCGGGAAACGCCCAATCATGAAAGATATCCCTCATGTGCGATGTGTCGTTGCGGTGATGCTGGCCGCACTCTCGATGGCAGCCCATGGGAGTGACAGCAGCCAGGGGGCTGGCGCCAGGGCAAAAGAAAGGGTGCACGCCTCAGGGCAGGCTCAGTCCGGGAGCGGTTCCTCCCCTGCGTCCCCGATCGAGATTGTCGATTCCCAAGGCGAAGAGACGCCTGATGGGGATCTGGAGCGGGAGTTTCTCCCGTCCGGTTATGCCCGGGTCGTGCGTGTGGATCCGTCGGATCTGGGGATGTCGGATGAGGATGCGGATGTGAGCAGGATCCGGATTCTGGAAGGGCAGGATCTGGTCGAGGATCTGGTGGCGCAGGGGGGAGAGATCCGGTTCATCACGCCGGCGGATCCTGGGCAGACCCGAACGATCCGGATGCGGGCTGATGTGCCGGGGGTCAGGAAGGAGCTGAAGATTGAACTGGCCAGTCCGAGATTTCTGGGGGTGGCTGACATTACCGAGTTTGATGAAGCGGAAGGCACACAGGAGCCGGTACCCTTGCTGGTGAAGGGGCTGGGAGCTGACAACAGTATTGGTACTGGGGATCTCGTTTTTGAGGTGCCCGGGAGTATCAAGATCCACCCCGTGGCGTCAAATGCGCTTCTGGATGTCGATGGCCGGGGCACGATTGCTCTGAGAGGGCTCTGGACACCCCTTGAATCTGGGCGGGGATTCGTCCTCAGCCACGAGTCTCTGAAAGACGTGATTCAACGTCTGCCGGAAGGAGACATCAGTCTCTCTGTCACTATCAATGGTGCAGGGAAAGACAGCGCTTTCAGCAGGCAATGGGCCTTCGTAGCCCATGTTCCGGTAGCCAGGATGGAAGGCCGGGTCATCGACACGAAGACGAAGGAGCCGGTGCGCGGCCTGGCAGGCAGGAAGGTGGGCATTACCGGCATGGACACGAACGGCACCCGGACGGTTGCGGTGGTCGATGGTGAGGGGCGCTTCTCCACCGACGGACTGTCGGCCGGGAACTACGTGGTGGAGCTGCTGGATAGCCGCGTGACCGGATTCACGAAGGCGGCCTTCACGGTGAAGCGTGACGATAAGAGCGTGCAGGTGGAGCTGCCCTATGTGGCGTCTGTGTACGCGCTTGCGAAAGCGCGCAGGACACGCTCAGATCAGAATGCTGTCGACGACTTCCGGCCGGGGGGTGCGGGGCGGTTCGTGGATCATCTCCAGCAGTGATGTTTCCACCTGATGGGACAGCGCCTGCAGGGGCAGGTCGTTGGGGTCGCGGCCGAAGGGGTTTTCCAGTTCGGCGCCCAGGGCTTCCAGGGCCAGGAAGGTGTAGGCGATGAAGCAGACGATGACCGGGGTCATCAGGCCGATGCCGTCGAGCAGGCCGAAGGGCAGCCAGAAGCAGTACAGGTAGGCGCAGCGGTGGATGATGACCGAGTAGGGAAAGGGCAGCGGGGTGTCGGCGATGCGTTCGCAGCCGGACAGGGCGGTGCTCAGTTCATGCAGGTTGCGCTCGAAGACGGTGGCGATGGGCGGGGTGACTTCCCCGGCCTTCAGGCGTTCGCCCAGCCATTCGCTGGCCAGCAGCAGGGCCATGGCGGGCCGGTGTTCGGCCTGCAGCACGCGTCGGCTGTCGGCTTCGTCCAGGAACAGGTGGATGTCGGTGCTGGGGTCGGTGCGGGCCAGCTGGTGCTTCAGCAGGTGGGCGAAGGCGCACAGATGCAGGATCATCGGCCGGGCAAGCGGCCGGTTGCTGGACAGGGTGAGTGCCTGGCGGCCGAGTGATCGGGTGGCGGCCAGGACCTGTCCCCACAGGGTGCGGGCTTCCCAGTAGCGGGCGTAGCTGGTGCTGTTGCGAAAGCCCAGGAAGATGGCCAGCGACACGCCGATGAGGGAGAAGGGCACGAAGTTGAGCGAGACCTTCCAGTCCAGGATCTGGCCATGCAGTGCCGTGACCAGCGTGGCAAACAGCGTGATGATGATGAGCTGCGGGCTGATGGTGGGCAGGATGGAGCCGCGCAGCACGAAGAGCATGCGCAGCCAATGAGGGCGGGAGCGGACGATCATGGCGCAGGGGCAGGTCGGAACAGGTCCGTGCTGGAGTCGTGTTCACCCGGGGCGGTGGTCGCGCAGTGCTGCGCGGCGCTTGCCGGGGGCGAAGGGCAGGATTCTACGTGCCGCCGATGGGCGGCTGGGGCGCGGGCTGACGGAAGGCGATGCTGGCCAGCTTTCCCGTATGATTGTGGGATCACGGGCAAGGGGTTCGGGGTGCCTGACCGGTTGCGTGACCGCGGCTGGGCAGTGCTGGGCCTTGCCATCGGAGCATTCTTGGCCATTCTTTCAGAGGAGCGTCGATGAGACGGATGAGAAAGGCATGGGGGTACCGGTCGGTGCTGGCCGGGTTGGTTGTGGGCCTGACGATGACGGGAGGATCTGTGATGGCGGCCGATGAGGCAACGCCGGCGGCGGGACAGGCTGCCGGGCAGGGCGGGGCGGCGGCTCCGGCCCAGGTGGATGGGCTTCTGACGATCCGGAGCCGGTATTCGGTGTCGGATTCGATCAAGCGGGTGCAGGAGGCGCTGCTGGCCAAGGGCCTGACGGTGTTCACCGTCATCGATCACCAGAAGGCGGCGCAGCAGCATTCGCTGGAGATGCCGGCCGCCAGCGTGATCGTTTTTGGCAATCCCAAGGTGGGCACGCCGATGATGGTTCAGTCGCCGACGCTGGCGATCGACCTGCCGTCGAAGGTGCTGGTGTGGGAAGACAGCCAGGGCAACGTGTATGCGTCGATGAACACGGCGGCCTGGATGGCGCAGCGTCATCATCTGTCCCCCGAGGTTCTGGCACCGCTGGCCGGGCTGGAAAAGCTGATTCCGGCCACGCTGGGACAGTGATTCCGCTTCTCTCGCACACGGGCGCCCGTGTGCAGGCACTTGCATGACGTCTGTGCCGTTTTGACGCGATCGATATGTCCAGTCCCGATGATCCGGGACAGACGGTCAGCTATTCATCTCACAAAAATAACAAATTGACTTCCCCGCGCGCCCGATTCTTGTCGATCCATCCGGGCGCTTTTTTTGGCCATCGAAACTTGCGTGTGGGAGCGATGAACAAGGAAGGGGGACGGATCATGCCCCCTTTGTTTTGCTAGTCCTAGCAACTTTATTCGGTGCAATCTGACATCGCGGATGCCATCATCACCTGTCGCGCCATGCAACGCGGGCTGCGTGGAGCCGGGTGCAAAGGAGTGTGGTGGTGATCGAAGATGGCTTGTATTGGTGGCATTGAATCGACAAGAGGCTTTGTATGACCGATAAGGACAATATTGCAATCGTTGGTATCGGCTGCCGTTTTCCCGGAAGATCGGACAACGCAGATGCGCTGTGGAAGATGCTCATGCAAGGAACGGACGCCGTGACGGAGGTCATTCCGGAGCGCTGGTCGGCAGAGCAGTTCTTCCATCCGCAGCGTGGCATGATTGGCAAGAGCGTCACCCGCTGGGCCGGACAGATCGATGATATCGACAGATTCGATTGTCATTTCTTCGGAATTTCCCCGCGTGAAGCGTCATTGATGGATCCGCAGCAGCGCATGCTTCTGGAGGTATGCTGGGAGGCATTGGAGGATGCAGGGCAGATTCCGGCCAGATGGCGTGATGGCCGGGTTGGTGTGTATGTTGGTGGCTTCACGCTGGATTACATGCTGCTTCAGCTGGGCAGCATGGATCTTCGTGGTGTGGAGCCGCATACTGCCACCGGGTCGATGATGACGCTGCTGGCCAACAGGCTGTCCTATGTCTACGGGTTCGTAGGACCCAGCATGACCATAGACACAGCATGCTCGTCTTCGCTGGTGGCGATTCATCAGGCATGTGTGGGCCTGCGTTCTGGCGAGTGCGACATGGCCATTGCAGGCGGAGTGAATGCCTTGCTTACACCCAGCTATACCGTCGCCGAATCAAGAGCGGGCATGCTGTCACCGACCGGGCGTTCCCGGGCGTTCGATGCATCCGCCGATGGTTATGTCCGGGGTGAGGGGGCAGGCTTGGTTGTACTGAAGAGACTGGACCGTGCACGAGCGGACGGTGATCGTATCTATGCACTGATACGATCGACCGCCACGAATCACGACGGCCAGAGCGAAGGTCTGACAGTACCCAGCGGTGATGCGCAGATGAAACTCATGCGCCAGGCGCTGAAAGATGCCGGTGTTGCGCCTTCGCAGATATCCTACGTGGAAGCACATGGTACGGGGA